>JADHEF010001067.1_pt1 | contig 20137 bp, 14 predicted proteins | sample 8952391 | NCBI WGS metagenome assembly JADHEF01 (sample SAMN16124439, study PRJNA663245) | bioreactor sludge metagenome | isolation source: sludge (nitrite) | place: India:Bengaluru | collected 2019-02-28
GGCAACCGCATGCGTTCTGCGTTGGGCGCGGAGGCGGCAGGCGCGGCCGCGCGTTGCTCGCCCTCGGGCGCCGCCGCCGCGACGGCGCGCGCGCGCTCGGCTTGTTGTTCATGATCGACGCGCGTCGCCAGCATCACCGCGATGCTGCTGAGGACGACGGTCGCGGCCAGCGCCAAGGGGACGCGCACGCGTGGGCGCACCGGCAACGGCTTGACCTTGGCGTCGTCGTCGGCGGCTCCACCGGCGCCTGATTCGGCCGTTGCGGCCGGTGCGGCCGCGACGGTCTTCGCCGCCAGACGCTCGGGCGCGGCGGCGGCCAGCGCGTCGGCTTGCAGGTCGGCTTGCAGGTCGGCGCTGGCGCTGCGCATGCGCGCCGCTGCGACCTGGGGACGGGCATCGGCCGCGCGCGTGGCGGCGGCCAACACGGCGGCGCGCACCGCGGGGCTCGGCGCCTCGTCGGCGAGTTCACTGGCGCGCCGATAGTCTTCGACCAGGCGCGGGTCGATCGGGCTGGGCTTGCGCGGATCGCTCATCGCCAACCCTCCATGCAGGTGCGCAGCTTGGCCATGGCGTAGCGCACCCGGCTCTTCGCGGTTTCGAGATTGGCGCCGGTGGCGTCGGCGATTTCGTCGATGGCGAGGCCGCCTTCGGCATGCAGCAGGAAGGCCGCCCGCTGGGCCTCGGGCAATGCTTCGACGCAATGGAGGAAGTTGCGCGCGTCCTGGCGCGACATCGCGCGTTGCTCGGGACCGGCGGCCGGGTCGGCCAACTGATCGATCAAGGCGATCGCGTCGTCGGGATCGTTGGCGCTCGCGTCGAGGCTTTGCGCGGGCCGATGCGCGCGCACATGGTCGATGACTTTGCTGTGCGCGATCGCGTACAGCCAGGTCGTGAACTTGGCGCGCGGTTCATAGTTCGCCGCGTTGCGGACCACGGCCATCCACGCCTCCTGCAACAAGTCCTGCGCCACATGCGCATCGCGCAACTGACGCAGGAAGTAGCGATACACCGCGCGTTCGTGGCGGTCGTACAGCGTGGCGAAGGCGCGGGCGTCCCCGCGCGCATAGGCGAGCATCAACGACTCGTCGGTCGGCGCATCGGTCATGGGCGCGGATTGTCGCCGCAGCGGCGCGGCCGGGCAAATCCCCCGGTACGCGCCAAGGGCGGGGAGCACCGCGACCGACATGACCGCCTCATCGCCGCGCCGGTGGATCGGGCACGAAGCCGTTGCGTTCGCCGGGGAAGGGGTTCGGTGGCGGCGGCGTCGTGCGCGCCGGTATCACGCCCATCGCGATCAGATTCTCGCGGCTGTCGTAATGCAGGACGACGATTTCGTCGGGCTGGCTGCGCGCGCGTTCGAAGCTCGTGTATTCGACCCATGCGTCTTCGCGCTCGCCATGGCCGGTGCCGAGTTTCGATTCGGCGCGCGGCGCCGGGCTGGCCGCCGCGTCGCCGTAGGCGGCGGCCGATCGGGCCTCGACCACCGGTCTGGATTCGGCGCCGCGTTCACGCGCTGACGGTCGGGCCGGTGCGGGCGCGTCCCGGCTCGGGGCCGACGGTGCGACCTTGGCTTGCGGCATCGGGCGCGGCGCCGGGCGTTCATGGAACAACGCGACGCCGATCACGCCCACGTCGTCTGGGCGGCCGGTGCGCGCGGCATAGGAATCGCCGAGCGAGGTGAACTCGAAGGCCGCGATTTCGGCTTGGCTTTTGCGCCAGCCGGCGATCTCGTCGCGTTCGCCGGGCGCGAAGACATAGCCGTTCTGATGCCAGGCCGCCGATTCGCCGGTGACCACATTGACGCCGTCGATCGCCATGACCGCGAGCACCCGGGTGCCGGCGCGGTTTTGCACCGCGACCGAGTACCGATGTCCCGGTGTGCCGGCGATCCAGTATTGGCCGCGCGCCTGGTAGATGGGCAAGGTGACGCCGGTATCGCGATCGATGACGCTGACATCGGCCATGCGCCCGAGCGCCCAGGCGTTCGATGCGGCACCGGCGCAAGCGCCAGCGACCGCCAGGGCGACCAGACCGCGACTCAGATGGGGTTTCATGCAAGCCTCCGTTGAAAAAGATCACGCAGACTTGAACGGGCTCGACCGCGCCACGGGGTTAAACGGCCGAAAAAAAGCCGGGTGCTGCTAGGGCAGCCCCGGCCGGATTGGCGATTCGACGGTTCAACGCATCACGGCTTCGCGTTCCTTGCCTTGGGGTTGACGTTCGCCGCGCCCTTCGTTGCGCGGGGCGTCCTGGCGCGGCGCGGCCGGCCGGCCGACGATCTCGACCTTGGGCGCCGGCCCACGGGGTTGCGCTTGCGGCGCCGCCGGTTGCGGCGCGACGGGCTGCGGGCGATGCGTGACGGGCGGCTGGACGCTGGGCGGATTCACCCGCTGCGCCGGGGCCGGTGTGGGCGCCACCGGCGCGCGCGGCGCCTCGACGACCGGCACGCGCTGTTCGCGCGGCGTCGGCACGAAGTCGCGACGCGGCGAGGGCTGCTTGGGGGCCGGCTGCGGCGCGGGCGTGGTGGGGCGCTGCGGTGCCGGTTGGGCCTGCACCGGCGGTTGCGGTGTCGGCTGGATGGTGCGCGGTGGGCGGCTCGGATCGTTCGCGATCGGGCCGCGCTGATCGTTCGGCGTCGGCACCCGTTTGTCGCGCCCGTCATTGCCGCGCGGCGGTTGCGGCTGCGGTTGCTGGACTGGCGGACGCACGATCGGCCCGCGTTGATCGTTGGGCGACGGGACCATCCCGGTGCGCGGTGGCGGGGCGGTCACGGGGCGTAGATCACGCGCCGGGAGCGGCGGCGTATTGCCGCGCGGCGGGTATTCGCGCCGGATCGGTTCGCGAAAGCCGGGGCCGGGCACGATGGTGCGGCCGTCGTGCAGATTGCGGTCGGAACGCGCGCCGTTGGGCGGCACATGCATCACCACCTGGTTGATGCGGGCGCGATAGACCGGGCTTTGGGTATAGACCGGTTCGTAGACATTCCAGGGCGCGAGCGGGTACCAGCCCACATAGGCCGGGCCGCCGACGCTGACCGACACGCTCCAGCCCGGCTTGCCGACCCAGGCCACGAGTGCCGGCGCATAGACCGGGCGCACCACGCGCTGGCCCGGCCACCAGCCCCAGCGTCCGCCCACCATCACCCAGCGGCCGTAATGGAAGGGCGCGAAGCCCCAGGGCGCATCATCGACCCAGGTCCAGCCCCAGGGCGCGATCCAGCGCCAGCGGCCGTAGCGGTAAGGCACCCAGCCGACCTGCACCACGCGCGGATACCAGACCGTGCCATAGGTCGGATCGGTCGCCCAATCGCCGTTGGCGTCGAGGTCTTCATAGCCGGTCATGTAGGGCGAGACATAGCGTGTGGCGGGGACTTCTTGAAAATGGTCGTCACGGCGGCGCGACCAATCGTCGAGCGCCGTGGTCTGCGCGTTGTCATACGAAAAGCTCGACCCGCCGGGCCCGACTTCGAGCGCCTGGCCGGCCGCGATCGACAGCGAATTGGCTTGCGATTGCAGCCCGGCCCGGCCGCTGAACGCGGTGATGCGCACCGCCTGCCCGTCGCGGCCATCGATGCGATAGCGGCCCGGCGATTGCAGATCGACGCGCAGGCCCGCGACCGTGACCGCGAAATGATCGCTGCCTTCTTCGCGCAGGCGCACATTGAGACTGCCGTATTCGAGGTTGAACACCGCCTCTTCATAGCCGATGCGGCTGAAGCCGCCGCGCGACTGGGCGTCCAGGCGCAGCGCATGCGGACCCCAGCGCACCTCGGCGCGCGCTTCGTCGCCCGTGTAAAGCCCGGTGCTGACGGTGACCACATCGTTGATCTGGGCTTCGTCCCAGGCGCCGTTGCCGTCTTCGTCGGAGCGCCAGATCTGCACGTCGCCATCGGCGACCGACAAGCGCGCCGCGATGGCCGGCGGTTCGTCTTCGGCATCGGGCTGGTCGTAAGCGGCATAGACCGGGGCGACGAAGCAGGCGCAACCGGCCAGCAGCCAGGCGGACAGTCGCGAATTGAGGGCGGACATGGTTTCTCCTTGGCGTTGTTCAGGCTCAACGTAGGTCTTTTGGCCGATGTTGACGGTGCCCGGCGGCCACGGTGTAAGCGGATGTTGATTAGAATCGCGCCCACTTCAAGCGAGGAAGCGCATGAGCATCAAGTCCGACAAGTGGATCCGCCGCATGGCGCAAGAGCACGGCATGATCGAACCCTTCGAGCCGGGGCAGGTGCGTTCGATCACCGATCGCAACGGCCAGAGCCAGCGCATCGTCAGTTACGGAACGTCGAGCTATGGCTACGACATCCGCTGCGCCGACGAATTCAAGGTGTTCACCAACATCAACAGCACCATCGTCGACCCGAAGAACTTCGACGAAAAGAGTTTCGTCGATATCAAGAGCGATGTCTGCATCATTCCGCCCAACAGTTTTGCCTTGGCGCGCACCGTCGAGTACTTCCGCATTCCGCGCAATGTGCTCACGATCTGCCTGGGCAAGAGTACCTACGCCCGGTGCGGGATCATCGTCAACGTCACGCCTTTCGAACCCGAATGGGAAGGCTACGTGACCCTCGAATTCAGCAACACCACGCCGCTGCCGGCAAAGATCTACGCGGGCGAAGGCTGTGCGCAAGTGCTGTTCTTCGAAAGCGACGAGGTGTGCGAGACCTCGTACAAGGATCGCGGCGGGAAGTACCAAGGCCAGCATGGCGTGACGTTGCCGAAGACCTGATCCGTTCTGCTCGGGGTGGGCGCGGCGGCTGCCCGGCACTGGGGGCGGGGCCGGGGCAGCGGCGCTTGCGCGCTTCCCTCGCGCCTGCGCGCGCGGCGGCGTTCGCCCGCAAACTCGCCCCTGCGGGGCTCAGACAGCGGTCGAACGAAACCCCGCCGCGCGCTGCGTTGCTCGGCGCAGCCCCAATGGCCTCGCCCCCAGTGCCGGGCAGCCGCCGCGCCCACCCATTCAGCGCGCTGGTTCGGGAGCTCCTTCTTGCGCACTCTTCAGGCGTTGGTGCGGAAAGGCGCGATGCTTGCGCATCTCCAAGCATTTTCCGCTTGTTGCAGCGTGCTTCATGAGGCTGGGGTGGCTGGGCCCCCGGGCGCGCGTGTTCGGCCGCGCTGAGCGAACGAGGAGGAGGCGGGGTTTCGTTCGGCCGCTGTTTGAGCCCGCGCAGCGGGCGAGTTTGCGGACGAACGCCGCCGGACTCCGAAGGCAGCGAAGGCAGCCCGCAGGGCCGCGGCCGTCACGCGCGCCCGGGGGCCCAGCCACCCCAGCCGGCCGAGCAGAAAGAACCTCAACCCACCGAGCAGAAAGAACGCAACAACCGGCACCGGACGTTCATCACCAAGTGGCCCCATCGGCTGTATGATCCGCGCCTTCAATCGCAGGAGGCGCGCATGAAGTTCCGTTTCCCCATCGTCATCATCGACGAGGACTTCCGTTCCGAGAACGCTTCGGGCTCGGGCATCCGCGCGCTCGCGCACGCGATCGAGGCCGAGGACATGGAGGTGTTCGGGGTCACGAGCTATTCCGACACCGCGATGTTCGCCCAGCAGCAAAGCCGCGCTTCGGCGTTCATCCTGTCGATCGACGACGACGAGTTCAATTCCGAGATTCCGCAATCGCAGCAGCAGGCGATCGTGAATCTGCGCGCCTTCGTGACCGAAATCCGGCGCCGCAACGCCGAGATTCCGATCTTCCTGTATGGCGAGACCCGCACTTCGCGCCACATCCCCAACGATGTGCTGCGCGAGTTGCATGGCTTCATCCATATGTTCGAAGACACGCCCGAGTTCGTCGCGCGCCACATCATCCGCGAGGCGCGCGCCTATCTCGATTCATTGCCGCCGCCGTTCTTTCGCGCGCTCACGCATTACGCGGCCGACGGTTCGTATTCGTGGCATTGCCCTGGGCATTCGGGCGGCGTGGCCTTCTTGAAAAGCCCGGTCGGGCAGATGTTCCATCAGTTCTTCGGCGAGAACATGCTGCGCGCAGACGTCTGCAACGCGGTCGAGGAACTCGGCCAGTTGCTCGACCATTCGGGGCCGGTCGCCGCCTCGGAACGCAATGCCGCGCGCATCTTCGGCAGCGACCATCTGTATTTCGTGACCAACGGCACCAGCACCTCGAACAAGATGGTCTGGCACAGCACGGTCGCGCCCGACGACATCGTGGTGGTGGACCGGAACTGCCACAAGAGCGTGCTGCACGCGATCATCATGACCGGCGCGATTCCGGTCTTTCTGACCCCCACGCGCAACCATTACGGCATCATCGGGCCGATTCCGCTGCACGAGTTCTCGCAGGAATCGATCGAACGCAAGATCGCGGCGAATCCGCTCGCCAAGGCCGCGTTCGAGCGCAATCCGCAAGCGCGCGGACGCAAGCCGCGCATCCTGACCATCACGCAAAGCACGTACGACGGCGTGATCTACAACGTCGATCAGATCAAGGCCCTGCTGGGCGACACCATCGACACCCTGCATTTCGACGAAGCCTGGCTGCCGCACGCCACCTTCCATGATTTCTATCGCGGCATGCACGCCATCGGCAAGGACCGGCCGCGCGCCGAGAACGCACTGGTGTTCGCGACGCAGTCCACGCACAAGCTGCTGGCCGGTCTGTCGCAGGCGTCGCAGATTCTGGTGCAGGATGCGCAGAACCGGAAACTCGATTTCCATCGCTTCAACGAGGCGTACCTGATGCATATGTCGACCAGCCCGCAGTACGCGATCATCGCCTCGTGCGACATCGCGGCGGCGATGATGGAGCCGCCCGGCGGCACCGCGCTGGTCGAGGAATCGATCAACGAAGCGCTCGACTTCCGCCGCGCGATGCGCAAGGTCGATGCCGAGTTCGGCGATTCGTGGTGGTTCAAGGTCTGGGGCCCCGACGAGATCAACGACGAAGGCATGGCCGAGCGCGCGCAATGGACGCTGCGCGCGGGCGACCGTTGGCACGGCTTCGGCGATCTGGCGCCCGACTTCAACATGCTCGATCCGATCAAGGCGACCGTCATCACCCCGGGCCTCGATGTGGACGGCAGCTTCGCCGAGCAAGGCATTCCGGCGGCCATCGTCAACAAGTATCTGGCCGAGCACGGCGTCATCGTCGAAAAGACCGGGCTGTACTCGTTCTTCATCATGTTCACCATCGGCATCACCAAGGGCCGTTGGAACACGCTCGTCACTGCCTTGCAGCAGTTCAAGGACGATTACGACAAGAACCAGCCGTTGTGGCGCATCCTGCCCGAGTTCATCGCGGCCGATGGCGGGCGCCATGCGCGCTATGAACGCATGGGCCTGCGCGACCTCTGCGACCTCATCCATCGCATGTACAAGAAGCACGACATCGCGCGCCTGACGACCGAGATGTACCTCTCCGACATGGAACCCGCGATGAAGCCGACCGATGCGTTCGCGCGCATCGCCCATCGCGAAATCGACCGGGTGCCGATCGATGATCTCGAAGGCCGCATCACGAGCGCCCTGGTGACGCCGTATCCGCCCGGCATTCCGCTCCTGATTCCCGGCGAGCGCTTCAATCGGCGCATCATCGACTACCTGCGTTTCACGCGCGAGTTCAACGAGCATTTCCCGGGCTTCAAGGCCGATGTCCATGGCCTGGTGGAACAGGACATCGACGGCCGCGTGGAATACTTCGTGGATTGCGTGCGCGCCTGACCCGAGAACGATGACTTCCCTCCTGTTCGAGAGCCTTGCCGCCGGCCGGGATCTCGGCCGGTTGCATGACATTGCAGCGGTGCTGATCCGCTACGGTTTTGGCGACGTGGTGCGCCGCATGGGCCTGGGCGCCGCGCTCGAGCGCGCCGGTCGCGCCTTGCACTGGAAAGAGCCCGAGGCGCTCGCGCACCTGGAGCCGCCGGCCCGCGTGCGGCGCGCGCTCGAAGACATGGGGCCGACTTTCATCAAGCTCGGCCAGATTTTGAGCACCCGCGTCGATCTGTTCGGCCCCGAATGGATTGCCGAATTCCAGCAATTGCAGGACCATGCCGCGCCGGTGCCTTGGGCGGCGCTGGAAGCCCAGGTGCGCGAAGACCTCGGCGATGATCCCCAGGCCGTGTTCAAATCCTTCGAGCGGACACCGCTCGCGGTCGGCTCGATCGCCCAGGTGCACGGCGCCGAGCTGGCCGATGGCAGCGCGGTCGTGGTCAAGATCCGCCGGCCCGACATCCGGCGCGTGATCGAAGCCGATCTGCGCCTGCTCACGCGCCTGGCCGAGATCGCCGAGCATCAGGCGCCCGAACTCGCGCGTTATCGGCCGGTCGAGGTGGTGCGGCAGTTCACGCTCTCATTGCGGCGCGAACTCGATCTGGCCGCCGAATGCCGCAATGCCGAACGCATCGCCAACAATTTCGCGGACCACCCCGAGATCGTCGTGCCGCGCGTGTATTGGGAATGGACCAGCGAACGCCTGAATGTGCAGGCGCGCATCGTGGCGCTCGGCGGGCGCGATCTCGCGGGCGTCGATGCGGCGGGGCTCGATCGCAAGCTGCTCGCGCGGCGCGGCGCGAACGCGGTGCTCAAAATGATGCTCGAAGACGGCTTCTTCCACGCCGATCCGCATCCGGGCAATGTGTTCTACCTGAGCGATAACCGGGTGGCCTTCATCGATTTCGGCATGGTCGGGCGCTTGTCGGAAGCGCGCCGCGACCAGGTCGTGGCCTTGTTGCAAGGCCTGGTGGCGCGCGATGCCGCGGAAGTGACCGATGTGCTGGTCGAATGGAGCGACGGCGCCGCGACCGATCTCGACCGCTTGCGCAACGAGATCGACAAATTCGTCGATGACTACCACAGCGTGCCGCTCAAGGAACTCGATCTTGGCGCCATGCTCGCCGATGTCACCGGCTTGCTGCGCGATCATGGCCTGGTCTTGCCGGCCGACCTCGCGATGCTGGTCAAGGCCTTCATTTCGCTCGAAGGCATGGGGCGCCAGCTCGACCCGGAATTCCAGCTCGGCCCCGAGGCGCGGCCCTTCCTCGAACGCGCGATCCTCGCGCGCTACGCGCCCGACAAGCTCGCCAAACGCGGCTGGCGCAGCGTGAGCGGCGCGCTCGAACTGCTGGCGAGCCTGCCGCGCGACTTAAGCCAATTGTTGCGCGCCGCCCGGCGCGGCAGCCTCAAGGTGCAAGTCGAGGTCACGCCCTTGGAGAAATTCGGCGAGCAGATCGACCGCGCCGCCGCGCGCCTGACCATCGGCATCGTGACCGCGGCGATGATCGTCGGCACGTCGATCCTCATGACGGTCGGCGCGCGCGACGACGCCGCGCATTTGTCGAACTTCGTGTTGATGGGCATGGTGGTCGCCTTTGGCGGCGGCCTGTGGGTGCTGTTGTCGATCTGGCGCGGCAAGAAACGCTGAGCGCCGCGTGGATCGCCGGCGCGTTCAGACGCGCGCCGCCAGCCGTTGCGGAATTTCGATGCGCACCCGGGTGCCGGTCGGCCCCGATTCGATGCTCAGATGCGCGCCGAGCCGTTCGGCGCGATGGCGCAGGTTGTCCAGCCCGCGATGGCCGCGCTGACCGGTCTTGGCGGCGACATCGAAGCCGCGGCCGTTGTCCGAAATCTCGACCACCGCCCGGCGCGTCGTCTCGTTCCATTCGGCCAGCACATGGATGCGGTCGGCCCCCGAATGCTTGAGCACATTGTTGAGCGCTTCCTGCACGAAGCGCATCGCGTGCAAGGCGCCGTCTTCGTCGAGCGCGCGCAACGGCGGAATGTCGCCCACTTCCCATTCGATCGCGATGCCGGCCAGATTGAGTTTGTTCGACAGCCGATAGCGCACGGTGCCGAGCAGGGCGCCCAGGTCGTTGTCCTCGATGTCGAGCGAATCGATGGTGATGCGCAATTCCTCGACGCAATCGCGCAGCACGGAGACGGCCTCCTCGGTGCTGACCGCGCCGCGTTCGAGCGATTGCATGCTGATCATGAGCTGGGCGCCGATGCCGTCATGCATGTCGCGCATGATGCGGTTGCGCTCGTTGAGCACCGATTCGCGCCGTTGCGCGTCGGCCAGGGCGCGGAAGTTCGCCGCCAATTCGGCCTCGCGGGCGGCGATGCGTTGCTCCAGGCCTGCGTTCAGCGATTCGACGGTCGCCAGGGCGCTGGCGAACCGGCGCGCGAGCACGATGCCGAACACGATCAGCACGATCCCATAGGCCGCCGGCGTGACCGACACCCATTCCAGATTGCCCAGATCGCCCTGGACGTGATCGACGACATAGCTGCTGGTCAGCAAAGCGAAGGCGCCGGCCATCGCGAGGTTCTCGAACGCGCGCACGCGCCAGGCATGGCGGATCAGGAGCGCCAGCGAGCCGGCCGTGGTCAGGTAGGTCGAGTATTCCCAAGGCTGGCTGTACCAGTTCCACCACCAGTCGTCGGCGGTGAAAATGCCGACCACCGTCAGCACCGTCGACAGCACGCCGTAGCCGAGCGCGATCGCGCCGGCCCGGCGCGAATAGCAGCCGGTGAAATGCAGCACGAACAAGAGCAGCGCGACTTCGCTCCAATAGTCGGCCATGGTGGTCAACAGACCGAACCAGGGCTGGGGGATCGGCGCGACACTCATGAAATAGCCGATCGTCAGCACCGCCCAGCCCAGGGCGACCAGGCCGAACAAGGCGTACAAAGGTTCCTTGCGGCGCAGCCACCAGAACAGGATCAGCATGCACCCGAGCAAGGTCGCGCCGGCCACCACCACATGGCGCAAGGTCGCTTCCCAGAAATGGCGGGCATCGCTTTCTTGGAGTACCGGTGCGAGCGGCCCGATCAGGACCGTCGAAAGCACCGACCGGGTGTCTCCGGCCGGCGGAATGCGGATGTGCACCTCGTTGCTGCCCGGATTCAGCCATTCGGGCTTGAAGCTCACGAAATACGCGCGCAACGCGGTCTCGGGTTCGAGCGGGGTCGACAGGTAAGTCACGCTGCGGCCGTTGAGCCAGATCTCGGCCGCCGGCATCAGTTCGCGGATGTGCATCGCCCAGTCGCCCGCGGCATCGCTGGGCACATTGAAGGTGATCCGGTACCAACCCGGCAAGGCGACATCGGGCGTGCTGATGCCGCGCCGGCTGGGCAGGCCGATCGAACGCCAGGCCGCGCTGTCTTCGGGCGGTTCGGTGGCCGGGTCGGCCAGGTATTGGGCGCTGTAAAAGCGCGTCGGTGGCACTTGCGCCTGTGCGCTCGCGGTGGCCGCGCCCAACAGGCTGTACACGAGCAGGGCGCACAGGCATGCGATCCGGGCGCGGACCGACAAACGGGCAGGGAAAAGACGCATGGGGCGTGATTCTGCCCGTGGTGTATCCTCCGCGTCCATGCCGTGAAGCCGCGTGCGGGAGAGTGCAGTCGCCAGTCGTATCGGCGGGCTGCCGCCGAAGGCGTAATTCCTCCCTGAAATCGCTCAGGCCCATGAACCGCGCGACTGGCTGGCATCTCTGGAGAGCGTGTGCTCGGGTTTTCGAACCAGGCACGCCACCGAAGGGGCTCAAAACTCTCAGGTACCAAGGACAGAGCGGGGGAAAGATCGGGGCGGTGGCCGCATGCCGTCCTTGGATTCACCCTTGACGACTTGGACTGCACGCATGAGCCTCGAACGCACCCCTTTGTTCGAACGCCACCTCGCGCACGGCGCGAAGATGGTTGACTTTGGCGGTTGGGAAATGCCCTTGCATTACGGCTCCCAGATCGAAGAACACCACGCGGTGCGCCGCGACGCCGGCATGTTCGATGTTTCGCACATGTGCGCGGTGGATCTCGAAGGCCCCGCGGTGCGCGCCTTTTTGCGCCGCCTGATCGCCAACAATGTCGACAAGCTCGAACTGTCGGGCAAGGCGTTGTATTCGTGCATGCTCAATGCCGAAGGCGGCGTGATCGACGACCTCATCGTCTATTACTTCGGCGAACAATGGTTCCGCGTGGTCATCAACGCCTCCACCGCCGAGAAAGACCTGGCCTGGATGGAGACCGTGCGCGCCCAAGGGGTGGACGGCCAGGCCTATGACCTCAGCATCCGCGCGCGCCGCGACCTCGCGATGATCGCGGTGCAAGGCCCGCAAGCGCGCGAAAAATTCTGGGGCGCGCTGCCCGCCGCGCGCGGCATGAGCGAAGCACTCAAACCTTTCTTTGCTTCGGTGGTCGACGGCCTCATGGTCGCGCGCACCGGCTATACCGGCGAAGACGGGTTCGAGATCACCGTGCCCGCGGCCGATGCGCCGGCCTTGTGGGAAGCGCTGGCCGCTGCCGGCGTGGCGCCCGCGGGCCTGGGTGCACGCGACACTTTGCGCCTCGAAGCCGGCATGAACCTCTACGGCAACGACATGAGCGAAACCGTCTCGCCGCTCGACGCGGGTTTGTCCTGGACCGTCGACTTGAAGGGCGGACGCGATTTCATCGGCCGCGCCGCGCTCGAACACGCGGGCAAACAGCATGAATTCGTCGGCCTCAAATTGCTCGAACGCGGCGTGTTGCGCGGGCACCAGAAGGTCGTCACGGGCGCGGGCGAAGGCGAAGTGACCAGCGGCACGTTCTCGCCCACCCTCGGCTTTTCGGTGGCGATGGCGCGCGTGCCGCTCGGCGTCAAAGCCGGCGACGCGGTCGGCGTCGACATCCGCGGCAAGGTGCTCGCGGCGCAAGTGGTCAAGATGCCCTTCGTGCGCCACGGCCAAGCCCTGATCTGATCTTCCGTTTTTCTTCCATCCCGTTTCCCCATCAGGAGAACCGCATGAGCCTGCCCGCCAATCTCAAGTACACCAACAGCCATGAATGGGTCGCCATCGGCGACGACGGCCTGATCTGGGTCGGCATCACCGACCCCGCGCAGGAAATGCTCGGCGACCTCGTCTATGTCGGCGATGTGAAGGTCGGCGACACCTTGAAGGCCGGTGAAACCGCGGGCGTGGTGGAGTCGGTCAAGGCCGCCTCCGATGTGTACGCGCCGGTGGCCGGCGAAGTCGTCGCCTTCAACGAAGCACTCAACGACGCGCCGCAATTGCTCAACGAAAAGCCGTACGACACCTGGATCTTCAAGCTCAAATCGGACGCTGCGCTTGATGGCTTGCTTGACGCCGCGGGCTACCAGGCCGCGCTCGACGCCGCGCAATAACGCCACCTGCTGCCCATGCGCATCCTGCTCACCGGCGCCAACGGCTTCATCGGCTCGGGCATTGCCGCCGCGCTCGAAGGTGCCGGGCATACGGTGGTGCGTGCGGTGCGCCGCCCACGTGAACAAGACCTCGCCGCGGGCGTGGCGGTGGCGTGCGACATGGCGCGTGATGTCGATGCGGCGGTCTGGCGTGCACGCCTGCAAGGCATCGAGGGCGTCGTCAATTGCGCGGGCATCCTGCGCGAACGGCCGGGCGAGCGGTTTGCGCAAGTGCATTGCGAGGCGCCGCTGGCCTTGATACGCGCCTGCGCCGAAGCCGGTGTGCGCCGCGTGGTGCAGATCTCTGCCCTGGGCGCGCCCGAGGACGCCGAGTTCATCGCGTCCAAGCACCGGTTCGATGCGGCGCTGACCGCATTGCCGCTCGACTGGACCGTGCTGCGGCCTTCGGTGGTGTACAGCCCCGATGGCGCGTATGGCGGCACCTCGTTATTGCGCGCCATGGCGGTGTTGCCGGGCGTGATCGTGCTGCCCGGCGCGGGTGACCAACGTTTGCAGCCGGTCGCGCTCGATGATCTCGCGCGTTGCGTGGTTGCGTGCTTGGCCGATGCGCGTGCGATCGGGCAGGTGATCGAAATCGGCGGGCCGCAAGCCTTGACGATGCGCGATTACCTCGGCGCCTGGCGCCATTGGTTCGGCCTGCCGCGCGCACGTTTTCTCACCACACCCGGCTGGGCCGTGAGCCTTGCGAGCACCGTGGGCGAATGGCTGGGCAGCGGGCCGCTCGGGCGCGCCATGCAACGCATGCTTGCGCGCGGCAATGTGCTGCAAGCGGGCGAGCTGCAACGCATGCAAACCTTGCTTGGCGTCGTGCCGCAACCGATCGACCGTGCCCTCGCCACCAGGCCATGTCAGGCGCAAGACCGTCTGCATGCGCGCAGCTATTTTTTGTGGCCGGCCTTGCTGTGGCTTACCGCCGTGGTCTGGCTGGTCTCGGGCGTGGCCGGGCTGCGGGTGCCGGCCGAGGCTTTGCTTGCCTTGTTCGCGCCGGCCGGCTGGCCCGAAGGCTTGGGCACGCAAGCCGTGCGCACGGTCAGCCTGCTCGATCTGGCGCTGGGCGTGGCCGTGCTCTGGCCGCGCACACGGCGCCTTGCCTTGTGGGCGATGCTGGCCTCGGTGGTCGGCTACACGGCGGTCATCGGTCTCGTCTGGCCGGGCGTCTGGCTCGAGCCTTACGGCGGCTTGCTCAAGAACCTGATCGTGCTGCCGGCGCTCGGGCTGCTGCTCGCGGCCCAGGACCGGCGCTGAAACCACGCCAAGGCCCGCCCGTGAACCTGTACTTCAGCCTGCGCATGCTGCATCTGATCGGTGCCACCGTCTTGCTCGGCACCGGCGGCGGCATCGCTTTCTTCATGTGGATGGCGCATCGCAGCGGCGATGTGCGCGTCATCGCGGGCGTCGCGCGTCTGGTCGTGATTGCCGATGCGATCTTCACCGCGCCCGCCGTGGTGCTGCAATTTGCGAGCGGCTGGTGGCTGGCCGATCTGACCCAGCGGCCGCTCACCACCGGCTGGCTCATGCTCGCCATCGGCCTGTTCGTTTTCGTCGGCGCGTGCTGGCTGCCGGTGGTCTGGCTGCAGATGCATGCGCGCAATCTTGCGCGCGCCGCGCTGGCCGCCGGTACGCCTTTGCCCGCCGCCTACCACCGCAGCATGCGCTGGTGGTTTGCGCTCGGCTGGCCCGCTTTCATCGCCGTGCTGGTCATCGTCTTTTTGATGGTGACCAAGCCTTCGTTCTGAACCCAATTTGTTGACCCATCGTTTGCAGGATGCCCCATGACCGCTGACCAGACCTTGAACCAACTCGAAGCACACGATGGTTTCATCGAGCGCCATATCGGACCCAATGCGCAAGAGGTTGCGCAAATGCTCGACGTGGTGGGCCAGCCGTCGCTCGATGCGCTCGTCGATGCCATCGTTCCCGGCGCGATCAAGCTGCCGGTGCAAGACGGCCGCAGCCTGAACCTGCCCGACCCGATCGCCGAGACCGAAGCGCTCGCGCGGGTGCGCGAGCTTGCCGAGCAGAACCGCGTGCTGCGCAGCTTCATCGGCATGGGCTATCACGGCACGCATCTGCCCGCCGTCATCCTGCGCAACATCCTCGAAAACCCGGCCTGGTACACCGCCTACACGCCTTACCAGGCCGAGATTTCGCAAGGCCGCATGGAAGCGCTCATCAACTTCCAGACCATGGTCTGCGACCTGACCGGCATGGAAATCAGCAACGCGTCCTTGCTCGACGAAGCGACCGCCGCCGCCGAAGCGATGACGTTGGCCAAGCGCAGCGCGAAGTCGAAAAGCGCGGTGTTCCTGGTGGCCGGCGATTGCCATCCGCAAACCATCGAGGTGGTGCGCACGCGCGCCGAACCGCTCGGCATCGAGGTGCGCGTGGGCGTGCTGCCTGAGTTGATGACCGAAGGCGAATACTTCGGCGTGCTCGCGCAATACCCGTCCACCGGCGGGCTGGTGCACGACTTGCGCTCGCTGGCCGAGGTGGCGCATGCCAAGGGCGCCTTGTTCATCGCGGCGGTCGATGTGCTCGCGCTGACCTTGCTCGAAGCGCCAGGCCATTGGGGCCGCGCGAGCGGCCGTGACAACCAGAACGCCGACATCGTCATCGGCAACACCCAGCGCTTTGGCGTGCCCTTCGGCTTCGGCGGGCCGCATGCCGCCTTCCTCGCTTGCAAAGATGCGTACAAGCGTTCGATGCCGGGGCGGTTGATCGGCGTCTCGATCGATGCGCAAGGCCAAAGCGCGTACCGTCTGACGCTGCAAACCCGCGAACAACACATCCGGCGTGAAAAGGCCACCTCCAACATCTGTACCGCGCAAGTGCTGCTCGCGGTCATTGCGAGCATGTATGCGGTCTATCACGGGCCCGAAGGGCTCAAGCGCATCGCGCAACGCGTGCATCGCCTGACCGCCATCCTCGCCAAAGGGCTGGAGCGTGCCGGCTGGCGCGTGACACCGAATTTTTTCGACACCCTGGTGGTGCGCGGCAGCGCCGAGCATCCGCTCGATGCCGCGCGCGTGCATGCCGCCGCGCGCGCCGAAGGCATCAATCTGCGCGAATTCGACGGCGTGATGGGCGCGACGATGGTCGGCGTGGCCCTCGACGAAACCGCGACCCGCGCCGACATCGAAGCGATCTGGCGCGCCTTCGGTGTGCAGGCCGACCTGGCCGCGCTCGATGCCGAACTCGCCGCCACCGGCAATGCCGCGATTCCGCAAAGCCTGGTGCGCAGCACGCCTTTCCTCACGCATCCGGTGTTCAACAGCCATCACAGCGAAACCGAGATGCTGCGCTATCTGCGCGCCTTGGCCGACAAGGACCTCGCGCTCGACCGCGCGATGATCCCGCTCGGCTCGTGCACGATGAAGCTCAACGCCACGAGCGAGATGATCCCGATCACCTGGCCCGAGTTTGCGAATGTGCATCCGTATGCGCCGGCCGATCAGGCCGCGGGCTATCACGCCTTGGTCGAACAGCTCGAACGCATGCTGGTCGAATGCACGGGCTACGACGCGGTGAGCCTGCAGCCCAATTCGGGCGCGCAAGGCGAATACGCGGGCCTGCTTGCCATCCGCGCCTACCACGCCTCGCGCGGCCAGCATGAGCGCACCATCTGCCTGATTCCGGAAAGCGCGCACGGCACCAACCCGGCCTCGGCCCACATGGCCGGCATGGACGTGGTGGTCGTCAAATGCGACGCGAACGGCAATGTGGATGTAGACGATCTCAAGGCCAAGGCCGAGGCGCATGCCGCGCAACTAGCCGCCTTCATGATCACCTACCCCTCGACCCATGGCGTGTTCGAAGAAGGCATCGTCGAGATCTGCAACATCATCCACGCCCACGGCGGGCAGGTGTACACCGACGGCGCCAACATGAACGCCTTGGTGGGCACCGCCAAGCCCGGCGTCTGGGGCAGCGATGTTTCGCACCTGAACCTGCACAAGACGTTCTGCATTCCGCACGGCGGCGGCGGACCGGGCGTGGGGCCGGTGGCGGTCAAGGCGCATCTCGCGCCGTTCCTGCCCGGCGCGCTCGGTGGCAAGAACCGCGCGGGCATGGTCAGCGGCGCGGCCTACGGCTCGGCCAGCATCCTGCCCATTTCATGGATGTACGTGACCATGATGGGCGCGCAAGGCCTGCGCCGTGCGACGCAAGTGGCGCTGCTCAACGCCAATTACATCGCGCGCCGCCTCGCGCCGTACTACCCCACGCTTTACACCGGCCGCAACGGCTATGTGGCGCATGAATGCATCCTCGATCTGCGCCCGATCAAGGACGCCAGCGGCATCGGCGCCGAAGACGTGGCCAAGCGCCTGATCGATTACGGCTTCCATGCGCCCACGCTGAGCTTCCCGGTGGCCGGCACTTTGATGGTCGAGCCGACCGAATCCGAACCCAAGGTCGAACTCGACCGCTTCATCGACGCGATGATCGCGATCCGCGAAGAAATCCGCGCCGTCGAAGAAGGGCGCCTCGACCGCGAAGACAACCCGCTCAAGCACGCGCCCCATACCGCGGCCATGGTCATGGCCGAGACCTGGACCCACGGCTATTCGCGCGAGCTGGCGGCCTTTCCGCTCGCCTCGCTCAAGCGCCAGAAGTATTGGCCGCCGGTCGCGCGCGTGGACAACGCCTGGGGGGATCGCAACATCCTGTGTGCGTGCCCGCCGGTGAACGACTGGAAGTAAGCGCCGTAGCGACTTTCCGATGTACCTCAATCACGTGCATCGAGCATGCCGTGCTTGGTCATGTCGTGCGTGAGGCTTTAATCTTCAAACAAAGCCCACGCACGTACCGGACTTAAGTTGTCGAAGACGGGAAAGCGCATTCTCATTGCTTGCGTATTGATGACCAGCGCCGTCGTCGGGCTGGTCGTCGCTCGTTCGCTTGCAACGGAAGAAATGGTTGGCGCATCGGTGATCGTGTTGAACTATTCCGATGTGGATTTTTACCCTTCGGTGCTCTCGTTGGACGAGAAGGGACAGGTGACGGCGAGCGGAGGATATCCAGTGGGGCCGCGTGCGGGAGGTGGCGGTGCTGCTTGCTGTGTATCAATTCCCGAGCATTGGCGTCCAGGCATTCGAATGGCGGTGCGTTATCGCCTGGGGGACTGGCCGGAAGACAAGTACGAGATCTACTACATGGAGCTTGGTCCGTATCCGAGCGGTGAAGCGGGAAACGTTTGGGTCGCGGTGTATCCGGATCGAAGCCTTGAGGTTGTGTCTTCGAAATACGATCCGGACAGCCGCACGGGATTGTGGCCCGGGCGGGTCAAACAGTATCCGCAATAGAAATCGATGATTGGTAGGGAAGCGTGATGAAGAAGTCGCTGCGCAATGCGTTGTGGGTGCTTGTGGCGGTATTAGCGGCAAGCATCGCTGCGGGAGTTGCCTACACGCACCGTGAAGAGGATATGGTCGGCGGATCGGTGATCGTGCTGAACTATTCCGACGTGGATTTCTACCCTTCGGTGCGTTCGTTGGACGAGAAGGGGCAGGTGACGACGAGCGCAGGGTATCCGGTGGGGCCGCGTGCGGGCGGAGGCGGCGCTGCTTGCTGCGTCTCGATCCCTGAGCGTTGGCGACCGGGTATTCGAATAGCGGTGCGGTATCGCTTGGGGGATTGGCCGGAAGACCGGTACGAGATGTTCTACACCGAGCTTGGCCCGTATCCGGGCGGCGAAGCAGGAAACGTCTGGGTCGCGGTGTATCCGGATCGCAGCCTCGAGGTTGTCTCCTCCAACTATGGGCCCGAAAGCCGCACTGGTCTGTGGCCAGGACGGATCAAGCAGTATCCGCAATAGAAATCGATGATTGGTAGGGAAGCGTGATGAAGAAGTCGCTGCGCAATGCGTTGTGGGTGCTTGTGGCGGTATTAGCGGCAAGCATCGCTGCGGGAGTTGCCTACACGCACCGTGAAGAGGATATGGTCGGCGGATCGGTGATCGTGCTGAACTATTCCGACGTGGATTTCTACCCTTCGGTGCGTTCGTTGGACGAGAAGGGGCAGGTGACGACGAGCGCAGGGTATCCGGTGGGGCCGCGTGCGGGCGGAGGCGGCGCTGCTTGCTGCGTCTCGATCCCTGAGCGTTGGCGACCGGGTATTCGAATAGCGGTGCGGTATCGCTTGGGGGATTGGCCGGAAGACCGGTACGAGATGTTCTACACCGAGCTTGGCCCGTATCCGGGCGGCGAAGCAGGAAACGTCTGGGTCGCGGTGTATCCGGATCGCAGCCTCGAGGTTGTCTCCTCCAACTATGGGCCCGAGAGCCGCACTGGCCTTTGGCCAGGACGGATCAAGCAGTACCCACACTGACGTGACTTGTACGCAAGATCGCGCGACCGCTTCCGGCGTGCGAGCTCTTTGGAGGATCACATGACTGTTCGTTTGGCAGAACCATGTAGACCATCGCCATTGGACTTCAACGACGAAGAGATTCGTCGCATATGTGATCTCATCAAGAAGCGCAGCGGGTCATTGCTGGAGTGCGAAACTGAACTGAATTTCGGCTTCTTCTTCGATGGAACCAACAACAATGCGGACTTACGGCGCACTGCAAATCCGAGCGTCCAGGATCCGAATGCGCCGTCAGACCGAGAGAAATTCGCGCATAGCAACGTCGCCCGACTTTTCGACGTTTTCCCGGATCATCGTTACGTTAAGGAGTGCTTCGGTCGTTACGCCCCTGGAGTTGGTACTCGGTTTGACGACATTGGTGATCGTGGAGATGGAGACGCTGTATTTCTTGGCATTGGATCTTCTGCGGACCGACGCCGAGGCCTAGCCTTCGCGGAGAAGGGCGAGGCGCGCATTCTCTGGGCGCTGTTGCAAGCCATCAACAATGTGCATCTGTACTTTCTCGATGACGTGTTGATCGTACCTGGCCAAATAAGAAATCTCGCCAATTCCCTGTCAAAGCAGCAGCCACCGCCCGGATGGCGACGTCTGCTCA
>JADHEF010001068.1_pt1 | contig 20137 bp, 15 predicted proteins | sample 8952391 | NCBI WGS metagenome assembly JADHEF01 (sample SAMN16124439, study PRJNA663245) | bioreactor sludge metagenome | isolation source: sludge (nitrite) | place: India:Bengaluru | collected 2019-02-28
TCGCAGCGGGGGTTTCACGGTCACCGTGGCTTCGGCCACCGGGACCATGACGGCGTCGGGCAGGGTCACCTCGCCGGAGCGGCGCGTTTCGCCTTCCCCGAACTGGGTCAGGTTCGCCACGAGCGGCATGTGGTCGGGCGCGTAGAGGCAGAGGCCCTGGAGTTCCTTGCCCGGGGGAAGTTCCAGCCGGTAACGGCCGTCGGGCCCCGTGCGCGTCAGGGCGATCACCCCGTACCACATGCCGTTGTTTTTCTTGAGACGGATGTGCCCGCCCTCGTCTGCGACGGACTGCGCGCCGCCCGCCATCCACCTCTCGAAGATGGAGTCGCGCTCGGCGGCGTCCATCGAGGCCAGGGTCGCCGCCGCGCTTCCCTCGAAGGAGCAGGCGACGTACCCGCCCTCGATGGGTGTCCCCGAAACGGCATCCACCAGGCGGCCGGTGGCCGTTGCGTGGGCGGAGTCGAGGCGCCATGTGATGACCGCGCCCGCCGCGCCGCGCTCGATGCGCTGGGGCAGGTAGCGCTGGTCGCGCCATCTGGCCTCGTAGGTGCGCGGCGCGGGCACGCCCGCGAGTTTTGCGGTTCCCTGGGCCTCGTCAAAATCCCGCAGGATCAGGTGGACATACTGCCCGCCCCGTCCCTGGTTGATCTCCGGGTCGCGCGGCGTCAGGAAGACATTGCTGTCATAGCGCGCCTTCTTGATGAAGTCGGGGTACGGATTCCCCCCGGCGTCCACAAAGCGCACCGTGACGGTCTCCACGTGCCCGAGCTGGATGACGTTCTTGTCGCCGGGTTTGAGGGTGACCCCGTTGCTGCCGGTGGTGGACGGCCCGCCGGGAACCCCGGCGGTCACGCGCAGACGGACGGTCTCCGGAAGCAGGCCCTGCCCGGTCGTCTTCTCGAGCACGGCGGTCGGGATCCCGAAACGGAATGTGCCGTCGGCGGCGGTGGAGATGGTGCCGGCCATGTTGTTGAAATCCTGCCCCCCCATGCCGGGGAGCTCGAGCCAGGCCAGCGAGATGTCCGCCTGCCTTGGTGTCTTGCCGTCCTCTCCCACCACGCGGCCCGCAAAGACGGGGACCGTGGTGTCGGCGTTGCCGGGCGCCAGCAGGGACAGGCTGATGGTCTGGCGCATTCCGGGTTTGGCCGCCTCGTAGTCCCATTCCGGAAACATGCGCGTTTCCACCTGGCCCGATGTTGGGTCGGTAACGACCAGTCGGCGCGGATTGCCGGGCAGCGTCATGTTCGGGTTCATCGCCGCGAAGTCGGGATAACCGGCCGGGCGGACCTGCCGCGGCCACCGGATGCGAAGGAATCCGTCGGAAGAGAGGGTTTGGCTGGAGAGGAGGTAGGTCGAGTCTTTTCGAAGGGCCGAATTGTACATGGAGCCCTGGATATCCGCCTTCAGCCCGGCGGCCGGTCGGCCCGTTGCATCCACTATCTTCACTCTGCGCGGTGTGGGCGGAAGTTTGTTCCCCGGGGCGGGTGGCGGTTCGGCCAGGTCCAGGGTCAGGCGGCCTCCCGGCCCCCCTCCCATCGGGGAGGGGAAGTAAACGATTTCAGAATCCTCGGCCAGGAACTTGTCCGCAACCGCTGCGGGCAGGCTGGTCCGTGGGACCTTCCACGAAAAGGCCCCGGGCCGGGGGACCATCTCCACCGTGGCCGTGCTCACCGCTCCGTCGGGCGTGGTCATGACCGAAAGCGTGACCGTTTGGGGTTTCTCCGCCATTTGGCCATCGGGCCCCAGCGTGGAGGTGAAAATCTCGATCTCGTAGATGTCGCCGAGTTTCCGGGGTTCGGCCTGCGCGTTCCAGGCAAGGGCCATACCGGCAAGCGTCATCAGGCAACTGCGCATCCACACCGAAGCGTGTCTCATCTCGCGTCTCCAAGTCCCCCCCCAAAGGGAACAGACTGGGTATTGTCCGGCCTGGTTTGATTTTATCAACTGAATCCGATGGTGACGGGCGCTCCCGGGTCGGCGGGGAACGGGGCGGGCGGTGATGCGTGGCGGGTCGGGCTTGACGGCGCGCGTTGAGGCGGCAGGGATGGAAGCCGGAGCCAATCATGGAAAAGTTCTGGATCTGTTTCGTGCCGCTTTTCGTGGCGGTGGACGCGCTGGGAACGTTGCCCATTTACATGGGGATGGTGCAGGGGCTGGAGCGCCGCCGCGTGCGGCGCGTGCTGGCCCAGAGCCTGCTCACGGCGATCATCGTGGCCGTCTCTTTCCTGGCGCTGGGGACGGGCTTCCTTCAGTTGCTGGGCATCACGGTGGCCGATTTCATGGTGGCGGGCGGCGTGCTGCTGTTCGTGATCGCCATGGCCGACCTGCTCAGTTCCACGCGCGCGCAGGGGGTTGGCGTGGCCACGGGCCACGACATCGAAACGGTGGGAGCCGTGCCGCTCGGCGTGCCGCTGATCGCGGGGCCCGCGCTCCTGACGACATCCCTGCTGCTCCTTCAGCAGCACGGTTTCTGGCCCACGGGCTCGGCGATCGTGGTGAACATCGCCATCGCGGGCGCGCTGTTTTTCAGCGGGGATTTCCTCGGGCGCCTGTTGGGCAAGGCCGGCAGCAAGATCATCTCGAAGATATCCAACCTGCTCCTGGCGGCGGTGGCCGTGATGATCGTGCGCAAGGGAATCGTGATGATCTTCACCCAGGCGTTTACCGGAACGGGGCACGGCGGGTAGCGGGGGGCGGAGGAAGGGTCCGGTGTTCGGCAACCGGCGCGCCGCGGGGAACCCGGTGCGGAACTCGATGGTGACTTTTGGTTTCCGTGCGCGCCCCATGGCACCGCAAGAAATCGCGTTTCACCACAAACGGGAGGTAGGAACCATGGTTTCCAGGCTGGCGCGCGGGGTCGGGTTTCTGGCCGTGGCGGTCATCCTCCAGGCGCAGGTTGTCCCGGCGGCGGATGCCGTGCTGTTCAAGGGCGGTGACCGCGCGATCCTGGCCGATCCGCTGAATGAGGATCGCATCCTGGACGCGGACCTTCGGACAGGCAAAGCGGTGGAGTTTGACGCGGCGGCCCTGGGTGCCCCGGCGGGATTTCGGCCGCAGGCGATCAGCAGGAGCGGGTTCCTGCTGGGGACATCGGGGACCCTGCTGATGGCGTGCGATCCGGCCAAGAAGAAGACGGTGACGGTTTACAAGGCGCGGCCGGGTGTCGTCCTGGGGGAACTGGCCTACAACCCGAAAGACGGCAGCACCCTCGTGCGGTGCAGCGAGATGGGCGGGGAGGGTTCTCTCGCGGACGGTGCGGCCGTTGAGCCGGGGGAGGGTGACTCCTACCATTCCCCCCTGATTTACATCGGCGCCGACCCGGGAACCGCCGGTTTCGTGTTCTGCCGCCGCGTGCCGCGGATTGACGGCATGGCGTTCGCCCCGGATGGAACGCTGTACCTGACCATGGACGGAGACCTGTGGGAGGGCGTGATCGAGCCGAACGACCTGACCGACAACAGCGGACCGATGCGCTGGGTTCTCAGCGGGTCGCGGGTGGCGCCGGTTGCCGTTCGCGAAACCTCGATTGGCACCCCGGCAAGCACGGGCGCCCGCGAGGTTGCGGTCGTGGGCGACCGCCTCTACCTGCATTCCCACCGGATCGGCGGTTCCGGAATGGGCGACCTGTACAGTGTCGCCCGCATGCCGGAAACGAAATCCACGGCCCCGGACGAAAACGACCTGGTGGCTTATGCCCGGCGTGCCGCGAGGATTTTCGCCTCCCTCCAGTTCATCCGGGAATACCCGCGTCCGCCTGCCCTGGCCTCCACCACGGATTCCACGATGGGAATGTGGGCCATCGCGGACCGGGAAGCCCCGGGCGGACCGGTCACCACCGTGTTCGTGGTGGACTCAAAAACCCGCCAATCCCGGTCGGTGAAACTCACGCGGGATTAGTGTCCTTCGGAAGATTGGCAAGCCGGCGTATGCCGCGGGTGTGCGCGGATGAAACCGGCTGCGTTACGGGGAAAGGAACCTGGGGTTTGGTTCCGGGCGCCCGAATTGCGGGGCTTGTCATCTCTTCTCTTTTTCTTGGCGTCCAAAGCGTGCTGGTGGTTCAATCGCGATTGCGTATCCGTCCGTAAACCCGCAAGAACCACCCCCGTGGAGGAACCCGTGTCATGACACCCAGTATTGTGACGCTGCTGATCATGGCGGCCTTTCTGGCCGTCGGAACTCCCGTTGTGGGGGCGCTGGTCGCCGTCGGGGCCCGCCTGGTCAGGGCGGCGATGCCCGTGCCGCAGGCGTTTATCATCGGGTTCATGGTGTGCCTGGTTTCCGGCGGATTTTACGGCGCGCTGCTGCGGTTCCTCGACAACACGGACCAGCCGCTGATGAACAGCGCGTTTTTCGCCGCGTGCGCCCTGGGGCTCGCGGTTGCCTACCTGGTCGTCTTCAGGTCGTTCGATGTCGAGTCGTCGCGCATCCCGGCGGTCTGGGCGCTGGTGGCGCTCGGGCTGGCCCCGCTCTTTTTCGCCCAGCGCACGCAGGGCGCGGCCTTCCGCGAAAGCCGCGGCTACTACCGCGGCTACGAATCCACCTGGTACCTGAACATGCCCGATCCGCCGGACGCCATGTCGTCGCCCGAGCAGGCGGTGAATTTCTACATCCAGCAATTCGCAAAACTGCGCGCGGCAAACGAGGACGAGGGCATCGGCAAGATCCTCACCACCCACTCGCACAAGGATGTGAAGTGGTTCCAGAGGAACTACGGTGACATCGCGGCCAGGGAATCCGAGGGCGACATGATCGGCATCACCAAGGTGCAGTCCTCGGACAACGCCCAGCGCGGCATGGCCCTGATGGTGATGGCGAAACCCCTCTACGGAAAACCCGAAACGGCAAAAGTGGACGGGAAAGAGGCCGTCGTGAAGATGGACGCGGGGCAGATTGTGCACCTGACGCGCGAGGGACCCAACTGGAAAATCCGCAACTGGCTGGGAATGCGCGGCTACATGATGAACGAGCTGAAGGAGTTCAAGGAGAAGAAGAAACTCACGACGCCCGACGACGAGCGCTGGTACGCCGGCGAGGGCAAGCAGGCCGACGAGGAGCTCAAGGCGCTCTGCGCGCGCGTGGGGGTTCCCTACCAGGAGTTCGACCCGTACTTCGGCGAGGACGAGGAGACCGACTCGCGTCCCGGCATGTCAATCCTGGGCAAGGCCAAGACCAGGCGCCGCGGCGGGAAGAAGAGCACGGGGTACGCCTCGCTGGACGCGGCGAAGCCGGGCGAGATCGTCGATCTTTCCCAGGCGACGCCGGCTCCCCGGCCGCAACTCGCAGCCGCCGCGCAGACGCCCGCGCCGGTTCCGCAGCAGGCCGCCCCTCCCGCCGCCGCAGTTCCCGGTCCGGCGGTCCCTGTTGCACCGGCCCCTGCGGCGGCCCAGCCCGAGCCGGAGGCTGGGCGGCCCACGCTGATCGGCGTCCAGGGGGCCCGCAATGCCGCGGCCGCATCCAGCCAGAACGCTGCGGCCCTGCACGCGACCGAGGATGTGGCGGCGGGCGTGATTCCGCCGGGGGGCAGCCAGTATGCGGTCGCCCAACCCACGGCCCCGGCCGCGGCCGCCACGCCGGTGGACCCGAACAACCCGACCCCGGCGCCCACGCCGACTCCCACGCCGCAAATCGTGGCGAACGTGCCCGTGGAAACGCTCTGGCCGCGCTACGAGGCGGCCCTGGACAAAATCAGCCGCGGAGACCCCCGCGGGGTGGAGGCTTTCTACGCCGTCATCAGCACCGAGGACGCCGCGTGGCTGGACCGCAACGCGGGCGCGCTGGCCGCGATCCTGACCCCGACGCTCAAGATCGGCGCGCCTGCCCAGGCGAAGCTGATCGCCCTGCAGGCCCTGGCCCGCAGCATGCCGCGCTCGGTGGGTCCGGCGCCCGTCGTGAAGACCAACGATTACGGCTTCGGCGTGGCGAAGGTGACCGAGAAGCCCGAGCACGGGGGGCGGCAGTTCGCGACTCCCATCGTTCAGGAATACGGGCGGTGGGTGGTGGCGCGGTTCTTCTTCGCGCGGGATTTCGTCTGGGTTCGCCAGCTCGCCGAGTACAAGCGCGCCAAGAATATTCCCCTCGCTCCGGATGAAGTCCAGTTTCTGACGGCGGGTTTTGCCCCCTTCCAGGAGCGGGCCCGCCAGGCATACAGAAGCGTGGGTTTGGGAGAGTGACCGTGGCAGTATCGCGCATCGGGCAGTTGCAGGCGAGGGTGGAGGCCGACGGAATGGACCAGTTGGCGCACTTCGGACTGGGCGGCGAGCACATGGCCGCCGGCAGGCCCATGATGGCCGTGGCCGAGTACCGCCGCGCCATCGAGATCAACCCCGAGTATGCCGCCGCCTGGAAGGGGCTGGGCGAGGCCTACCACTTCCAGGGCATCGACAAGGAAGCCGCCGCGGCATGGCGCAACGGCGTGCGGGCGGCCGCCAGGACGGGCGAAAAGCGGGCGGGGGCCGAGATGGAAATCCTGCTCGCCGCGCTCAAGCCGGCAAACTGAAACCGGCCGGGGAATCCGACGTGGCAAAACGCAACCTGCTGCCGGCCCGCCGCAAGGCGCGAGAGGTGAAGGTGGGGCCGTTCATCCTGGGCGGCGACAATCCCATCCGCGTCCAGACCATGACCGCCACCGACACGCAGGATGTGGAGGCGACCGTGGCGCAGATCAACGCGCTGGCCGGGGCCGGGTGCGAGATCATGCGGCTGACGGTGAACACGCGCCGCGCCGCCGAGTGCCTGCCCGAGATCCGCCGCCGCACCGCCATCCCCCTCGTCGCGGACATCCACTACAACCACAAGCTCGCGCTCATGGCCGCGCCTTACATCGACAAGATCCGCATCAACCCCGGCAACATCGGCAGCGACGACAATGTGCGCGCGGTGGTGGAGCGCGCCAACGAGTTCGACCTGCCCATCCGCATCGGCGTGAACAACGGCTCGCTGGAGAAGGACATCGCGCTCAAGTTCGGCGCCCACCTGCAGGACAACATCCTGATGCCCCCCGAGTCGGGCTACCCGCCCGAGGCCCTCGTGGAAAGCGCGCTGCGAAACATCGAAATCCTGGAGAAGTGCGGCTTCACCCGCACCATCATCAGCGTCAAGAGCAGCAGCGTGCCGCTGATGGTGGAGGCGTACCGCCTCCTGGCGCGCGAGTGCGACTACCCCCTTCACCTGGGCGTGACCGAGGCCGGGACGAAGGACAACTCGAACATCAAGTCGAGCATCGGGATCGGGGCCCTGCTGCTCGAGGGGATCGGCGACACGCTGCGCGTGTCCATCGCCGCGCGCCGAACCGAGGAGAAGACCGAGGAGATCCGCACGGGCTTCAAGATCCTCCAGGCCCTCGGCCTGCGCCGCTTCGGCGTGGAGGTAGTCGCGTGCCCCACCTGCGGCCGGGAGGACGCGGGCTTCGACACCACGAAGATCGCGCTGGAACTGGAAGAGGTGACCTCGCGCCTCGCGCTGCCCGTAAAGGTGAGCGTGATGGGATGCTATGTGAACGGTCCCGGTGAGGCCGCCGAGGCCGACCTGGGCGTGGTGGCCAGCGGCACCACCGCCAAGATTTATCGCAGGGGGCAGCTGATCGAGTCGCTGGTCCCGTTCGCGGATGTCACCCGCCGGATGACGGAACTGATCCGGGGTTTCCACGACGGAAAGTGACGCGCGGGGTTCGGCCCGGGCCCCTGTTCTGCGCTTGCACTTCCTCCGGCGCCGCCCATACTCCGACCCCTTTGGCACGAGGCGCACCCATGCTACCCACTGAAATCATCATCCGGAAACGCGACGGCGGGAAACTGACCGCGGACGAGATCGCGGCGTTTGTCCGCGGCTACCTGCGCGACGAGTGGACCGACTACCAGGCGGCGGCCCTCCTCATGGCGGTTTTCTGCCGCGGAATGGACTTCGAAGAGACCGCCGCGCTGACCCGGGAGATGATGCACTCGGGCGAAACCTACGACCTGGCGGATTTCGGGCGCACCGTGGACAAGCACAGCACGGGCGGCGTGGGCGACAAGGTGTCGCTGATCCTGGCGCCGCTGGCCGCCGCGTGCGGCGTGGTGGTGCCCATGGTCAGCGGGCGCGGGCTGGGCCACACGGGCGGCACGCTCGACAAACTGGAGTCCATCCCGGGTTTCCGCGTGCGCCTCGAGACGCCGGAGTTCCTGCGGGTGCTGCGCAAACTGGGCGTGGCGATGATCGGCCAGAGCGACAATTTCGTGCCCGCGGACAGGCGCCTGTACGCCCTGCGGGACGTGACCGGAACCGTGGAGAGCATCCCCCTGATCTGCGCATCCATCCTGAGCAAGAAGGTGGCGTCGGGCGCGCATGCGCTCGTGATGGACGTGAAGACGGGCACCGGGGCTTTCATGGCAACCTTGGACAAGTCTCGGGCGCTGGCCAAGGGGTTGCGGGGAGTCGCGGATGCGCTGGGCCGGCCCGTGCGGGCGCTGCTGACGGACATGAACCAGCCCCTGGGCCGAATGGTGGGCAACTCGATCGAGGTGGCCGAGAGCGTGGATTGCCTTCGGGGCGGCGGGCCGCATGACCTGCGCGAACTGACCATCGAGCAGGCCGCGGAGATGATCCTGCTGGCCGGCGCCGAACCCACCGCGGACGCGGCGCGCGACCGCGCGACGCGCGCGCTGGATTCGGGCGCTGCGTGGGACAAGTTCCGGGCGATGGTGGCCGAGCAGGGCGGCGACGTGTCGGTGGTGGACAACCCCTCGCGGCTGGATGTGGCGCCGGGGCGGAAGGATTTTGTGGCGCCCGCATCCGGATGGATGGAAGTGCGCGATTGCCGCGCGATCGGCGTGGCCGCCGGGGTGCTGGGGGCCGGTCGCCTCCGGACGACTGATGCCGTGGACCCCGGCGTGGGCCTCGAGATGCTGGCGCGTGTCGGCGACCGCGTGGAGGCCGGGCAACCGCTGGTGCGGGTGGTTCACCGCGACGGGCGGGGGCTGGAGGAATGTCTGGCGAGGCTTGCGGGCGCGTTGGGCGTGTCCGCGGAACCGGTTGCCGTCCCGCCGCTGATCCACGAGCGGATGGGTTGACGGGTTTTGCCCGGCGCCCCCGGGACTCGCACCCGGACGCGCACCCGCGAAGGGACTCACACTGCCACTCCTCCCAACCAGTCCGGTGGGCGCCGAGGCGGGGCCGGGGGTGTGGCATGGGCGTCCCGCCCATGTGGCCGTGCCCGGCAACATGGAAGGCTGTTCGCCGGCGTGAAGCTTCCCATGGTCGGGGTGGAAGGCTTCTTGTAGGATAGGGGTGCCCGGTGGTAACCCGGCGGCCTTCAGGGCGCCGGGGGCCGGACCCGCATCACCGTGTACTCGTTGCCGCCGGAGCGGCGCTCGACGGGGTTCCTGAGGCGCAGGAGCGCCCCGATGAACCCGCTCCATCCGGTGTGAACGAACAGTTCGCCCGACTGCCGGACCGGGGTGCGCTCCAGGTCGGAACCCTCCAGGCGCACGCGTGCCATCGCGCGGTGGTAGAAAATCACGTCGCCGGCCCGCGGCGTGGCCGTGCCGGGTTGCAGGTCCACGACGGCATTCGGGATGCGGTCCATGAAATCGGCACGATGGCGGATTTCGTTCGTGATCTGGTCGTAGGGGCCGAGGGCCACGAGAAGCCGCGCGCCGGGGGTGAGCTGCCGCACGGCTTCATGGTATGCCAGGACGCGGCAGGTCTCGTTGCCGCGGTAGAGCGTGCGGAAGTTTGCGTACCCCATCAGGGCGAGGCCCGCGTAGGGGACCAGCAGCACCACCCCGGCGGTCATCGACCACGCCGCCGCCCGGCGGATGCGCCTGTCGAAGTCGGGAGTGGGCATGTGGGGGGCGATGGGCGCGAAATACCGCGCGAGCACGCCCAGCCGCCAGAGGCAAAGGCCGAATACCACGGCCACGGCAGCGACCTGGGGGAGAAGAAGGCGCTGCTGGTAGTTGGGCCACGCGGCCAGCTGGCCCACCGGCACGACGACGAACGCCCACGCCGCGGCGTCGATGCCGAAGCGCAGGGGCTTGTCAAAGTCGCCCCGCCATCGCGCCGCGGCGCACAGGGCATAGGAGGCGATCATCACGATCCACAGCGGCCCCAGGGTGTCCCCGAAAACCGCTATGATGGATCCGAGGCGCGACGCGGCCGAGCCGCCGTGGCCGCCCTCGGGCGCCAGGGCGTTCGAGAAACCGATGACGCGGCCATACACGGCCAGGAACAGGCCGCACGCGCAGGCATACGCGGCGGCCGCGATCCACGGCGTGGCGCGCCGCGCGCCGCCCACCCACAGCGCGGCGGCCGCCGCAACCACGCCGGGCAGGTAGAAGACGGCCGATTCCTTGGTGAAGGCGATGGCCAGCGCCATGGCCGAGGCGAGCAGGGCCACGCCCGCCCGCACGGGGATATGGCGGCGCCGCGGAAGGGCCATCAGCCACAGGAAGATGCCAAGTTCCGCGACAAGCAGCGGTTCCAGGGTCATCGTCGGGTACCAGTTGTAGGCGGGCGTGTTCCAGTCGGAGGGGATGAAGAACAGGTACACCGCGGCCGCCGGCAGGGCCCACCAACCCGTTCCCGCCGCGCGACGGAAAAGCGCGGCGAGAAGCAGAAAGTGGACAAGCAGCAGGGCGAGGTGGGCCGCCTGGTGTTTCCACTGGGTCAGGCCGAACGCGCGGATCAGGGCGTGGCGCTGCAGGTAGAAAACGGGGATGATGCGGTTCAGTTCCTTGTCGTTGCGCAGGTTGGCCAGCGACGGCTCGCGCAGGAGCTTCTCCACGAACCGGACCGAATACTTGAGGTTGGACGGCGCGTCCAGCAGCGGCCAGTCCAGGCGCAGGGTGGGCCAGTAGAGCGCCAGGCCCACGGCGAAACACAGCAGGGCCGGAAGCCACAGTGCGCCGCGTGCGGGCCGCGCTCCGCGCGGTTCCGGTTCGGCGGGTGGTGCTGCGGGTTCGTCCGGCTCGGATGGCTGCATGCCCGGCGATCAGGCCACGCGGCGCGTCAAGTCGCAAGGAGAAGCGGCGGCGGATGGCGGCGCGCCGCGACGGTCAGGACCCGTAATCGCCCAGTTCCACCGCGGTCTCGATGAATCGCCGGTAGTTGTCGGCGGTGCGCGGGCTGAGCGGCGTGTTGATGGGGGCGGCCGTGGGCATGATGATGTATCCCCCGCCGTCCTTGGCCGCGTCCATGCACGCGCGCACGGCTGCCGCCACCTCGTCCCCCGTGCCGGTTTCCAGGAGTTTCAGCTGCAGGTTGCCGAACAGGCACATCCGTCCCGCGGTGCGCCGCTTCACCTCGGCCAGGGTGATGTCGCCGTCCGGGGGCGCCTCGCAGGGGTCCAGCGCGTCTGCCCCGGTCTCGGCGATCATGTCCAGCACCTGGTTGATGCGGCCGTGGCAGTGGATGCGGGTCATCGCCCCCCGCCCGTGAACCAGGTCCACCAGTTCGCCCACATAGGGGACCACGAACTCGCGGAAGTGATCCGGGTGGAGGAAGGGCGGGGTGGCGTACTCGGGGCCGACGATGCGGTAGAGGTCCACCACGCCGCCGTCGAGCATGTGGCGCAGGTTCACCATCAGGCGCTCGTGAATGGCGGCCACCGTGCCCGCGAAGTGGTCGGGCTCGGTGACGGCCCACATCGTGTAGTCGCCGAAGTCCATGAGGTCCGCGGCCACCAGCAGCGGGTCGGGGATCGTGGCCATGATAATGCCGTGCTCGCCCACCTCGCCGCGGATGCGCGCCAGGTCGGAGTAGTCGTAGGCCACGGGCGCGAAGGGAAGCGACATCGCGTAGTCCACGTCCCCGGTGGTCTTGCACCAGTGCTCCGTCTGCCACACCGTGTGGACGCCGTCCACGACCCGCGTGGTGCGCGTGAGCGCCATGTCCCGGGGGCCGCGCAGCGTGGACCGGCAGATGGTGACGTCCCCCTCGCGCCACTGCTCGCTGGTGATGCCGAGCGGCTCGGCCGACTCCAGGAAGTGGTTGTCGCTGTCGGGGTTCCACATGCACACGCAGTCGGTCTGCGCGCGGATCAGGTCCATGAGCGGCCGGTACGAGTCGTCTTGGTTCTCGAACGCCGCGCTGTTGTGTCCGACCAGTTCATAGGTGGAGATGGGCACGCGGTCGGGCGTTTCGCGGCGAAGGGCGGCGAGCAGGCGTTCGCGGCTGTTCATGGCGGGGGCTCCTGGTGGCGGGATGGATGAGTACGGGTTTTCGCGGCGTATCCGCGCGAAGAACGCCGGCGTCAAGGGCTGAAAGGAAAAAACAGACGCGGGCCGCTCCGGGCACCTTTTCGGCCCGTCTTGACAAGGCACGCCGCCGCGCGGTGTAGTGCATCCTGAAGACTACTCCGCAACCCGTTCCCCGCAGACGAGGCGCACGCAGATGAAGAGGATGATTGTCGTCCTGGTGATGCTGGCGGTGGTGGCCACGATACTGGCCGCCGGTACCGCGTTCATCATTCAGCAGAACAAACTGGGCCAGCTGAAGCGCCTGGCGCAGCAGGCCGAGGAAAAGGTGGACCAGCAGTCCTACGGCGACGCGGTCCAGATCCTGAAGCGCATCGAGGCGCAGGGGGGCACGCCGCGCTCGACTTACCTGCTCGGCAAGGCCTACTACGCGATGGGCAAGCCCCAGGACGCCCTGCCCTATTTCAAGCGGATCGAGACCAGCTTCCCCCGAAGCGAATTCGTGGCCGACTCCATGCTCTACCAGGCGCGCTACGCCCTGGAGGCCGAGGGAAAGGCGAAGCAGGCCCGCGAGACCTTCCTCAAGATCCTGGAAAAGTATCCCGACAGCGAGGCCGCGGAATTCTCGCTCCTTCAGCTGGCGCGCATGAGCTATGACGAGGGCGACGTCAAGCAGGCCCGCAAGAACCTCGAGCAGATCGTCAAGCGCACGGACTCCCCCGCGCGCGGCGAGGCCGAGTTCATCCTGGGCGACATCAACATGAAGCAGCTCAAGGGGCCCGAGCCCGGGCCGAACGACGAACTCTACACCATCAAGAAGGGCGACCGCCTCTACAACCTGGCCAGGAAGTTCAACGTGCCGGTGGACATCATCGAGGGGATCAACAACGTGAAGGCATCGTCGCTCACCGTGGGCCAGCAGATCAAGATTCCCCGGCTGAGCCTCTCCATCGTGGTGGACAAGGGCCAGCGCACCCTCACGCTCCGCAACAACAACCAGTTCCTGAAGAAATACAGGGTGGCGATCCACAAGAACGACTCCAAGGTGCCCGCCGGGGAGTACACGATCCGGTCCAAGACGGACAAGGGCGTGGACTACACCGATCCCGACAGCGCCGCCATCAGCAAGGCCGGCGCGCCCGACAATCCGCTCGGCACCCGCTACATGGAGCTGAGGCGCGGCGTCGCCATCCACGGGACCGACAACAACGACAACCTGGGCAAGTACATCACCAGGGGCTACATATCCATGGCGAATCAGGACATTGAGGAACTGTACCCGCTCGTGAACACATCCACCCAGGTGAGCATCAAGGGCAAGAACCTGCTGATCGACTCGAAGTAGGGACCGCCCACCTCCCCCACAGGACAGGCATCATGACGAAACCCAAGACGGCCGCCCCCGGCGGCGGCCAGATCCTGCGCCTCGGGCTGCCCAAGGGCAGCCTGCAGGAAAGCACCCTGGCCCTATTCCGCAAGGCGGGCTTCAGCTTCGCCGTCGGCTCGCGCAGCTACTCGGCCTCGTGCGACGACGACGAGATCAGCGGCCTGCTCATCCGCGCCCAGGAGATGAGCCGCTATGTGGAGGAGGGGATATTCGACCTCGGCCTCACCGGGCTGGACTGGATCCAGGAGAACCGCTCCAAGGTCGTGGAGGTCGAGGACCTCATCTACGCCAAGCAGAGCATGAGACCCGTGCGCTGGGTGTTGGCCGTTCCCGAATCCAGCCCGTTCAGGAGCGTGAAGGACCTGCGCGGCAAGCGCATCGCCACCGAGGTGGTCAACATCACCCGCGACTACCTGGCCGCAAACAAGGTCAAGGCGGAGGTCGAGTTCTCGTGGGGCGCCACCGAGGCCAAGGCCCCCGACCTGGTGGACGCAATCGTGGAGGTCACCGAGACGGGAAGTTCCCTGCGCGCAAACAAGTACCGTATCATCGACACGGTGCTGGAGAGCTGGACCAAGCTCATCGCCAACCCCAGGGCATGGCGCGACCCGTGGAAACGCTCGAAGATCGAGAGCATCGCCATGCTTCTCAAGGCCGCCATCACGGCCGAGGGCAAGGTCGGCCTGAAGATGAACGCACCGCGCAAGAGGCTGGACGCCGTCCTCAAAGTGTTGCCCGCGCTCACCTCGCCGACGGTTTCCAACCTGACCGACGAGCGCTTCGTGGCGCTGGAGACGATCATCGAGGAAAAGCTCGTGAAGCGCCTGATCCCCGACCTGATCCGGGCCGGGGCCACGGGCATCATCGAGTATCCCTTGAACAAGGTGATTTACTAGGGACCCTGTTTTCCGGGGCGGATTTCCGCGCCCCGGTCGGCCGATTTGGCACATAATGTGGGGCGAGCATGCTTAACCTCGATGTCCCGAGACGGAATATCCGGCGCGCAATCCTGCGGGCCTTCCTGATTCTGGCGCTGTTGCCGGCCCTGTCCCGGACCGTGTCCGCCTATACGAACCCCTATTTCGACATCCTCGGGATCGGCGATCCCGCGGTGCTGCAGTACAACGGTGGCTACTATCTTTACGTCACCACCGGGGCGGGCACCGGCGGGCCGGACCTCGGGTTCAAGGTGTGGTATTCCACGGACCTGCTGGACTGGCAGCCGAAGGGGTGGGCCCTGCTCAAGGACAACACGACCTGGGGCCAGTCCACCTTCTGGATGGGGGACATCAAGTTCCGCGACGGCTGGTTCTACCTGCTCTACTCGTGCTCGCAGGCGCCCAACGGGCCGAAGCGCGTGTGCGTGGCGCGGAGCCAGACCCCGACCGGTCTGTTCACGGAGTACCGCACCCCCCTGCTCAGCCGCACCAACGAGAACGTGGACCCCTTCGTCTTCACCGACGACAACGGGAAGTCCTACCTGTACTGGAGCGATTTCGAGGCGACCTACCACGCGCTGTGGGTGCAGGAAATCTCGGCGGATTTCGGCACGATGATCGGGTCGCCCACGCGCGTTCTCGGCCCGAATTTCTCGCCGTGGGAGATCGCCTCCAACGGCTTGCCGATCGCCGAAGCCCCGGTGGTCCTGAAAAAGTCCGGCGTGTACTACCTGATGTATTCGGGCAATCTCTTCAGCACCAGCGACTACGCGATCGGCTATGCCACGTCCACGCGGCCCACCGGACCCTTCACCCGCAGCAAGAGCAATCCCATCCTGGCAAAGAACTTCAACATATCCCCGAAGGTCTCCGGACCCGGTTCGCACTCGGTGGTGAAGTCGCCCGACGGCAGGGAGATGTTCTGCATTTACGCGGCGCACCATTTTCCGGATTCGCCGAGCGGCGACCGGATGATTTACATCGACCGGATGGGGTTTGAGGGATGGACCCTGAAGATTTACGGCCCCACCACAAGTCCCCAGGCGGATCCGTCGGGAGTGGTTCCATCCGCCGCCGCCACGCAGGTGGAGGTGCCCGAATGACCCCCATCCTTCGCCTTGCATTGGGCCTGGTCGCGGTGGGGACAATCGCGATGATGCCCGAGCCCGTGCCGGCCACCGGGGCCTTCACCCCGCTTCAGACGGACACCTTTTCCACGGGCACGCTGGGGCCGTCGTCCGCGTGGAACACGTTCCTGTTCCAGACCGACCGCCTGGCCAGGTCCGAGGTGGACACGACCGTGGGCGCCGTGGTGGCCCGCGTGTGGACCAACAAGTACCGCATCCGCCAGACGGGCGCGATCAGCACGTCGCCGCAGTGGCTGCCCTACTCCCAGATCGGCCCCGGCAACATCGTGCGGGCGAAGTTTTTCCTCTATGCCAACGGGCAGCAGAACCCCGCGGACAAGAACCAGGTGCCCAACATCCGCATGCGGCTCGGCGTCCGGTTCGCGCAGACGGCGCTGTTCGAGTTGCTGCACCACCAGAACCAGGATCCGGGCAACAACCCGCTGGCGGGCGAACTCCGCCCCGCCACGGACCCCGCCAACCCGTCCATGTACCGCCTGGACCTGGACCCGGTGGACGTTCCCGCCCTGGGAGCCCAGGCCGCCACCGAGGGCGTGCAGCGCGCCTTCGAGGCCTATGCCCTCGAACCCCAGGAGAACGGGGTCATCGGGTTGTCGGAAGTCGTCGTGGGCGTTTACCCGGCATCGCTCCTGCCGGATTCAAACGACGCCGCGATCCTGAAGAAGGTATACGAGCCATCGTCCACGGATGCCGGAAACATGAAAACCGTGGATCCCTGGGAGGCCCAGGCCTCGAACTGGATCAACGGCACCTTTGAGGGCGATCCGATCACCCCCGACCCCAGCGTCACACCCAAGTGCACCTATGCGCAGGCGGGGCTGGATTCCTCCGATCCGCTGCCCGGCGTGACCCTGGATGCCTCGCAGGTGTTGCCCAGCCGCGTGGGTGTGTTCATGAAGGATTTCAACCCCGGGCCGGATGTGACGGATCCGTCGTACGTCCGCGTCGAACCGGGGAAGCAGTACAAGGTGCGTTATCACCTGGTGTCCACCCGCCAGGCCAACCAGAACGCGAACATCCGCATGCGGGTGCGCTCGGCGCGCTTCGCCTGGGTCACCAAGTTCGAACTGGGTGCGGCGTATGCGGCCGGATCGGTCAACAATTCCATCGCCCAGCAGACGCTCCCCGGCGTCGGTTGCCTCAACCCGGACCGGATCAACACCGAGCCGGGCGGCTGGTACTCGGCCCTGTTCACCACGCCCCTTTCGCCCGAGGTGCGCCCCGAGGTGCCCGGGGCCACGCTGGCCCAGCGGATGCCGCTTCTGTCCGCCGAGCCAGGTCCCGGCCAGCCGGGAACCTCCCGCCGCGACCTGAAGGTGGGCCTGGACCTGCTGGATTCGATCAGCGTCGGCCCCAACTCGGTGCTCGAGGTGGGCAACGTGACGTGCGACCGGATCGAGGTGCGGGCGTACGACTTGGTGGAAGATTAGGGGACCGGGCTCCACCAGCCGGCTACCGCTCACAGGAGAATGGATGCCATGCGACTCACCGCTGTCTGCCTGGTTTCCTGCGTCGCGATTTCATCGCAGGCACAGGTTGCCTTAAGGATCCCGCGCGACGCTTTTCAGGGGAGCCTGTCGGCAATGCCGGTGCCGGTGGTTTACTCGGGCGATAGCGGCCGGCCTTCAAACGATGAGTTTGTGGCAACGGGAAGCGTTGATGAAATGTCCCGGCTGATCGCCAACGCCGTGCGGTGCCGCACGGCGGTATCTTCCGCGTCTCATGCCGTGTTTGCTTACGAGGATGCCGGGGTTGAGCAGATCATGGCGATGACCGTTCCGTCCACATCCCCGCTCGTCATGGTTTCCGCGGCGCGGTTGATGTCGGATCGGCTGACGGAGTTGAATTCGATCCAAAGCAAGGTGCAGTTTCGGTTCCACCCGAGTGGAGTTTTCCCAAAGCACAGCCGGATCCTCGTTTCGAGCGACTGCTCCGAGACATCGGTTTCAGGGTTAATAGACGAGGTGCTGACGCAATGTCCGTCATTTCGTTGCCGGGTGTTCGTCTCGAGGATCAAGGATCTGGATGATTTCATGCGCAAGCAATTGGCCGTCGGTAATTCGAAGCACGAACTGCTTGTGGATGTCGCATTCATGTTGTTCGGGTACCCTGCCGGCGTTGATGAGAGGTCCTCCCTGGCTTATCGGGTTGCACCGTTTGTTTCAGAAAACGAGATCGCTGCGTTAAGAGGTGATCCGACGTCCCGTGTCGTCGGACTTCTCATCTCCGACAGCGAAGAGGCAAGGCGACTTGGGCGGTACTACGCGAAATTTTCAGATGACCGCTCGAGCTTGGCGGGTCAGTATGCCGTTTTGCCGCAAGGTGCCAAAGCAATACAGCGCATGCGGATCTATAACGCGCACCGCGAGGTTGTCGCGAGCCGCTTGAACGATACTCGCGGTGATATCACGGCCACGGCGATTGAGACATCCGACTCCCTCTCTGTCTCGGATAGAATCGAAACGGCCGTTACGCTGTCGCTTGCCAACTCGCCGATCGCTATTGGCTACATCCGCGGTTTGCTAAGCGAACTGGGATCACCAAACGCGGAGCAACGGCGGGGACTGGCGGAAGCGTGTGTGATATTGGCCCAGGACAGGAAGGCAAATGACGAGGAGCGCCTGTTCTCCAGATTCTACGCGACGAGTGTTCCTAGCCACGAAATCTCCGATCGGGTAGCCGCTCTGCAAACAATGCCCGTCGTGCGGAATTCGAGATCAGCGTGCCCGTCCTGCTCGGAAAAGGACCCCTCTTGGGCATATGTCGCCAACGAGTGACATCCGTTCGAGAATTGGCGAACCGGTCGCTGGCAGAGGTTGGGGGGATGATGATTATAGTGGCACCGGGTATTGTTTGGGTTGCGGGTTGGGCACGTTGCTTGGACGGCCCGGCGGGTCCGGCAGAAACCGGGCGCTTTCTTGGTGATTTTCCGCGCCGCGCCCCTGCACTTGGGTAACCGACAGAAAGCATGCGGAAGTTTGAGGTCATATTGGGCGGTGCCGCCCTCGTCGTGCTGGGCTTGAGCGCGGCGGTTTACATTGCCAACCACCCGCTGCGGCGGTCCTCGCCCGGCGAAATCCGCGTGGGCAGCCTGGAGCGGGACCCGGCCAAGGTGGGGGCGCTGGAGGTGCTGAAAAAGGGCGAATCCACGGGCGTCGAGGGCGCAACCGGCGACGGGGAAACCACCCCGGGCGGGCCGCGCGAGCGCTTCCGGCGCGAGCCGGTGGTTTACCCCAATTGGGAGGCCGGTGCGGCCCGCATCATTCCCAACAGCGCCCAGCCCGTGACCGATTCGGCCGACTACGCCCACCCGGTGTGGTCGCCCGTGGGCCTGGACATCGCCCTGACCCGGCAGGACAGGCGGGGGGTCTTCCTCGCCGGGCCGCTGGGCACGCGGGCCCGGATGCTGGTCGACGCGCCGGGATCCGGCTCGGATTTCGAGTGGAACCTCGACGGCATGTCCCTCCACCTGCGCGAGTCCGACGGGCAGTTTGCCGAACTCATGGTGACCGGCGAGAAATACCCGGCGGCGCCGCGCACCGAGCGGGTGTTTGAGCGCGACGGGATGATCTTCTTTCAGCCCGACGAGGGCGAACCCCTGCCCATCTCCGGCGCCCATGACCGCTTCTCAAGCCCGCGGCTTTCGCCCGACGGGAACCGGGTGGTTTTCCTGGGCCGCGAAACGGGCATCTACCTCGTGAACACCGACGGCTCGTCGCTGATCAGCGTGGGGCGCGGGGCAAACCCGGGCTGGCTGCCCGACTCGAGCGGGATCGTCTTCGATGTCCCGGTGAGCGACGGCGCGACCGTCCTGGCCGGCGACCTGTATTACGCGGGGGCCGACGGACGCGAGAAAACCAACCTGACCAACACGCCGGACGTGACCGAGTCGCAACCGGCCGTGTCGCCCGACGGCGCCCGGATCGCCTTCGTCAGCGGCGGCCGCGTGATGGTGGCGCGCTTCGTGCGCCCGCCGGTGCGGTGACTGCCCGCCCGGGCATCGCGAATCCCATGCCTGCCCCGGTCGAAACCGTGATCCTGCTTTTCGACGGCGAGTGCAACCTGTGCTCGCGGGCCGTCGATTTCGTGATGCGGCGCGACCGGGCGGGGCTTTTCCGGTTCGCGGCCCGGCAGTCAGCCGCCGGGCGGGACCTGCTCGCGCGACACGGCGGGGCGCCCGAGGCGGGGAGGGGCGTCGTGCTGCTGGAGGAGGGGCGCATGTTCGTCGGCGCCGACGCCGTGCTCCGCGTGATGGTCCTGCTGGGCGCGCCGTGGAGCGGCCTGGCCCTGGTGGGGCGGGCGATTCCGGGGTTCCTGCGCGGGCGCGCATACTCCCTCATTGCCGCAAATCGTCTCCGCTGGTTCGGCCGCCGGGAGTGCCGGGTGCCTTCGGGGGAGGACCGCGGGCGGTTCCTCGGGTGAACGCGCCGCCGTCGCGGCCGCCCTGATCCTTCACCATACTCCTTCCGCAAAGAAGAAGCCACCAAGAGG
>JADHEF010001069.1_pt1 | contig 20131 bp, 11 predicted proteins | sample 8952391 | NCBI WGS metagenome assembly JADHEF01 (sample SAMN16124439, study PRJNA663245) | bioreactor sludge metagenome | isolation source: sludge (nitrite) | place: India:Bengaluru | collected 2019-02-28
ATCAGGTGTTGCGGGGATTCTCGCATAACTGAAGGCTTGTTCGGAGATTCCTTAGAGGTTCTTGATTTTTGGCGTCTACATGGACTGCTCTTCCGCAACGAGCAGCGCTCCGTAGCCGACACGTTCGCCGCGCCGGGCGATGTTGGAATGTTCGGCGAACTGGCCCCCACGCTCACCGCCTTCGCGATCGACCCGATTGATAAAAAACTCATCGCCGGGGCTACGCAAGCGCTCACACTCACTCCCCAGCCTGATGGCGAGGTGATTTGGACGGTGAAGGCGCGAGCTGATGACCCGGAAAAACCCGAGGGGCCTGAACAACTGGGTGAAGTTGTCGGCGGTATCTACAAGGCACCCAAGCCAGAGACAATTAAGGGCACGTTCCGTCAGGTCATCATTACCGCAACGGTGGGTGAGAACACCAGCAGCGCCCAGTTCACGATTGTGCCCAAGGCGGTGTCGGTAAGGCCGATCCTGCAGAATGCGCTTTTTTCCACTCCTGGTAAACCTGAGCGCTATGTGCTGGAAGGTGGCAGTGTAGAAGCGGTGCTGACCTGGACCGAGGGAGCCGGTTTCAAGGGAGAACTGCGTGATCCGCTCCCTGCTGAATATGACGAATTGAACATCCCCAGGGACAAAAACACCAAAGTCTATGTCGCACCTGAAAAAGATCCCGACTCGGGGCCGGTGCTTGGTGCACTCATGCAACTGGATCAGGTGCATGTCACCGGTGCTGGTCTTACGCAAACCATCGATATCACTGTGCTCTGGACCCCGACTTCTGCAACGCTGAAGGTTGAAGCACAAGGTGAAGCACTGAAACTGGTGCTGGCTGTTCAGTCGTGGGGCGGTGATCCGGTTGATCTGCCACCTGCCGAGACTAAATGGTTCGTGGCCAAGGGCACAGGAACCCTCGACGAAGTCGCCGGTACCTATAAGCCAGGGGCGGATGAAGGTGATTACGTGATCATCGCCGGTGTGGGCATCGCTTCAGGTAACTGGAATTACGCTGTTCTGCCGATGCCGTACACGGTCGACGAGGCCAAGGCATTCCATGAAATGAACGAATCCATGAACGCTACCAATGCCAGGGCTGCTTTTACCGCTGAGCAAATCCAGGGCATGGAAGAAGTGAAAAAAGCCTTCAGCAGCCTGATCAAGGCGAGGACATGACCATGACTACCAATACCAAGGAAGCACTCCTGGCAGAACTGGCAAAAGGCGACAGCATGCGTGGTAGCGGCGCGGTGCTGGCGTTAGGCCGCGATGCCGTCAACGATGCCTTGCTGGCCAATTTCGTCGAGCAGTTCGATCAGCGTGGTGGATTGCCCGTCATCAAGGGTGAATACTTCATCGAGCCTGCCACCAGGACCGAAAAGGTGGCATTCGACAACCTGACGCTGGGCCCGCCGCAGTTGTCGTTCAAGGACTCCGCGGGCAGTTCTGGGCTGGTAAGGGTCAGCATGGAACTGCTCACCGGGCAGTGCGTGTTCTCGACGATCATGTCGGGCAATGTCGAGCAGTTCCGAAGAAGCCATGTGCTGGAAATGGGCATAGGCCATCGCCTGGAATTCTATGGGCGGTTGAAAGTGCAGCAGCATGCGTACCTGCCAAAGCTCGATGTAGTGCTCGACCTGACCGAGCCCGGCGAGCCTACTTGCACGCTGGTTGGAGACGGCACCGCGGCGGTCAGGATGGCAGAGTTCATCCTTGAGCAACTCCAGTATGAGTGGGTGCTGAACAGCCCCTTGTCGCTGCTGACATTCGATATCTTCGGGAATAGCGCATTGTCCACCCAGTCTATCCAGGCAGTTGCACAGCGTGCGCCGGCTGACGCTGGCGGCGGTAGCTCGCCGGAGGACGATGGGGCGGTGATGGTGCTGATGCAACTGGTGGTGGGCCCTCAAGTTGGGCAGCCAGGCAACCCCTTGCCTTATTTGTTGCCCCGCAAGACGGCTACCGACAACTATGCCAGCGCATTATTGATCAGCCGAGAGCGTGCGCCCATTGCAAAAGACCGCGCTGCGGTGGTGCTGGAACAACTGGTGTTGCCAGATGCTTCCGCAGTTGTACTGGAGTCGCAGGAGCACAACCCGCACGACATGATTGTTTTTGGTGATTTCAAGCCCACGGCCAACTCCCGCCAGCCGCAACCACGTATCGGCAAAGTGACGGCAGGCAAGAGCGCCCAATTCACGGTCGCCAACCAGTCTGTTGAGTCCTGGACGGCACTTGATGTGCACACCCCACGCGAATCGGGTGAAATCGAAGCCGGCAAGTACACCGCGCCCGCAGCCAAGACGTTCCCGCTTCGCCAGCGCCTGGTAAACGTCAAGGCAAACTTTGCCGATGTTCAGCAGGGGGCGAGCAAGTCGGCATTGGTGGTGGCTTCCAGCGAGGCACTGGTCATTTCACCGCGCGTGGTCATCTGGGCCAAGGGAGATGGGCCTGTGCGGCTGACTGCCTCGCAAGGTGGCCGGTTGGAGTGGGAGCCCGATGGTGACGAGTTCGGCACCATCGTACGTGACCCTGAGGGCGACAGCGAAACGCCGCATGCTCTGTTTACACCGCACGAGCCCACAAGCAACCCGCCCATTCGCCTGCAGCGAATCAAGGTCACCAACTGGGGCGGGGACAGTGGCTACGCGACAGTGGTGATCCTGGCTCAGCGTGCAGCTCTGCAACTGAAGCCATTCCACGTGCCGAACATGCGTGCGTCAGGCTCGCAGCAGTTTGACCTGGACCAGGTGCTCGCCAAACAGTCTGCGCATGACACATGGGGGGGGCGACCGGCAGTGCAAAGTACAACGTGGGAACTGTACGGCGAGGGTGACCTTGTCGATGGGATGTACACCGCACCAGCCGTGAGCACGGGCCAAGCCAGTGTAATTGTGGGTGTATTTAACGGTTCGGCCGGCCTCGCAGTGATTGAACACAATGATAACGCCAGCCTGCGTAATACCATCGGTTTCCAGCGTTGGATGACACTGGTTCAGTTCAAGCTGTTCCTCAATGACACATCGCGAAAAAAAGTCTGGGCAAATGGCAGGCAACAGGTGGGTATCGATATCCACATCGAGACCGCTCCAACCAAAGATGAAGATGGCAATGATGTTTATGAGCCGGTAAGCGATGCAGAGTTGGCGACGTTGCAGCTTACCCATCGGGATGGCACCCCGATCGAGTGGCTGCCGGCTGACACTGAGGCAATCGGGGCGGGCGGGAGAAACTGGGCCGCTAGCAAGTTTCGCAACCGCTTCGACTATCTGCCCGCTGGCGAAGGGGGGGTGTCTGAGCAGGAGGCGAAACAGGCGCAGGCGAGGAAGGCGCAGTCCAAGGCAGTGGGGGTGAAGGGCCAGGAAGAGGCGTTGCGCATTGTAACGGTTTACCTTCAAACCACAGAAGCCGAAGTGCGTTGGATTCGGGCCAAGTTTCAGAGCTATCGCAATACCTGGCATGACTCTTTTGTACAGCATCCCACTGGATATGGTGAAGTGGAACTGGGTGGGCTGGTCCCCAAGAAGCTGGATATTGCTGACCTGGAACCGTTCACCGGCAAGCGTGTAGCCCAGAAAAAAGGGTTTGATCACGCTGATGGCGATACGCATAACTATTGGCACTTCACTACCCATTACTGGGAATTACGCGCCAGGGGCCAGCGTAGCTTTGTCGATGTGCACTTCGATAATGTATCAGTGCTGAAGTATGAAAGCGAGTTGATGGACGAAAACTTCAGCAGTTACGTCGGCGTTGCTTATGTACCGCGTGTGCTACCGGGGCGAACTGCTGATCGACGTATTGAATATCAGGCAGAGTTGGAACTGATGGCCCTGAGTCGGGCGGGTACACCCTTGAATCGCGAGTTCGCAAACGGTGAACACTTGTCCTCGGGCGCATTGATGGTGTCACTCGAGCGGGTTTCGGACATGAAGTTCTGGTACGCCCGACCGGGTGACCGTTGGCCCGAGCGCCTGACCGGCCCGATTAAGTTTACCTTGATCGATAACTATGGGACGGACCACGCGCTTTACTTGAACTGGGGGCAGCAGTTGGACAATGGTGCGATAAGCCCTACTGACCCACGCAACTACCTGCACTGGAAATTCCAGTGATGGCGGCTGCCCTTTCGGGGGCAGCGCTTACTTCGATATAAGGAACACAAGAATGACGACCAACTCGTTAGTGCATTCCAACGCATTCAATTTCATGAGTTTTGTTCAAGGTGGCGTCGACCCGCGAACGGGGCAGTACAATGTGTCGCTCGAGTTGCCGGCGTTGGTCGCCAACCGCTTGAACGGCCCCAACTTGCCCTTGCGCATCGGCTTCAACCCGATGAACCCCGAAGACTCTGGCTTTGGTGCTGGCTGGCGCTTGAATTTGAGCGAGTATGACCCGGAAAGCAAGATGCTCAGCCTGCACAGCGGTGAGCGGTTCAAGGTGTTCGACAACGGCCCGGGCAATGCGCCAGTGATACCGGAACGCAAGATCGACAGTTTCCACTTCGAGAATATTTCCAAGGGTGACACCACCCTTTATCGTGTGGCGCACAAGTCGGAGATGATCGAAGTGCTCGGGTTGCACGACATGACCGAGCAAGGCAAACCCACCCGGCAAGTGGCACTGCCGGTACGCGTGCTGACGCCGGCCGGGCATGGGATTACCCTGACCTACAAACAGGTGGATGTGCGCGCTCCACTGCCGGGTATTCCAGCCAAGCGCGTACCTTGCCTTGAACGGGTGAAAGACGACAGCCAGCGTACGCTGCTGGAAATCGATTACTCGAACCTGAGTCGAGTATCGATCACCCTTAACCCCGGTTCGGTGGCCCAGGCTGTCTATACACTGGAGTGCAGCAACAGTGAGCTGGTCAAGGTCACGTTGCCGACAGCGGATAAGGGCCGTTGGAGGTTCGACTACAGACTGTTCGGCACGGTACGTTGCATTGAACGCCTGTGGACACCGGTCAATGGTCATGAAGAAATCATCTACAAGGAGGGGGGGCATGCACTGCCTGGTGATGGGCGCAGGACGCTGCCTCATGTAGAGCGGCACTTGGTCAACCCGGGGGCGAACCAGCCGCAAGTGCGCACGGACTATGCGTTCAGCTCCAATAACTTCCTGGGTAACAACACAGGTATCACTTGGGACGATGACGGTGAAGACAACCTCTACAAGGCCACGGGGGCGAACTACCGCTATGACGGCACGGCCACACATTACAAGGGCGACAAGCCGGCGTACACGGTCAAGTCGACTTTCAACCGCTTCCATTTGATGGTCGAGCAAGTCACCACGCAGAACGATTGCATCGAAACCCAGACCCTCACCTACCCGGAAATTGCCAACCGGCAGTTCAAGGACCAGCCCAACAACTTCCAGCTGGCCGAAACCACCACCACGTCCTGGCGCAAGGGCCTGGCGGGGGCGCCTCGAGAAGAGACGGAAATCACCCGTTACGACGAGCATGGCAACCTGGTAGAGAAAACCGAAGCCAACGGCAAGCGCACGCTGATGTCGTACTATCCGGCCGCGGACGACCCGGAAACGTTCGTGCGTTTGCTCAAGACTGAAGAGGTTGTTCCGGGGCCTGGCGAAGCGGGCGCCGAAACCTTGCGCAACGAGTACAGTTACCAGCGAGTTTCGTCCCTGGATAAAGAGGGGTATGCACGCGGTGCGTCATTGCGTAGCCAGGAACAACAGCGGCGAGTGCGTGACGGGGAGTTGTTGTCGCAGGTGGATACTCGCTATCGCGATGAGCCTCTCGATGCCCTCGTACATGGTCGTCTTGGTGAACAGAAACTGACCCTCAATGGCAAGGTAACCCTAACTGAATATGCCTACAGTGAGGTTTCGGTAGCAGGCCACGAGGCGGTCCAGACAGAAGAAACCTTGACCGGCTTCGATCACGACCAGCCCCTGCAGGCGCGCGAGTTGAAGCATGCCAAGGGGAAAGTGGCGCGGCATGCCCAGAAGGTCAATACCCTGCAGCATTCGATACTGATCGGGGAGCCGTTGCTCAACTATGACGATAACCAGGTACAGATTGCCTACACCTATGACGAATTGCGCCGCGTAACGAGCGAGACAGTCGACCCCAAAGGTGAGGAGGATCGCGATTACTACACCGCAACACGCGAATATAAGTACTACCTTTCGTCCGATGGCCAACAGGCGTGGCAACTGCAAAAAGATGTGAAAAAGGTCGAAACCAAGACCTATGTGGACGGGCTCAACCGTGCAGTGCGGGTGATGCGCCAGGACCCTGACTTCGGCCCGACCCGAAAGGCCAGGGAGGGAGAGCGGTTAAGTTACACCGCCCGTTATGATGCACTGGGCAACCTGGTGGAAGAGGTCGAGTACGATTGGCTGGAACTGAAGAACCTGCCACTGCGTACCCTGTATGAGTATGACGACTGGCGCCAGCGCAGCAGTGAAATGGGCCCGGACAAAGTGCGTATCTGCACACAGACCGACCCGGTGGGCCTGCCGGACTGCCTGGGGCCGATACGCAAGGAGTGGCGTGAATCCATCCAGCGCAAGCTGTTTACGGGTACTACCATTACCCGGCTGAACCTGTTCGAGCAACCTGTGGATGTCCAGCGCATCGACAACCAAGGCGTTCCGGTGAGTTTGCACCAGTACTTCTACGACGGCTTGGGGCGCACCGTGCGGGAAGTGGATGCGCGCGGTTATGAAACGGCCACCACCTACGATGAGTTTGACAGGCAAGTGGACCAGACGCTGCCTGATGGTTCGGTGGTGCACCGTGACTATGCGTTGCACAGCAAGGGGGATTTACCGACCTTGATCAAGGTGCTCGACAGCACCGACGGCATCGACCATGTGCTGGGTACACAAACCTTCGATGGCCTTGACCGCATGATCGAGTCGGTTACTGGCGGGCGCGTGCGCACCATGCTGTATGCCGCCGGGCAGCGCCAGCCCGAAGCGGTGATTACGCCGGCAGGCAACCGCATCGACTACGAGTACGTTCCGCAGTTGGGTGAAGAACCACTGAGCCGCAGGACGGTAGGTAAGAATGCCAACTACATCTACGACGAGCACAATGCCCGCCTGCTGCACTGCACCGAGAACGACGAGACGCTGGAGCGTGAGTACTTCAGTACGGGTGAATTGAAAGTCGAAAAACGCCAGCGCAGCGACGAAGAAGAACCCTATGAAATGGTGTATGTGCACAGCCTGAAAGGCCGCATGCTCAGTTATACCGATGTACTGGGTAAAACCCAGTCGTACGAGTACAACCCGTTCGGGCAACTGCAGCAGACCCGCCTGGAGAATGTCACCAGCACCTTCAGTTATGACGGACTGGGCAGAACCGCCAGTATTCTCACGGAAACCGAAGACGAGGACGGGACCGTGCGCAGCCTGAAGACTGAACTGTTCTATGATGAGTTTGACCGTGAAATCCGTCGTCGATTTGATTTTGGCGATGCGGTGCAGACCTTGGCGCAAACGTATAACGAAGTGGATGGCATCGACAGCAAGACGCTGACGGAAGGTGAACACGATGGCAAGCGACTGCGCCATGAAACCTTCGAGTACGAGGAACGCGCAAGGCTGTCCAAGTACACTTGCGTGGGTGAAAGCGACTATGTGCCTGTTGACCCTTACGGTAACAAGATAGCCGGTCAGCTGTTCCGCTTCGATGGCCGGGACAACATCACCCGGGTCAGGACCGACTTCGAGGGCGGCAGGCTCAATGCCACATATCAGTTCACCAATGAAAAAGACCCGGTGCAGTTGATGGGCATCGAGATGGAATGGGTAACTGTGGCCAAAACGCAGGATGGCGAAAAAGAAGCGCCTTACAAGAAGGAACTTGTCGAATTGGTTTATGACCTTGACGGTAACCTGATACTGGATGAGGAAAAACGTGAATTGACCTACGACCCCATGGGGCGCCTGGCGAGCGTACATGTGCCTGCGCAAGGGATTACTGGCAACTACGGGTATGACGCGCTGGACCGTTTGGCGTCGCAGGATGCTTGAGTAAGCTGTTATAGGGTTTGATTGATTTTCGGCGAAAGGCCGGGGCCTGCACATGTGCAGGCCTTTTTTATTGTAAGTGAGGGTTTTCATTGTCAACTGATAAAAATGTCAGTTTCTGGGGCGACCAATCAGTGATTAACTTGGCTCTCGGTTGTGGGTGCTGTATTTAATAATTGGCGTCGACCATGACAGGTGAAATCATGAGCAAAAACCGCGGAACCTTCACAGCGGCTGAAAGTGCGCGTAAAGCAGTAAGGCGCGACCGGGCAAAAAAGCACAAGGCTGATCCGCTTGCAAAACCGGGTATAGACCCGGCACTGTTGGCGGATGCGGCAGATGGCACGGTGTTTAGCGCAGTGTTGACTGACCCCTCCAAGTCTCTTGCTATTACGGTTGAAGCCTGGCCTTTGCTGGGGACGGTGCCGGCTGGTTATTTTGATACGCTTGAAATTTACCACACAAGTGCGAGTGGTACGGAGACTTTGCTGTCGAGTGACGAGTATACGGGGGCGGATGTTAGCTCGTTTCCTGTGACGATTGTTATAACGAAAGACGATATCGAGAGCTGGGTAGATGGCAGGCAAACGTTCAGTTACAAGGTCCGTCCATTTAACGGTTCGGCGCCAACAGCCTCTGAAACGCTGGGCTTGATATTTGACCGTACGCCGCCCTATGGCAATGCTACACCTGTGGTTATGCCTGCGCTGGGTTACAATGTTACGGATGGAAATATTGATAACGTTGTCGTCACATTGCCTGAATATGACACCCATGCTGCAGGTGATACAGTCTACGTTTACTGGCTGAACTATGTGCCGGATGATCCTGCTTTGGTTACGCCCGTTGTTACTGAAACGGTCGATGCGTTACCGAAATCATTGACGGTGCCAAGGGCCGCAATCGAAGCAATCGGTGACGGTGGCGTTCATGTGCTTTATGTGCTGGTCGACAAGGCCGGCAATATCAGCAGGCTATCGATGCCTTTGCCTGTGGGGGTGGCGATAGGCCCTCTGCCCAGTGGGCTCAAAGTCCCTGAGGTGCCACTGGCGGCTGACGGGCTGATTGATCAGGAAGATGCCTGGACGGGTGTGGTATTAGAGATTCCACTGTTTGATAACTGGAAGCCCACGGACTGGCTGCAAGTTAGCTGGGGTGCCCTGGCGCTGGGCTGGCGGGAAATTGGCATTGCGCCGAAATGGCCGCTTGAATTTACCCTGTCAGGGGGCCAGTTATGGGGGCAGTATGGCGCCGCCACCACGGGTAACAAGACAACCAATGTCAGTTATGCGCTGCGCCGGGGGACGGTTCCGCAGGGCGACAAGGCCATTGATGTAAACGTCAATTTGGAAGTCGTGGGGCCTGTGGACCCAATTACAGACCCTGAATGGCCAGATCCGGTTAACCCAAGGCTACCCAAGGTTAACGTTCTAGGAAAAAAATCGAATGTTGACAACCATTTGACCCCGGCTGACGAAGGGGAGGATGGCATTGTCAAGGTGGTCGTTGATGCAAGCTTGAAAGAAGATGACGTCATAAAGTTTTATTGGGAAGGCGTACATATCAAAGAGGCCGACCATGCGGTTTTAACTGCGGAAGTGGGAGTGGAAATAACGGAGATCATTCCATGGTCCTACATCGAGGTGCGGAACAACGGGAAAGTACCCGTGCATTACATCGTCGAACGCCCGGGTGTACCTAATCGCGCCAAGTCCACTGCGACTATTGTAAATGTTGAAGCGATTGTCTTGCGTCCGGATGCCCCTGAATTCCTTGGCGGGAATACGGGGGCTCCTGTAGGTTGGCTAACCTGTAATGCACTGTATGACGATGCCAATCCCAACCCACTGGACCCGTCAATTCGGGTTTTGGTGAAAGGCCTGCGTGGTTACGGCTTGAGGGCCGGGGATACGGTGACGTTCCATTGGTATGCCGTACATGGATTTACAGGCGAAGAGAAAATCGACGATACCGTGTTCGATGACCCCGTCGAACTTAAAGAAGCCGACCTCGATGAGTTTGTATGGCGTGTGCAACCCTACGCAGACTACATACTTCCAATCTTTGACTACAACGGCACGCTTCATGAAGGACGTGGGCGTGTTACTTACAGTTTTGATTTGAATGGCAAATCCATTGAATCAAAGCAAGTGGAACAAATTGTTTCCATGCATGACGCGGTTGGTAGCTGCCCGCTCAGGCCTTGAGCGAAACCTCATGGCAGCGGGGCAGTTTGCGAGCGGCTGAGATCTTCATGTGTCACTTGAGGAATTTTCCTACAGGAATTTGGGAAAACCCTCGGTAGCCTTGTCGGCGATCGCTTGATATTTCGACATGAATGAGGTCATGAATTAGATGGGGAAAATACGAAATTTCTTACTGAGTCCAATGGCACACGCTATTCGCATGACACCGTTACTGCTGCTGGCCAGCCCTTTTGCCGCAGCAGTGACTGTTATTGAGGGTACGCGTGACATCGACAGTACTGCCCCGCTCGACAGCTACCGCCTGAATGCCAATGCCCGTCTCAATGCGACAGGTGCTTCCCTGCGTGAAGTCAATGTTGGCGCAGGTGCGCAACTGAACATGCAGGCGAGCACGATTGAGGCATCGAGGGCTGATGGCGTTGCCTTGGTAGCGGGGGCATCTGCCAATGTAGCGGGTAATTCTCGGGTGGTCAGCGATCGCTTTGGCTTGCGTTTGCAGCGTAATGACACCGAAGGCTCTTCGGCCGTAGTGACTGATAGTTATGTCGAGGGGGGCAATGCCGGAGCGCTGGTGTCGGCCGCTTCGCGTTTGACGCTGGAACGTAGCACCTTGGTAGGCAGTGGCACGGCAGCGGCAGCCCAACTGTTTGGTAATGCCGAGTTGAACGCGCAAGACAGCACGATAGTGGGGGGCAGCGACGGCCTGCGCGTGTTGGCCGACCCTGCCTTTACCGGGCCTGCCAAGGTGACGTTGGTGGGCTCCACCGTCGAAGGCAAGGATGGCTCGGCCATTGTGGTAGGCAACCCGCTGATCGGCCCGGCCAAGGCAGACATCATCGTCGCTGGCGGTACCCGCCTGGTGGCGAGCAATGGCGTCCTGCTTGATGTGGTCGGCGGGTCGAACGCCAACATGACCGTGGACAACAGCCATCTGGTGGGGGACGTACGGGTCGAAGCGGGTTCTACGGCCTCGTTGATGCTGGACAACCAGGCCAGCCTGACCGGCAAGCTGGAGAACGTGGCCGGGTTGACCTTGAACAACCAGGCACGCTGGAACATGGTGGAGGACAGCCAGGTCGGCAGCCTGTCGCTGAATGAGGGTGTGGTCAACTTTGGCGACCCTGGGCAGTATCAGCGGCTCACACTTGGCACGTTGGCCGGTAACGGTACCTTTGTCATGGATGCTGATTTCAGCACGGGTGAGTCCGACTTCCTCGAAGTAGGTAACGCCACCGGCAGCCATAGCCTGCTTGTGAGCAGCAGTGGCGCGGACCCGCTGAGTGAAAACCAGATTCACCTGGTGCATGCCGCAGCAGGCGATGCCAGTTTCTCCCTGCTCGGCGGGGTAGTGGATCTGGGCGCCTTCTCATACGAACTGCTGCAGCAAGGTGGCGATTGGTACCTTGACGGTTCGCGCAAGATCATCAGCCCCGGCACCGCATCGGCGTTGGCGCTGTTCAATACCGCACCCACCGTGTGGTACGGCGAGTTGACGACGCTGCGCAGCCGCATGGGTGAGTTGCGCCTGGATGAGCGCAAGTCGGGTGCCTGGGTGCGCGCCTACGGTAACAAGTACAACGTATCGGACAGTGCCGGCAGCCCCTATAGCCAGGTTCAGCGCGGCTTCTCGATCGGTGCCGATGCGCCGCTGCCGGTAGGCGATGGCCAGTGGCTGGTCGGGGTGATGGCGGGCCACAGTTCGTCGGACCTGGACCTGATTCGCGGGAGTTCTGCCGAGGTCAAAAGTTATTACTTCGGGTTGTATGCCACATGGCTGGATGCCCAAAGCGGTTACTACTTCGACGGTGTGGTTAAGGCAAACCGCTTCGATAACAGTGCCAAGGTCGAGATGAGTGACGGCCAGCGCAGCAAGGGCGATTTCAACAACCTGGGCGTGGGTGCTTCTGCTGAATTCGGACGCAACATCGACCTCGGCCAAGGCTATTTCGTGGAGCCCTACACCCAGTGGTCGGTGGTTTCGATCCAGGGCGAGGACTATCACCTGGACAATGGCCTGCAAGCGCGTGGTGATGATACGCGGTCGGTGCTGGGCAAGGCGGGGGCAACCTTCGGGCGTACATTGCAGCTTGGCAATGGCCAGCAGGTACAACCTTATGTACGGCTTGCCTACGCGCATGAGTTCATTCGCAACAATGAAGTGAAGGTGAATGACCATCGGTTCGACAACGACTTGTCAGGGTCACGAGCCGAACTGGGCATGGGCGTCGCCATCAGCCTGAATGAACGCCTGCAGTTGCATGCCGACTTCGACTATTCCAACGGGGAGAAGATCGAGCAGCCGTGGGGGGCGAATGTGGGGCTCCATTACAGCTGGTAAGTAACAAGACAAAGGAAGGCCTAGGCCTTCCTTTTTTGTGGCTGGCATAAAAAGAGGGTGGTGTCATGCGTATGATTCCAAAGAGGGCGTTGGGTTGGCTGAGTGCACGGTGGCCTGGCTTTTTCCAGGCGAATTTGCTTGATCCGCCAGGCGCGCCAGATGCGTTGGAAGATATTCCTGGCGGCGAGCCAAAACTGCTGCCGCTTTCAGTCCTGGGTCAGCCCGTGAAGATTACCGTGCCCATGTGGCCAATCTCCCACCCGACACCGGACACCCCGGAAGTGCTCTGGCTGTACTGGAATGGTACGCAGGTTGATGAGAAGCGATGGGAGGCGCCGATTACTGAAGACGAGTTGTTCGTGGAGGCCCCGGTTTCCGTACTGCAGCATGGTCGGGTAGAGGTGTCGTACAAGGTACAGGGTTACAACGGTGTCGTTACATCTTCTCAAGTGCTGATTGTGACGATTGACAAGGTGCCACCCGTACTTGGCGGTGCTGAGGGCCTTTTGCTTTTCGACGATGAGGTCCTGCGCGACGGTGTAACGGCGCGCTATCTGGAACAGCACGAGGATGTTCTACTCGCTGAATTGCCACCTTACGAAGCGCCCGCCGTGGGTGATGTCATTACTTACTATTGGGACGATCAGCCGTTTGCCAATGATTGGCTAGGTGAAATCACTGTCACCAAGCAGGATCTTGAGCAGACAATTTATCTGTCGATCCTCGGGGAGGATGTCAGGGCAGGCGGTGATGGCCAGCGCTATGTTCATTACCAGATTCGCGACCGCGCGGGTAACCTCGGTGCGCGTTCCAGGCCGGCAGTGCTGGAGGTGGATGCCACGCCCATCCCCAGGGTCCTGCCGTGGCTTCAAGTGCCCCAGGCCGATGGCGCCGATGGCGACCTTTCGTTGAAGCTGGATGATTATGCTGACCCCTTGGTGGTCATCGTGCCGGCAGAGGCCGTGATCTACCCGGGAGAGGTGGTCACCGTGCAGTGGGGGGCGCCGGGTGATTATGGTTACTACACCACGTCCGAGCCGCGGCCGGGAACGGATGACCGGTTTTTGATTCCAGAGCCTAATGTGCTGGCATACAGCAAACACGCGCTGCAAATCAGCTATGTGGTGAGCGATGGAAAGCAAGAGTTCCCAAGTGTGCCATGCAGCCTGAAACTGACCGCATTTGATACGGGAGGATTGCCCAGAGTTGCGCTCGAGGGAGCCAGTTCCAATGGTTTCAGCCTAGGCTCAGCACCGGAGCGGGTGCCTGTCAGCCTGGGTACATGGAGGGGAATTGCTGTCGGGCAGCGGGTCAACATCACGGTGACCGGGGTGCTTCAGAGCGGGTCGGATGCCCCTCCCTACAATGTGTTGACCACCCACGCGGTCACGGCGGCGCAAGTCAGGCAGGGTATTGGCGCGAACAAGGAGGTGACCCTGCCCAAGGCCTATCTCGCAACACTGCGCAGAGGCGAGACGTTCACCTTCCACGTCGAGGTCAGCTTTGACGACGGTACCACATGGGTCGACTTCCCGCTCTACAGCCCCAAGCTCATCCCTTGAGTGCATTCACGAGCGCCCCGCCGGGCGGGACAATTCCGGCGTGAGGCCGCCGTAGTCGTTGATGGTTGTGAACTCGACCTTCAGGCCGTCCTGTACGGTTGACGTTTTAAGCGGATAGGTTTGCCTGCCCATGGGAATGGCCATCTTCCTGGCATCGATTTTTTCGCTGCCCTTGGTGCTGCGCAGGATCAACTGGTTGAAAGTGAAGTAGTAAGGGGAGGGATTGTCCACCACCAGATGCGGCTTGCCGTCGAGGGTTTGCACTGACCAGGCCAGGCTCTGCAGGTGGTCTTGTGGGCGGCCCTTGAGCTGGGTGGGGCGGTAGAAGACCTTGATGCGGGTGCGCAGGGCGATGGTCAGGCTATTGCTCGGTTTGTCGTCGGCCTGCGGAATTTCCTGCAGGTTGAAGTAGAACACCGACTCACGGTCTTGGGGCAGGTTGTTGGGCAGGCGGTTGAACTGCACGGTCTGTTCACCGGTTGGGTCGATGCGAAACAGCGCAGGTGAAGCGATCAGGGGCACCGCGGTGGTGTTGTCGTCAGCCTCGGTATTGATCCAGGCCTGGGCCGCATAGGGGCGTTGGGTGGGGTTGGCGACCACGATGCTGGTACTTTGCCGGTCGCTGGGCTGGATGACGCGGGTGGAGCTGATGGTCAGGGCGGCGTGGGCCGTGATGGGAGCGAGCAGGGACAGGCAGGCGGCCAAAGCCATGGCAAGCCGGGGAGTGAGTGAAGTCGAGCGGTGCATGGGCGCGTCTCTTGGCGGCGGCTGGCAGAAAGGCTTTGGCTCCAGGTGCTTGAGGAGAAGTGCCTGGAGCGCAACGAGTTACTTGATGTCTACCAGGAAGGTCACTTCCGATGCCGCGTCACCTTCAGTTACGGCAGCTGCGGTGGACTGATACATGGCGTAGAACAGCATGTCGGTGGGCTTGGTAGCGTCGAGCGCATAGGCGGCCGATTCCTGGTCTGGGGCCAAGTTGGTCAGGCTCTTGTCCTGGATGGCCAGTGCCAGCCCACGGGCGCCGCCTGGGCGCAGTGTGTAGAGGTCGGTGCCTTCGGGGCCGTAGATCGCCGAGAAGGTGACATAGCCCTCTTCACCGGGGTTGATGGTGCAAGTACCACCAGGGGTAATGCGCAGGGCGAACGGAATATGGCGTGTCTGCTTGCCTACGGTGTCGAAGTAACTTGGGTGATAGCTACCGACCACAACGCGAGGCAGGATGCCACCGCCAGTGCCCGGTTCGACCACTTCGATAGGGCAGGTACCGCCTGGCGTGATGGTGCCGTGGAAGTTGATATTGCCGGTGTTTGCAAATGCAGCGGTGCTCGCCATGCCCATGGCGAGGGCGATAAGGGTGCGTTTCATTTTTTATATCCTGGTGTTGGGAGGCGTCCGAACATGCATGTGAATGTTCGGCAGGCAGGATATTCAGGGGGAGGTTCCGGAGCTGTAGGGCAATTCCACGGCGCGCGCGGGAACAATGGACAAGAATCGGGGCGGCGCAGCGAACCACGCCGTTCGGTCGAATGAGCTCGAGGTACTGGCTCAGTGCTGCGTGTTACCACCAGCTTGGCCCAGCAACTGCTTCTGCTGGTTCCAGTCAAAGGCGTCGCCATTCTGTTCGGCCTCGTAACGGCGTTCTTCCAGCTGCTGGTAAAGGTCCAGCTCGTCGTCAGGCATGAAATGCAGGCAATCGCCGCCAAAGAACCACAACAGGTCGCGCGGTACCGGGTGGGCAATTTGCGGGTAGCGCTGGATCACCTGGCAAATCAGGTCCTGACCCAGGTACTGGCTTTGCAGCGGGTCCTGCGGCAGCAGGGTCAGCAACTCGTCGAAGCGTTCGAGGAACAGGGTGTGGCTTTCCTCCGGTACCTGCTCGGCCTCACCCAGTGCCACCAGGATGGTGCGCAGGTGGTTCAGCAGGTGCAGGTGGTATTCCAGGTGGGGGGTGGCCATGGGGCAGTCCTCGGGCTGATTGAAACGGGGGCGGAGTATACGCCGGTAGGGAAGGGGCCGCAAAACGGCCCCTGTCTTCAGCGCACCTTGCCGTGTTCAGGCAGCAACTGCGCCTTGTCGAACGCATCCACATCGATCACGGCCCGGCGTGCCTGTTCCGCCGCATGCAAACGTTGCCCCTCGGCGGCTTGCAGTGCTCCGCTCTCGATGGCGGCATCAATGGCTGACTGCCCGGACGCTGGCTGTACCTTGCCCTCCTTGATCGCCTGATGCAGTACTTTGTGCAGTGGTGCAGCTTCGTCAAGCAGGTCGCAGGCCCGTTGCAGTGCCGCCACCGGGTCGCCCTCGGCCTGTGGCCGGAAGCAGCCGGCAAGCAACTCCTCAAGTGCCGGGTCGCCCTTGCTGCGACCGATCAGCGCCGCCACTTCGGCATCCAGTTCATCGCTCGGCCCGGTATGACGGCGGCCGAAGGGGAACACAAGCACTCGCAATGCACAGCCGACGAAGCGGTTGGGGAAGTTGTCGAGCAGCTTGTCCAGTGCCTTTTCCGCCTGGCCCAGGCTTTCTTCCATGGCCCAGCGCAGCAGTGGCTGCATGTGCTCGGGGGAGCCTAGGTCGTGATAGCGCTTGAGCGCGGCACTGGACAGGTAAAGGTAGCTGAGCACATCGCCCAGGCGTGCGCTCAGGCGTTCGCGGCGCTTGAGCGCACCGCCCAGCAGCATCATCGACAGGTCGGCCAGCAAGGCGAAGGCAGCGGCCTGGCGATTGAGGGCGCGGAAGTAACCTTGGCTCAAGGCATCACCGGGTACGGGCTCGAACCGCCCAAGCCCCAGGTTGAACACTAGCGTGCTGGCCGCGTTGCCGGCGGCGAACATGATGTGTTTCATCAGCAGGTCGACGAATTCTCTCAGTGCCTGGACGTGGTCCTCGCGCCCGGCCAGGGCCAATTCCTAGAGTACGAACGGGTGGCAACGGATGGCGCCCTGGCCGAAGATCATCAGGTTGCGCGAAAGGATGTTGGCGCCTTCGACCGTGATGAAAATCGGCGCCCCTTGCCAGTTGCGGCCCAGGTAGTTGTTCGGCCCCATGATGATGCCCTTGCCACCGTGCACATCCATGGCGTGCTGGATGCACTCGCGGCCGCGTTCGGTCAGGTGGTACTTGAGGATTGCGGATAGCACAGAAGGCTTTTCGCCAAGGTCCACCGCCTTGGCGGTCAGCAGGCGGGCGCTGTCCATCAGCCAGGCATTGCCGCCGATGCGTGCCAGCGATTCCTGGATGCCTTCGAAGGCGGCAAGCGGCACGTTGAACTGCTCGCGAATGTTCGCGTACTGGCCGGTCACCAGGCTGGTGTACTTGGCGGCGCCGGTGCCGACTGCCGGCAGGGAAATCGAACGGCCCACCGACAGGCAGTTCATCAGCATCATCCAGCCTTTGCCGAGCATGGCCTGGCCGCCGATCAGGAAGCTCAGTGGTACGAACACGTCCTTGCCGCTGTTGGGGCCGTTCATGAACGCGGCGCCCAGCGGTAGGTGGCGCTTGCCAATGTCAACGCCGGGGGTGTCGGTAGGGATCAGCGCCAGGCTGATGCCCAACTGCTCTTCATCGCCCAGCAGGTGGTCGGGGTCGTAGGCCTTGAACGCCAGGCCCAGCAGGGTGGCGACAGGCCCGAGGGTGATGTAGCGCTTTTCCCAGTTCAGGCGCAGGCCCAGCACTTCTTCGCCGTTCCACTGGCCTTTGCAGATGATGCCGGTGTCGGGCATGGCACCAGCATCGGAACCGGCCAACGGGCCGGTCAGGGCGAAGCAGGGGATCTCGTCACCGCGGGCCAGCCGTGGCAAGTAGTGGTTGCGCTGTTCGTCGGTGCCGTAATGCAGCAGCAGTTCAGCCGGGCCCAGGGAGTTGGGCACCATCACGGTGGAAGCCAGGTCGCCGCTGCGGGTGGCCAGCTTCATCGCCACCTGTGAGTGGGCGTAGGCGGAAAAGCCTTTGCCGCCGTATTCCTTGGGGATGATTAGCGCGAAGAAGCCATGCTGCTTGATGTGGTCCCAGGCTTCGGGCGGCAGGTCCAGGTCCTGGCCGATCTGCCAGTCGCTGACCATGGCGCACAGTGCTTCTGTCGGGCCGTCAATGAAGGCCTGCTCTTCTTCAGTCAGTTTCGGTGCCGGGTAGGCCAGCAAGGTACGCCAGTCGGGGCGACCGCTGAACAGTTCACCGTCCCACCACACCGTGCCAGCGTCGATTGCCTCGCGTTCGGTTTGTGACATGGGCGGCAGGGTACGCTGGAACCAGCTGAATACCGGGCCGGTGAACACTTTGCGGCGCCAGTCCGGCAGTGCCACCAGGGCGATTTTCAGTGCCAGCACCACCCAGATCAGGGCCAATAGCCAGCCGGGCGCACTGCTGAAAATGCCCATCAGCAGCACATAGACCGCCATGATGCCCAGTATTTGCAAAGGCGCGAGGCGCCGGTGCGTGAGATATGCCGCGCCGATTACCAGCACCACCAACCACAACAGCAACATAATCGGTCCTCCTTGGAACCAGGGGGCTTTAGCCGTCCCAGACAGCTTAGACGCAACGCTGTGAACGGCAGCTTCAGAACAGTGACAGGGTGTGGCTGCCGGAGTTTCAGTTCTTTGTTTGCCTGTACCGGCCTCTTCGCGGGCCCGCCCGCTCCCACAGGGGTCGTGAGTGTGTGATGACTGTGGGGATCCGGCTGAAGATCTGGGGCCGCAAGAATTCGAGCAATGTGCGCAAGGCGCTGTGGATCGCCCACGAGCTGGGTCTGGACTTCGAATCCATCGATGCCGGCGGCGCCTTCGGCGTGGTCAACGAGCCGCACTACCGCGCCCGCAACCCCAACGGCCTGGTGCCCATGCTGGAAGATGGCGACCTGACCCTGTGGGAGTCCAACACCATCGTCCGCTACCTGTGCGCCGAATACGGCGCCGAGCAGGGCTGGTACCTGGAAGACCCACGTCAACGCGCCCTGGCCGACAAGTGGATGGACTGGACCACCTCATCCTTCGCCGCACCGTTCCGCCCGTTGTTCTGGGGCCTGCTGCGCACCCCGGAAGATCAGCGCGACTGGGTGGCGATCAACGCCGCGCACAAGCAATGCGCCCAGTTGCTGGCCATCGCCGACGAAACCCTGGCCAAACAGCCTTACCTGTCCGGTGACCAGATCGGCATGGGCGACATCCCACTGGGTAGCTTCATCTATGCCTGGTTCGAAATGCCCATCGAGCGCCCGGCCATGTACCACCTGGAAGCCTGGTATGAGCGCCTGAAACAGCGCCCGGCCTATCAGGCCGCGGTGATGACAGCGCTCACCTGACCCTGCTTCGATAGTCATTATCAATAGATGTGACTGTACTTGTGCGGCCTGGCCTTGCACCATGGCCGCACTCACTGCGCCAGTGACTTTACCTGGCGTGTCCTGCACCTTTTTCTTCGGTAAGTGACCCGCTATGAGTTCCGCCCTGTCCATCCGACAGCTCACCAAGACCTACGGCAACGGCTTCCAGGCCCTCAAAGGCATCGACCTCGATGTTGCCGAAGGCGACTTCTTCGCCTTGCTCGGCCCTAACGGCGCCGGCAAGTCCACCACCATCGGCATCCTGTCCACTTTGGTGAACAAAACCAGCGGCACGGTCAATGTGTTCGGCCATGACCTGGACCGCGAGCCTTCGGCGCTCAAGCGCTGCCTGGGCGTGGTGCCGCAGGAGTTCAACTTCAACCAGTTCGAGAAAACCTTCGACATCGTCGTCACCCAGGCCGGTTACTACGGCATCCCGCCCAAGGTGGCCAAGGAGCGCGCCGAACAGTACCTGACCCAGCTGGGCCTGTGGGACAAGCGGGATGTGCAGTCGCGTTCGCTGTCGGGTGGCATGAAGCGCCGCTTGATGATTGCCCGTGCGCTGATCCACGAGCCGCGCCTGCTGATTCTCGATGAACCCACCGCAGGTGTGGACATCGAACTGCGCCGCTCGATGTGGAGCTTCCTCACCGAGCTGAACCAGAAGGGCATCACCATCATCCTCACCACCCATTACCTG
>JADHEF010001070.1_pt1 | contig 20118 bp, 16 predicted proteins | sample 8952391 | NCBI WGS metagenome assembly JADHEF01 (sample SAMN16124439, study PRJNA663245) | bioreactor sludge metagenome | isolation source: sludge (nitrite) | place: India:Bengaluru | collected 2019-02-28
CCAGTTCGGTGGGCATGTTGTATGGCATTTGCGAACGTGAGCGGTTGTCGTTGGCTGGCAAACTATCTAGCCAGCGCTTGCGCTTTATCGCCCGCTCCATGTCCTTTTGAAAATCCAGTTCACTAGCATAGAGGTCTTCCTTGTCCTGAGCGTCAGCTTTCTGGTAGCTGGTTAGGTCCTTGAATTTCGGCGCAACCTTGAGGCGCCAGCGCCAATACAAACGCATATGCCCGTGTAGTAATGTCTCGACAGTTGCGGCCGAGGCTCTCGACCAGATGGCGTAATCGCGGAAACGGGTGGAGAGCTCGGGGGCGAGCTTAAGATCAAACACCGTCTCATCCTTACCCTCGTCTTTTAGGGTACTCAGATCCATTAAGGGAACCCCGGATTTCTTGGCTTCCAAGTACATATTTACAAGTGGTACCTGCGAAGCCAGCAGCGTTCGGCTACCCACGGCCTTTCCCTGCGAACCGGGGCCATAGCCGCCACCGACATCCGAGTGCGAGCCAGGATAGACGACCTCAAGACAGTTGGCCGGATAGCTATTGCCATTTCTGGCCGTCGATACCGGAAAAGATTTTCGGATTTCGTGCGCGGCGACGTAATGCACGCAGCGCTCGACCGCCTCGGGAATTTCCATGGTGCCATCTGCCCAATCCATCAAGCCGTCGCCACCGATGGGTGACGAATCGGCCAACCCAACCGAAGCCACGGTGTCGAACAGGCCGAGAAACTGGAAGCGGACGGGGATGCCGCAAAAGGTATAGCCGCCATCCTTCTTCTTGCAGCATTCGAGTATCCAGTTGCAATACGCTCTCGCTTCCGCCGCGCCGCGCGAGAAACCGAAGACCGACACATTGATCAACACGGGTTTGGGTTTGGGGTCTTTGCCCAGCGACTGCTTCAAGCGGGATTCCAGGCGCTGGAAATAACTGCGACGCTTGCCGGAGAAAAGGGTCCAGCCGTTTTTGAGAATATCGGGGTTGTTGATTGTGGAAAGCGCTTCGCTATCGGGAACCAGATCGCGTTTATGTACTGCGCGATTTAGGGCGTTATATAGCTGAATCATCGCCCAATGAAGGCGGGCTTCGCCGCCTTTTGCCATCGATTTCCCATCCGAACTTTCGGTCATTTCACCGATTTTTTTAAACTCAGTTCCGACTCCAGGAATGTAGTAACGGAAATACCCGGCATCTCGATCATCTTTATAGGCATCATGGAGTACGACAACATTTGAATGACTGCGCTTGTTCGGATCGGTGACCTTCTCCTGATCGCGATTCTTGTTGTTGTTCGTACCATCGAAAAACATTCCGACCCAGATCGTTTGCTGGCAACTGGGTTGCTTGTTGTCGGCAAGGCAGCCATAGGCGGCAGCGCGTTGTGCCTGCTCCTTGGCAGAAAGCGGACGCAATCCTGGCAAGCTGGTTGGTGGTGTTTGAACGGTCATTTCTTCATGAACCTCTGAAATTCTTCTTCGGAGATAGGCCTTGCTCTCCCCAGATTAGAGGGATGCTCTTGGTGTCCAGGCGACATATCGCTCACATAAATCTTGATTTCATCGTGCGGCAGAAAGAAGACTTGAACCGTATCAGGAGCGCTATACGGCTCGATCGGAACTGATTTCTTAAGGGTTTTCTTTGGCCAAGAACCCAATTCCATATCACGACATTTACTTCGCCCTTGCGCATCAACACCGCCGCAATCGGTTCTCCGCCACTCAATCGTCACTTCCAGTTTTTCATGCCATTTCCTAGGAATCTTGACGCAACACACCTGCCCGCCACCCGAGCCAATTCCCACGCCGCTACCCCACGCACCATCCACAAAATATTCCTGAATGCCTTCCGCCGAGAAGTTGTAGGCCGACAGCGAACTACCCGCCATGTTGTCGGTGGGTGGCGGCGTGAAGTTTGAGTCACAGGCAGTCAGTGCGATCACACCAATCATGATCAGGCATCGAGCCAATGTGGCTGTCAGAGTCTTGGAATAGATTTTCATGCGTATTCTCGATTGGTCGCAGGACTCAGGGCATCAATCTGCTCCCAAATGCTGTCATCCCAGGTTTTTAATACTTCGGAGAAACGGCCCTTTTCGCTGCGAGTCATTTCCCAACTCGGTACAAGACAGGGCAATTGATAAAAGGTCTCGGACGAACTCCAGGCAATCGCAACAAACTGGAGTTGGTCTGACGCATCAACAATACCCCGCTCTCGCCCGGCATCGAGCAAGTTCGACAAGCGCCGGTGAATATCGAACGGCGTTGTTTCGGGAATGATTTCGGGTGAGGATTCGCGCAGCATGCTGAAGATCAGATCAGCCTCTGCTGCTTGCATCAATGATGAAAACTGCTGATCCTCGAAAGAAAGAGGGGGCAATGGTTCATCGCTGACCACTTTGGTCTCGGCAAATATTTTTTGATTCAACCTGCCCTCACGGTTGACCCAAGCCCAACGACGAATGCTTCCTGCCAACACCGCCGTTTGATCGTCTGTTAGCGTATTGAGGAGGACAGGAAGAATCCGCGTATCGGTGTATCGGCAATACATTTGCATGCCATCGGCTGTTTTGGCCTCGCTTAGTTAGACCAGCGATTGAAGTTGGGGAACGCCTTCAGGCGCGAGAAGTTCCACGAAAGACAGCGCGGGTACACCATCGGATGCGCTGAGAAATCTTTGCATTTTTTCTGAAGGAAGCCTGTCCAGGGGAATCAGGCGGGGGCCAAGTTCTTCATATGCGGCGTAACGACTGGTTTCAAGTATTTGAACACCCGCTGACGTATGCCGTTCCAAACGAGCCAGCATTTTGGGATTGAGCATAGTCATATCAGCAATTACAAAGCACCGGTAATTTTGAGGGCTTCCCTCGTCCAGCCAGAGCGCCAGTTCGTCTGCGAGTTCGGCCGCGTGCTGATTTTGAAGAAATGATTTCAAGTCGCTTTTCTCATTGTGCAGCGGCAAACGGAGAGGCTGCTTTCATTGCTGCCAGCAAACACTCCTTGCACACGCTTTCCGGGAACTTGGGCAATCCGTAACTTTTACTCTCCGGCCCATCAAACGATTTATTGCTCGCATGCTCGGTAATCGTTCCCGGGCACTGCACGGTAATCCCGCCATCGATGGTGATGCTGGCACCGCCGGCTACCGCGAGGTGAATCTTCTTGGCGGCGGCAAAGTCGATGTATTGGGTGGCTGAGACGAGCTTCACATCCTTCTTGGCCAGAAACTTCAGCTCATCGCTTTGCGCCTGAAGGTCGATGTCGTCCTTGGCAGCGATCAGTTTGATGCCGGTATTACCCTCTCCCGGAGTGATGGCTCCGGCCAGCAGACCGATGGCCTGGCCGGTGTGGATTCTGGCTTTGCCGGCAACGGCGAGATTGGTGTCTTCGCCACTGGCCAGGGTCAGTGCTTCGCCGTTGGCGAACTGCAGGCTCTGGCCGGCGATGCTACCGATGCCGGCCTTGCCGGCCTGGAGGATGGCGGGGGCGGTGAGGTGTGGGAGTTTGTCGGCGGTATGGATGTTCTTTTGTTGGGCGTCGCTCCGGGCGCTTTCCTGATCCCTGCCATCGACCATACCGCTGGCGATGGTGTGCAGGGCTTTGAGCGGGGCGGCCTGGTCGTCGATTTTGCTTTGGTTTTTGCCTTGCGTGCCGATACTGCTGGCGAATTGGACAGTTTGGTGGGTAGTGGCGGCCTGGTTGAGGGTCTTGGCCAGGGTGTCGGCTTGTTTGAGCAGGGCGATGGCGGGGGCCATGTCGCCGGCGGGTTGTTCCGGGGTGCCGGCCCATGTGGTGATGACCATGCCTTGTCCGGCACGCAGGGCGCCCCACGCGTCGGTGCGGAGTTCGATGCCGGTGCCGCGGAAGGAGCCGCGATAGTTATCGGCCTGGTGGATGAGGTGGCCGAGGTTGAGCTGGCTGCTGTGCTGGGTGGTGGCGAGCTGGATGCGTTGTTGCTGGTCGGTGTCGTCGAGGGCGAGCTGGCTGTAGCCCTGCCCTCCGAATTCCTTGCTCTTGAAGCCGGTCAGCGCGGCGGGGTGGCGATGGCTGGCGGCGGCACTGCCGTGCCAGGCAGGACTGTTGCCGGCGGTGGTGTTGCCCTGGCCGCTGGGGCGGTGGTCGGTGGCGGGATCGAAGAGCGCATCACCGGCTTCGGCCTGGCCCTGGCCGCCCGGGGTCGCAGTCACACCGCCCTCCCCTTGCCCGTTGTAGAGGGCGCCAAGGAGGACGGGGCGGTCGATGTCACCACCCATGAAGTCGATGAGGACTTCCTGCCCGATGCGGGGCAGCCATTGCCAACCCATTCCGGCGCCGGCTTGCCGGTTGAGGACGCGTACCCAGCAGGAGTCACGGTCATCTTTGGCTTCGGCTTGTTGCCAGTGGAAGCGGATCTTGACCCGGCCCAGGGCGTCGCACCAGAGTTCGTCGGCGCCGTTGGGAATGGTTTCACCGTCGGGGCCGACGACGAGGGCGCTCATCGGCCCGGGCGCGGTGGGACGGGGATTGATGCGGGCGCCGGAGCGGTCGCCAAGCTCGGGGCGCCAGGGACAGTGGGCGGCATGTGCTGTGAAGCGGTTGCCGTAGCCGCGTTCAACAGCCAGTTTGAGGAGTTCGGGTGGCAGTTCAACCGGAGCCGCCGCGGGCACAATGATTTCACCGGTAGCGATTTCGCGGGTATCGGCCATGAGCCCGCCGCGCCCCAGACGCTGGGCGATGGCAACGATGGCTTCAGCACTGAGATTATTGATGCCGACATGGATGATCTCGGTCGTCAGGTAACGGTGTTCAGCTTTGGGGTTGACCGGATCAACAGGCAAGCCGACAAGATCGAAGGTCGTTCCCGGACGCAAGCTGCGCACGGTGCTCCGGCCAAACCAACTGCTTTGCCGGGCTTCTCGGGCTTCCATGGCGAGACGGCCGTAGCGTTCGGCTTCGCCGGCATTGGCCCAGGCATAGAGGCCGGGGTCATCGTAGCTTTCGAGGAGTGGTGCATTCTGGCCACTACCGGGCCTGTTACCGGGAATGCTGAGGGTGACGCTCCGCTTGGCCTTGTAATCGTAGCTGACGGCAGTGAGATGGTTACTGGTCAGCCGCCTTTGTTGCCCGAAGGCGAGCACACTGTCCTGATCTTCCTGCGAGTCGGCACGATGAAAGCGGATACCCCGCCCACCGTTGGCCGATTGCGAGACGAGGTCTTCCGGAACCTGCTGGCTATCGGCAAAGATGCGCAGTCGGTGGCCGGACGGGGCTTCGGTATCTTCCTCGACACACCAGCCAAGACCTTCTTCGGCGAGCAGCCGCGAAACGAAGGCATAGTCGGATTCACCGTATTGCACGCAATAGCTTCGCGGACGGGTGTCGGTGAGAAAACCGGCAACTTCGTCGCTCCATTGCCAGGCAGCAACATCGGCATAGTCGGCGAAGACGCTTTCGAGGATCTGCACCACGGTCTTGTCCTGAAACACCCGGTTGTGCCGACCGCGAGCGAGCAACCAGACCCAGGGCACCACCGTCAGCCGATAGCGGGCGAAACCGCCGTCTGCACCAAGTTTCTGGGCTGCGCGGACAAATCCGCTGCGGTGGGCCTGGCCACCATCACAAAGGCGGGTCGCGAGCCTTACCGCCCGCCCCAGGAAGTGCTTGAGCTCAAGATGGGCGTCGGTCGCCAGCAGGTCAATGCACAACTCGAAACCTGCCGACAGGGCCTCCCTGCCCCACCAGGCTTCTACCGGCAGGTCGGGACCCGCGCCGTCGCGCCAGGTCAGTTCGTACATCCGCGTATTGGAAAGAAAGAGTGCGTGCATAGGGTCTGACGAAGCGAGTGCAGTTGTACCTGCGTCAGCAGGCATCAAAATTCAAATAGCATTTTATTTTACGCGACGATCAGTCTTGACCAAAGACAATTTTATTCATCTCGTATTTATTAGAGGGGAATTGCCATATCGCCGTAATCGGCCTGCTGACGGCCATTTTCAGAAAAATGTCGCCCCTGCCCTGGCGTTCTTTGCTGTGGCTTGCCAGTCAACAAACAAGAATATGCATTTAAAATAACCGCACCTTGAATATGGCACACGACAATGGATCATTCTTCCCTGAGCATTCCCCTGGTTTCAGGCCTTGGCCCCTGTGGCGATGACCTGATTTTTTCCGCCGAATTCGATGAAATTCAGGAGGCACGACGCTTCGACGATCCGTCGATCGCTCAGGGAGAGTGGATCACCGAGATCAAGGAAGCAGACTGGCCAGCTGTCGTCCGGATCTGCGAAAAAATACTGGCCAGCAAGTCAAAGGACTTGCGTGTCGCCAGTTGGCTGATCGAGGCCCGCTGCAAGACCGCCGGGCTCTCCGGGATGGCCGATGGTTATGCCCTGCTTGGGCAACTATGCGAGACTTTCTGGAAGGATATCCATCCACAACCGGACGACGGCGATATCGAGCAGCGGGTGGGCGTTCTCGACTGGCTGGCCAATCAAACTCCCCGCCTGTTGCGCGAAATCCCGCTCACCCGCTCCGGCAAAGGCAGTTATTCGCTAGTCGATCTCGAATCGGCCCGTGCAACAGCCAAGCAGATCGAACGCAATCCAGGCCAGGCGGAAGAAATCGCACGCAACGCCCATCTCTCGCTGGACAGCTTTGAAGCAGCAGTCAAAGATACTGCCAAGACGTTTTTTGCTGAAGGCCTGCGAGAAGCCGAACGTACGCGGCGGGTCATCCAGGAAGTCCAGTCCGTACTGGATTCGCGGATGGGCGAACTGTCACCCGCTTTCGGCCAGACCTTCGACGTACTGGAAGATATCTGCCACTTTTTTCAGCGGCATTGCGGAACACCAGCCAACCAGGCGAGCCCAGCGGCGGGAGGACTTGGCAAGCCAACAGCCACGCTTGCCTCGGGCGCCTCGCCGGCAGATCTCCGTGTCGAGCCGACCATTGGGAACGGCATCGAGCAGCTAGCCGGGCCGATTGGCTCGCGAGACCAGGCTATCCGTCAATTGCAGGAAATTGCCTCGTTTTTCCGCCGCACCGAACCCCACAGCCCGGTTGCCTATCTGGCTGAAAAAGCCGCCAAGTGGGGAACCATGCCGCTCCACGAATGGTTGCGCACGGTGGTCAAGGACGACAGCGCCTTGCTGCGCATGGAGGAACTGCTCGGTGTCGAGGCAGAAGGCGGCTAGATAAGCGGGGCAAGGACGCTGGCTGCGCGGCAGCCAGCGCAGCGCTATTGCCCGGCCAGCCGAAACTCGATACGACGGTTTTTAGCCCGGCCTTCGGCAGTGTCGTTGGAGGCGACCGGTTGATCCGGGCCGGCCCCGGAAGCACTGAGCGACTCCACAGGAATCCCCTTGTCGATCAGGTAATTGCGCACCGTACTGGCACGCGCCAGGCTGAGCGCCACATTGGCCTGGTGGTTACCCTGACTATCGGTATGACCGATCAACTGGACCTTGGGGGCACCGATCTGCTTGATGGCAGCAGCCATTTCGTCGAGGATGGCGCGCCCGCTAGCAGTCAGCGTCGCCGATCCGCTCTCGAACTCCACAACGCGGTTCGACAGCGTCTTGTCGAGCAGGCTTTGCGCCTCACCACCGGCTGCAACCAGGCCATTGTCGATCGAGTAGGTCGGGTTGAGCGAAGTCGCCATGTTGCTGACCACCTGCTGCCGCAACGCCTCGTTGGCTACCTGGCCCTTGATGGCGATCTGCGTACCACTGACCTGCAACTGCCCCTTGTGCACCTGCTTCAGGTTTGGCGCAAGGATCTTGGCCATGTTCTCCGACCAATTGGGCGGCGGTACGACACCGCCAATTTCCAGTCGATCAACCACATTCTGCGCACCGTAGAGCTCGCGCAATCTGGCGAGAATGGTGGCGCGCGAGGCTTCGTCCGGAACGCTGCCGCTGGCAATGACCTTGCCCGGCTCGTCTAAAGTCTTGACAGAAGAGACCTCGGCAAATGCGCTTGTCTGCAAGGCCAGACAAATTGCGGAAACCAGAAGTGATGCTTTCATGCTCATTCGCCTAGAAAAACTTCGCGGAAGGTTGAGATGGCCTGTTCGAGCGAGATATGCGACTGGGCCAGGTAAGAGGATAGTTTTGCCACACCGTAGTCGTTGACGACATCGCCCTGCTCCTCGATCCATTCGGGGTCGACCAGTGGAATGATCCGGTCCGCCGCCGCATCGGGTGACAAGGCAGCCACCAGCGTATCCGGTGACGACCCATTGAAACCGATAATCAGCCGTGGCTTGTCCGCCCGGCGCTCGATGAGGACTTGCAGTTCGACCAGGGTTCGCCGCAGAAAGGCGGTCAGCAGATACAGCCATAGCCCGGCTACCAGATTGCGATTGCGATCATCACCGGGCAAGGGCAGGACGATTTCCTTGTCGATCGAGATGCTGCCTTGGCCAAGCGCCGGTCGCATCAACAAGCCGATCGCCAGAATGATCCGTCGCACGGCGTCGGTGCCAGGCGCGCCGACCATGCCGGCCAGCGACTCGGGGGTATTTCGTCTGACAAAATGGCCGAGTGGGTCACTGCGCAGTGCAGCATCGAAATCCGCTGCGCAATCGATATCATCCAGATTGGCCAGCAGGTCAGCCACTTCACCTCCTTGAACGCCCGCCTCGGTAACACGCGCCAGCGATGCGAAGGAATGCACCAGACCAACCGGCGCACAACGGAACATCAGGGCGTCATCACGCTCGATGGTTGACGCCGTCAGGAAAGGAAAGCGACGACCCGATGCGTCTGTGCTTGGCCGCAGATGACCGACTACCGACAGCCGACTGCGGGCGCCAATGAAAATAAAGTCGGCTGCGCCAGCATTGTCGTAAGCCGCTTTCCAGCGCGGATCATCCGACAGGCGCTCCATCCCCTGAGATACCCAGCGATCGAGCACACTGATCAACTGATGTTGCCCCGGCCCCTTGACGAAATCGCCGCGTGACGGAATCTTGCCGAAGCAGGTGGCGGAAGAGCGAACGATGCTGCTCATTGCACCTCCCCCGCCAGCCTGGCCTGCCGTGCATCGGCTACTGGCGCCGGGGTGGCGGCGACTTCCTGAGTATTGGCAGACTTGCCGACAGCGACCAGGCGTGGCAACACGACGCCATCCAGTCCACGCTGGCCGTTACCCCCCTCGCCGCCGCTCGCCTGAACCTGGGCACTGCTCACCACCTTGAGGTCGATACCGACTTCAATTCCCTCGGTACGCCAGGTCATGTGGAAGGAACCATCCGCCAGGCGGGTACGCTGCGCGGCGTTGATCATTTTTTCCAGGCCGAAACGCCCGGGGATATTCACCACGTCGACAATCTTTCCCTCGAAGGTGGTAGCGGTGATCTTGGCCCCCGGTGCCCCCGATGCATTCGGCCAGACAAAATTCGCCCACTGCGCCACGCCGTTGCGATAGCTCAGTTTCTGACCATCGATCTCGATGACGTAGCCGGTCGTTCCCGGCGAGGCCTGGGGGCGCAGCATGAATGCGGTTTGCGCCTGTCCGCCACCACCGGTTCCACCACCCGACGCATCCGCCGCCGCTCCGCCCTCCAATGGCGAAACCCAGCGGGCGAAGTCGGTCATGAATTCCGGCTGCAGGGTAATGCCCAACTCGCCCCAGGTTCGCGGTGTGATGGTATTGCCCCGGCGTACGACCAAAGCCCCCATCGCCGTTTCGACATACTTCGAAATGGCACCTTCCGGACCGAACATCTGGGAAATTTCGGCGGGCGCCGCTTCGATATTCGACTGGGCAGTAAACGGGTATTTGATCGCCAGCTTGCGGTTGAAGGGCTCGTAGACCTGGGCCTCCCAAGTCTTGTTCAATTCCTCGGAGGCCGGCCTGATGATTGCTGCGTACGACTGCAACAATGGCCGGACCAGAAGTGGGCGCAGAACTGCACGCTGGTTGTCGGGCAAACCGGTCAACATCTGCTCGTCGACAAAGCGCAGGGTTTCGGCCATTTCGGAGCCGTTGCCATCGATGGTTTCCCGCATCAGCTTGAGCGACCCCGGCCCCGGGTCACCCTGATTCTTGAGCTGATTCAGCCGGGTTCGCACCTTGGACAATTGCTTGAGATAGGTGTCGAGCAACGGATCGGCCTTGTCACGCGGAATGACCAGGCGGCCGAAGCCGGCAAACTCCTTGCCGACCGGCCCCATCGGGATGGCAGTCTGTTTGGCTGACATGTTGACGTCGACCTGAACCCGGCTGGGAGCCATTTGCAGGACCGAACGCTTGAACCATTCGACAAACCCTTTTTGTGCACGCTCCAGGCCAAGATTGGCCATGGCCGGGTTATCCCAGGCAGTCTGGTCGAAAACGACCTTGATCAGCGTACCGACCGGTGATAGCTGCGCATCGCCCAGTCGATCCATGGCGGCAATAGCCTCCGGGAAGGTCTCGAATGACGCAACGGATATGCCCTGGACGAACTGTTTCCATTCATCCGTGTAATCGCGTTTGTACATGGCGATCAGGGCCTTCTGGATTTGCTCCGGGCTTCCTTCGAGAGTCAGGTCATCCTTGGTCGAAGTCTGCAATACCCAGTCAGCATTGCTCTGCTCGTTGGTGGCGGCATCCTTGATCGCGTTCTGTACGTACTCACGCCAGGCATCGACAGTGAAGGCACCCGATACGACATGGCTGCCGGCAACCAGTGCCGCATTGTCCGGGCCAACGATATTGGCGACGGTAAGAGGAGCAAAGCGGGTTGATGCGCGTGCCTTGATTTCGGCATAGACACGTTCGGCTGCCGGCATGCCGCGAACGACCTGGCGCAACTTGTCGCGTACCTCGTCGACCAGCACCAGATTGTTTGCAATGGTAGGCCACGCCGGATGATTGGCATGCTCGAGATGAAAAGTCAGAACCCGTCCCGCCGTTCGAATCATCTCTTCCCGGGTCATGGTGCCTCGATTGGCCTCCAGCCAGCTGCGCCAGAAACGCGTTACCTGATCGGACAAATGCCCGACATCCACATGATCCCGGCTGGACAGCATCAGATAGGTCTTCAGGGCGTTATAGCCATCCTCGACATCGACCGGCGAAGCATCCTTGTACTGCGCATTGCGGCCGGGCCGGGAAGCCGTAGCGCCCTGTGGCTTCAGCTTGTCCCCGTGAAGGTTGACCTCGTTCAGGAAGGCCTCGATATTTTCCTTCACCGGCAGCAACATGACATTGCTCACGCCGGCGAAATACTCACGGCGCAGGCTGTCAGCCATCCGCTCCCCCTGGTAGAGGCCCAAGCCGATGGACACCGGATGCTCAGCATTGAACTGTTCGAGCTGCGCCAGACGATCCTGAATGATTTCCAGGGCCTCCAGACGCGACTGCAGGTCGATGCGCCCTTCCTGAAGTTTCACTGCCTTGGCCAGATCCTGCTCGACATTGGCCAGCAGACTGCGGTTATTGAAATATGACCAGCTCCAGCCGCCGAGCGCCAGCCCCAGACAGCACAAGGCGCCGAGCACGGCAAACTGGCGCAGGCGGGTCTTGGCCCGGGTCGTGTGCTGGCGAACGAGGTTACGGTCCGGGAAGATGACCTTGGAGAAGAGTTCCTTGAGGAAGTAGCCGTGACTGAGTGCCGCACGAACCTGGCCATTGCCGCCGCCTTGCAGTGAAAACTTGCGCAGGATGCGGTCGTTGATCGCCGGCTTGATGTCGTTGCCCTGGATTGCCGAGGTGATGTAGAAGCCGCGGAAGATGGGCTTGAACTGAAAGGGGTTGTCCTCGAACAAGGTGGCGACAAATGCTCTGAGCGCCGGTTTTATCGAGGCGAATTCGGCGGGAAAGGTAAGCACCCCGGGTGGCGTCGCCTCGCCCTGCTGGCGTGACATCTGCGCCACACTCATGGCGCGCAAGCCTTCGTAGAGTTCGTCGAAATGCCGATCGAACAGGGCGATCAGTTCGTTGCCACCGGCCTGCTCATAGGGAATCGTCGCCCCCCATACCCGGTCGCGCTCATTCCAGTCGAGATCGAGGAAAAATTCATGGAAACCCGGAATCAGGTCGACCTTGGTGAAAAGCACGTAGACCGGCGCAAACACCTCCAGCTTCTCGGTCAACTCCTGGACGCGCTGACGCAGGCTCTTGGCCAAATTGATCGCGAAACTGGGCGAATTGCCCATCAACTCGCCAATGCTCACGGTCACGATGATGCCGTTGATGGGCGCCCGTGGCCGGTACTTTTTCAACAAACCAAGAAAACCCAGCCATTCCTCGCGATCTTCCTCGTGGACTGAATAACGCCCGGCCGTGTCGAGGAGGATACCTTCGGTCGTGAAGAACCAGTCGCAGTTACGGGTACCGCCTATCCCCTTGATGATGGCATCGCCACCATCATCGAACGGAAACTTCAAACCTGAATTGACGACGGCAGTGCTCTTGCCGGCCGCCGGGTTGCCAATGGTCATGTACCAGGGTAATTCATACAGTGCTTCGGCACCCGACGTCTGGCCAAGCTTCGATGTCTTGATGGTCTTGACCGCTTCCTGCATACGCTGTCTGAGTGCCTGTATCTCGGCCGTCGAAACGCTGCCGCGCCTGACTGCCGTATCCGCCTGCTGTTCGAGCATCGAGCCGATTGCCTCACTGGCCCGGCGGGACTTTCTGCGGCGGTAGAACCACACGCTTCCCCACAGGATCAGGATTGCCAGGCTGGCCATCGCCGCCCAAAGCATGGCTATCTGGAGCGTTTTGGCCCCCAGGAAAAAAAATGTAGCGACGGCGGCCACGCCAATGAAGGACAGGAATCGCGAATCGGTCAGAAAGTTGCGGAGTTGGTACATCGTGGTTGGGCTTTACTCAATTACTGCTGGTTTCGATGACTGGCTGAGGCGACATGGGCATGGCGACAAGCACGCCCCGGTCGCGAGGATGTTGATTACTGATGCACAAGGCAGATTCCCCGGTGGCAAGGACCCTGGCTCTGGCGCAGGCCAGCGCAACGAATCCGCTGATCGGCGACAGTTCACCCACGGTTGCGCCAATCGCCGGGCAATCCTTGATTGGATCAAGATGTTCAAAGGACTGCCCCAAGCCTTCCAGTGCTTCGGCCAGGTAGTTGGCACGATGATCGGTCGTGAGCATCACGGACTTGATCGATGACGGGGCAATGCCGGTTACATCCAGCAAACCGGTAATCAGTTGGTCAATCAGCTTGCCTGTCACGCGCCCGCCTGCGTCGACCGGTTTGTCTCGACTTGCCACACTGAGCCGACTGATGGCGATACTGTCGTCCAGTTCGAGTTCTGCAATGAGAGGGGGGCAGGCAAGCAGCAAGGCAACAGCCCCCTCGCCCGGAATCTGCCGCTCTTGATGCTGGGCGGAAAACAGGCGCCTGGCGTTGGCCCATTCCTCGACCGTCAGTTCATCGACCGACGAAACCGCCCCAAGCAGCAGGGCCACATCACGATGCGACGGCGCACGATTGCCATGCAGGGTGATCTCATCCAGGGCCCGCAGGGCATCAATCTCGTCAGCTGCAGAAACAAGCGAAAGCTCCAGACTGTTTTGCTCTGGTACCAACGAGAGCCTCATTTGCAACCAGCTCTTCAAGGAGGAAGGATCGAAAGCACGCCACCCCGGCGGCACGATCCAAACAACATGCAGTCGTACCGGCTCCCCGGCCAGCTCGAGAATGTTCTGCAGCCTGTCGCGACTCGCCTCGATAACAGGATCCAGCAGGGAAAAACCCCGCATGGCCTGCTCGCTGGATGACAATTGGCGTAATGGCTCGGCAGCATCCGAAAAGTGCTCGATCATTGCCGCCACATCGAGTTCGGCCACTTCGGCAGCGAACACCGGGAAACCCGAGTCATCGAGCAGACGTGTGACCGGCTCAGGCCGTTTGCCGGAATCCACGGCAGCCAGCGTGTCGTCAACCGATACGCCACCGGCGGTCAGCACAAAGGCATCGACCAAACCAAAGGTGAATGCGCGCTCCGCCGCCGCAGTCCTGCCCGATGCCGCTGCTAGCGGATCGTCGTCGTGTGCTCCGGGTACCTCCGCATTCTGGATCGCGACAGGTGTCTTCAGATGATCGATGAAACCACGCAAAAGCAGATAGCCACCGACCAGTGCCAAGGGCAGCGCCGCCAGATAAAGGCCAATCTCGAGCTTGCCCGGTTGATGGTCGTTCGACTGCCACCACCCCAGCACCAACGCCCAAACAAGCGCAAAGGTCAGCAAGCTACCGCCGAGCACCTTGAATAGAGAGGGCCACATGTTGCCGCCTGCCTTCACTTAGTCCGTTGTCAGCGACTGGCTGGCAATCAGCGTTGCACCGCACGCTGTCTTGTCGCCATGACGGGCAGCCGGCCGACCATCGATCAAGACAGTTGCATCGCCAGTCACGATGGTCGTGACATTGCCATGCCCGCGCTTGGGACAGGTGACCTTGTCGCCTACCCTCGCCACGCCCTTGCCATCGCAATCGCTGGTTTCGGAAGCCGAAATGACAACACCGCCATGGTCAGTCTTGTCACCCAGCAAAATAAACGGCCTGCTCATCCACTACTCCTGATTGATTGTGATTGACTGTTCCGGGAATCATCAGCGCGAGGCCAGTCGACCGAGAACGCCGGGGCGCCGAAGTTCCACGTGCCCATAGTCCTGCATCTTCCAGCTGCCGCCCCAGGTCAACCCGACCTGAGCGGCGATTTCGCCATACAGTTGATAGCCGCGCATGGCCCACGGATCGCGCTCGGAGATCACCACCTTGCCATCCCGGAAGAATGCGGAATCGGCAGCCAGCCCATATTGGTGGTAACTCATGTTGGCACCCGCCTGGGTCACATGCCCCCCCTGCTCGAACAAGCGTGCTTGACGCTCAGGACTGCGATACCCCTCGAGCAATACCATGTCGTAGCCGTGGCGCTCCTTCATCAACCTGAACACGACTAGTAGCCGCTGAGTAAACTCCTGATCGAGCAAATTCCAGTTTCGACTGGCAAGAACCACGTCAGGACGAACCAGTTCGACCTCCCGCGTGGTAAACACCTCGGGTGGCAGCGGCGACGGTGGAACCAGTTGCTCTCCTTCGAGCAGGATGGCGATTTGCCGATCGGCCCTTCCCGAATCCTCCGAAAAATCGAAGATCACCGGCGTGTTCAAGGAATAGATGAGCAAGCTTGGCGCAACCAGCAAGGTCATTGCAGCAGAGGCCAAGAGCGGATTACCGAAGACGAATCGCGCACCACCGCCAGCGGAATTCCTGATTGCCTGAACAAACAGTTGCAACGAGGTTAGAAGCCAACTGCCGGCACGCAAAAATGGTAGAGCGCCGGAATTCAAAGCCCCCAACAAGGTCGTTACCAAACGCTCCCGGCTGGCTGGAAAAACAACCAGCACCACACCAAGCACGACAACCAGAAAATATCCCAAGACCGCAGCCGCAACCACGAAGAACTCTCATAAATAGCCCTGAATCCAGCAGCCGCCAAAGCGTGCAGAACATGGCGTTAGTCATTTGTATTATTTTAGTACAAATGAATGTATTTATGAAATTATCATGCCGGATGTATAATTGGGGCATTAGCTGACAGTCAACGCACAAACAGCACTTTGGCATATGCCAAGAGGACTTCTCAGAGAGAGCCATGAGCATTCTGCAAGACCTGGATCCCCAGTACGCAAAAATACACACCCACTCAACGCCCACCCGAAGATATGCAGTCATCCTGCTAGGACTATTGCTGAGCATAGGCGGTGGATACTGGGTTCTTACCCAGTATTTGGTCCAACCAGGGGCTGCCAACGAGTTGCATGCGGGTCGCCCCGGCGACCTCGCTGACAAAACAGAACAACTGGCTCAGACAAAGCCAGAAAGCAGTTCTGCCGATCAGCAGAAAATAAAACAAAATCCTGAAGCCATGACCCCGGCTAACTCGTCAGGCGCGACTATTCGCGACGATGGTCAATCCTCGCCACAACTCGGCAAGGCCGTGTCTACACCACCCGGTATCAGCTTCTCGGAAAATGCAAAAAACAGTCTGGCCGACACGGAGTACCGCCGGCAACCACCGGCCAGCAATCACGCCAAAGCAGTGCCCAGCAATGGCCTGATGAAAGGCGAACGCAAAAATACGACCGTACGCGCAATGGCAAAGACAGAGAAAAACCAGGCACCCGCAGGGAAACGGCCGGTTGAGCGGGATGTCGACATCATTTCGGCAATCGTCCGCTAAAGAAAGCCAGTATCCCGACGACAACATCCCGAACCCAGGCCTGTGCCTCAGAGCCCCGGAACTCCTGCAAAATGCAGCCCTTCAGGGAACAGCCTGGTTCAGGCACAAGACTGGCGATAGAGAATCGCTTAGCGAACCTCGATAGTCACCGAACGACCGGACACGGCGCCAGCCTTACGGAGCATGTCGGCGATATCGGTGTTGTTGGTTTTCAGCGCAACATCCAGTGCCGTCTCCCCCGTATCCAGCTTCAGGTTTGGGTTGGCCCTTCTGGAAAGAAGCAGTTTCACGACTTCGGCATAACCACTACGCGCCGCAGCGATAAGCGGAGTCGTACCGTTCTCGCTCGATGAATTGACATCAGCCCCGGCCTCGATGAGCCGTTTCGCAATATCGAGATGGCCACTGAAGGATGCGTAGGCCAATGGCGTCCAGCCAGTCATGTTCACTGAAGCGCCGCCTGTGATGAGCAATTCGACTACAGGCAAGTGTCCCCGAAATGAGGCGAGACGCAATGCTGTATCACCCGCCGAATTGCGGGCATTGAGTTTGGCACGCTGGCCGATCAGGTAACGGACAAGATCGGCGTGCCCATCGCGCGCCGCCAGCATCAACAGCGTATTGCCATCGATATCCGTCGTGTCGACAGACGCACCTTTGCCGACCAGATCAGCTATGGCGCCGGTATCGCCCATTTTTGCCCCACTGATCAGATCATCATAAGTTGCGGCACCAACGATCGAGGAAAAGGCCAGTGCCAGCAAAGTGCTCAGTAATTTTTTCTTCATGATGATCGATCGATAGCAGGAATTTTGAACAAGCGAATGAAATTGGTCGTCGTTGCCAGCGCCACCTCCTCTAGCGACAGGCAACGTAGCCGGGCAATTTCTTCGGCCACATGGCGAACATAGGCAGGCTCGTTCTGCTTGCCCCGATAAGGTACGGGCGCCAGATACGGTGCATCGGTTTCGACCAGCATGCGATCAAGGGGGCACTTCTGCGCCACCTCCTTGACGATCAGGGCATTCTTGAACGTAACGATGCCGGAAAACGAGAGATGGAAACCAAGATCGAGGGCTTGCCTGGCAATATCCCAGCTTTCCGTAAAACAATGCATTACCCCGCCCACGGCATCGGCGCCCTCTTCCTTCAGCAGGCGCAGGGTGTCGACAGCAGATTCGCGGGTATGCACGACCAAGGGTTTGCCGCAAGCCTTGGCTGCCCGGATGTGCGTCCGGAAACGCTCTCGCTGCCACTCGGGCTTGTCCTTCTGCCAGTAGTAGTCAAGCCCTGTTTCACCGATGGCAATAACCTTGGGGTGCTCTGCCAGAGCCAAAAGGCGCTCCAGATCAGGATCTTCGACATCAGTATATTCAGGATGCACACCAACTGTGGCGTAGAGGTTTGGCTGAGCCTCGGCCAGTGCCAGTACCTTGGGAAAGTCCTCGAGATTGACCCCGATGCAGACAGCCAGGGCAACCTGGTTTTCCCGCATGCGCTGCAATACTTCAGGTAAACGCCCGACCAGGTCAGGGAAATCGAGATGGCAGTGCGAATCGACCAGCATGAAGTCGATCAGAGGGTATGCGTGGGACGCGCCGACTGCATGACGCCACCGAGCAAGCCCTCGATCTTGCGCCGGGCTTCCTGGCCGCTCTCATCGTTGTTGAAATGCACCCCAATTCCTTGCGCCCGGCCATTCTGCGCACCGGCCGGCGTGACCCAGACAACCGTGCCGGCGATCGGCAGTTTGGCGGGATCATCCATCAGCGACAACAGCATGAAGACCTCGTCGCCTATTCTGTAGCTACGCGTAGTCGGTATGAAAATGCCACCCGCCTTCAGATGGGGCATGAATGCCGCGTAGAGTGCCGACTTGGAATTGATGTTCAGCGAGAGAACGCTTGGGCGCTGGGGAGCGGGTTTTGCTTCACTCATCGTTGATCAATTGGCAAACAGGGCTCGGTAGTCCAGAAACAGGCCTTCCAGAAACAGGCGGGCATTCAGTGGCTGCTCGGCTTCCTGGCGACGGGAAATTGCGACGCGATACGACTGTATCAGGCGTGCAGGCGGAATCATATCAGCCAGTCCTGAAATTGTGGCTTGCTGAGCCAGAAAATAACGAATCGGCAAGCCATTCCTGGCCAAGGTCAGATCCACCAGCCACTTCTGGAACGCCTCGACCACCTGCTTCAATTGCAACTTGCCCTTGCTGTCCTTGACCACCTTTTCAAGTTCGGCGGCCACAGCCAGAGGATCAGCCGCCCGCCCGGAACCCAGGCGCGATGCAAGCAATTCCAGCCAGGCGCTCTGCCCTGATTCCGCCAGAGCGAGTGCCAAACCTGGTGAGCCCCCAGCCAAAGCCAGCCAGCGCTCGGGTTGCGACAGCCCTTCATCAGCCAATACCTGCATCGCCACCCTGCTTGACGGCACTGGAACAGGCACGATCTGACAGCGGCTTCGAATCGTCGCCAGCAGGCGCATCGGCTCACTGGAAACCATTAAAAATAAAGTACCTGGCGAGGGCTCCTCAAGTGTTTTAAGAAGAGAGTTCGCGGTGTTGCGATTCATCGCCTCCGTCGGATTCACCAGCACGATGCGCAAGCCACCTCGGTGGGTTCCAACATTGAAGAACTCGTCGAGCGCCCTGATCTGATCAATCGTGATTTGCTGGCTGGGTTTCTTCTTCCCATCCTCGATCTCGATGTCATCGCTCAGGGCTTCTGGCTGCAGCAAACGGAAATCGGGATGGTTGCCCTGAGCGAACCAGTTGCAGGCCAGGCATTTTCCGCACGCCAGGCCATCGGTTTGCGGTGATTCGCAGAGCAGGCTGGCGGCAAATGAGCGTGCCAGTTCAAATTTCCCCAGCCCCTTCTGACCGACCAGCATCAATGAATGCGGCAGGCGATCACGCCGTCCCTGCATTCCATACCAGACACTTTTATGAAGCGAAATAACGTTCATTGACAAACACTTGAAACAATAACTTCAAGTTGTTTGCGAATATCATTGATTGGCCGATTGGCATCGATGATGCGGAATCTGCCGGGGCTGACATGCGCTCGCTCCAAATAGGCCTGACGGACGCGCTCATGAAAATCGGCACGTTCCTGCTCGAATTTGTCGAGCACGCGATTGGCCAACACAATACGTTCGCGCGCCACATCCAATGGCAAATCGAACAGCAGCGTCACATCCGGTTGCAAATGCTCATGCACCCAATGCTCAAGAGCCAGGAACTTGGTCCGATCCAGGCCTCGCCCACCGCCCTGGTAGGCGTAGGTCGCATCACTGAAACGATCGCAGACCACCCACTCCCCCCTTGCCAAAGCGGGTTCGATCAGACGGGCCAGATGTTCCCTACGCGCCGCGAACATCAGCAGCGTCTCGGTTTCCAGATGCATGGGCTGATTGAGCAGCAATTCGCGCAATTTCTCGCCGAGCTCAGTCCCGCCGGGCTCGCGTGTGACATGAACGACATGCCCGTGCTGGCGCAAGGCTTCCGCCATCCACTCGACGTGACTGCTCTTTCCTGCACCGTCGATTCCCTCGAAAGTGATGAATTTACCTTTCACTTCCCACCTCTCTGATATTTATTGACTGCCTGGTTATGCTCGTCGAGCGTCCGGGAAAAGACGCTACTGCCATCGCCACGCGCCACGAAGTACAGCACATCGCTTGCTGCCGGATTCAATGCAGCACGCAGCGACGCTTGACCCGGCATGGCAATCGGCGTCGGTGGCAAGCCGGAGCGTGTGTAAGTATTGTACGGAGTATCGGTTTGCAGATCGCGCTTGCGCAAATTGCCATCGAATTTGTCGCCCAAGCCGTAAATCACGGTCGGGTCAGTTTGCAATAGCATACCCTTGCGCAGGCGATTGACGAACACGGCGGCCACCAGTTCGCGATCGGCTTCGCGCCCGGTTTCCTTCTCGA
>JADHEF010001072.1_pt1 | contig 20115 bp, 21 predicted proteins | sample 8952391 | NCBI WGS metagenome assembly JADHEF01 (sample SAMN16124439, study PRJNA663245) | bioreactor sludge metagenome | isolation source: sludge (nitrite) | place: India:Bengaluru | collected 2019-02-28
CCACCCCTCCGCTTTCTACTGCTGACGCTTTTGCACACAAGTCAGCACACTATCCTGTATTACTCCGCATACCAGCTCGGCAGTTGGTTGACAGGAGAATCCGCGCCGCCACCCGCATCGCCGGACGATGCCTCCATACCGGAACTCGAGAAAACGCTTTGGCAACGCATTGTTGCGTTGGGCAAACCGTTGTTGATGGGGTTAGCCACCATGGCTGTGGCCGCTGGATTGCTGACCTATGCTGTTATCGATCTTATCTGGCGTTGGCAGACCAATCGCAAATGGAGACGGCGGAGATAGGACTGAGACAAAGCTATGCAGCCGATCTGGTCATTGAAGTGAAAGGTGGCTATTGAACTATCCCGTCGAATGAACGGCAAGATACCGTCGCATTGCCACCCGACGGAAACTGATCCTGCAAAGACAGCAGTGGCCGAATTGAGACAGCGAAGAACACTAAACCCAGTTTCATCACCGGGTTTCCTGTTTGTCCGACTCACCCCATGTAGCGCCAAAAAAGACAGAACGCCCCGCGCCTGTCATGTTGGCGTCTATCGTTGGTTTTGACCGAGACGTAGACGTCAGTTGTTCAGACGATCCGGGTCCGGCATGGTGCGCCGCTTGAACGTCGCTGACGGCAGCTCGCCGAACAGCTGCTTGTAGTCGAGCGCGAACTGGCTCATGTGCCAGAAGCCATAGGCAGCCGCCGCGTCCTGGACGCTTGCGTACGGCGACTCGGGATTCTTCAGGTGGCTGCGCACGCCGTTGAGGCTCACGGCGCGGATGTAGGCGTGCGGGCTGATGCCGAGCACTTCCTGGAAGCAGATCTGCAAGGCACGGCGGCTCGCCGACAGCTCGGTGCAGAGTTCGGAAACGGTGACCAGCCGGTCGCGGTTGGTCCGCACATAGGCGTCAACGCGCTCGACCAGACGATGGCGCTGGCGGCTCGAACTGCGGTCGTCGGCCACCGGCTCGAGCGACTGGAACAGGGAAAACAGCGCGCTCAGCGTGCTGTCCGACAAGGACTGGCGCAGAGAATCGGGCAGCGACTGATCGCCCGACAAGGGTTGCTGCAGGATCTGGCCGCAAATGCGCTGCACGTCCTGCTTCTTCGCGTCGCAAACGCCGAGCACCGGGCGTTCGAGCACCTTGGCAAACCACTCCTCGCACTCGTACTGACGCGCGTAGTCCATCAGCACGTCTTCGCGCACGACGATGCCCCAGAACTGCAGTTCGTCGGGCGTCACCAGTTCAAAGAGTTCGCCGCCGCGGTGCAGCGCGACGCGCCCGCCCTGCACGGGCACGCCGTTGATGCGCACGCTGCGGTCTTCGCTGAACGGCAGGCCGAACCAGACGTGGCCGACCGGCACGTTGCACAACTGGCGCAGCGCGTGGCTCGTCTGTTCGAGAAAAAGTTGCGTCGAGCCGAGGCAGAGCTCGGAGAGGCTGCCGCGAAAACGGCCGGCCTTGAGTTGTTCGTATTCTTGCGACCAGCCGCTGATGCTGCGCGCGAGGCGGTCGGCGTCGTCCGTATGCACGTCGCGGGCGTGGTACGGGATATAGGAAGGATGCGTCGGACTGTTATTTTCTGATAGCTGTGCCATGTTTCGGCTCCTGCGACGATCGCCCAAAAAAGCACCGAGGAATTCCGGAGCATACCGGAATTCCTCGGCTGATTCGAGACAGTGCTTAGTTCAGTTCGTCGAGGACACCAAACTCTTCCTCAAACGGACGAATCCGCTTGTTGCCCCACACGAAGTAGTAAGCGATCGCCACGGCAAACGTGATCGCCACCCACTTCAGCGCTGCCGTGTTGTAGAACACCACACAATACAGGCAGAAGAGCGCGAGGATCATCGAGACGGCCGGGACCAGCGGGTACATCACCTTGAACGGACGCTTCAGTTCCGGCTCCTTCTGGCGCAGGATGAAGAGGCTGAGCAGGCTGACGATGTACATCGCAACCGAACCGAACACCGAGATGGTGATCATGGTGGCGGTGAGGCCGGCGGCGTAGCTCTTGTCGATCAGGCCGAGGGCGATCGGGAAGATGCCGATCAGACCCGGAACGAGCAATGCCCAGACCGGAGCGTGCGTCGTCGGGCTGACCCGCGCGAGGAACTTCGGCAGGTAGCCGGTACGCGCCATGGCGTACGTCTGACGCGAGTAGCCGACGATGATGCCGTGCAGCGAGGCGATCAGGCCGAACAGACCGATCACGTTCACTACCTTGCCGATTGTCGCGCCCTGGCCGAAGGCGCCTTCGAGCGCGGCCGGCAGCGGGAAGTCGAGCTTCATCAGGCCGGTATAGTCGGCGATGCCGGCGGTACACAGCAGCGTCAGGATGCCCATCACCATCAGCGTGCCGCAACCCGTGAGGAAGCCCATCGGGATGTCCTTCTGCGGATGGATCATTTCCTCGGCCGCCATGGCGCCGCCTTCCATTGCCAGATAGAACCAGATGGCGAAGGTGACCGCGCCCATGACGCCGTCGGTCCCGTTCTGCAGCGTACCGATGCGTTCCCAGCTGAAGTTGGGAACGGCCGCGAACCAGAAGATAACGAGGCCGGCCAGCGCGATCAGCGTTACCGCCAGTTCAAAACGCGCCGAAGTCTTCATCCCCAGATAGTTGATGAAGATGAACAGGAAATACGCGCCGATCGCCACCGGGATCTGGCCGAACGCACCGCCCGACAGGTTCTCGATGTAGCCGCCGACCGCCAGCGCGATGGCCGGCGGTGCGAAGACGAACTCGATCAGGCAGCAGACGCCGTTCAGGTAGCCGCCGAACGGCCCCATCGCACGACGTGCGTAAGCCGACGGACCGCCGGCGTGCGGAATCATGGTCGCCAGTTCTGAATACGACAGCATGAACGTGACGTAGAACAGCGTTACGGGGATCAGCGCGTAGAGCAGACCCATCGGGCCGCCCGACTCCATGCCGTAACTCCAGCCGAAGTAATTGCCTGAAATGACCAGACCGACTGCCAAGGCCCATAGGTGCAAGGGGCCAAGCACCCGTGACAAGTGGGCTTCTTGCGGCGCTGCGCCCGGACTAGTTGTATTTGTACTCATCGAGACCTCCCATCCCTAAGAGAAACGTGGTTGAAAAAAGTGGTACTACATAATCTGGTCAATCAACTGCTTGTGTGGACGCGGAATCACCACACGATTCACCAAAAACCCTTTCTCGCTGGCGACGGCCGAACCGGCGTCGACAGCTGCATTCATGTCGGCGACGTTGCCGGAGAGCACGACGTAGCTCTTGCCGCCAATGCCGAACGCGAGATGCATGCGCAGCGGAATCACCGACGCCGCCTTGACGGCCGCGTCAGCTGCTTCGATGGTCGCTGCCACGGAATACGTTTCGATGACACCCATCGCCTCGACCTTCTCGATGCTGTTGCCGCCGCTGATCGCCGGTAGCACCGACGGATGAATGTTCGGAATCACGAAGGTATCGACGATCGTCGACCCGGCCGTCGCCTCCCCCGCTTCCACCGACTGACGGACGGCCGCGACGTCGCCGCCGATCATCACGATGTACTTGCCGGGGCAGATGCTCTTGGCGACGAGCACGGTGACGCTGGCCGTCTTGGCCATCGCGTCGCATATCTCGAAGCCCTTGGCGATGCTGTTGCTCTCGACGAGACCGATTGCGTGGTAATCCATGTTTCGCTATTCCTTTCTATGCCGCCAGCGTGATCGCCGAGTCGCTGACGCTCTCGACGGTGCCGCTGATGCTGGCGTGTATGCGGGCACCCAATGCGTTGGGCGCGATTTCGGCGATCAACTGCCCGACTTGAACAACCTCGCCCACCGTCACGCAAGGCACCGACGGCGCGCCGACGTGCTGGCGCAGCGGCAGGACGACGCGGGCCGCATGATACGGCGTCTCGTCGAGCGGCGCCTTGCGGTTGTACTCGCCGATCCCTAGCTTGGTGATCAGGCGGCTGGTCGGCACCAGCCGGTGCTCGGCCATCGGATCGGCTTCGTGCAACGGTCCGACGTAGCGCGCGCCTTCCTTGCGCAGTTGCACCTTGAGCATCTGGTTGAGCTTCATCGGCGAGATATCGACCGGGCACGACCAGGCTTCGCAGATCGCGCATTCCGAGCAGGTCAGCGCGGAAAGCATCGTCGAGGGCTTGCCGAAGTGGTTGTAATTGACCGAGCGCACGATAAGGTGCGGCGGCAGTTCGTGGCCGATGATGTGACGCGGGCAGAGTTCGGTGCACAACAGGCATTGCTCGCAGGTCGTGCGCGCCACTTCCAGCGTGTTACGCGCCGTCTGCGTGCGGCGCCGGATCAGGATGTGATCAGCCGGCAAGGCGATCAGGCCGCCCGTCGTCTTCGTCACCGGCGCGTCGAGCGAGGCGACGTACTTGCCCATCATCGGGCCGCCGTCGATGAACTCGGGGTTGTCGACCGTTGCACCGCCCGCGAGCGCGAGCACTTCGCGCAGCGAGACGCCGATCGGTACGGTGACGGTAATCGGCTGCGCCACGGCGCCGGTGATCGTCAGCGTGCGTGTGATGACCGGCTGGTCGTTGTCGACGGCACGCGCCAGGTTGATCAGCGTGAGGGAATTGTTGACCGCGACGCCCACATCCTTCGGCAGGCCGGCCGGTGGCACACGGCGGCCGGTCGCCATCCAGATGGTGATGACCTCATCACCGGCCGGATAGATGTCCTTGAGGATATGAATGCGCATGTTGGCGCGGAGCAGCGGCGTGATCGCCGCGATCGCCTTCTCGTACTTCGCCTTCAGGCAGACGATGCCTTCCTTCGCCCCCACCGCCAGCATCGCGAGTTCCAGCCCGCGCACCAGATCGGCGGCATACTTCTCACCGAGCTGCTGGTCGACCTTGAGCAGCGGCTCGCACTCGGCGCCATTGACGATGTAGATCTCTGCCTCGCCAGCGAGCTTGACGTGCGTTGGAAAACCCGCGCCGCCAGCACCGACCAGTCCCGCCGCGCGCGCTTTTTCGCTGATGCTTTGACTGCTTGTACTCATTTCTTCTCTCCGTCGGGTTTAGCCAACAGATAGCGGCCGCGCCGCTTAACCAACGTACCGCGTGCGCAAAGCGATTCGAGTGCCTGACGCACGGCCTCTGCATCGCCGCCGACCTCCTTGGCCAGCGCCTGCGCGCCGATGCCGCGTGGGAGTGCGGCAAGTGCCGCGAGCAGCTGCGCTTCATCGGTCGGCACTTTGCTCTCTGCCGATGCCTTCACAGCAACTCGCGCAACGGGTTCGACTGCGGGGACAGCGGTCGACTCGGCCGCCGGTTTCGCGACCGCGTCTTTCATCACCTGACGCCCATCCGCCGCCATTGCACCGAAAGGCACGCGCCCCTCCTCGAAGAAGCGAAGAACGAACTCGGCCGTATCGTCGGCCGGCCGTCCCATCACGCTGCTCGACACGAATGCCCCCAGACTCACTGCCATGGCTTCTCCCGCATCGACGGCGGCGCGACACGCACCGAGACTGCCTTCGACGGTCAGCGTCGTCTGCACCGGATCACGCAACAACTGGCGCAGCAGGCGCACGTCGGCGCACTTCAGCATGGCGTCCGCAGTCTCGATGGCTGCGGCCAGACCGCGGACTTCCACAAATCCAAGTGCGTTGATCTGCTCGTGCGTCATTACCGTTCTTTCGATCAATTACCAGGCCAGCGGATTGGCGGAAACCTGCAGCACCGCATCGCGGAACGCTGCACAGGCGGCGTTGCACGCGGCCTGATCGCCGGACAGGAACGCGCCCGAGTAGTTGGTTTCCGACGGTGCCGGGATGTAGGTCGCCAGTTCGACGTTGGCCGCCTTGAGCGCGGCGTCGATGCCGTAGGCGGCTTCGAGCGGCGGCGCGATCAGGTAGGCGAGCGACCCACCGGGCTCGGTTCCGGCGACCTTGGACAGGTAGCTGCCGGTGCGCGAGACGAGGTGTGCGAGGAAGGCCGTCGTGTGGTCGGCGTTCGCCCACTGGAAGGCCGGACCGTCCTCGATCGTGGCGATCGCGGCTTCAAGGCCGGAACGCACTTCGGCCGGCGTCGGGCCGCCGAAGATGATCAACACTTCGCCGGCCGTTGGCGACGGACCATGCGCGGCGCCGGCGTACAGCGAGCGGCCGGAGATGACTTCCACTTGTGCGTGCTTGGTTGCTTCGTCGGCAGCGATGTAGGTCACGTCGTCGGAGTCGGCGGTTAGGAGACCAACGCTGTTGAAGTGGTCGGGCAAGCCCAACTTAGCCTTGAAATCGGCCTGCACGGAAGCGATCAGACGAACGGCACAGACGCTGGGACGAATACGTTCAAGAATCGACATGAGAATTCTCCTTAACCGCGATTAAGAGCAATGCCGCTGGTCTTCTGGGCCAGCATCAGTTTGGCGAGATCGACGATGACGCCGGCCGCTTCCACCGGGGGCGTGCCGCCGCGGTGGATGTTCGAGATGCAGGTGCGTTCTGCTTCGACGGTGGCCTTGGTCGGCGCGTAGACCATGTAGCAGGAGAGGCTCTCCGACTGGCCGAGACCCGGACGCTCACCGATGAGCAGGATGACGAGCTGCGCGCCGAGCAGTTCGCCGATCTGGTCCTCGATCTTGACGCGGCCGTAACGCACGAAGAACGGGTTGCCAGCGTCGATGCCGGCGTTCTTCAGGCCCTTCATCAGCGGCGGCAGGATTTCGTCGAGGTTCGCCGTGATGGCGTCGGTCGACAAACCGTCCGAGACGACGACCTGCACCTGCGGATTCTTCTTGCACTGCTTCTGGATCTCGTCGATCGCGGCTTGCGAGAGCAGACGGCCCTTGTCCGGACGCGTCAGGTATTCGTCCTTGTCGGTGATCTGGCTTTGAACTTCGAAGAGGCCGGCGCGCGTGACCCAGTCGGCCGAGATTTCCTTGAGCACCGTGTCCTTGGAGCGCGAGTGGTCGGCGAGGAAGCGCAAGAGCGTCGTCGTACGCGGACGCGGGCCGGTACGGCCGGAACAGACGCGCGCCTGCGTGCTCTGACGCAGTTCCTTCAGCACCTGCAGGTTGTTCGGTTCCTTGACGCCGATCCAGTACTTGAATTCGTCGGTCCCGAGATCGGGCAGCGTGCCTTCGCTGGTGACGCTGGGTGCGGCGGCTTGTGCCACCGGTGCAGCCGCTGCGGCAACAGCCGGCGCCGCGACGCCGGCCGCGTAGCCCATCTGCTTCAGCACGGTTTGGACGAGTGTGTCGAGTTCACTTTGATCCATGATTCCCTCTCAGAAAAAGATCGACGCATCGCCCGCGCGGCGGGTGAGTTTGCCGTTATGCATGATTCCCTTCTTCTCCAGCCACACCTCAAACTCGGGTGCCGGCCGGAGGCCCAGTGTCTGACGAACGGTCGCCGTGTCGTGGAATGCCGTCGTCTGGTAGTTCAGCATGATGTCGTCGCCCATCGGCATACCCATCACGTAGTTACAGCCGGCGGCGGCGAGCAGCATGATCAGGTTCTCGTTCGAGTTCTGATCGGACTCGGCGTGGTTCGTGTAGCAGCAATCAACGCCCATCGAGATACCGGATAGCTTGCCCATGAAGTGGTCTTCAAGGCCGGCGCGGATGATCTGGCGGCTGTTGTAGAGGTATTCCGGGCCGATGAAGCCGACCACGGTATTGACGAGGAACGGGTCGTAGTGGCGCGCGAGGCCGTAGTTACGGGCTTCCATCGTCACCTGGTCGGCACCGTGGTGGGCGTTGGCCGAGAGTGCCGAGCCCTGCCCTGTTTCGAAGTACAAACAGTTGGAGCCGGAAACGCGGTTGTATTGGCGACCGACGTCACGCGCTTCGTCGAGCATCTCGAGCGTCACGCCGAATTCCTTGAGTCCCTTTTCCGAACCGCAGATGCTCTGGAAGATCAGGCCGGCCGGTGCGCCGCGCCGAATGGCCTCGATCTGCGTCGTCACGTGCGCCAACACGCAGCCTTGCGTCGGCACTTCGTGCTTGTCGATCACTTCGTAGATCTGGCTGAGAACGCGCGTTACGCTCTCGACGTTGTCGGTCACCGGGTTGGTGCCGATCAGCGCATCGCCGATCCCGTAAGAAAGCCCTTCGTATATCTGCGCCGCGATGCTGCGCAGGTCATCGCGCGTGTCGTTCGGCTGCAGGCGGGCGCTGAACGAACCGTAGCCGCCGACCGTCGTGTTGGCGCGCTTGACCACCGGCATCTTCTTGCCGCCGTACATCAGGTCGCCGTTCGAGCAGATCTTGGCGACCGCAGCAACCATTTCAGAGGTCAGGCCCTTGCGCACCCAGTCGAGCTCTTCGAGCGAAATCTCGTCCGAGAGCACGAATTCGCGCAGCTCGCTCACCGTCCAGTTCTTCACCTTGCCATAAGCCGTCTCGTTGACGCCGTCCTGGATGATGCGCGTGACGCAGTCTTCCTCGTACGGAATCACCGGGTTTTCGCGCAGGTCGGCCAGCGTCAGCTCGGAGAGCACGTGCTTGGCGGCGATGCGCTCCTGCGAGCTTTGCGCCGCGACGCCGGCCAGCACGTCACCCGAACGCGGTTCATTGGCTTTGGCCAGCACTTCCTTGACGTTTTTGAAGTTGTAAGTCTGGCCGAATAGGCGGGTGGAAAGCTTCATTGCAGTCTTCCTCTCAAGACGGAAAAGCCAGGGATTTGACGGTAATCGGAAGGAGGCTGCCACTGAAGATCGGCAAGCCGATATCCAGGTAGTCACCCTCCCGGGTTTCTACTTCGTCGACCACCGCCAACTCGCGCGCAGTGATCTGGGGTTGGAGTTCCATGCCGAGCGCCTTGCCCAGATCCTGCGGACAGATGACGACCAGCGGATGCCGGTTGACCGGTGCGCTGTTGCGGCAGAACGCGGTCAGTTCGTTGGCGATGGCGATGATGTTGCGGTAGAGCGGCTCGATGCTGCCCGGCAAGGCCAAGGCATAGGCGTCGTGGCCAGGGTCGAGGTCGAGACGCCGCACGGCGACATCCCACGCTTCGCTCAGGCCGGGAACGTCCTGCAAGAGCGTGTGGGCGACCGGCAGGTTCTTGATCGGCAGGCTGGCCGCGCTGACCCAGATCGTGCTGCCGGAAAGCGAGAGCGTATGCGCGCCGGCGCCAATCACCGTGGCGCGGACGGTCTGCGCCGGCTCGCGCAGGTGCGCCCCGTTCCTCGTCAGCAGCGGCTTCAGCGCATTGGCGAGCAAGGGGCCGATGTCGCGGTAAGCAAACGGCGAGGCGATCGACTCGGGTTGATACAGGCAGGCGCCGACGCCACCGGAGATGAACACGGCGTCGAGCTGCTGCACTTCGCGCAGCGCCGGCGTCATGAGCAAGGCTTGTGCGAGTGCCGAGGGTGCCGGACCCATCGTTTCGACGACTAGTTCGGCCATGCGCTGGGCGACCTGGTCGATTTGCGCACGCGAGAGGCGCATCGGGTCCTGCGCTTCGCCGAAGAGTGAGTTACAGACCAGGCGCGCCGGTTCGTGCACGCGTGTCACCCTTCCGCTCTCATCGGTTTCGATTAGGTGGCCGCCGACATTGAGACAAGCCGTGTCGATCACCCGCCCACCGGCAAATACGGCGTAGTTCGACGTCCCGCCGCCGATGTCGATATTGAGCACGCGCGCGGCGTTGGCCTGCGAGTACTCGGCGGCACCCGAACCGCGTCCGGAGATCACCGACTCGAGATGCGGGCCCGCGGTGGCGACGACGAAGTCGCCGAGTTCGTTGGAAACTTCCATCACCGTCGCGCGCGCGTTCCGCGTCTTCGACGTTTCGCCGGTAATGATAATGGCGCCCGACTCGATCTGGCTGCGCACCAAGCCGGCCGCCGCGTACTGCGCGTCGATGAAGGTCATCAACTGCGCGACGTCGACCTTCCGATCAGTCGTCAGCGGCGTGAAGATCACCGGGCTCTGGTAAAGGATCTCGCGCCCGGAGAACTCGTAGCGCGGCACCTGATTGACCGGCGCGCGATTGGTCACTTCCAGCGCGGAAAAGATCACCTGCGTCGTCGTCGTGCCCACGTCAATACCCACCGAATGCAGGCGTCGCGTGTTGGCGCCCAGCGCATGGCTCGGGCTAGTGACGATGGACGACATGGCGCTCATGCGCGACGCGCCTCCCGGCCTGGACGGTGATAGGCGTGCAGGAAGACGCCAATGATCTGATCCTTGCCCGCCGTCCGTGGATTCGACGCAAGGCACGGGTCTTTCAGTGCGTCCTCGGCGAAGCGTGCGAAATCTTCCTTGCGCGCGCCGGCTTCGATCAGGTTCGCCGGGAGATCGATCTCAATGATCAGTTGCTGAACGCACTGGATCGTCTCGGCCGAGTCCATCATGCGGCCGGAGAGCGCGAGGCCGATTTCCGGATAGCGTTTCTTGCACACCAGCTGGTTGTAGTGCATCACCGACGGCAACATGATCGCGTTGGCGACGCCATGCGGGACGCCGTAGGCGGCGCCGATCTGGTGCGACATCGCGTGGCAGAGGCCGAGGCCGGCGTTGGAGAAGGCGATGCCGGCCATGTACGAAGCCAGCGCCATCGACTCGCGCGCCGCGACGTCGTTGCCGTTTCCGACGACGATCGGCAAGGCTTCGCCGATCAGGCTGATCGCGCGATACGCCAGCGCCTGCGTCATCGAGGTCGCGCCCGTCGCCACGTAGGCTTCGATGGCGTGCGCCAGCGCGTCCATGCCGGTCGCCGCCGTCACGTTTTGCGGCACGCCGAGCATCAGGCAGGCGTCGATGATCGCCAGATCGGGCATCAGCGACTCGTGAACCAACAGACGCTTGATATGACGAACGCTATCGGTAATGACGGTCACCGTCGTCGCTTCGGAACCCGTGCCGGCCGTCGTCGGAACGGCGACGAGCGGCATCGTGCGCGGTTTGATTTGCGTCTTTGTGTGCGTTGCGTCCTCGAGGTCGCTGACCGAGTTGCCGGGATTGGCGAGCAACAGCGCGACGGCCTTTGCCGCGTCGAGTGCCGAACCGCCGCCGAAGGCGACGATCGCGCCGCAGCCCGATTCGGCGGCTTGCCGCGCGGCGGCTTCCACGTCCTCGCTCTTCGGCTCGCCCATCGGCATGCAGAAGACGCTGTACTCGATGTTCGAATAGCGCAAGGCGCGGTACATGCCCTGCGGCAAACCGAGCTTCTCCAGCAGCGCGTCTGTAATGACGAGGACGCGGCTGACACCGCACTTCTCGATCGCCTCGCCGGTGCGTGCGATGGCACCAGCGCCGATGTAGGTGTTGGGCGGCAGGCTGAACTGGCGCACCGACAGCGCGTTCATCATGTCGATCGTGTGGGTGACAATCTCGCTGACTTCACTCTCGTGCCGCTCGTCCATTAGACGCTCCCATCCATTGTCACGCGGCGCAGGGCCACGCCATCCGCCGTCGCGCGCTCGACGACCGCGTCGACGCTGGCGTGCCGCGCGATCTGTCCTTCAATCTGGATTGCAATCACCTGCCCGCGCCGTACCTGCTCGCCCGCCGCGACGCACGGCTGGAAGCTGCGCGCGCGGCCGACCGGGACGATGTTCAGTACGTCGGCGCGCACATCGCTGACCGATACACCGAGGAATACGTGACGAGCGCGACGGTAGGACGTGAGGTCGTACAGCGCATAGGCGGCGCTCATCGCCTGCGTGCGGCCGGTCATCACGTTCGCCGTGAAGGCTGCGCGACGCTCGACGAGGCGCTGGTTCATCACATCGGTCGATTGCGCCGCCGTGACGGCCGAATGCGTCGCTGGCAACACGACGTAACCGAGCGTCGTCGCCGTCACCCAACTCTGCACCGGATCGACCGCTTCGCCGGCGAGCACGCCGTTGTGGAAGACGGCGAACTGTGGCGACGTCGCCCCGCCCGCCAGCGCCAGACATTCGGCGAAAGGCGTACCGACAGGTACGGAGAGGCTGATCGGCTTCGCCACCGCGCCGGAGACAGTAATCAGTTTGTTGGTCACCGGCCGTTGCCGGAGGACCGCCCACGCGAGGTTGCGCAGCGTTTCGGCGTTCACGACCAGCACCGATTGCGCCGCCGGGCTGTCGGGTGCGATTCCCAGGACTTCGCGCATCAGGACTTTCTCGTAGCCGAGCGGGTAGACGTCCGGCAGGCGCGCGACGATAACGCCCGCCTTTCTCGCGGCGGCCGGGAGGTCCGGCAGTTGCGACGCGAACTCTTCGCGCACGGCAATGAAGGATTTCTTGAGGCCCAAGGCATCGATCAACAGCTTGGCGCCGTCGAGCACGCATTGGCCGTAGTGCGCCAGCGCCGCCCAGTCCTTGCAGATCAGTGGCTCGCTCTGCGCGGCGTTGATGATCAGGGTTTGATATTGCCGAGCCAGCAGTTTGTCAGCCAGCGAATAACCGCCACCGCCCGCGCCGACGACACCGTGCGCGCGTGCGCAGTCGGCGAGCGACTGAACGGCGCGGGGATCGAAGGCGGCCGAGGTGTTCATCCAATGCTCCGTCCGCTTGCGGCGATCGCCAGCGGCGTCAGGAACAGGCATGGTTGCGGCAAAACGACTTCGACGCCGGGGAAGTTGTCGGCGAACAGTTCGCGCACGCCGGGCAAGGCGCAGGAGCCGCCCGACAGGTAAAGCACCTCGACCGGTGCATGGCCGCGCAGGTGGTAATGCACGATGTCGGTCATCTTCTCGAACACGGGCCGTGTGATGCCCCAGGCGTCGTGGCCGCGTTCGATCTTGAATTTCTCGGCGTCTTCAATGCTGACGCGCAAGCCACCGGCCAGCGTCAGCGTGACGTGATGCCCACCCGTCGCTTCGTCGCCCGAATAGACAACCTTGCCGTTTTCGATCAACGCGACACCGGTTGTGCCGCCGCCGATATCGACGACCGCGCCGCGCTTGATGCCGAGCAGGTTAGCGACGGCCGACGGCTCGTCGATGATCGCCGAGACCTGCAGGCCGGCCGCTTCGATCACGTTCGCCGAGATGCGCGGGTCGGTGCCCGGCGGGAACGATGTGGCGGCATGCGTAAAGCGCCGCCCGAGCTTTGCTTCAATCGCTGCGACTTGCTTCTTGACGATTTGCACGGCCTCAAAGAATGCCAGCACCACACCATCGCGGACGACATCAGCCCATTCGAGGCAGACCGCAACCGGCGTTCCTTGTGCGTCGACGGCCATCGTGACGACATCGCTCGTCCCCAGGTCGATGCCGAGGTACAGCGGTTCGCCCGGCGCCACCGCGACCGGCGTCGCGTCGTTCATCAACGCGGCAGCGCGGGCGAGGTTCGATTCGAGCCAGTTCGGCAAGGAGGGCGAAGCAGCCATGACGCTCGGATTCCTCAGACGATGCGGAAGTGATCGACCATCACGCAACGGCGCAGACGCACGAAGCTGCTGGCGTTGGTCACGCCTTCGCCGGTCGGCGTCGAGATCGTCATCGACGTCCAGCCTTCGCCGCCAAAGCCGAGGCCGGCGATGCAGGGACCGTTCTTGACGAAGATGCTGGTGTTGATGAGGTTCGCCATGCGGTCGAGGTTGTCGAGGTCGAGTGAATGCATCGCGGCGGTGTGCTTGCAGCCGCCTTCCAGCCGCACGGCGAGATCGATCGCTTCGTCGGCATTCGCGGCACGGATGACCGGGATCACCGGCATCATCAGTTCGCTCACGGCGAACGGGTGGTTCGGCTCGGTTTCGACGAACAGCAGGCGCGTATCGGCCGGCACGTCGAGGCCGATCGCGGCCGCGATCTTGGCCGCATCGCGTCCGACGAAGTCGCGGCTCACTGAACCGTGCCCGTCGGCGCTGACCTTGGTGAGCAGCTTCGGCAAAAGTTGGTCGGCCTGTTCGCGCGTCAGCTCGACGGCCTTGTGCTTCTTCATCTCGGCCTTGAGCTGGTCGGCGACGCTGCCGACGACGATGATTTCCTTCTCGTCGGCGCAGATGATGTTGTTGTCGAACGAGGCGCCGAAGACGATGTCGCGCGCCGCACGAGGAATGTTTGCCGTCTCGTCGACGACGACCGGCGGATTGCCGGCGCCAGCGGCGATCAGGCGCTTGTCGGTGTGCTTGCGTGCCTCGTTCACGACGGCTTCGCCACCGGTGACGACGAGGAGGTTGATGCCGGGATAACGGAATAACTTCTGTGCCGTCTCGATGTTCGGTTCGGCGACGGTAACCACGACGTTGTCCGGGCCGCCCGCTGCGACAACGGCTTCGTTGATGCGTGTGACCGCCAACTGCGAAACGCGCTTGGCAGCCGGATGCGGTGCGAAGACGACGGTGTTGCCGGCAGCGATCATGCTGATCGCGTTGTTGATGACGGTCGCGGCCGGGTTGGTCGACGGCGTCACCGAGGCGATCACGCCCCATGCCGCGTTTTCGATCAGTGTCAGCCCGCGGTCGCCCGAGAGCACGCGCGGCGACAGGCATTCAATGCCGGGCGTCGCACGCGCCTGCGAGAGGTTCTTGGCGATCTTGTCCTCAACCCGCCCCATCCCGGTTTCGGCGACGGCGAGTTCGGCCAGTTCGCGCGCATATTCGACGCCGGCACGGCGGATCGCTTCAATGCAGAGCCCGCGCATGGCGACGGACTTGAGTTGCTTCTGCGCCTGGTCGGCGGCCGTGACGGCATCGTCGAGCTGTTCGAATACGCCGGCGGCGCGCTTGGCGGCCATCCGCACCGGAGCAGCAGCACCGCCCTTATTCATTGATTGCAGCACGGCACGAACGATGCGTTCGATGTCATTCGGGTTCGCAACATCCATCACCAGTCTCCTGTTTCTTTGCTTGTTTGTTACTTGTGATAGGCCACACGGCCTTCGATCACGACTTCGTCGACGATGCCGACGATGCTCATATCCACCGGCAAGGCGTCGCCGTCGACCGCGGCGCGACGCGCCGAACTGCCCTGCGTGACGAGCACCCACTCGCCATTGCCCGCGCCGATGTTGTCTGCAGCCACGTGCGGCTCACCCTTGGGCTTACCCTGCGCGTCGACAAAATCGACCAGCAACAGGCGCTCGAAATTGGCGCCCGGACACTTCACGGTCGAGACGACTTGTCCGATCACTACGGCGAGTTCCATGGCTTGCTCCTCTTTTGCAACTTTGTTTTCGCTGCATGCGCAAAACCGCCTTCACGCCCCAAAGGGTGTGAAGCACTGCGCAACAGACTTCACTGCAACTGCTGACTGCCTGTGCCGGCAAGGCATCCGCGGGGTGGTGTCACACCGCGGACGCCCTTTGCCGCATCAGTGTGTTCAGTCCTTGATTTCGCCAGCCTTGATCGGGAAGACTTCTTCCAGATCGGCGTGCGGACGCGGAATCACGTGCACGGCGACGAGTTCGCCCAGACGCTGTGCAACGGCGGCGCCGGCGTCGGTCGCAGCCTTACAGGCCGCCACGTCGCCACGGACCATCGCGGTGACATAGCCACCACCGATTTGCTTCACGCCAACGAGCTTGACGCGAGCAGCCTTGACCATGGCGTCCGATGCTTCGATCAGAGCGACCAGGCCTTTGGTTTCGATCATGCCGAGTGCTTCCATTTGTTATCTCCTTGATGACTGACTAGATTGCGGCAAAGAAAACGGGTGACCCCGTCAGGTGGTGTCCGCTGGATCTGATGGAATCCAGCGGACGGAAAGATGTGTTTTGGGAAGCCATCGCTCAGGCTTCCTTCAACGGTTGCGATGCGCCCGGCGCATCGGCCGAAACGAGCCCGCCCATGCGCATCGCAAGGAGCGTCGTCTGCACCATGTCCTCGGTGCTGCAACCGCGCGAGAGATCGTGCATCGGCAGGCGCAGGCCCTGGATCATCGGCCCGAGCGCGTTGTACTTGCCCATGCGCTGCGCGATCTTGGCGCCGATGTTGCCGGCCGACAGCGAGGGAAAGACGAACACATTGGCGTTGCCTTCGAGCGGGCTGCCCGGCGCCTTTTGCGCGGCGACGGCCGGCGCGATGGCGGCGTCGAATTGCAGTTCACCGTCGAGGATCAGATCGGGGCGACGGCTCTTGGCCAGTTCGGTCGCCTGACGCACGGAATCAACGGCCGTGTGCTTGGCGCTGCCCTTGGTCGAGAACGAGAGCATGGCGACGCGCGACGTGATGCCGGTGACGGCGCGATAGTTGTCAGCGGCGGCAATCGCGATGTCGGCGAGCTGCTCGCTGGTCGGCTCCGGAACCACGCCGCAGTCGGCAAAGCCGAGCACGCGCTCGCCGTCCGGCGAAATCAGGAACATGATCGACGACACGGTCTTCATGCCTTCGGCGAGGCCGATGACACGCAAGCCGGCCCGCAGCACCGACGCCGTCGCCGCGAGGTTGCCGGCGATGCACAGGTCGGTATCGCCCTGCGCGAGCATCATCGCGCCGAACCACAGCGGATCGCGCATCTGGGCGCTCGCCTCTTCCGGCAGAGTGCCGGGGCGGTGCGCGCAGTAGTGTTCGACGTAGGCATCGAGCCGCTGGCTGTATTGCGGATCGATCACTGGCACGTCGCCAAGGACGATGCCGCGCTGCTTGCAGTAGCGGCGCAATTCAAACGGGTTGGCGAGCAACACTGGCTTCGCCCAACCCTGGCGTGCGAGACGTTGCGCCGCGTGAATCGCGCGTTCGTCAATCGCGTCGGGGAAGACCACGCGCGCCGGTTTGGCCTTGGCGGCGGCCATGCAGGATTCGATCAGATTCATCGCTGTTCTCCCGCCTTCTCGTGGATCAGGCAAAGCAGCATCAGTACATAGATGGCGCTCGACAACCGGTTGAGCGCCTGCAGCACGTCGTTGCGGCGAACGACGAAGTCGCGGTCGATGAAGGCCTGCGCCCCCGCCACTTCGGCTTCGCGGATCACGGCGCGCAGGAGGTTCAGCCGGGCGACGGCGAGACCGTGCTCGATCGACGGTACGATGTGGTCGTGGCCCAGATGCTTGAGCGGATTGTGCGAAAGCGCGTGGATCTGCGCCTCGTCGAAGTCGCCGACGACGATGGGCGTCATTGCCTCGTCCAGCGCCTCAGCGCGCAATACGTTGCCGAGTGCGCCGCGCACGTCGGCCAGCATGCGTTGCAACACCGCCGGCATCCCCGCAGCCTTCCACTCGACCTGCAGCAGCACCGCCTGCGCGATCGCCGTATCGACGCGTCCGCGGAAGGCGATACGCGGGTCGTTCTTGGCGACGAAGGTGGTCGCGTTGAGATGCGTCAGCGCCTCGCTCTTCTTTGTCACCGCTTGCTGGCAAAGCTGGCAATGCGCGGTTTCATGGCTCGCGCTGCTGGTCAGCGGATGCACGCGCTGGCGGCTCTCCTCGCCTTCAGCGTTCAGCCCAGGCACATCGACAAACACCCGCCCCGCTTCGTCGGCGTAGCGAATACGGATCTTCAGATGATTGAGCGCATCCCGCGCGGCCGGCGTGAGACGGCTGTTCGCCGGCAGCCGAACCTCGCCGCCCGCCGTGGGAACGGCGTTCTCGGCGAGCCAGCTTTCGGTGATGAAGAACGGTGCGCTCATGTGCAGACCGGGATCAGCCCTGCCAGTTGGCCGGATAGGTCACGTAGAAGAAGCGCACGGCGGTCGTCGTGCCGAACTCGATCGCGCTGCCCTTCGGGATGTAGAACACGTCGCCGGCCTTGCCGACAAAGGTTTGGCCGTTGCAGCGGATGTGCAGTTCACCTTCGAGAACCAGATCGATCTCGTCGTAGTCGAGCGTCCATGGGAAGAAGCACTGGCTCCAGGCCATAAAACCGGCCGCGATCGGCGCGCCGTCGGCCGAGGTAATCACGTCGGCGATACCGACCTGCTTGTCGGCACCCGCGCCGGGAAATACGCCGAGATGAACGTCCGACCCCTTGACCAGCTTGATGCCACCGGGCGCCGTGCTCACCGGGCAGGCGGCGGGCGCGGCGGGTGCGTTCTTCTGTGCCTGGCACACCTTGCTCATGATCTGCTCGACAAGCTCCGGCTTGGCTGCCACGTCGGCGGGCAGGCGGGAGAAGATCTCCGCACGCAGCGCGTCGAGCTCAGGGCTGCACTCCGCCTTGGCGGGCGCTGCGGCCGTCATCGAGTTGCTGTTCGCATCGAGCGTGATACCCAGCTGGTCGGCCAAGCCACGCGCTTCCGGCGTGATCAACACATTGTTGCCGGCCGGCAGACAAGTCTGGCCGCTGGCCTTGGCTTGGCGCACGGTTTCGGCGCTGATCAGAATCTTCATGAGAGACACTCCTTGGCAGTTGCATCGACACCGAGCAGCACGGCTTTCAACGCTTGCAGCGCCGCCGGGTCATGGGGAGAAACGCGATAGATCGGTCCTTGAATGCCATGCGTGCGCAGCAGCGCTTCGACGGCATCGGGCTGAGCCTCGGGCAAGTCGGTCTTGGTGATCACGCCGATGATCGACTTGCCGGCATAAACGTCGAGCAGGCCGGGCGGCAGGCGGCAGGTGTGGCGGTCGGCCGGGTGTACATAAACGAGCGTCGACATCGACTGCGCCGAGCAGAGCAGCGCCGAATAGAGACGCGGATGGCTGAAGTACTCGCCCGGCGTATCCATACCGTTGCCTTCGTACTCGATCGCCTGCGTCTTGCGCGCCGTTTCGTCCTTGCCGAACAGCGCATTGATCAGCGTCGTTTTGCCCGCCTCGATCTCGCCGATCAGCATGAATTGTCCCGGATCGCTCATCTTTGCTTTCCGATCGTCAGGTGCGCGTCAGCGCGCAACCGGTGTAATTGAGCTGCGCTGCGAGCACTTCGACGACGCGCGTCAGTGCCTCTTCCACCGCGCCGACCTTGCCGTGGACCACCAGCGACCCCGTAAAGCGATCGAGAAAGCCGATCTGCACATCGGCCGCCTTGGTCGCGATATCGCCGGCGATCATCGCCGTCTCGCCCGGCGTCAGCGTCATGATGCCGATCGCCTCGGCGCCCGGCACACCGATCTTCTTGGCGAGGTCGTCGGTCGGATGCGCGATCAGGTGCGCCAGCGTGACCTGCTTGCCGGGAACGAATTCCTGAATGCTGCGCGAAAGTGGTTGATCCGGTTTGTCCATGGCGTCTCGTGTTTCGAGGCGTTCGCTACGCGTAAGCGCCCCTTATCGTTATCACAAAACATGTTAAACATTGACGCCCGAGGGGTGATATCAAGAATCGGCACGAATTGCCTGAAGCCCTGAATATCACTTGCAATCCCGTGTTTCGACGCCATCTCTCACGCCATCGCGGTACGGAGGTTACGCCGACACCGCGAGGATTTTTCACCCAATAGAGGAACAGAAAATGGAACTGCTCAAGCAACTGCATTGGCGCTACGCCACGAAAAAGATGAACCCGAACAAGACGGTCCCGCAGGAGAAAGTCGACCGGATTCTGGAAGCGGTGCGCCTCGCGCCGACGTCGAGCGGTCTGCAACCGTTCGAAGTGTTCGTCGTCACCAACCCGGAGATCCGCGAGAAGATCAAGGCCATCGCGTGGAACCAGGCACAAGTCACCGATTGCTCGCATCTGCTCGTCTTCGCCGCCTGGGACAACTACACTGCCGAGCGCATCAACAACATGTTCGATCTGGTCAATGCCGAGCGCGGCACCACGAACGAAGGCTGGGAGAACTACCGCCGGATGCTGCTCGAGAAGTACCCGGCACGCAGCCCCGAAGAGAACTTCCAGCACACCGCCCGACAGGCGTACATCGGACTCGGCACGGCACTGGCCGCCGCCGCGATGGAAGAAGTCGACAGCACGCCGATGGAAGGCTTCGACAACCAGGCGCTCGACGAAATACTCGATCTGCGCAGCCGCGGCCTGAAGAGCGTCGCCATCATGCCGCTCGGCTACCGCGAGGCGGACAAGGACTGGCTGGTCAATCTAAAGAAGGTCAGGAAGCCGCGCGAATCCTTCGTAACCGAAGTGAAGTAACCCCTTTCGGCCCCGCGGCAGTGCACGCTGTGCGGGGCCGAATCGGTGCTTTGGACGATCCTGCAACCGAACTGACAATTTAGTACACAGTTTCGGAACCTTAGTACAGGTGATGTTTTGTCGTGCAATTGTGTACCATGAAATGCCGGATTCGTATTATCCGGCCGTTCACGGCGAACCTACATTGCTTGCAGCCGATGGGCTGCTGACATCGGCCTTCAAACCGAACCTAAGAACAGGAGACTGATTCATGAAACTGAAAGC
>JADHEF010001062.1_pt1 | contig 20091 bp, 18 predicted proteins | sample 8952391 | NCBI WGS metagenome assembly JADHEF01 (sample SAMN16124439, study PRJNA663245) | bioreactor sludge metagenome | isolation source: sludge (nitrite) | place: India:Bengaluru | collected 2019-02-28
ACGGTGGCTGTAGCGCGGCTGTGTCGCCGTCTGCAGGAGGCAGAACGGGAGCGAGAAGAAAGCTGCTCCGCTCACCCCCGGAGCTTCGACAGCGCCTCGCTCAGGCTCTTCCGGAACGCCTCCGGGGCCTTCTCCTCGCGTGCGAGGAGGGCGGCGAGGTGGACGAGGGCCTGCCTCTGCGCCCTCACCGGGACGAAGGCCGCGGGGTCGATGTGCGGGCCGTTCTTCCAGAGGGCGGCGTTCTCGGCCGCGAGGGCGGCGAGCCACGCCTCGAACGGCTTCGGGTCGAAGTCGGCACGCTTCGTGAGGGAGAGGAGGGCGAGGGCGAGCCGCTCGTCCTCGCCCCAGGCGTAGACGACGCCCGCGGTCCGGAGGCGCGTCGCGGTGGCCTCGACGATCCGGGCCTGGCCGGCCGGGGTGAGCTTCGGGTTGCGGCCGAGGAACTTCAGGACGTCGGCGGTGTGGGCGGCGGCGTGGACCCAGCCGGCGCCGGCGACGAAGCCGCGGGTGTCCTTCTCGGCGGTGAGGTACCGGGTCGTGGCGGCGAGGAGGTCCTCGAACGCCTCCTTCGTCATCCAGGGGCTCTTCAGGTCGACGGCGGCGAGGATCGAGAGGGCGAGGGCCGAGAAGGAGCGCCCGTAGGCGGAGTCGGTCCCCGTCTCGCCGAGCCCTTTGCCTAAGCCCGCCTGAAGCCGGAGGCGGAGAGCCTCGAGGCCGTCGGGCGGGACGAGGCCCTGCACGTAGACCCAGCGGGCGAGGGCGTCGAACGCGACGGAGTCCCGGAGCTTCGGGTCGGGCGAGGAGAGGAGCTCGGCCGCCTCGAGGGCGAGGACGCTGACCGACTCCCCTTCGGGGACGGCGAACTCCTTCGCGGCGAGGGCGTGCCAGAAAGCCGTGTCGTGCGGCGGAGCGGCGGGGGCGGCGGGGGCGGCGAGCGCGACGGCGAGGAAGGGGAGGAGGAGGGCGATCCCGGCAGCGCGGCGCATGGAGGGTGTACGGATCGAGGACGGAGAGGGTTCGAGGCGATGGTGCCAGGAGTGGCGAAAGGGGCGAGAGTGGCGATAGCCGTGGCCCGCGCCGAGGGGCTCAGGCCGGCGGAGAGAGGAGCGCCTTCGCCCGCGCGAGGACGGCGTCGAACATCGCGGGCGTCAGCCGGCCGGTGTTCGTGTTCTGCCGGCTCACGTGGTACGAGCCGAGGAGGGCGACCCGGCCGCGCCCGGGGAGGTCGAGCGCGACATCTGCCCCGTGCCCGAACGCGGGAGCCGGGCGCGGGACCTCGGCGCCGTGCGCCGCGAGGACGGCGAGCGTCGAGGCCCAGCCGATGCCGCCGAGCGCGAGGAGGACCCGGACGCGAGGGAGGAGCGCCAGCTCGCGTTCGAAGAACGGACGGCAGCGGGCGAGCTCGTCGGGGGTCGGGCGATTGTCGGGCGGGGCGCAGCGGACGGGGGCGAGGACGTACGCGTCCGTCAGCGCGAGGCCGTCGCCGCGGTGCGTCGACCCGGGCTGGCTCGCGAAGCCGGCGCGGTGGAGCGCGGCGAAGAGGAAGTCGCCCGAAGAGTCTCCCGTGAACATCCGGCCCGTCCGGTTCCCGCCGTGCGCCGCGGGGGCGAGGCCGACGAGGAGAAGGCGTGCCGCCGGGTCGCCGAACGCGGGGACGGGGCGCGCCCAGTAGGTCTCGCCGGCGTAGCGCCGCGGCGGGTGCGCCGCCGCCTCCTCACGCCAGGCGACGAGGCGCGGGCAGGCGCGACAGGCCTCGATCTCGCGGGTCAGCCGGGCGAGGCCGCGGCTCACGCGGAGGGGGGCCTCTGGACTCGGAACGCGCGGGCGGCGAGGACGGCGAGCGTCAACGCCGTGAGCGGCAGGACGAAGAAGACCATCGAGGCGCGCAGCGCCGGGAGGGCGGGCGAGGCGGTGGCGTCGAGGACGAGGAACGCGGCGTAGGCGACGTAGAAGAAGAGGAAGAGGGCCCCCTCCCACCGGGCGATGACGTGCCCGGTGAAGAAGATCGGGAGGCACGCGACCGAGACCGCGATCATCACGGGCGTGTCGAAGGCGAGCGCCTGCGCGGCGACGGGGACGCCGGTCGGGGCGACGAGGCCGGCGAGACCGAGGACGCAGAGGACGTTGAAGATGTTCGAGCCGACGACGTTCCCGACGGCGATCTCGCGCTGCCCGCGCCAGGCGGCGAGGACCGAGGTCGCGACCTCGGGGAGAGACGTCCCGGCCGCGACGATCGTCAGCCCGATGACGAGCTCCGAGACGCCGAACGAGCGGGCGAGCGCGACGGCGCCGTCGACGAGCCAGCGCGCGCCGAGGACGAGCATCCCGAGGCCCGCCACGACGAGGAGGAGGTTCGTCCCCCACGAGCCGGGCGCCTCGGGCGGCCCGCTCTCGGCGGCCGCGTCGCGCCGGGCGGCGGCCTCCCGCCGGCTCGCGACAACCGAGAAGGCCGTGTAGGCGACGATCCCGAGGAAGAGGAGCGCGCCGTCGAGCCGGCCGAGCCTCCCGTCGAGCGCGAGGGCCGGGAGGAGGAGCGCCGAGCCGATCATGATCGGGACGTCCCGCCGCATCAGCTGGCGGTCGACGAGGAGCGGCGCGACGAGGGCCGAGAGGCCGAGGATGAAGAGGACGTTGAAGACGTTCGAGCCGACGACGTTCCCGTAGGCGATGTCGGCCTGCCCGGCGAGGGCCGCCTTGACGCTCACGGCCGACTCCGGCGCGCTCGTCCCGAACGCGACGACGGTCAGCCCGACGACGAGCGGCGAGACGCCGAGGGCGAGCGCGATCCGGGAGGCGCCGCGGACGAGCAGGTCGGCGCCGAAGATCAGGAGGGCGATCCCGGCGAGGAAGAGGACGAGGGTGAGGGGGCTCACGCGGGCGGGTATAACACCGGCCGCCCGCGGCCTATTCCGGAGCTACGGCAGGATCGCCCACGTCGCCTTGAGCATCAGCTGCCAGGTGCGCTTCTCGAGCCCCTTGCCGGTGGCCCGGTTGAAGACGACGTAGACGTCGGAGCCGGGGCGCCACATCCACCGGAGGCGGGCGTTGAGGCTCGTGACGTCGGAGTCGGAGTTGACCTGGCCGTAGGCGGTCAGGAGGAGCGCCCGGGAGAAGTTCCAGGTCGTCCGGAGGCCGGCCAGCGAGGCGGTGAAGGAGCCGGCGGGAAGCCGCACGTCGTTGTGCTCCCCGGTCGCCTCGACGAGGAGATGGGGATTCGGGCGGTAGGAGGCTTCGAGTGCCCAGGTCTCCCCCTGCCCGCCGTAGAACGACCCCCACTCGACGCCGGCCGCGGCGGAGAGGACGCCGGCCGGGCTCGTCCCGATCTCCACGCCGCGCCGCCGGTTCGTGTACCCGCCGGCGGGAATGAAGATGCCGGGGCGGATCTCGAACGGCTCGTCGAGCCGGTCCCACTCGCTCGAGAAGGGCTCCGCCTCGAGGTAGCTCGCGTCGCGCCCCTCGGCCCTCATCTCGAATCGGATCTCCCGGCCGACGGGGTCCCCCTCCATGTCCTCGAAGTAGTCGAGCTCCCCGCCCACCTCCCACTCCCGAACGAAGCCCTTGGCCGGGTAGAAGCGGCGCCCCGCGCGGCCGAAGGCGTTCGTGATGCCGGTCCGCGGGACGAAGCCGATGCCGGGGTCGAAGTCCTCGTCGTAGCGCTTCAGGCTCGAGTAGGCGTTCCAGGCGCCGTCGTCGAACTGCCCCGAGACGCGCCAGCCGTCGGTGTCGGGCTTCCCCTGCGGGTCGCGCGTCGTGGCCCAGAACGCGGTGAAGGCGAGCGTCTCGGTCGGCTTCCAGTCGAGGTCGAGGCCCGCGGCGCGGTTCCACTCCGTGCCGGGCGGCCCCCCTTCGCGGTCGGTGAAGATCGCGCCGAACGAGGAGCGCGCCCCGAGCGGGTGCCTCACGCGGGCGACGTAAAAGTCGGTCTCGGGGAGGCCCGCGGAGGCGTCCTGCCGGATGGCGATGACGCCCACCTCCGTCCGGCCGACGTTCCCCGTCAGGCGCGCCCCGCCGACGATCGGCACCGGCTCGCCGTCGGCCGAGAGGCCGATCCGCCGGGAGTAGAAGACCTCGCCGAGCTCCTGCTGGCCGAAGCGGGTGAAGCCGATCCGCTCGAGGAAGAAGTCGCGCTTCTCGGGGAAGAAGATCGGGAAGCGCGTCAGGTTCACGCGCTGCGTGTCGGCCTCCACCTGGGCGAAGTCGGTCCGGAACGTGGCGTCGAGGACGAGCGTCGGCGTGACGCCGACCTTCGCGTCGAGCCCCGCGTCGAACGTCCCGCCGGTCCGATAGCCGCCTCCGGCTTCCCGGACGTCGCGGTCGTAGCCGGTCAGGAGGAACGGTTTGATGAGGAGCGGCAGGCGCCGCTCCAGCCGGAAGCCGGTGAGCGTGCCCGCCATCGAGATCCGCGTTGGGCCCGCCTCCCTCCGCCAGGCGCCCCAGGAGGAGGTCTCCTGCCGGCGCCGGAGCATCCGGGTCACGTTGAAGCCGAACGCCGTCGCCCCGTCGGGATAGCGGAGAGCGGAGAGGGGGATCGCGATCTCGGCCCGCCAGCCGTCGGGGCCGACCGAGGCGCGCGACTCCCAGATCGCGTCCCACTCGGTCTCCTCTTGCTGTCCCTCGTTCGTCACGAGGGCGTCGTACTGCGTCCCGAGCGGGTTGACGCGGAAGACGGACGCGTTCCGGCGGTCGAGGTAGGAGTCGACGGCGATGCTCACCCAGTCGTCCGAGACGAAGTCGCCGTCCCGGTCGTACTGGCGGGCCGAGATCCGGCCGGCCTCCCGGTCGAAGCAGACGACGCCGACGACGAGCGTCCGCGGCGTCACGACGACGCGGACCTCGGTCCGCTCCGTCGCGGGCGCCCCTTCGGACGGCTCGCGCTGCGTGAAGCGGTCGAGGACGGGGGCGTCCGCCCAGAGCGGGTCGCCGAGGCGGCCGTCCAGGTGGACCTCGCGTGGGGCGACGAGCGCGGAAAGCGGCTCCTCCGGCCGCTGGGCCGCGGCCGGAAGGAGGGGGAGGAGCGGGAGGGCGAGGAGCGCGGCCCGGAGCGGGCCTCGGAGGAGCCGCAAGACGCCTTCTCTTACGGAGATGGGACCGGCCGGGTTTCCCTTCAGCCCAGGACCGCCTCCAGCTGGTCGACGGCCCAGTCGATCTCCTCGCGCGTGATGACGAGGGACCGCCTCCAGCTGGTCGACGGCCCAGTCGATCTCCTCGCGCGTGATGACGAGGGGCGGCGCGAGGCGGATCGTCTGGGCGTGGGTGTCCTTGCAGAGCATCCCGCGGTCCTTCAGCTTGTAGCAGTACGGTCGGGCGGGGCCGGCCGAGAGCTTCAGCTGGACGCCCGCCCAGAGGCCGCGGACGCGGACCGCCTCGACCTTGTCGGTCTTCATCGTCCGAAGGCGCGCCTCGAGGTGGACGCCCAGCTCCGCCGCACGCTCCACGAGCTTCTCCTCGACCAGGACGTCGAGCGCCTCGGACGCGACGGCGCAGGCGAGCGGGTTGCCGCCGTAGGTGGAGCCGTGGATGCCCGGGGTGAAGACGTCCATCACGGCGCTCGACGCCAGGAACGCGCTGACGGGATAGAAGCCGCCGGAGAGCGCCTTGCCGATCGTGACGCCGTCGGGGCGGATCCCCTCGTGCTCGAACGCGAAGAGCTTCCCGGTCCTCCCGAGCCCCGACTGGATCTCGTCGAGGACGAGGAGGCACTTGTTCCGGTCTGCGATCGCGCGGAGGCCCTTGAGGTAGCCGTCGGGCGGGATGATGACGCCCCCTTCGCCCTGGATCGGCTCGACGAAAATCGCGGCGGTCTTCGGGGTGATCGCCGCCTCGACGGCGGCGAGGTCGCCGTACGGGACGATCCTGAAGCCCGGCGTGAAGGGGCCGAAGAGGCTCGTCGAGTCGGGGTCGGTCGAGAAGCCGACGATCGTCGTCGTCCGGCCGTGGAAGTTCCCCTCGGCGACGACGATCTCGGCCTCGGGGTACGGGACCCCCTTCACGTCGTAGGCCCACTTCCGCATCGCCTTGAGCGCGGTTTCCACCGCCTCGGCGCCGCTGTTCATCAGGAGCGCCTTGTCGAAGCCGGTGAGGCGGCAGAGCTTCTCGAGGAGCGGCGGGAACTGGTCGTTCCGGAAGGCGCGGCTCGTCAGGGCGAGCCTCTTCGCCTGGCGGATGAGCGCCTCGGCGATCCGCGGGTGGTTGTGCCCCTGGTTGACGGCCGAGTAGGCGGCGAGGAAGTCCATGTAGCGCTTGCCGTCGACGTCGGTGAGCCAGATCCCCTCGCCCTTCGTGCAGACGACGTCGAGGGGGTGATAGTTGTGGGCCCCGTAGCGGCTCTCCTGCTCGATGAGGGCGGCGGATCGGGTGGCGGTCTCGGGCATGGTCGTCTCCCTCCGGCGGGCCCTCAGGAGCCCGCTTCGTCGTCTCTCTCTGCGGCCGGCCGCGGCCGCGGGTCCGTACGGGCGGGAATCCTACCGGAGGCGGGCCGGACCGGCCGGGTCCTTCGCGAAGAGGCGCGCCGGCTCCCTCCCTGCGTGCTAGCTTGAGAGCTCGATGCGAGGTGAGACCGGACGCCGGGACCTCGACGCGAGGGGCCGGCTCTCCTTTGGATCCGCGGGCGAGGTCCCCGGGGAGAGGAGCGGGAGATGAGGGAGCAGAAGCTCTTCCTGGCCGGAAGCTGGATCGACGGAGAGGACGCGCTCGTCGTCCGGTCGCCGTGGGACGGCTCGACCGTGGCGCGCGTCGCGCGCGGCGGGCTGGCGACGCTGGAGCGCGCCGCGGAGAGCGCGGCCCGCTCGGCCGGAGCGATCGCCGCGATTCCGCCCGAGCGCCGGGCCGCGATCCTCGAGGCGGCGCGGGCCGACCTTCTCGCGCGAAAAGAAGAGGTCGCCGCGACGATCGTCGAGGAGGCGGGGAAGCCGCGGACGCTCGCCCGCGCCGAGGTCGACCGCGCGGCCGACACGCTCCTCGCCTCGGCGCACGTCGCTCGCTACCCGGAGCTCGTGGCGCGCGACCTCGGCGGCTTCGCGAGCGGCGCCGGCCGGATTGCCCTGACGCGGCGCGTCCCGCTCGGGCCGGTCCTCGCGATCACGCCGTTCAACTTCCCGCTCAACCTCGTCGCCCACAAGCTCGGGCCGGCCGTCGCCGCGGGGTGCCCCGTCGTCCTGAAGCCCGCCAGCCAGACGCCGAGCGCGGCCCTCCACCTGGCCGCCTCGCTCCAGCGGGCGGGGCTTCCCGACGGCGCGCTCTCGGTCGTCCCCTCCCGCGCCGCCGACGCGGAGCGGCTCGTCACCGACCCCCGCTTCGCCCTCCTCACGTTCACCGGCTCGCACGAGATCGGCTTCGGCCTGAGGCGGAAGGCGTGGGAGAGGCGCGTCGCGCTCGAGCTGGGCGGGAACGCGGCCGTGATCGTCGAGCCCGACTGGGACGACCTCGCCGACGCGGCGCGGCGGATCGCGAGCGGCGCCTTCGCCTGGGCGGGCCAGTCGTGCATCAGCGTCCAGCGGGTCCTCGTCCACCGAGACGTCGCGCCCGCGCTGCGCGACCTCCTCGTCGCGGCGGCGGAGGCGTTCCCCGTCGGCGACCCGGCCGCGCCGGAGACGATCTGCGGCCCGATGATCGACGCAGCGAACCGCGACCGCGTCCTCTCCTGGTTCGCCTCGGCGCGGACCGCCGGAGGGAAGCTCCTCGCGGGAGGGGCGGCCGACGGCTCCGTCGTGAAGCCGACGCTCCTCGAGGAGGTCCCGGCGGGCGAGCCGGTCGTCTCGGACGAGCTCTTCGGTCCCGGCGCGGCGCTCTCCACCTACGCGACGTTCGACGAGGCGCTCGAGCGCGTGAACGCCTCGCGCTACGGCCTGCAGGCGGGCGTCTTCACGCGCGACGTCGCGAAGGTCCGCAGGGCGTGGGAGACGCTCGAGGTGGGCGCGGTCCTCCAGGGCGACGTGCCGACGTGGAGGAGCGACCCGATGCCGTACGGCGGCGTGAAGGGTTCCGGCGTCGGGCGCGAGGGGCCCGCGTCGGCCTTCCTCGAGATGACCGAGGAGCGGATGCTCGTCCTGCGTTGAGGCGGGCTCCGCTCCGCGGACGCAGCGGGCCGTCCACCCCTGCGGACGCCGGCACTGGACCCGCGACGTTGACTATGATGACCAGCGTGTCGGACGAGGCCGAGCCGAAGAGAGAGGAAGAAGCGACCTTCGTGGCGGACGGGCTCACGGCGGGCGCCTACAACGAGGAGGGCGTCGACCTGACGCTCATCCGGATGTTCCTGAGGCTGACCCCGGCCGAACGGCTCGACGAGGCGAGCGCTTGGGCGAACGCGCTCGTGGAGCTCGAGAAGACGCGAGCCGACTGAGCCTCGCCGGGCTCACGGCCTGGCGCGCGTCACCGGGCTTCCCTCGCCCGCGTACCGCGTCGTTTCGCCCTCAGAGCGTCGCGCGGCGCAGCTCTCGGGCGACGGTGGCGGCGAGGCGGGCGAAGACCCGTTCCGACTCGGCTTCCTTCTTTTCCGGCGGCAGCGTGAGCCAGTCGTCCACCTCGGCCCGGGCCATCGCGAGCGCGACGGCGTTCCCGCCGCGCGCGCCGATCCCGTCGAGGAGCGGGACGTGGACCCTCTTCTTCTCCACGACCTCCATGCCGTCGAGGACCTGCCGGTGGGGCGTCCCCTCCCAGATGCCGAGGATGATCGCCTCGCGAAAGAGCCGCTCGACCGGGTAGTCGGCCAGGATGCCGGCGCCGCCGTGCGCCTCCATCGCCCACTTCGCCGACTGGACGGCGACCTCGGCGGTCCAGTACTTCGCGAGGTGCGCGACGAGCCGGAAGAGGTGGTAGCGGTCGGAGTAGCGCGGCGTCTCTCGCCAGACCTCCGAGAGGAGCGTCACCGCCTCCCAGGCGAGGGCGAACGCGTCGAGGAGCGCCTCGTGCCGCTCGCGCGCCTGGCGAGCGAAGAGCGGCTGCTCGGAGACCGGCTTGCCGAACGCGACGCGCCCCTCGGCGAAGCTCCACGCCTCGTGGAGCGCCCGCTGCGTCAGAGCGACGGCGCCGATCGAGTTGCAGATGCGCGAGACGTTGAGCGCTTCGAGGACGAGGTAGACCCCCTGGCCGCGCTCTCCGAGGAGGTACGCCTCGCTCCCGTCGAGCTCGACCTCCCCGGTCGGGACGGATCGTGTGCCGATCTTGTCCTTCAGGCGGCGGACCTTGAAATTGAGCGCGCCGTCGTCGCGCCGCTGCGGGACGAGGAAGAGCTCGAGGCCGCGGATTCCCGCCTGCGCCCCCTCGGGTCGCGCGGCCGCGACCGCCAGCTCCGCCCCGACGTTGCTCGTGAAGAACTTCTCCCCGGTCAGGCGCCAGCGGTCTCCGTCGGGGCGGGCGACCGTCTCGACGAACGCGCCGAGGTCGGAGCCCCCCTTCGCCTCGGTCATCCAGGTCGCTCCCTGCCAGACGGTCGCGTCCCGCTTGAGGAGCTTCCCGAGATACTTCGCCCGGAGCTCGGCCGAGCCGTACTTCGCGAGCGGGATCGCCGTGGAGAGCGAGACGGTGTGAGGGCAGTAGAGCCCGGCGTCGTAGAACGCCGTGACGTAGCCGATCTGGAACGAGGCGGCGAGGTCCCCCTCCTCGACGGCCCGGAAGACGACGCCCGCCTCGTAGGCCTTCCGGACGAGCTCGTGGTAGGCGGGAGGGAAGACGACCTCGTCGATCCGCGTCCCGAAGCGGTCGAACATCCGGAGCTTCGGCGTCCCGGCCCGGTCGACCGCCTCGGAGACGGCCTTGCCGCGCTCCTCGAAGTACCCCTCGTAGCGGGCGAGGACCTCCGGCGCGCGGAGGCGCCCGAGCCGCCCCTCGAGGAACCTCACGGGCGACGGGAGGAGCGCGTCGAGGCTCACCCGAGAGCCTCTTCGACCGCCTCCGTCGCAGCCGCGAGGGCCTTCCTCGCCTTCGCCTTCCGCTGCGCGGCGGTCCCGTCCGTGCTCGCGGCCAGCTCCTCGAGCGTCGCGGCGAGCGCGCGGGCCTTCTCGGCGGCGGCGCGGAGCGCGGCGGCGTTCTTCGGCTCCGCCCGCTTCGGCGTGGCGGTCGCGGCGTTCGTCCGCCGGAGCTCCTCGACGCCCCAGGTCGTGACGAAGACGTGGTCGCGCTTCGGCGCGTCGGCGATCCACCCCTCCGACTGGAGGCGCGTCGTGATCATCTCGACGCTCCCGAAGAGCTTCTCCTGCTTCAGGACCTCGACGAACGGGACCATCTGCCGCGGGTCCCCGCCGGCCGCCTCGAGGAGCTTCGCCAGGACCTGGTGAAAGACGTCGAGAGCCATCGCAGCCTCCGCGCGTTTTCCCCGACGGTAATCCCGCGGGAGCGCCGCGTCGAGGGGCGGTCCGAGCGTATCGTCGGGGCGCGTGACGAAGCACGCTCGCGTCGGCCTCCCGCGCCTCCTCCCGGCGAGCGACGCCGCGCTCCTCGTCGTCCTCGGGGACGGGCCCTCGGAGGCCGCGACGGCGGCGGTCCTCGCGCTCCTCGCGGAGCTCGCGGCCCGGCCCCCGCGCGGCGTCCTCGACCTCCGGCCCGCCTATGCCTCGCTCCTCGTCGTCTTCGACCCGCGGACGACGACGCTCGCGGAGCTCGCGCGCGCCGTCGAGCCGCTCCTCCCTCCGCCCGGCCCTCCGCTCGCACCCGCCGTGCGGTCTGTCGAGGTCCCCGTCTGCTACGAGGGCGACTGCGCCCCCGACCTCACCGACGTCGCGCGCGGCGCGGGGCTCTCGCCGGAGGAAGCCGCGGCGCTTCACGCGTCGTCGTCGTACCGCGTCGCCTTCCTCGGCTTCTCCCCCGGCTTCGCCTACCTCCTCGGCCTTCCGCCGTCCCTCGCGACGCCGCGCCTCCCGGCGCCCCGCCCCGCCGTCCCGGCCGGGAGCGTCGGCATCGCGGGGGGGCAGACGGGGCTCTACCCCCGCCCGACGCCGGGCGGCTGGCGCCTCGTCGGCCGGACGCCGCTCGCTCTCTTCTCGCCGTCTCGCGAGCCCGCCGCGCTCCTCGCGCCGGGAGACGCCGTCCGCTTCGTCGCGATCCCGCGCCGGGACTTCGACCTCCTCCTCCGGGAGGGGCGGTGATCCAGGTCCTCGTCCCCGGTCTCCTGACGACGGTGCAGGACCTCGGACGGTCGGGGCTCGGCGCCTTCGGCGTCCCGGTCGGCGGCGCGGCCGATGCGCACGCCCTCCGCGTCGGGAACCTCCTCCTCGGCAACGAGGAGGGGGCGGCCGCGCTCGAGGCGACGCTCGTCGGGCCCGAGCTCCTCTTCGAGGCGACGGCCGTCGTCGTCCTCGCGGGAGCGCCGTTCGGAGCCCAGCTCGACGGCGCCCCGCTCCCGCCGTGGGAGGCGGTGTCGGTCCCGGCCGGCGGGCGGCTCGCGGTGGGGCGCGCCTTCTCGGGAGCGCGCGGGTATGTCTGCGTGAGGGGCGGGCTCGACGTCCCCTCCGTCCTCGGGAGCCGCGCGACGGACGTGGCGACCGGCTTCGGCGGCCTCGACGGCCGGCCGCTCCGCGCGGGCGACCGCCTCTCCGTCGGCGCGGCGCGGGGAGAGCCGAGGGGGAAACGCGTCGACGCCGCCGCGGCCCGCTGGAGCGGCCCCCGCCGCCGGCTGCGCGTGACGCCGGGTCCGCAGGACGACTGGTTCGGGGAGGACGCCCTCGCGGCGTTCGCGTCGAGGTCGTTCCGCGTCTCGGCCTCCTCGAGCCGGACGGGAGTCCGCCTCGAGGGGGAGCCGCTCGTCGCGCCGTCCCGCTCGCTCGTCACGGAAGGGGTCGTCGCGGGCGCGGTCCAGGTCCCTCCCGCGGGCCTCCCGATCGTCCTCCTCGTCGAGCACCCTTCGACGGGCGGATATCCGAAGATCGGCAGCGTGATCTCGGCCGACCTCTCCGCCCTCGCCCAGCTCCGCCCGGGCGAGGACGTGCGCTTCGCGCACGTCTCCTTCGAGGAGGCGCGCCGCCTCCTCCTCGAGAGGGAGGCGCGCCTCCACGCGCCGGGGGTCTTCCTCCCGTGAGGCTCGCGTGGCTCCGCGAGGCCTCGCCCCAGGCGCGCCGCGCCCTCCTCGCGGCGGCCTCGGGCTGGATGCTCGACGCGATGGACGTCATGCTCTACGCCTTCGCCCTGACGGCGATCCGCGCGGAGTTCGGCCTCGACGGGGCGCGCGCGGGGCTCCTCGCCTCCGTGACGCTCGTGGCCTCCGCCGTCGGCGGGATCGGGGCGGGCCTCCTCGCGGACCGATTCGGGCGGGCCCGGGTCCTCGTCCTCTCGATCCTGGCCTATTCCCTCTTCACGGGCCTCACCGCGACGTCGCGCACCGTCCTCGAGCTCGCCCTCTGGCGGACGCTCGTCGGGCTCGGCCTCGGGGCGGAGTGGTCGGCGGGCTCGGTCCTCGTCGCCGAGACGTGGCCCGCGGCCCACCGCGGGAAGGCGATCGGCCTCATGCAGTCGGGGTGGGCCGTCGGCTACGTCCTCGCGGCCCTCCTCGCGGCCGCGGTCCTCCCGACGTGGGGATGGAGGCCTCTCTTCGTCCTCGGCGTCCTGCCGGGCCTCCTCGCCGTCTGGGTCCGTCGCCGCGTCGAAGAGCCGGCGATCTGGCGCGAGCGGGGCGCGCCCGCGGGGAAGGGAACGAGCCTCGGGGCCCTCCTGCGGCCGCCGCTCCTCGGGCGAGCCCTGGCGGCCACGTCGCTCGCCACCGTCCTCCTCTTCGCCTACTGGGGGCTCTTCACCTGGGTCCCGACGTTCCTCGCCGCTCCCGCCGCGCAGGGTGGCGCGGGCCTCGGCCTCGTCCGCTCGACCGGCTTCGTCATCGCGATGCAGGCGGGGGCGTTCCTCGGATACACGACGTTCGGCTTCCTCTCCGACCGCTTCGGCCGGCGTCCCGTCTTCCTCGCGTTCGTCCTCGGGGCGGCGGTCGCGGTCCCCGCGTTCGGGCTCCTCGCCCGCTCGGAGGCGGCGCTCCTCCTCCTCGCGCCCGCCGTCGGCTACCTCGGGCACGGCTACTTCTCCGTCTTCGGCGTCCTCCTCGCCGAGCTCTTTCCGTCGGCCGTCCGAGGCGCCGCGCAGGGCTTCTGCTACAACGCCGGCCGGGCGGTGAGCGCGTTCGCCCCCTTCACGATCGGCGCCCTCGCGGACCGTCACGGCCTCGGGAGCGCCCTCGCCCTCACCTCGGCCCTCTACCTCGCCGGAGCGCTCCTGATGCGGCTCCTCCCGGAGACGCGGGGACGGGAGCTCGAGTGAGGACGATCGACCTGAACGCCGACGTCGGCGAGCTTCCGGGGCTCGCCTCCGTCGAGGAGGAGCTCCTCGAGGTCGTCACCTCCGTGAACGTCGCCTGCGGCGGCCACGCGGGAGACGAGGCCTCGATGGAGCGCGTCGTCCGCGCGGCGCTCGCGCGCGGCGTCGCGATCGGCGCGCACCCCTCGTATCCCGACCGCGCGGGCTTCGGCCGCCGCGCGATGAGCCTGTCGGGCGGGCTCCTCTCCGGGACGATCGCCGAGCAGGTCGCGGCGCTCCTCGAGGTCGCGGCCCGGTGCGGCGCGCGCCTTTCCCACGTCAAGCCGCACGGCGCGCTCTACAACGCCGCCGCGAGGGAGCCGGGCCTCGCCCGCACCTTCGCCGACGGGGTCGCCCGCGTCGCGCCGGGCGTCGTCCTCGTCGGGCTCGCCGGCTCGGTGATGCTCGAGGCCTTCGCCGGGGCGGGCTTCCGGGTCGCCGGGGAGGCGTTCGCGGACCGGGGCTACGAGCCGGAAGGCTCGCTCACCCCCCGCGGCCGGCCGGGGGCGCTGAAGGAGACTCCGGAGGAAGCGGCCCGCCAGGCGCTCTCGATCGCGCTCGACGGCGAGGTCGTCGGTGCGGGCGGAGCGCGCGTGCCGCTTCACGCGCAGACGATCTGCCTCCACTCGGATACGCCGGGCGCGCCCGCCTTCGCCCGCGCGATCGCGGAGCGGCTCCAGGCAGCGGGGGTCGTCCTCCGGGCGCTCTGAGAGGCCCGGGGCCGCAGCCGCTCGGGAAGGGGCCGACACCAAAGGAAACGGCCCCGGCGAGGCCGGGGCCGTGATCGCGCCACGGGAGGCGCGGAGTCGTTCCGAGAGGTCAGTTCGCCGGAGCGGCCGGAGCCTCGGCCGGAGCCGGAGCCTGCAGGCCGAGGGCGCCCATGATCTCCGTCGCCTTCTCCTTCAGGCCGCCCGCCTTCGCCATCGCGTCGACGAGGTTCCCGCCGGTGAAGGCGGCCGAGGCCTCCTCCCACGACTTCTGAAGGCCGGCAAGCCCCTCCTGGGCCTGGGTCAGGACGGCCGGGTCCATCCCCTTCGGGAGCTTCTTCGCCTTGCCGAGCTCCTCGACCTTGGCCTGGATCGAAGCGACCATCTGCGGGAGGGTGTTGGAGAGGTCGGTCCAGGCCTTCGTCAGCTCGTCCTTCTTGGCCGCGGCGGCAGTGGCGAGCTCCTGGGCCTTCGGGCCGAGCTCGGTCGCGGCGGCGAGGGCGGCCTTGTAGTCACCCTTCGCGAACTGGTCCTGGGCGGCCTTGAGGGCGTCCTTGGCGGCGGTGAGCTGCTCCGGGATGAACTTCTCGGCCTCGGGGGCGGCGGCGGTGATGGCCTGGTCGGCGGCCTTGATCGCGGCGTCGGCGGGGCCCTTGTCGGCGTTGCAGGCGGCGAGGCTCGCCACGAGCAGAGCGCAGGCGACGAGGGCAAAGGACTTCTTCATGGAACGTCTCCTTCGAGATTTCACTTCCGCGCCCTTGCGCGGGCCACCCGATAGATTACTGCCGATTCGGTCAACGGGTCTCGGTGACTTTCGCCAGCCCCCGGGGGGCGTCGGGGTCGAGGCCCCGCTCCCGGGCTGCGTGGAAGGCGAGGAGCTGGCCGGGGACGATCGCGACGATCGGGGAGAGGAGCTCCGGGAGCCGCGGGACCGGGAGGGAGCCCCTGCCGTGCGGACCGATCGTGAGGACCGGGCTCCCGCGCTTCCGCAGCTGGGTGACGAGGCCGGCGAGGTCCGCTTCCGTCGCCGTCCCGGGAGGCGAGACGACGATCGCCGTGAGATTCGGCCCGGCCAGCGCGATCGGGCCGTGCCGGAAGTCGGCCCCGGAGAGCGCCTCGGCCTCGAGGAGCGCCAGCTCCTTCAGCTTCAGCGCGAGCTCGTGGGCCGTGGGGTAGTTCAGGCCCCGGGAGAGGACGACGACGCGGCCCGAGCCGGCGAGGCGGGCCGCGGCTCGCCGGGCGGCGCCCTCCGTCCCGAGCGCGTCGGCGACGGCGTCGGGGAGGGCCCCGAGCCCCTCCGCGTAACGCCGCGCGCCCGACAGGCCCGCGGCGAGGAGCGCGACGGCGAGGAGCTGGGCGGTGTAGGTCTTCGTGGCGGCGACGCTCCGCTCGACGCCGGCGTGGAGCGGGATCACCTCGGCCGCGGCCTGCGCCAGCGGACTCTCGGGGTCGTTGACGAGGGCGAGCGTCGGCACCCCCTCGCGCCGGGCGGAGGCGATCGTCTCGACGACGTCGGGCGACCGCCCCGACTGCGAGATACCGACGACGAGCGCCCCCTTCAGGCGCGGCGGACTGTCGTAGAGAGTGACGAGCGAAGGCCCCGCGAGCGCGACGGGAAGCCGGCAGGTCAGCCCGAGCGCGTACTGGGCGTAGCGGGCGGCGTTGTCGGAGGTGCCGCGCGCGGCGACGAGGACGAACCGGAGGTCGCGGCGGGCGAGGTCGCGGGCGATCCGCCGGATGCGGGGCCCCTCGCGGACGAGGAGCCGGGCCAGGACGTCGGGCTGCTCTCCGATCTCGGCGCGCAGGACGGAGCGGCTCATTCCCGTCTCACTCCTCGTCCGTGTCGTCGATCTGCCCGGTGACGCGACGCCTCACGAGGGAGAAGGAGAGCCCGACGGCGAGCGTCGCGGCGAGGCAGGCGAGGACGATCCAGGCGAGCGTCGAGCCCGCGACGTCGGTCCCCCGGAGGTCGACGAAGAGCCAGATGAGGACTCCGAAGAACGCCGCGGCGAGCGCCGTCCCGACGTGCCCGAGCGAGCGGAGCGTCGCCCGCACGCAGAAGACCCACCCCGCGGCGAGGGCGATTCCGGCAAGGACCTTCAGCGGGAGGGGACCGTTGCCGCCGTGACGGACCCAGTGGAGGAAGGACCAGCCCGACGGGTTGTAGGTGGCGAAGACGAGGAGGGCCGCGGCCAGGAGCCGCAGGAGGAACCCCGGGACCGAGATGCCGAGTCCGGCCAACGTGACCTCCCGTTCGGAATCGTGCCGTTCAGTCTAGTCGAGCCGCTACCGGCCGAGGTGCTTGCGGAGGAACGCCCAGATCTCCTTCCGGGACTCCTTCGCGAGGCGCGTGTCGATCCGGTTGAAGGAGTGCCCGGCGGGGGCGTCCGTGTAGATCCTGTGCTCGAAGCTCTTCCCTTCGGCCTTGAGCGCGGCGATGAGGTTCTCGGCCTCGAGGACGTTCACGTCGCGGTCGTTCGTCGTGGCGTGGACGAGGAGCGGCGTCTTCAGCTTCGACGCCCAGAAGACGGGGCTCCGGCGCCGGTACTCGTCGACGTCCTCGGCGACCTTCTTCCCGACGTGGTGCTTCGCGGCGAAGAGGTCCTCGTAGCTCTGCTCGTGGTAGCCGAGCCGCGCGACGAGGTCGGTCACCGGGACGCCCGCGTAGGCGGCGCGGAACTTCTCCGGGTGGCGCGTCACGGCGAGGAGGGCGATGAGGCCGCCGTGGCTCCAGCCGGCGATCGCGGCGCGGGAGCCGTCGACGTACGGGAGCTCGGAGACGGCCCAGTCGAGGCCGGCGATCACGTCGTCCACCTCGAGGCCGCCGTAGTCGATCGCCTCGTAGAAGCCCTTCCCGTAGCCGGTCGAGCCGCGGTACTCGGGGGCGAGGACGACCCACCCCTGCTCGAGCATCTCCTTCACGATGTGGACGTGGTACGTCCCGAAGTCGCCGTGGACCCCTCCGTGCGGGAGGACGACGACCGGGTACTTCCGCCCCGCCTCGCGCGCCTTCGGCGCGAAGACGTACTGCGCGAAGCGGATCGGGTGACGCTCGTTCGAGATGCCGTACCGCTCCTTCGCGCGCGGGTTCGGGGGGCCGGCGACGTTCACTTTGTCGATCTCCGCGACGTCTCCGAGCCGGAGCCAGAAGAGCGCGTCGTCGCTCGACTTCCTCACCTGGTCGAGGTCGAACTCGAGGCTCTCGATCCGCTCCTCGAGCGCCTTCAGGCGCGCCGCGGCGTCGGGGGCGTCGTCGGCGAGCGATCCGGCGGGAGGGAGAAGGAGGGCGAGGGGAAGAGCAAGGAGAAGCAGCCCGGACCGTGCACGCATGGAATCCTCCCCGGGGACCGCGGCTCCCTGGCCGGTACGGTCCGGCCCGTCAGGTTAGCAGCCGCCGGACCCCTCTGCGTCGGGAGGGGCTTCGTCCGGACGCGTCCCGGCGCGGCGGCCACGTCCGTTCCCGGCCGTCCTCCGGTATCGTGCGCGGAACGAGACCACGATGGCGGGGCGGACGATTGCGATCGGAGACGTGCATGGGGACCTCGAGGGGCTGGAACGGCTCCTCTCGAGGCTGCCGGTCCTCCTCCCGGAGGACACGCTCCTCTTCGTCGGCGACTACGTCGACCGGGGGCCGCACCCGGCGGCCGTCGTCCGGCGCGTGAGGTCGCTGCCGTCCGAGACGGCGGCCCGCGTCGTCTTCCTCCGCGGGAACCACGAGGACGCCTGGCTCAAGGCGTGCCGCGAGGGCGCCCCGGAGTTCGTCCTGCCGCGCGGGAACGGCTGTTACTCGACCTACCGATCGTTCACGGGCGGACCCGTTCCGGGCCCCGGCGAGAACCCGACCGCCGAGGAGCTGCGCGCGATGGCCTCCGGGACGTTCTTCCCGGCCGACGTCGTGGCGTGGATGGAGGGGCTCCCCCTCTTCCACGAGGACGAGCACGCGATCTACGTCCACGCCGGGCTCCCTCACGACGGCCGCCGCTGGCTCCATCCGTCGGAGGTCAAGGACCCACGCCCGCTCCTCTGGCAGCGCAGCCGGGCGTTCTACGAGGGCTACGCGGGGAAGAGGGTCGTCTTCGGCCACACCCCGGTGCGGAAGCTCCCCCAGGACCAGTCGGTCCACACGCCGGGGGACCCGCTCGACGTCTACGTCACGGCCTCGCTCGCCGGCATCGACACGGGGGCGGGGATGGGCGGCTTCCTCTCCGCGATCGAGCTCCCCGGGATGCGCGTCCTCGACGCCCGCTGAGGAGGCGCGTCCGGGCGATCATCCGCGGCATGACGCTCCTCCCCCTCTCGCCGATCGACCACGTCTTCACCGGCCGCGGCGCCTACCCGATCGAGTTCGTCTTCGCGTACGAAGGGACGATCGACGCGGGACGGCTCGAGGCCAGCCTCCGGAAGACGATCGTTTCCTTCCCGCCGGTCGGGAGCCGTTTCGTCCGCCTCGACGAGGCCTCCCTCGCGTTCGAGCCGTACGACGGCGGGTGCGTCTTCTCGACGGCCGCCTCGCCGACGGAGTGGGCGGCGACGCCGCGCAAGGACGCCTTCCTCGACCCGGTGAGCGGGAGGGAGGGAGAGCCGCTCGGGCGAGCGCTCCTGACCCGGACGCCCTCCGGCTGCGTCCTCGGCTTCAGCCTCTCGCACGCCGTCGCCGACGGCTACTCCTACTTCCACTTCCTCACCAGCTGGGCGCGGGTCTTCCGCGGCGAGCCGATCCTCCCTCCGACGCACGACCGCGCCGCGCTCGCCGCGGGCCTCGACGGGGCGCCGGACGGGGACGCGGCCGACGCCGCCGGCCTCTTCCGGGCGGGCCCGCGCCCCGAGGTCGACCGTGCGCACCTGACGATCCACCGCCACGTCCTCTCGCGGGCCGAGCTCGTCGCGCGGCACGCGGAGGCGCAGGAGGGGAACCCCCTGCGCCTCTCGCACAACGACACCGCCGCCGCCTGGCTCTGGAAGACGCGCCTCGCGGCGTGGTCCGGCGACGACCCGTCGCTCGAGACGTACGTCAGCTGCCCGGTCGACTTCCGACGGCTCCTTCCTTCGACCGGCCCGGCCTATTTCGGCAACGCCGTCGCCCTCGCGAAGGCCTCGATCCCGAAGGGGGAGCTCGCCGCGGCCCGGCTCGGCGAGCTCGCGACGCGCATCCGCCGCGCCGTCGACGCGGTCGACGCCGAGGCCGCGCGCCGCTCCCTCGCCGCGCTCGAGACGCTCCGCCGCTCCGAAGGGCTCGGGGCGATGGAGGAGTGCCACGTCGTCCATCCGACGCAGGGTCTCCTCCTGACGAACCTCTCGCGCCTCCCCGTCGCCGAGGTCTCCTTCGACGCCGGCGCGCCCGTCGCGTTCGAGATCCTGACGCCCGGCGTCCGCGGCGCCGTCGCGCTCCCCGCTCCGGACGACGGGCTCGACCTGCGCGTCTTCCTCCCGTCCGCGTGAGCCACAATCGCGCGGTGATCCACCGCCGCTTCACCCTCGCGAGCCGGCTCGGCGATTCGATCCACGGCGACCTCCGCCTCCCCGACGGCTCCGGCCCGCACCCCGTCGTCGTCTGCTGTCACGGCTTCAAGGGCTTCAAGGACTGGGGATTCCACCCCTGGCTCGGCGCGCGCCTCGCGGAGGCGGGGCTCGCGGCCCTCCACTTCAACTTCTCGCGCAACGGCGTCCGGGCGGCGGACGGCGACATCGAGGACCTCGACGCCTTCCGCTCGAACACCCTCTCGATCGAGCGCGACGACCTCGACACGGTCCTGGATGCGGTCCTGTCGGGGGCGATCGATCCTTCGCTCGACGGGGCGCGGCTCGGCCTCCTCGGGCACAGCCGCGGCGGCGGCATCGCCCTCCTCGGCGGGTCGGAGCGCCCCGAGGCGAAGGCGCTCGTCACCTGGGCCGCGGTCTCGCACTTCGACCGGATCGCCGACGAGGCGGCGCTCGCCGAGTGGCGGCGGACCGGGGTCTTCGAGGTCGTCAACTCGCGTACGGGGCAGAAGCTCCCGATGGGGGTCGCGTTCCTGGACGACGTCCTCGCGAACCTCGCCCGCCTCGACCTCTCCGCGGCGGCCCGGCGCCTCGCCGTTCCGTGGCTCCTCGTTCACGGGACGGCCGACCCGACGGT
>JADHEF010001073.1_pt1 | contig 20074 bp, 26 predicted proteins | sample 8952391 | NCBI WGS metagenome assembly JADHEF01 (sample SAMN16124439, study PRJNA663245) | bioreactor sludge metagenome | isolation source: sludge (nitrite) | place: India:Bengaluru | collected 2019-02-28
GGACACCATCGCCCTTAATGCTGGAGTTCGGAAGGTGAGTTCGCCGGACGCTTACGTTGGTACGTGACAGGACTATCGTAAAAAGCGCTTAAGAATCGAGCAAATCAATGTTTTGTGTGTACTATATAGACAGCCTTTATTTTGGTGCCTGTTATGCCCCAGTTCGATTTCAACCTCATCACGGCCTTCATTACGCTATATGAAACCGGCAGCGTGACCGTTTCAGCTGAGCGCCTTTGCGTCACTCAGCCGTCCGTCAGCTACTCGCTGGCTAAGCTTCGGGAGCAGTTTGACGATGCTCTTTTCGTGCGAAGTAGCCAGGGGATGCAACCCACCAGGCTGGCTGCTCAGCTGTACCCAGGCTTTAAGGAAGCCTCGAGGTGCATTGATACCGTGGTCGCAGATGCGAAGCGCTTTGAGCCAAGCCACTCCACCAGACGATTCAAACTTGCACTGTCTGACCTGGGAGAAATGGCCTTTCTGCCGGGCTTGATGCATAACTTCAATGTGACGGCTCCAAACATAGAGCTGGAAATTGTTCCTCTAGAAATTGAGTCTGTTGGCACTTGGCTGAGTGAGGGTCATGTTGACGCCGCAATCTGCAGCCGGACTCTTACCGCAGCTGGTATCTCATCAAAAACGTTACTTTCTGAACGTTACGTCTGCCTGCTTGATGGTGCTCACCCTCGTATTGGATCTGACCTATCCATGGAGCAGTTCAAGATCGAACCCCATGTGTTAGTCACCAGAACCTCAGGACACGGGATGGCAGAGGATGTCCTGCAGCGGCTTGGTATCAAGCGAAGAATTAAACTGAAGCTTCCCCACTTCTCAGTCCTGCCGAAAGTAATTCCAGGTACTGAGCTTCTTGTCATTCTGCCAAGCAGGATTGCCAAGAGCTTCTGCGAGATGCCGCTGCCTTCCAAGTTGAAAACAATGGAGTTGCCGTTTGAGGTTCCATGCTTTGAAGTGACGTTGCATTGGCACTCACGCAGTGAGCAATCTACTGCGCTTACTTGGTTTATCAACCAAGTCCAGGCAGCAATTGGCGAAAACGAGTGATTCAACGGAGGTTGCCCACCTTTAGTGGTAGGCAACCATCGATTTATCTACAGTCCAATCTGCGAGCCCAGGTCGTAGACGACTTGAAGGCCGAGCACCGTGCCATTTCCGCTCACCTCAGCACTTGGGTTGTAAAAGTTGCTCGGATTGAAGATGTACTGAACGCTCGGCTCAAATGACAGGTACTTGGTTGCCTGCCAATGCATGTTCAGCTCGACCCGAGACTCTCCCTTTGACATATGCTGATCTCGGCCAGTTGCAGCGAAGCGCTGCTGATTCTGGAAATCAACTTGCTTGTCGGACAGGCGCAGGTAGCTAGCCTTGAGGCTTACAGAATCCTGAGGTCGACCGAATGGCCCCACTCGGGTAACACCAGCCTCTAGGAAATGCTCGAACGGCTGCGAGTTGTCAGCATTGTATGACCATGCCCCGAACACCTGCCAGGCCTGGCCAAGCGACTTGGGATCTGAGAGGTCATCACGAGCCACGGTCTGACTGAACCGGAAGATGGCCCCGCTGCTGCCTCGATGTTTCGAGCCATCAGAAATATCTATCTGCTCAGCGCTGTTGTGGAAGGCATTAAGCTCATAGCGGTATGGATAGGGGTTCTGGGCAATTGTCTGCTCAAGGCCCACCCCGGCGAGGCTGGTTGCTCCGCTGGCATTGCCCGGATCCCAGTGAACCCCCTTAGTTTTTTTAAGATAGTCTTCGGGGTTGGATTCGAATACACCACCGTGAACATACATATTGTCATTCACAGTGTATTTGGCATAGCCACCCCAGCTGCCATATGGGTAAGGCAGAATGCCGGTTGTGTACTCAATCAGTGGATCGTTGCATGCTACGATAGTCCCACAGTTGGACACATAGAAGTAACGCTTGGCGTTAGTCCGACCCGCTGTAATTTGCAAACGATCATCCAGGAAATTCTGGCTGTACGCAAAGAGCGACAAATAGCCTGCATCGATGTCATTGTGCATCACCGAACCGGCCAGAGCACTGCCCACTGCACCTTGCCATTTATCGGCAGTAGGTACGCCCTCATTCCTCATCCAAGGGAAGAAAGTGTACTCGAAGTGAAAAGTACCCAGGTTGTTATCAAGTAGCTTGCCGAGGTCTAAATCGGCTCCTGCAAAGATCGCCCCCGCATTCGCAAAGCTGTGGGGGCGTGGCCCCGTGTCCAGATTTTTAAGAGATTGGTTCGTGACGACATAATGCGGTTTGAATGCGCTGTCATCTCCCAACGCAATGCTGGATAATAAGACTCCAGTGATTGCGGTGATGGTCAATACCGCTTTAAAACTTAATTCACGCACAGGGGTGCCCGCAAAGCTTTTATACTTATTCATACGTCTACCCAGAACTCAAAAATAGCTATTGACTTGCTTTTCAGTGAGCGATGCTTGGAATCGGGCCAGGGCCCCAAATCGACTCAAGGGTTCGGCTAATGGCGAGAAGCTCGTCATCTTGGCCAGGTAGGGAGTCAATCTCCATTCCTACGGGAAGCTTGGATTTTTCACCTAGGCCAATTGGAATGCTCAAGCCGGGCATTTTTACATTACTGCTCGGATCGGAGTTCCGGATGATGCGTAGGAAGTTTTCAGGGGTTCCGGCTTCTGGGCCAGTTTTGATTGCCACCTCAGGAACAGCAGGGAACAGAAGTGCGTCAATTTTGTTCTCTGCGAAAGTGCGCTTATAGAGTTCTTCCAGTCTAGGAAGGCCTTCTTTGATGGCTTGGTCATAGATAGGCTGACCCGCGACCATCTTTCCATCAGCACCAGGAACGAGTACCGGAACAACCATGTCGTTGAAAATGGCCTTGACGTCAGGGCTTGCTACCTGTGAAGCCAACTGGTCGAACGAGACACCAGTATTTTGCTCCTTCAGATATGCTGAGAGTGCTTTCTTGGCCTCAACAATCGCTACGGGAGTGGCTACTGCCGCAGCAAGCTCTTTGAGCTTAGGCATCTGAACTGGAACGACCTGCACGCCTGCTGCCTGGAGTTTTTCAAGTGCTTGACTTGCAGCTTTCCCTACGTCGCTATCCAGATCTGCCCAAAAGAAATCCGGTAGTCCGAGGCGGATTCCATTTGCTGGTTTTGCGGGCAATGGGTTTTTCCCGCTTAGAATTGAGTCGAGTAACACCACATCCCCGACTGTATTCGCCATGGGCCCTGCTGTATCACGGGTAGGGGAAATGGGGGTGATACCCTGACCGCTGTAGCGACCAACCGTGGGGCGGAAACCTAAGCAGCCATTCAACGCACAAGGTTCTCGAGTTGACCCACCTGTGTCAGTACCCAGTGCTATAGGCACCATTCTCGCTCCAAGAGCAACTGCGCTGCCAGATGACGAGCCACCTGAGATCCGAGATTGGTCGAAAGCGTTACGAATGCCGATCACATCTTTGGTGTGATAACCCAGGTTGTACCCCGTCACGCCAAACGCCAACTCATGCATGTTGGTTTTGCCGAGGATGATTGCCCCAGCGGCCTCGAGCTTGTCGATGATAGGGGCGTTCGCCTTAGGCATGAAATGGCGCAAGGCTGGAGTGCCAGCAGTATTTGCGAAACCTACAACTTGAATGTTGTCTTTGATGGCAATCGGGACGCCATCGAGTGGCCTGCATTCCCTACCGCTTGAAAGCCGAGCATCGACCTTTTTAGCTTCCGCCAAGGCACGTCGGTGATCTACAGCGATGAACGCGTTGAGCTGGGGGCGTGCATCAATCCGCTGTAACCAGTATTTGACTACTTCCTGGCTGGTGACCTGCTTGCTGCAGATTGCCTGAGCGGTCTGCTCAGCGCTGAGGGTGTAGAGAGGGCTCAGAGCTTCCGCAGCGTAGCTGTTTGAAATTCCGGATGTGATGGCCAAAGCCAGCAGTGCTGTTTTTTTATTCACGTTAGGTTTCCGAGGTTTGGCCGATACCCCTCCGGCACCGGTGCCTCATTTACCCATACGGAGAACTACTCAAAAATCCTCATAATTGAGGATGTGTTCAGTGGGGCCGGCCCCGTACCGCCAGTTCGGTACGATTGCTTGCACCAGTTTTGTGCATCGCATTCTTGAGGTGCGTTCTGACTGTGGTAAATCCAATACCCATCAAACGTGCGATCTCCTTGTCGCTGCAACCTGCTGCGACGTGTTCGATCACCGATACCTCCCGCCTGGTAAGGCCCACGCCAGGGGGCGGAGAGACGCACGACAACGACTGTTCGAAATAGGGCGTTAGGGCGTTCAGCATGGCCACATCGCGATAGTTGAATGATGGCTGGTCGGCGCTACGCCATATCCTCAGGTCTCCGATGTCGCGCCCTTGATCAAAGAAGAAGACGTTGATCCCGTGGTGCATACCGCATGGCTTCAGAAAATCAACGTAATGCTCACTGGCCTCGAGCGATTTCCGGTCGATCACATCATCTACACAGGTCGCTGTCCTCAATGACCGCATTTTCCAGGTGACGATGTCATTCACATGCCTGTGGCTGTCGTATTCGATGAGCTTGCGGGAATCGATGTTCAGCGATACACAACGCGTGGAAACTGCACGCCTATCGTCGCAAACGTATGAAGCCCCGAAGTCGGATTTGAGAAGCTTGGTAACATCCACCAGGATTTGACGCCTCACATCCTCCTGGTCACCACCAGAGGCTTTGAGCCTCCAGATGACCTGTGTGAAGAGGTCGAGCTCGTCAGTGGTCATGTCCACTTGATTATTTTTCATGATCGACCTCCTACAAGAAACGCATTTCCTTAGCAAAAAGCGTACCTCGACTGTGTGCGGCTGACCCTTTCCGAGAATTTTTGGGCCATTCAAGCCCACTCGTGCATCCTGCTCGGTCTGCATTGCGGCTGGCAGGTAAAGCGGATTCTGGAGTGAGGCTGCTGCTGGGCCGCTTGTGCCTCAGATTGCGGCCACTTATAGGCAGCACCCCACACCCAAGGATACGTCCAGATGCAGCCCCTCCATGAATGGGAAGTTCAGCTTGCTGGCGGCAACTCCATGCTGCTGCACAACATTGCTTCGCACAACGAAACGACCGGTCACTTCTAGTGTCTCAACAATTAATTCGAGAAAGTTGAATATATAACCAAGCCCTCGCAAGGTGTGAATGCGAAATCGCAGTACCAGAGTGCAAAACCGCAGGAACACAAAGCGAAATCACAGTAATCAAGTGCGAAACCACAAGACAATACTGCGACGTCGCAAGCAACTATTGCGATTTCGCTTACAGGTAGTCGAATCGGTGCTAGAGCGATACTGACTTTGCGTCAAGTATTTGAGTGTCGAGAGGTCTCAAGGTGTGCAGAAAGCCACGACAAACGTATCCTTTATCAACCTGGGCGTTGGAATAAATCTCATCTTCGACCCTAATTGCAGCTCGCCGAATCTCTGAGAGATATGCAGTTTTATAGCCATCGGTAACGTCCACGGACTGCCACTCCCCGTCATGATTGCAGAGGACTTTAATATAAAACGCTCCAACCTCAGCACGCTCAGCAATAGAAATGAAAATGTCTCGAAGAATTTTCCGTGGGAGATGCTTCCTATCGATAAGACTTTTAGAAACTTTAGTCAAAAAGTCCCTGACATTCGACTCACTAATTTTGGGTTGATCGACACCAGCAAATACGTAATCACCGCTAGTTTGCCTCATCGCATATAGCAATTGACAATACGCAGAGTCATTGAGTACCAAGTGGAATTCCTCGGAGTCTTTTAGCGAATCAGACTCATCAGCTTTGTCACGAGGAGGTAATACAATATATCTGGTTTCATGACAAACATAGCCTTTTCTGATCTTCTCAATTTCGCCAGGACGAACACCCGAAAAAAGCATAAAGAGAACAGCTGCTGATGCAGTTTTAAATGAGGTTGGGACTTCGCGCCGTGGCTGAGCATCACCAATTTCGATTGCACTTGAGATAACAGCTCCAAGCTCGTTTGGATTTACCCGAATCTTGTCGCGCTTGTTGTCATGCCAATTGCCAAGCGCAGTCATGATATCCACCGGATTGTAAGTATAAATACGCGCCCCTGCCTCATCCTTATAAAAAACGATGGCATAAGAGAAAACCGAGCCCAATAACGAAACCGCTTTATTAGCCGAACGGTTGCGCGGCTGACTCATTTTCCCACTAGCCCTCATCACTGGCGCAGTTTTTTTAGCATGCAGTTCAAGCACAATGTCATTCGTCACAGCGATCAACGCTAGATCACCGTACACAGGTCTGATGTAGTTATCGTAGGTTTTCGTATAATCGCCAATTGCGCCGCTGATCTTTAAAGGTTTTTCCACCGGCTTTAGTGACGCGTAAAGCCAAGCCTTTTGTATGAGTGTCATACACATAAATCTCAGACTTACCCTCAGGGCAAACCAGGTCTCTAAGCGCATCTTTAGTGAAATTGATCTTCAATGCCACGCCCACACTCCTTCCTGGCTCTAAACCGTTGATTTCCGCAAGATTTTCGTGTCTAATCGCCAGCTCACATCGCGCCCCGATGGTGAAATTGGTAGACACATCGCACTTAAAATGCGCCGCCGAAAGGTGTGCCGGTTCGAGTCCGGCTCGGGGCACCACTAAACACCCCCTCCTTCGCAAGACCCGGCCATCAGCACCACATTCCTGCTGATCTATCTCTTGTGCCTAAGGTATGTGAGCCTTCACATGCCTTAAAGCTGTCTAAAAAACGATCAATTCATTCGACTCGATAGCTTGGTAGCGGGCTTGGTAGCTGCGCCGGCAGCTCAACTCAGCACCCAACAGCCCTGCTCAGCTCTCACAAGCCCTCGGCAGCGGTGCAATATTCACTTCAAGGCTTTGATTCTCAAAGCTTTTAAGCTCAAGTAAGCCGAGTTCAGCTCTCGTAAGCTTTCAACAGCTCTCGTAAGCGGAATGAGGGGCAGAATGACTTAAAATCTGTCGGCGTGAGCCTTGCGGGTTCGAGTCCCGCCACTCGCACCAAATTCCCCTGAAAAGGCGCCTGCATGGCGCCTTTTTAGCGTCTGGCAGCAATGTTTTGCGCAGCTGCTAAAGTGGAGCATACATTTGTCCACTGGAACGCCGCCATGCGCTACTCCCTATTCGATGGTCAACGCGACATCATCATCCTGCTTGCCCGCGTGCTGTTGATGATCCTGTTCGTCTTGTCAGGCTGGGCCAAACTGACCGGTTTCGACGGGACCGTCGCCTACATGACCTCCCTGGGTGCACCCGCCCCGATGCTGGCGGCCGCAATTGCGGTACTGATGGAGTTCGTGGTCGCCATCCTGCTGATCGTTGGCTTCTATACCCGGCCACTGGCAGCACTGTTCGCGCTGTTCGTGCTGGGCACCGCGCTGATCGGCCACCCTTTCTGGAACATGGTCGACCCCGAACGCAGCGCCAACATGACCCAGTTCCTGAAGAACATGGCCATTATGGGTGGCCTGATGCTATTGGCCGTGAGCGGCCCTGGGCGCTTCTCCGTAGACGGGCGCTGAGTCACTCGTCGCAGTCATCGAACCACGCCGGGTGCTCGAGCCGCTCTTCATCAAGGTCATCGAAGTCACCCGGCGTTTCGTCTTCCTCCAGCTCATCCTCGGCGCCCTGGGCGTCCGCCTCGTGTTCCACGTCGTCGCCATAGAGGAATTCGTGATCGAGAAGATGATCGTGCTCCGGCTCGTGAAGGTCGTCTTGGTCGCGCATGCTGGCTCCTGAAGTGTTTGGCAGGCCTGTATAGGCCGATCGAGGTGCCGGGTCAATGGGGGCTATTAATGCACCGTTAATGCCACCGGCCCAAGCTGCAGGCTCTCCCTTCAAACGTTGCTTGCCCGCCTTCATGGCGGGCTTTTTTTCGCCCCGCCAATGACTCCGCCCCAAATGACAGGCTGATCACCTGCGCTTCACGAAATACCGACATCTGCTTGCGCACACTGACCCCGCTCCGTACGTTCTTGCAGCCCGCCGCACATTTGCCGCGGGCTTTTCTTTGTTCGACAGCCTGTGGCTGCTCACCCTCATGATCTGGAGCAGTTTTCCCCTCGCGCGCAAGGTCTATGCTGATCCGGCCATCACTCAAGCTCATTCGGATAGACACGGAGGCTCCTATGAAAGCTGCTGTTGTTGCGCCAGGCCGTCGCGTGGACGTTGTCGAGAAAACCCTGCGCCCACTGGAACACGGCGAAGCGCTGCTGAAGATGCAATGCTGCGGGGTATGCCATACCGACCTGCATGTCAAAAATGGCGACTTCGGTGACAAGACCGGTGTCGTGCTGGGTCACGAAGGCATTGGAGTGGTTCAGGAGGTAGGCCCCGGTGTCACTTCGCTCAAGCCCGGCGACCGCGCCAGCGTTGCCTGGTTTTACCAGGGCTGTGGGCACTGCGAATACTGCACCAGTGGCAACGAAACACTGTGCCGCGAAGTGAAGAATTCCGGCTACACCGTCGACGGCGGCATGGCCGAGGCCTGCATCGTCAAGGCCGACTACTCGGTCAAGGTGCCTGATGGCCTCGACTCTGCAGCGGCCAGCAGCGTCACCTGCGCCGGCGTCACCACCTACAAGGCCGTGAAAAGCTCCAACATTCGCCCCGGCCAGTGGATCGCCATCTATGGCCTCGGTGGCTTGGGCAATCTGGCCCTGCAATATGCGAAGAATGTGTTCAACGCCAAAGTGATTGCCATCGACGTCAACGACGAGCAACTGCGCTTCGCCAGCGAGATGGGCGCCGACATGGTGGTCAACCCCCGCACCGAGGATGCAGCGAAAGTCATTCAGGCCAAGACCGGTGGTGCCCATGCAGCCGTGGTTACGGCAGTAGCCAAAGCCGCATTCGACTCGGCGGTAGACGCCCTGCGTGCCGGTGGCCGCCTGGTTGCGGTCGGCCTGCCCTCCGAAGCCATGAACCTGAACATCCCCCGCCTGGTACTGGACGGCATCGAAGTAGTCGGCTCGCTGGTGGGCACCCGCCAGGACTTGCAGGAGGCCTTCCACTTTGCCGCAGAAGGCAAAGTCGTGCCCAAGGTGACACTCCGGCCGATCGAAGACATCAACCAGATCTTCGACGAGATGCTGGAAGGCAAGATCAAAGGCCGCATGGTGATCCAGTTCGAAGGTTGACCTGCTGACTACGCGCCGAACATTACCACTGCACAGCCCGCAGACAATCCGTTGCGGGCTTCGCTTCCACCGGTCAGTTTCTGCCCATTGGGGCAACGCTCAAGTTCGACCGCGCGTTCATGCCCTGTAGCAAAGGGGTCACCCCGTCCACGAGTGGCGACGTTGCGCACGCATGGCTACGAATACATTGATGATTGCCAGCACCGACAAACACTTGGCCGGCCGGCCCACCCTCATGCGGGCAATCGGCAGCCGCTTCTTTGAGAATCTTGTCCAACGATTCAACCATGCTGGAATAATCCATTCCTGACTCCGTCGTTGGTGAACATCGCTTACGTTCAACCATAGCTGAGAAACATTTCAACAGTACGCTGGGAAATACCCTGATACAGACCACTCCCTTCGGTGATGCTGACCGATCACCGGCATACCAGGTTCAAAGAAAAATCTCGCACTGTTCGACGTGAGGGTTTTGAATGGTCTGTACGGCTTGTACTTGCAGGAGACAGCAATGACCATTCGCAGCCTGGCCAGAATTCTTCCCCAAGACCCCAGCCGTCCAGGCTGGGTGCTTGGATGGGGTGTACTAAGAGACCGCTACCCCTGGCATTTTGTCGATGTCTATGCCGACCAGCAAACAGCACAGGCAGAGGCGCGGCGGCGCGGCGCGGGCTATGTGGTCGAGCATGGGTCACACCGGCTGGGGTCGAAGGAATTCATCTGTGGAACGAGCCTGCCGGAAGGCTAGCGCTGCGTTACTCGCTGCTGCGCACAAAAATCCGACAGAGTGACCAGGGCATCACCGCCGCGTGAGCTAAAGTTCTTGATGAACACACGCAACGTGAGATACCCATCATGATAAAAAGTGAAGCAGAAGAGGTGATCGAGCGTATCAGGCAGGATCTCGAGAAGCATGGTGTGAATATCGGCTTTGTACAAGAAGTTACCATACCGTATTTCGGTTGTGACCTTGACCACTACGTTGCGCAGGTCAGCGAGGCGCCAGGGAACTTGGTCAAGCGCATCCTGATACACGATGAGGCCTTATGGAGGGTGTTCAGGCGAGGTGATGTGCCTCGCTGCAAGATCAGTGAATGCCAATGCCGAGGCGAGCTGTTCGGCATGCCCATCATGATAGAGCCAAGAACCGATGACTCTTACACCATCCTGTACAACAACGGTCAAACAGGGTTTTGAGCTAACCGACGTACCCTCCGCAGGCTTTTAGCCTGCGGAGAACTCAAGCCGAGGCGCGACTCAGCATTTTACCTTCCACAACTGGTCAATTCGCGTCGTGTAGGATTGGCTCATCATCTCCCTCTTCATGCCCCAATCCGGCACCGCGGGCACACTGGCAGTGCGCACTGTACCCCTCCCCCAGCGCCCATTGATGTCGTCCATGACCGCCATCAATCGGTCGCACGCCACCGACTGCTTCAGGGCAAAAAGATCTTCTGAAAATTCGCCCGGTTGTCGAAGGTCCATCAACAGCACCTCGGCCTTGCTGTAGCGAAACCCGGGGCGGAAGATTTGCTCGACCGCTGCCGTAGCCAGCCCGGTCATGAGCAGTGTGTCGCAGGTCGGATAGGGCAGCTCCACCAATGCTCCCTGGGCGTGGTGTGGCTCCTGCGGGTTGAACATGCCGGTGCGGATGCTGACGCGCATGCGCTTGCACAGCGAACCCTGGGCACGCAATTTTTCCGCCGCACGGCCAACGTAGGTGGCCACTGCCTGCTTGATCGGCGCCAGGTCAGCAAGCCGCCTGCCGAACATGCGGCTGCAGCATATTTCCTGCTTCGGCGGCTCGACCTCATCCAGCTCAAGGCAGGGCGTACCGGCCAGCTCCCGGGCCGTTTTCTCCACGACCACGCTGAACTTGCGTCGCAGCGTCCAGGCATCGGCCCTGGCCAGGTCCATCGCCGTATGGATGCCCATTGCCTCGAAGTGCGCGGCCATGCGCCGGCCAACACCCCACACCTCCTTCACCTTGGTATTGCGGAGCACCCAGTCGCGCTTGAACGCATCGGTAATGTCCACAACCCCGCCCGTCTGGGCCTGTATGCGCTTGGCCGTATGGTTGGCCAGCTTGGCGAGCGTCTTCGTACCGGCGATGCCAACGCCAACCGGGATGCCCGTGCATTGAAAGACTCTTGAACGCACATTTCGCCCAAACAGGGTCAGGTCGCCCTGAATTCCGGACAGGTCAGCGAAGCACTCGTCGATACTGTAGACCTCGGCGGCAGGCACCATCGACTCGATCAGCGACATGACGCGCTCGCTCATGTCGCCATACAGCGCGTAATTGCTACTGAAAGCCTTGATGCCGTGGCGGCGTAATTTGTCCTTGGCCTGGAAATACGGTTCGCCCATCTTCACGAAGGGTTTTGCGTCGTATGACCTGGCAATCACGCAGCCGTCATTGTTGCTCAGCACCACGATCGGGGTCTTGGCCAGGTCGGGCCTGAACACACGCTCGCAGCTCGCGTAGAACGCATTGCAGTCGATGAGCGCGAAAACCGGGTCACTGCGCATGGTCACGAACGCTGTAACGCACAACGCCCCATACCACGAAGTCATCCCCTTCCATGATGTACCGCGCCGGGTAAGCGGGGTTTTCAGACTTGAGGATCACCACCCCGTCGCGGCGGTGCAGGCGCTTGCACACCGGCTCGCAGTTGACCGCGGCAATGACGATGTCGCCGTGCTCCGCCTCACGGCCACGGTCTACGATGACCAGATCACCTGAGTAGATGCCAGCGCCTTGCATGCTGTCGCCTTCAACTTTCACCAGATACACATGGGGTGCGCGGATGTCGAACAGCTCATCCAGGGAAATATGGCCTTCCAGGTGGTCTGCGGCAGGCGAAGGGAAACCGGCCGGAACGTGGAACGAGTACTGCGGGAAGGATTCGGTGCCGCCAGTCGGCGGACCGAGATAGGTGATGGTCATGACGGAAAGTCCAATGCAAACTGTATGCATATACAGTAAATCCGGCATTGGGCATGCGGTCAATCACGCACGGCGAAAATTCTGACGGACGAGAGGTGGATTATGTGCGGGCGCTACTCGATCTACGAGTCGATGGATCACTACCTGCGCCAGCTCGCGCTGGACCTGGTGGTGATCAATGGCTACGACCACGAGCCGATCAACCGCTACAACGTTGCGCCGTCCACGCGCGTGGAACTCGTTCGCCAGCGTGGTGACGGTTTGTACGTGGATCGGGTCAAGTGGGGTTGGTCGCCTGCCTGGGCCAAAGGCAAGCGCCCGGATCCGATCAATGCTCGAGCCGAGACGGCAGTGACAGGTAAGTTCTTCAAGGCGCTTTGGCCGAACGGCAGAGCCCTGGCGCCTGCCAATGGTTGGTTTGAGTGGCTCGCGGATCCAGCGGACCCAAAGCGCAAGCAGCCCTGCTACATCACCAGTGCCGACGGCGGCCCGCTTTTCTTTGCGGCGCTGGCAGAGGTGCACCACGGCGTGGCACCGGATGAGCGCGATGGCTTCGTGATCATCACTGCAGCCGCAGACCAGGGGCTTATCGACATCCACGACCGAAAGCCTCTGGTGCTGACGCCGCAACTGGCAAGGGAATGGCTGGACCCCGCCACATCGGCGCAACGTGCGGCGACGATCATCGAAAAAGGCTGCCGCCCCGCACAGGATTTCCGCTGGTTTCCGGTTGGAAAAGCAGTGGGCAATGTTCGCAACGAGGGGGCGGAGTTGATAGAGCCTGCCAATGATCGGGACCGTCAGGGGGACCTGGGGTTTTGAAGCGGGTAGCCGGGCTTCCCGCTTCGCAGGCGCTCATTAGCCTGCTTCCTCCACCTGCTTGTAAATGCGAAATCCCCGTGCCTGATAATTTTGAAGGGCAGCAGGATGGTCAAGTGTGCACGTGTGCACCCATACCCGCTCTGTGCCAGGCCACTCCCATGCAGATAGGGCGGCGTGGCTCAACAGCGCCCCGCCGAACCCGCACCCAATGAACTGCGGCGCCAGCCCGAAATATCGGATCTCACTGTTACGGCCATCGGGGCGATAAAGCTCGTAGTAGCCGGCAATTGCACCTCGGTGGTAGGCAACCCACGTTCGATGGCAATCCTGCTCAACGAGTGCCTGCCAATCGGCGTCATGCCAGGTATCAAGATCGCCCCATTCCCAGGACGCGCCTACGAGCTGGTAGAGGAATTTGTTGAATAGCGCCTGAGGCACTTCGCACTCGATAATCTGTAGGTCATGCCGCTGGGGCTTTGCCTGCAGGTCTGAAGCCGAAGTCATTTCCAAGTAGTAGGTAGTGCAAGAACGATTCATTACGGGCACCCTTTGCTCCCTTTCGTGCGCAGACAAGCATGCCAGCAACAGCTTGATTTCGGCCAGCCCGCACGTGCGCCTCGTAAGGGGCGCAAGACAGCGTCATGGCCGGGGCTCAGCAGTACGCAATCAGGCGTAGGGCTAATGCCTGTCAGTTACGTAATTTGGGGCCGCTTTGCGGCCCTTCGCGGGCACGCCCGCTCCCACAGGGGATCGCGCATTTCTTGAGTTCAGCGCCAAACGTGTGGGAGCGGGCGTGCCCGCGAAGGGCTGCAAAGCAGCCCCAGTAACGCTTAACTGACAGGCATTAGCGGTAGGTGCCATTAGTTAAGGCACTTTTGGCATTTTTTGACGCGCAAATAAAAACCCCGCAGACGTTAATCTGCGGGGCTTTCGAATGGTGGAGGCCGAGGTCGGAATCGAACCGGCGTAGACGGATTTGCAATCCGGAGCATAACCACTTTGCTACTCGGCCTCAAAGTCGGACATAGCAGCTTGCGCTTTGCTATCCCCTTGAAACACTGAACCTTTTCAAGGTTCGCTGCGTTTCGATGGGCGCCATTATGTCTTCATTCTTTTAACCTTGCAACCCCCTCGACGAAAAAAAATTTCAACGGGTTCAAGGTGTTAGCGCAGGCGGCCGAGTTTGCTCCACAAACCCACCAAGGTGTTCTCCACCGCGCCACTGGCTGCCACGCCGATTCGTTCCTGCAGGCTTTTACGCTCGGCATAGTGCAGGTGGAACAGGTTGGCGCTGCGGGCACGTTCGCTCAGGTACTCGTCGCTGGTCTGCAGGGTATCCACCAACTGGCGGTTCAGGGCCGCCACGCCTAGCCACACTTCACCGGTAGCCACTTCGTCGATGTGCAATTGCGGGCGATAGCGGGCAACGAAGTCCTTGAACAACTGGTGGGTGATGTCGAGGTCTTCCTGGAACTTCTCCCGGCCTTTCTCGGTGTTTTCGCCGAATACGGTCAAGGTGCGCTTGTATTCGCCGGCGGTCAGCACCTCGAAATCGATGTCGTGTTTCTTCAGCAAGCGATTGACGTTGGGCAGTTGCGCCACCACGCCGATCGAACCCAGTACGGCGAATGGCGCACTGACGATCTTGTCGCCGATACAGGCCATCATGTAACCACCGCTGGCAGCCACCTTGTCGATGCACACGGTCAGCGGGATGCCTGCCTGGCGAATGCGCGCCAGCTGGGAGGCGGCCAGGCCGTAGCTGTGCACCAGACCACCGCCGCTTTCCAGGCGCAGTACCACTTCATCGCGTGCGGTAGCGAGGGTCAGCAGGGCAGTGATTTCATTGCGCAGGCTTTCAGTGGCCGAGGCCTTGATGTCGCCATCGAAGTCCAGGACGAACACCCGGCCCTGCTCGTCGGCCTTGCCTTTACCCTTCTTCTGTTGTTTCTCCGCCTTGGCCTGCTGCTTGCGCAGCGCCTTTAGCTGGGCCTTGTCGAGCAAGCCGGATTCCAAGCGCTCGCGCAGGTCCTTGTAGAACTCGTTCAGACGGGTGACCTGCAACTGCCCACCCGATTTGCGCCGCCCTTTGCCACGCAGCCCGGCGATGGCCGATAACACCACCAGAATGGCGATGACCAGGGTGGCGGTTTTGGCGAGAAAGCTTGCGTATTCGGCAAGAAACTCCACAGTAGTCCTCAATGCCCGGAATTAAAGGGCTACGCTACCATGGCTTGTGACACTTTGGTACGGTCTTGTGACATTCCGAAGCACTTGAGGCAGGCTCAGCGGCGCACCTTTCGGGCTTTCTTCTGGGTCCTTATCACCTGCCCGTGAGGGGTCCCTATCGCGCCTACGGGCACCCATGCGAGGGCCTACGGGGGAACCTGCGCGGGAATGATTGAATAGGTGACCTTTCAGATTTTTCTGTCGGATTCTCAAGGGGGCCTATGCGACCACAACCAGAACCCCAGTTGAACGGCCAGACAGACCCAGTAGAGGGCCTGTAGGTGGTCCATGGGGTTCTCCTTGAAGGGTTAGAGTGACTTGTGAAAGCGAACGTCTGTGAGTTCGTGTTGCAGGGCTACCTCAAGGAGGCGCTCATAGGTATGCGGCCACCTCCCTTGAGATTGGTCATTAGAAGCGCCTGATTGAAGCAAGGCATAGCATAGCGCCGCATGTGGTGTCAGAGACTCGACAGGCACCTTAGTGACTACCCGTTTGCCCTTGTAGGTGTAGCACAGTGTGACACTCATCGCGGGACCTTTTTGTGGGCAACTTAGCTATTGAGCATAGCCCGTCACGCTTCGTTTGAGGAAGTATCAATCAACGACCTCAGCGGGCCTTGAGACGCCTTGCAGCGGCCTTGATGTCCCTCATTGCGATTCGATAGTTGTCCTTCTCTCGTTCGAGCAGGTGAACCACAGCAGCCTGTATCGACACACGTTCAAACCCTGAGCCTTCCAGTTCAAGCCAGCGCTTGACGATCATGTTGGACAGCTTGAAGGAATACCGGGAGAGCAGCGTAAAGGTCAGCTCTTTGTCGAGAATGGTCAGCGGTAATAACTTGCTTTGACTGGACTGGTAGCTGGCCTCGACCCATTGAGGTGCCCCCAGATTTGGGGTCTCCCTTTCCAGCTCGTTGAGCATCTTTCGGATGTCTCTGAGTACATGGTCATGGCGCTTACCGGTGATCTCGGCGATCTCCAAGGACGACATACCGGGTAAGCCGTTGAGAGTCGTTGAGGATACCGCTCCGGCCTTGGAGATGTTCTCGAAGATGGTCGCTGTATTGGTGGTCATGGTCATAGTCTGTTTTCCTCTTGTTTGCTCCCTCAAGTTCGCTCCCACCGGCAGCCGAAAGACCCGACCAAGGTTTCTGCCGGTGGCATGAAGGAACAAACAGAAAGACTTTCGGTTAGATAGATGCCCAGCGACGGGCGATGATGCGGATAGGTGAAGCTGTGCCCCTGCCGGTCCCTCTTTAGGTCCGGCCTTACGGGGCTATCAGGGTTTCCCTTAGATCAGCTCAGGGTTTCCCTTAGATCAGCTCAGGGCAATGCGAGTGACCAGCGGGAACGGCACTTGAACGGTCTGAAGACGATCCTCGGTCAGAGCTACCTTGACCATGCCATTGGCGATGATGTCCACCACAGCCACGATCTCAAGGTCCCAGCCTTGGGCGTTTGGGTTGCGAGTCGCTTCAATCTTCCAGATGCTACCGTCTTGGCGCTCACGGTAGCTCAGCGAGGTGAAAAGCTTGGGCAACATGAAGACGCCGTGGTCAGTGCCTGTATACGGCTGTACGCCTGCGCCAATGAGGTCCTCGATAGAGTCCTGACCAGCACGTTGAGCAGCACGCTCAAGAACAGCCACCAGTGACACGGGCAGCAGGATCACGAAGTCGCTCAGCGAGGTCCCTACAGTCTGGTTAACGTGGGTCGTGAGGATGTCGATGAGGTCCTCAGCGATCTCAGCAGGCTTACCCGTTGGTTTGGCCTCAGAGACGCTCTCAGTGCTTGGGGCAGTCGCCAAGATGGCAGCGACCTTACCGGCTGCGCTGTGCTCAATGTCACGAAGCATCTTGTCAGCGGTTTGCTCCATAGACTGGACGGTGAAGCCTGCCATCAGGTTGTGGTCAAAGATCGTAGCTCGGTGGCTGATGACCAATGCCTTGTCGGTCGCCTCGGTGAAGATCACAGAACCGGCCAGGACCTCGCCCTTCTCGACGGTCTGGTTATCCCAGTTCTTACGAGGGTCGAAGGTGACAGAGCGGTCGGCCATGGTGATGATTTGTTGCCCAGTGGCCTCAGAGCCAGCCGGACGGAACTCGCAAGGGGTTGCCTCCATGGCAGCCTCTCGCCACTCATCGCCGTTCAAATAGTCCTCAGCGGCTTCCACAAGGGCTTCCACATAGACGGACACATCGGTGGCCGCTTGGGTCTCAGGTCGAACATCGGCGGTGTTGAATCGAATCGACCCAGTGTGCTCATCGGTGATGGCGGTGGTGTAGGTCGATGGCTTGGCGTACTGGAATGGTTGTTTCATGATAATGATTCTCCTGAATAGATGAATGAAGTGTGTGTGTCGAGGGAAGTGCTGTTACCAGCCACCGCTATTGCTACGACGAGCAGCCAGAATTTTCTGACCATGCTCACGAATGGCAGCGTTTCGGGCTTCCCGATCAGCCTTCGCTTGGGCGATCTCTCGGGGCGTATGCTCACGGCACCGCTCAGCATGGGCATTGGCCTCAGCCTGTTTACGGGCCTTCTCTTGGGCGTCCTCGTACTGATGCTGGCGGTACTCTCGGGCAACTACAGGAATCGCTTGGAGCGACAGACCGGCCTCATCGAACGCCTTAACGATCTCGAATTGCTGGCCCTTAACGGTCCCGCATTGGGCGACCAGCATGGGCAGCATGATGTTCTCGACGTACTCACGGTTCAGGGTCTGGCCCGACACGGTGACTTCGTTCTTCAGGACTTTCGTGATAGTGATTTTCATGGTTTGGGTTCTCCTGTGAGGTGACCCATTCGCTCAGCCTTGGTGCCATAGACGCGCACGACAAGACGGCAAGGAGTGAGCCGCGTGGGCACCTTCCAAGGCTGACGAATGAGTTCTTGATTTGAGTGGTGTTGATGACGGATCAGGACATGGCGGGCCTGAAGGGCATCGGTATTGCGAAGGGTTCAACCGTGGCAACGGCTGTGCAGCAATGGCAGAGAGAAATTATTTTGTTGTTGGTCTTCCTGTCTTACCCATAGTGAGGGTTTTTAACGACAGTCTTGACGGACATCTTTAAGTTGTGAGTGAGATTCCCTCAGAGCCACTCAATGGAATCCTCAAGTGAGTCGAGGCGATGGCTTGAAGACACAACCCTTGTTCAAGTAGTTGATTCAAACGGTCGAGAGTCTTTTGGGGGCACTTAGCGAGGACCCGTTGGGCCACACCGTCCATATCGAAGGTGACCTGTCCAGCCTTGTAGGTCCTGAAGTTGGAGCGATGGTCACTAAGGGCACGACGCAACTCGATGAGCTGGGTTCGAGCTGGTCGAGGGAATACAGTAGACAAGACTGACATATCTTGTTCGGTGAGGCGTGAGTTAGCTGGGCAGACAATGCTGGTCATGTTGGAAGGTCTCCTTTGAGGTGTTCTTAAAGATGCCCTTTGAGATGAGGGGAGTTGTAATTAACAACCCCTCTCCCTCTGGGTCTGGTCGATGCTTTGACCTGAAGATGGTCGTTGAGATTTTCTTTATATTATCCGGCGTTAAGTCGCTAAGCCCCGGAATAGAGCCTCTGCGCCTACCTCAGCCACAATCTCAGCCTTGATGTCTGGGTGTCTCTCGACATACGAAGCGATCCCATGGGCAGCGTGTCGAGCAGCCTTGGCGATTCGCTGGGCGGTCCTCAAGGAATACTCATTGGTCTTACAGGCGTCCGCTGTGATCTCCGAAAGGAACAACGCACCGATGACCGCTCGTGCCTTGACGTTGATCTTTCCGTTGGTGACTCCGGCACTGGTGATGATTGACCCGGTAATGATGTCGTCTACCCATGGCAGCGGATCGGAAATCGCAAGGAGGTGCATGTAGGCTGCGACAGGGTTAGCGAAGGTGGCCTTTGGGCGTCCACGGCCTCGCTTGGGTTCATCGCTTGGGGTCTCTTGGGGTTGCCCTTGGGTGCCGTTGGTCAGGCCCTTGGCGGCTTTCTGTTGGTCCTCAGAGAGGGACTCATCGGCACGACGCTCAGCGGCCCATGCCTGATACTGGGCTTCGAGGTTTGCGGGTCGTACCATGTCCTTGCGGCGGATGACCTCGCCAGTGATTGGGTCAATGTGAAGGATGGTGCCGGTTTCGTGATCGACGTGGCGGTGTAATGGTCCGGGTTGGGTGAGCAGGGTCATGATAGTGGTCCTCATATGGCCGCTGCGAACGTGCAGCCATAGTGAGGGTTTTTACGACACCTACTTACGAAACAGCTTTAAGCTCAAGCCTTGCGCTTCAGCTCTTTTTTAAGCGAGTCACACAATTAACCCAAGAATTATTAAACACCTTGGTATACTCCGCCACTGCAACATCTTGATCTGGACTGTACTCAAACGATGGTGGCTGACCTTGCTGAATGTTGGCGTTTCTAATTAGATTCCTGAGGTAGGCATGATAATGCGGATTAGCTTGCATCGCGTTAGCTGTTTCAATTGACGTGCACTCACATACTGAAGACGGGCTAATCCTCAAATGATTTAATGCATCACTTTTCGCAGAGTCGTTCTGTATAGTGATAAAGCAGAAGTTAGAGCTTGTCTTTTTAGTTAGCCCATACAACTCATCTTCAACCTGCCCCCCCCAACGCCACCACAGGGAGCACCAGGATTGCCGCACAAACTATTTCCCTTGCATTCATTGATCGACCTACAATTCTTAAGTTTTCTTTCAACATGGGCGCGAAGCATCTTAAGAAAAACCTTTTGAGGCGCTTTCACTTCCCTGTACAAGCAGCTTACCTATTAGTCTGGCTTGATGGCAATTTGATTTTAACGGATATCTAAACGGAACGCCTCCACAAGCACTTCAAGGAGAGCCGCTTAGGGAATCTCCGAACAAGCCTTCAGTTATGCGAGAATCCCCGCAACACCT
>JADHEF010001075.1_pt1 | contig 20050 bp, 16 predicted proteins | sample 8952391 | NCBI WGS metagenome assembly JADHEF01 (sample SAMN16124439, study PRJNA663245) | bioreactor sludge metagenome | isolation source: sludge (nitrite) | place: India:Bengaluru | collected 2019-02-28
CTTTTGAACTGTTAGAGCAACTCCATAAATCTGACCTGCAATTTATTCTTAGGGCGAATGGCTTCACTGGTACCGGAAATAAGCATGAATTAATTGAGCGAGTGCTCAGCTCGCTATCTCTATCGCAAGCTTTAAATAGTCTAACCTTTACTAATGTTAAAACCTTGTGCTCATTTTTCAATATAAAGTATCAGGGCAAACAGGCATCTATAACAGCACTCTGTAATTTATGTGGCGCATCATCTGATACAAATAAGGTTGCCGATGTTGTACATGATGAAATATCATCAATTAAGAATGAGTTAAATGATATTGTCGGTTTGGCTGGTGTTAAAGGTAAAATAAAAGAGCTCATTGCCTTCAGTGCTATTCAACAGAAAAGAAAAAATTTGGGCCTGGAGTCGGTTTCAGTTGGTAGACATATCGTTTTCACGGGTAACCCAGGAACAGGAAAAACAACAGTAGCTGGAATTATTGGCAGGTTATTCAAAGCTTATGGATTGGTGAGCCAAGGAGGATTCAGAGAGGTTAAGCGTTCAGATCTCGTCGGAGAATATATTGGAGAATCAGAAAAAACTACCAGTAAAATTCTGGAAGAAGCCAAGGGCGGGGTTCTCTTCATTGATGAAGCATATGCTTTAGCTGGCGAAAAGAATGACTTCGGCAAGGTCGTAATTGAAACTCTCATGGTTGCCATGGAGAAGTATCGTGACGATATTGTGATTATTGTTGCAGGTTATAAAGACGAAATGGAGCAGTTTTTGAATATGAACCCTGGCCTTAAGTCTCGGTTCAACTTTTTCATTGAGTTCGATGATTACAATGACGAGGAATTAGTCAGAATAGTCAAGGTAATGGCTGAAAAAAATGACTATTTAATAGAGAAAGAACTGGAAATAGCATTGCTTGATAAGTTTTCAAATTGCAGAAATTCCACCGACAAGTTCGCAAATGGCCGTCTTGCCAGAAATTTATTTGAGTCTATGTTATTGAAGCAGGCGATTCGTCTGTCTGAGACTGAAAGCTATGATGATGCCATGTTGCAGCTGTTAACAACAGCTGATTTATAATGGTTTATTTAGTGTCATTTAAATGGGCTAGTCCCTCTATTTTCTGGGGGATTACTAAAACGGACATTCACGCCCATGTATGGAGATGGTATTCCGCACTCAAGAAGGGTAGCTCTACTTGGCGATGGTACTCGACTTGTTCTCTCGCCAGATCGTCTGTTGGGCTATGAAGCCAAGCATGAAGGCAGACTTGGCGGTTGATGTACTTTTGATAGCTGTCTGACGGTGCAAGCCAAAGCAGTCGGTACTTGTGCCTTCGGGTCAGGGCAGCCAATCCCCCGGTAGGAAATATCTACTGTCGTGGGGGCAGTCCAGACCCCGTGCCTTGGCTGGCAAAGCCTACGTGCCGCAATAGGGCAAACGTTTGTCAAGCTGGCAGGCTCTCACAAACAATTACAGCTGCTGGCAACACAGACTATCGGCACGCGACTTTACTGTAGCGCGAGCCCTGTCAAGAAATACGTTCTGAAAAAAGGCATAATGTAGAATCACTTACTGAGAATGTTTCGTCTGACATGAGCACTATCACTCCGCACTACCGTAGTGTGCAGCAGTTACTGCAAAGCCAATCTTTTGCCATCGATGAGTACCAGCGTGAGTACAAGTGGGAAAAGGAGAATATCGAAGAGCTGTTGTCTGACTTGCAGGCCAAATTTTTTAGCCACTACAAGCCAGGCGACGAAACCACAGCCGTCAGCAGCTATGGCGAATATTTCCTCGGTTCCATCATCGTCAGCAAGCGCAACGGTAAGAACTATCTAATCGACGGCCAACAGCGGGTAACTTCTCTGACCCTGCTGCTCATATGCCTGTATCGTGCAGCCAAGATACAGAAACTATCGGTGGGAGGAACCGTTGCCCCGCTTATCTTTAGCGATAACTTGGGCAAACCCAAATTTAACCTCGACATACCCGAGCGACTGCCCGTCATCAAGGCGTTGTTTGAAGGTCAAGACTTTAATCCGGATGGTAAAGATGAGTCCATCCAGACCATGTACGCCCGCTACCGCGACATTGAAGCGAACGATCTGATCGCAGATCTGGGTGATGCACTGCCACATTTCATCTACTGGTTGTTGACCCAGGTAGGCTTGATCGAGATCGCGACGGATAACGACGGCTATGCCTACACAATCTTTGAAACGATGAATGACCGGGGTAAACCTCTGAGTCCGGTAGATATGTTGAAGGCCTATCTGCTGGCTCCGATTGAAGAACCGGAAGAGCGACTGCAAGCGAATCAGACATGGAAGAGAGAGGTGCTGGAGCTAATCTCTTGGGATGGCAACCACGAACCGGAACGAGATGCCAATTGTATTAAAGCTTGGCTGCGGGCGCAGTATGCCGAGAGTATTCGCGAACGCAAGGCTGGCTCAGTAGACAAAGACTGGGAGTTGATTGGTTCTGCATTCCACCGTTGGGTGCGTGACCATAGTGACCTGATGGGGCTTGGTAAGTCCCAGGGGAACCAGAAACTGATGGTTGAGAGTTTCCCGTTTTTCGCCAAGGCCTATCGGCACATCCTGCACGCCAGCAAGAATTACACACCCGGTATGAAGGCGGTTTACTACAACGCGCACAATGATTTCACTTGGCAGAGCACGGTATTGCTCGCTCCGCTAGTTGAAACCGATGATGACGATACAGTGAAACGCAAGTTGGCAGTGACAGCGACCTATCTGGACATTTGGTTGATGCGTCGAGTAGTGAATTACGTCCGGGTTGGGTACTCCAGCGTGTCTTACGCCATGTGGTTGTTGTGTCGAGAGATCCGGCGCAAAGCACTACCAGAATTAGTAACCATTCTCCAAAAGAAACTGGCGGATGATGAAGTGACATTCTCCGGCTATGAGGCAAAAGGGCGAACGGGCATTGATGGGTTGGGACTCAATCAGTTCAGTCGTCGTTATATTTACCATCTGTTGGCACGGTTAACAGAGGCGACCGAAGTCGGAGCGGGGCGTACCGAGACATTTGATAAATTGGTGGATCGCTCTCTTAAGAACCCATTCGATATCGAGCACATTTGGGCAGACAATTACGACGTACTGAAGGATCAGTTCAGCACCGAGCAAGAGTTTCAGGATTGGCGCAACCATGTTGCTTCGCTTTTGTTGTTGCCTGCAGATGTTAATCGGAGCCTACAAGACAAGCCGTACCCTCAGAAGCGGATGCACTACGCCAAACAGAATTTCTACGCCGCGAGCCTAGATGCCAGCGCGTATGAACATCAGCCACAGTTTCAGCAGTTTGCGACCCAACACCAGTTGCCTTTCAAAGCCGCCGAAGTATTTGACAAAGCTCAGCAACAGACGCGGCGTGAACTCGTAGCGGGGCTCGTGGAATTGATCTGGTCTCCGGATCGCTTAAGTGAAGCCGCTTATGCCTGACCGATCGCAGCAGCCAAGGTAAGAGACTGATGGAGCTTATTGACAACATTAACCGCCTGCTCGGTGACGATCTTAAACAAACCCTCAGACCCGGAGCTCGGCTGAAAATCGCAGCGTCATGCTTCTCGATGTATGCCTTTGAAGCGCTGAAGGCAGAACTTGAAGTAATCGACGAGCTAGAGTTCATCTTCACCTCGCCCACCTTCGTTGCCAACGAAGTCACCGACAAGATCCGCAAGGAGCGTAAGGAATTCCACATCCCCAAGCTCGATAGGGAGCGCAGCCTCTACGGTAGTGAGTTTGAAATCCAGTTGCGCAACAAGCTTACTCAACGAGCCGTCGCCAAAGAGTGCGCAGACTGGATTCGACGTAAAGCGGTGTTCAGGAGTAACCGTACCAAGGCGCCAATGCAGCAGTTTGCCTGCGTGCAAGCCAGCGAGGCAGACACGGCTTACATGCCCTTACATGGTTTTACGGCCGTTGATTTGGGTTACCAGCAGGGCAATGCCATTTCCAATCTGGTCAACAAGATGGATGAAGCCCCCTTTGCTGCTACGTATCTCGGTCTGTTCAACCAGATTTGGAATGACCCTGAGAAACTGGAGGACGTGACCGCTCAAATTTGTGAGCACATAGCCTCGGTGTATCAGGAGAACTCGCCCGAGAGCATCTACTTCCTGATGCTCTACAACATCTTCAACGAGTTCCTTGACGATATTGATGAAGATGTACTGCCCAATGATCGTACTGGTTATCAGGACACGCAGGTCTGGAACAAGCTGTTCAACTACCAGAAAGATGCTGCAACCGGGATCATCAACAAGCTAGAGACCTACAGCGGCTGCATCCTTGCCGACAGCGTCGGTTTGGGGAAGACCTTCACCGCATTGGCAGTCATCAAGTATTACGAATTACGTAACCGTTCGGTGCTGGTGCTGTGCCCAAAGAAGCTGGCCGACAACTGGCTCAACTACAACCGCAATCTCAAAACTAACCTCTTCGCCCGTGATCGCTTTAACTACGACGTCCTTTGCCACACCGATCTGTCCCGTACCAGTGGTGAGTCTTTCGGTACGCAGCTGAATCGGATCAACTGGGGCAACTACGATCTGGTGGTCATCGATGAGTCTCACAACTTCCGTAACAACAACGCCTACAAAGAAAAAGAGACCCGTTATCAGACGTTAATGCGCAAGGTGATTCAAGAGGGGGTGAAGACCAAGGTGCTGATGCTGTCGGCCACACCAGTCAACAACCACTTTGCCGATCTCCGCAACCAGCTGGCATTGGCCTACGAAGGCGATTCGGAGAACCTGAGCAAGAAATTGCGCACGAGCAAATCGGTGGAAGAGATCTTCCGTAATGCCCAAAAAGCCTTCAATGCGTGGTCAACACTACCACCTGAAGAGCGCACCGCACGGGCCATTTTGGACTCGCTGGATTTCGACTTTTTCGAGTTACTCGACAGTGTCACCATTGCTCGCTCACGCAAACATATCCAAACCTTCTACGACACCAAAGACATCGGCCAATTCCCTGAACGACTCAAGCCTTTGTCATTCCGTTGCCAGTTGACTGATCGCCCAAACGTGTTGGGCTTTAACGAGATTTTCGAGCAACTTTCCCAACTTAAGTTGGCCGTCTACACGCCAGCGGCTTACCTGTTGCCAAGCAGAGTCCAGAAATACATTGATCGTTATAACGATCAATCTGGCGGTAAGCATGGCAACCTAAGTCTGGTCGGGCGAGAACAAGGCCTACAGGCGTTGATGACAGTGAATCTGCTTAAGCGGCTGGAGAGCTCAGTAGAGTCTTTCCGGTTGACTCTCCAATCACTGCGGACCAACCACGATGCCATGCTCGCTCGAATTGCAGCATTCAACCGAACTGGCGGGGTTGCAACGGTGGGTGACCTTACCGATATCCTGGATAGACTGGATGCTGAAGAAGACGAACTGCCGACGCTGAGCGATGAAGCCGGGGAGATTGGCGGCAAGGTCAAGATCAGTCTGGCGGATATGGACCTGCTCTCCTGGGAACATGAACTCAAGCGGGACGTGCAGATCATCGGTGTGTTATTGGAAGAAATGGGCAAAATCACGCCCAAAGACGATGCCAAGTTACAACACCTGAAGGCCCACTTGCTGGAGAAGATTGCCAACCCCATTAACCCCGGCAATAAGAAAATCCTGATCTTCACCGCCTTTGCTGACACTGCCGACTATCTCTACGCCAACCTTGCGCCCGAGATGCTTGCCCGTTTCTCGATTCACACCGCCAAAGTGACTGGCACAGGAGCGCCTCAATCGACCGTTAAACATCGTGGGCAAAGGCGTAGCTATGACTTCCAAGAGCTGCTAACCCTATTTTCGCCACGGTCCAAGGAGAAAGCGGTGGTGGTGCCAGATGAACCCGCCGAGGTGGATCTGCTGATAGGCACCGACTGCATCTCCGAAGGGCAAAACCTGCAAGATTGCGACTACCTGATCAACTACGACATTCACTGGAACCCGGTGCGCATCATTCAGCGTTTTGGCCGGGTCGATCGTATCGGCTCGCTTAATAGCTGCATCCAGCTAGTTAACTACTGGCCCGATATCTCGCTCGATGAATACATCAACCTCAAAGAGCGCGTCGAAAGCCGCATGATGATTGCCGATGTGACGGCAACGGGGGACGATAACGTCCTCTCAGCACAGGCCAACGATGTTTCATACCGCAAAGAACAATTGCGTCGGTTACAAGAAGAAGTGATCGAACTGGAAGAGTTGAAGACCGGTGTATCCATCACCGATCTGGGCCTCAACGATTTTCGGATGGACTTGCTCAACTACGTCAAAGCCCACGGTGACTTGGGTAATGTACCGAGTGGGATGCACGCCGTCGTGCCCGCCAATCCCCACATGGGGCTCTGGCCAGGGGTCATTTTCACGCTGCGCAATCGCAACACCGATATCGGCATTAATCAGCACAATCGGCTACATCCCTACTACCTCGTATACATCGATAGCGAAGGAGAGGTCGTCCACGATCATACCGAAATCAAGCGCCTGCTCGACCTGGTGAGAACCTGCTGTAAGGGGCAGGCTCAACCCATGACGGCGGTATGCGATCGCTTCAATCAAAACACCGCCGATGGGCGCAAGATGCAGGCTTATTCCGATCTTCTGGGCGCATCCATTCGCTCGATGATCGAGGTAAAGGAAGAGAAGGATCTCGACAGCCTCTTTGGGGGGGGCAAGACCACGGCACTGACCAATACCATCACCGGCCTAGATGATTTTGAGCTGATCAGCTTCCTCGTTATCCAGGAGGAGCAATGAGCCAAAACGCCAGCTGTCAGCATCCCGCGCTGATTGCGTACCCTAAGCAGGCTGCTTTTGGCCGTGTGTTGCCAAAAAACAAGATCTACGAACACAGCGGCGCGAATACCCGGCTCAAAGAGTTGTTCGTCGAACAGGTGGAGCAAATAGTCTGGCAATATAAGCTGGCGCCGGAAACCATCAATCTGCCGTCCCGCGCAGCAGTCCCTGAAATCCAAGTCTTCAGCATTCAACTGAAAACCGCTGAATTGCACCAGGATGTATTGCGCTGTATCGACGGTGCGGTGCCTTTCCCCATTATCTTCGAGCTGCACCAGGGTGAAGGAGAGCGAGCGCAGACCCAAGTGGTGGCCGCGTACAAGCGCCCGGCCATATCGAGTCGGGGAACGAGTGGGAAGGCGGACACTAATAGCTGGGTGCTATCAGATTACTTCGCAACCAACTGGTTTCCAGCGACGGCAGCACGTTCTTCTTTGCCACTGGGCATCGATATGGCGGTACTATACGAGGCCTTGCTACAGCGCTTGCTCCCACTCAGTGCCCGACCACAAGAGACGCTGGCCGATCTGATTGTCCGAGTGGAGCAGGTCGCCGCCAAACGCCGCGCTATCGAGAAGGTCCAAGCGCGCATGGCCCGAGAAAAGCAATTTAACCGCAGGGTGGAAATCAACGGTGAGCTGCGGAAGCTGAAAATTGAATTGGAAAAGCTCAAATAACGATCAATGACAAGTTGAAGGAAGCGAAACTGACATGAAAATTCAATCCGTTCGTATCAAGAACTTCCGAGCGTTAAAAGACGTTACTATTCCTTTTGACTCCGTAACAACCTTCATTGGGCCAAACGGTGCTGGCAAATCTACTGTGCTTCGGGCTCTCGACTGGTTCTTCAACGGCAAGCCAGGTTCGCTGACGGAAAAAGACTGCTCATTTGGGGCGATTGACCAAGACATTGAAGTTCAGGTCACATTCTCGGACCTCACTGAAAAAGACCGTGAGGCGCTTGGCAAGTACGCGCCAGAAGGCATCAGTACTTTCACCGCATGGAAACGTCGATCTTCTGATGGCACCGAGATGCTTTCTGCCAATGCAAAAGGCTTCCCAGACTTCAACGCTATCAAGGCGGCTAGTGCACAGTCGCCATTTTTGAAGACCATCTGGAGTCGTTTCTCATAGCTAACTGGCCTGAGTGGCTAACCGCCTGCAATGAATTAGAGGCAGCCACAGGCGTTAGTCTTGTGAAGAATCAACTCGCATACCGGACTGCAACACTCAAGGCCGAAGGGGCTGTACCAGACATGCTCCAACAAATCCTGGCCAAGGCTGAGGGGAAATAATCATGCATGAAATCATCTGCCCACACTGCAAAAAGGCATTCAAGATAGATGAAGCCGGGTACGCAGACATCCTAAAGCAAGTTCGTGATAGCGACTTCGAACAGCAGTTGCACGAGCGGCTGGAACTGGCCGATCAAGATAAGCGCAATGCCGTTGAGCTTGCAGAGGCCAAGATCACCACGGAGTTGCAAAAAGCGGCGTCGGTGAAAGATTCTGAAATCCAGGAACTAAAGGCCAAGCTCGATGCCAGCGAGGTCGCGCAGAAACTCGCTGTCAGTGAGGCGCTCAGTGCCGTTGAAAAGGACCGTGATGCGCTGGCAAGTGCATTGGAGAAGATAACGCAAGAAAAGGAATCTGCCGCTCAACTAGCTGAGGCCAAACTCCTGAACGAGCTTCAAAAAGTGGCCGCAGCCAAGGATTCTGAACTTCAGGAGTTGAAGGCCAAGCTTGATGCAAGCGAGGTTGCCCAGAAACTCGCCGTTAGCCAGGCACTGAGTGTTGTTGAAAAGGATCGTGATGCACTGGCGAGCATGTTGGAAAAGGCGAAGCACGAGCAGGACACCGCAGCTCAACTGGCCGAGGCGAAGCGCCTGAGTGACTTGCAGAATGCCGCCGCCCTCAAGGATGTAGAGATCCAACGTCTGCAAGCCAAGCTTGAATCGGGTGAAGTCGCACAAAGGCTCGCGCTTACCGAGGCGGTCAGTGTGGTTGAGAAGGAGCGCGACGAACTGAAAAACGGGCTTGATCGGGCCGCGCTTGAAAAACAGCTTGCCGAGACGGCGCTCAAGGATAAGTACGAGACCCAGCTTAAGGATCGTGACGATGCCATCGAGCGTTTGAAGGATCTAAAAGCGAAGCTTTCGACCAAAATGGTGGGTGAAACCCTTGAGCAGCACTGCGAGATTGAGTTTAACCGTCTCCGTGCTACTGCTTTTCCGTTGGCTTACTTCGAGAAAGACAACGATGCACGAACCGGCAGCAAGGGCGACTACATCTTCCGCGACCTGGATGAAACGGGGACTGAGATTGTCTCGATCATGTTCGAGATGAAAAATGAGAATGATGAAACCGCCACCAAGAAGAAGAATGAAGACTTCTTCAAGGAGCTGGACAAAGACCGTAACGAAAAGGGGTGCGAATATGCAGTGTTGGTATCGCTACTTGAACCCGACAATGAGCTCTATAACGCCGGGATCGTGGACGTGTTTCACCGCTACCCAAAAATGTACGTTGTTCGCCCACAGTTCTTCATTCCGATCATCACCCTGCTGCGCAATGCGGCGATGAAGTCGCTCCAGTACAAATCGGAGCTGGCGCTGGTGAAGGCGCAGAACATCGATATCACCAACTTCGAGACTCAACTCGACGACTTTAAGACTGCATTCGGACGCAACTGGCGTCTCGCTTCAGAGGGCTTTGAGGAAGCGGTCAAGCGCATCGACGAGGCCATCAAAGATCTGGAAAAAACGAAAGAAGCGTTGCACAAGTCGGCCAACAACCTGCGGCTTGCCAATAACAAGGCCGAGGATCTCACAGTCAAGCGCCTGACGCGCGGCAACCCAACCATGGCGGCAAAGTTTGCCGAACTCAAGCATAATGCCGCGTCTGAGGCGGAATAGGCCAACTCTTTTAGCCGCTGCCGTAGCACTGATGCAGAACACTGCGAAGCAGCGCAATGACTAAACGGAACGAATGATGGAAAAAATGAAAATGCACTCCCCCAACCTGACGCAAGAGAATATTGCACGTTTGCGCGAATTGTTTCCGGGCTGCGTGACTGAGGCCCAGGGCAAGGATGGCGCTGTCAAGCTGGCGGTGGATTTTGACCAACTGCGCCAAGAACTCGCCGAATCCATCGTCGAAGGGCCGCAGGAGCGCTATCACCTCAACTGGCCGGGCAAGCGCGAAGCCTTGCTCACCGCCAATGCGCCCATCGCCAAGACGCTGCGCCCCTGTCGCGATGAGAGCGTGGATTTCGATACCACCCAGAACCTGTTTATCGAGGGCGACAACCTCGATGCGCTTAAGCTGTTGCAGGAGACCTATCTTGGCAAGGTCAAGCTGATTTATATCGATCCGCCTTACAACACGGGCAAAGATTTTATTTACAAGGATAGTTTTGCATCTGATCAGATCGCGCATCAGATTGCATCAGGCGAACGCAGTGAAGAAGGCGCGCGTCTAGTGGCCAATCCGGAAGGAAATGGCCGCTTCCATTCCAATTGGTTAACGATGATTGCGCCACGCATTCGTCTGGCTAAAAATATGCTCAGGCAGGATGGGGCCATTTTCGTTTCCTGCGATGAAGGCGAGCATCCACGATTACGCCTTATCATGGACGAAATCTTTGGGCAGTCTAATTTCGTCGCTGACATGGTATGGGCTGCAGGGCGGAAAAATGATTCACGGTTAGTGTCGGTCTCTCACGAATACATTGTGTGCTATGCCCGCGATGTTGAATACCTACGTACCAAGCAAATTACATGGCGGCAGCGCAAGAAGGGATTGGATGAAATCTACGCTCAGTATGAACGTCTTAAGCGCCAGCACAGCAAAGATTACAAGGCAATGACCGAGGGAATGAAGGTGTGGTATCGATCACTCTCAGACAGTCATCCGTCTAAGGCGCATAAGCATTATGCCCACGTTGACGCTCGCGGACTTTACTTCCCGGACAACATTTCATGGCCTGGCGGTGGCGGACCCAAATACGTGGTGCTTCATCCCGTCACAAAGAAACCCGTCAAGGTACCATCCAGAGGCTGGATGACCGGCGACCCCAAACGCATGCAGGAATGGATAGATGATGATCGCGTGCATTTTGGGGATGACGAAAATGCTGTGCCTTGCATAAAGTCTTACCTAAAAGACAAAGAGCAGCAAACGCCGTACAGCGTGTTCTATCAAGATGGACGTGCAGCTTCAAAACGCTTGCGTGCACTCATGGATGGTGATCTGTTCGACTTTCCGAAAGACGAGCTCGTGCTTCAGGAGGTGGTAGAAATGCTGACTGAGGACGATGACATCGTGGTCGATTTTTTTGCTGGTTCTTCGACAACTGCACATTCGGTCATGCTGCAGAATGCTGCTGATGGTGGGAATCGAAAATTTGTGATGGTTCAACTTGATGAAGAAACAAGCGACGACTCGGCGGCGTATCAAGCTGGATTCAAGACCATTCCAGAAGTCAGTCGTGAGCGCATCCGTCGTGCCGGTAAGAGTGTTCTTGCTGGTAGCTGTCACGAAAATTGGAATAAGGACATTGGCTTCCGGGCCCTTAAGATTGATACCTCCAATATGGTCGACGTTTACTACCAGCCCGATGCGCTGGATATGGCTAACCTCGATCTGTTTGTGGAGAACATCAAGCCGGATCGCACGGCGGAAGATCTGCTGTTCCAGGTGATGCTGGATTGGGGCGTCGATCTGGCGCTGCCGATTGCCAAGGAAGTAATACAGAGTAAAGAGGTGTTCTTCGTCGATGGCAATGACAGCCATATGGCGCTGGCGGCTTGCTTCGATACCCACGGTGGAGTTGATGAGGAGTTTGTCAAGGCGCTGGCTCAGCGGCAACCGCTGCGGGTGGTGTTCCGCGATGCTGGCTTTAAGAGCAGTGCGGTCAAGATCAATGTGGAGCAGATCTTCAAACTGCTGTCGCCTGCCACCGACGTGAAGTGCATCTAAGGAGGGCGACATGCTAAATAGTCTAACCGGCACCGCATTGGATCGTCTGACGATTCGGGGATTCAAATCCATTGAAGCGCTGGAGCAGCTTGAGCTCAAACGCCTTAACGTGATTGTCGGGGCCAATGGCGCCGGCAAGAGCAACCTGATCGCCTTTTTTCGCATGTTGCGCGCCTTGATGGATGGCAACCTTAATCGCTTTGTCCGCGATAGTGGCGGGGCGGGCAATCTGCTGTTCAATGGCCGAAAAGTCACCTCGTCGATGTTTTTCGAGACCCACTTTGGTGCTCGCGGCTACCGCTTTACCCTAGTGCCAACCCCCAGTGATGAGTGCGCTATCGAATCCGAGGCTCGGTATTATTTTGGAGGTTCTTCCGGCTGGTGGACGTTGGGAGATAGTAACGACGGCAAGTCGAAGATGGTCGCCGAAGTGCAGGAAAATAGACCTGATGCTCGTTTCTCGCGCCCCGTGTATGACGCTATCTCCTCCTGGCAGGTCTATCACTTCCACGACACCAGCCAGAGCGCGGGGATGCGCAATTACGAAATCGTGCAGGATAACAAGGTGTTGCGGATGGACGCCGCCAATATCGGTGCCTTTTTGCTTAAATTGCGCGATCAACATGGGGATGACTATCGGGCGATCGTCGATGCGGTGCGCCTCGTCACCCCCTTCTTTGATGACTTCATTCTTGAGCCGCGCACCAGCGGCGCACGGGAAGAGGTCAATCTGAGCTGGCTGCAAAAGGGGTCTGACTATCCCATGCAGCCTTATCATCTCTCCGATGGTTCGATTCGCTTTATCTGTCTGGCGACGGCCCTGCTGCAACCCAATCCTCCCTCCACCATCATCATCGACGAGCCTGAGCTTGGGCTGCATCCGGCAGCCATCGTCATTCTGGCGGAGCTTATTCAACAGGCCGCCCAGCGTACCCAGGTGATCGTGGCGACCCAATCTCCGGCTCTGCTCGATCAATTTGCCATTGAGGATATCGTGGTTGCCAATCGTAAGGGCGGGGCTTCGACCTTCGAGCGCCTGAGCGAGCAGGACTATGCCCACTGGCTGGATAACTACTCGGTGGGTGAGCTTTGGACCAAGAATGTGATCGCCGGGGGCCCGCGCTATGAGTGATTACATCGAGGTCTATGCGGTGGTGGAGGGGCGTAGCGAGCAGATCTTCGTTGAGAAGCTGCTAGCGCCTTATCTGGCCGAGAAGCAGATTTATATTCAGGCGACCCAGGTAAGCAAACCGGGCCAGAAAGGGGGCGATGTACGTTTTAGTCGCGCCATCAATGATATCGAGGGCTTTCTCAAGCAGCGGCCCGATACCTACGTCACCACGCTGGTCGATTACTACGGTATCAAGGAGTGGCCCGGTCTTGAGAACGTACCCAAGCGGCAGTCCCCATCCATCATCGCCGCGCATTTGAACCAAGCGACCAAGGCCGAGGTGATCGGTAAGTTTGCGGCCCAGCAAGCCGAACAGCGTTTTATCCCCTATATGGCGATGCACGAGTTTGAGGCGCTGCTGTTTAGTGACAGCGCCATTCTGGCCGACGAGTTGGGCATTGCCGAGGAGCAGGTCCGGCGTGTGCTCGCCGAGTGTGGTGAACCCGAGGCGATCAATAACGGCCCGACCACCGCCCCCTCCAAGCGGTTGGATGGTTGGTCTCCTAAGGGGGAGTTTGCCAAAACCACGAAAGGGATCGCCATTGCCGAGCGGATCGGTATTCCCCTGATGCGGGCGCAGTGCCCGCTGTTTGACGGCTGGCTCGGTGAGCTTGAAGCATTGGTAGGATAAGCATGAAACTCAAATTTAAACACCAGCCCTATCAGGCCCATGCAGTGCAGGCGGTCGTCGATATCTTTAAGGGACAACTCCCGGCCTCTGCTGCCGCCATGAGTTACCGTATCGATCCTGGTAAAGCCAAGAAAGGAACGGAAGATCTCTTTGCAGTGGGCGGTGGCTTCAAAAACGCCGATCTCACGCTCAGCGACAGCGCTCTGCTGGACAATATCCATCAGGTGCAGCGGGTTCAGAACTTGCCGCTGTCAGATGCCTTGGTCAAGACCAAGGTGGCCAAGCTGAATCTCGACATCGAGATGGAAACAGGCACGGGCAAGACCTACTGCTACATCAAAACGATGTTTGAGCTCAACAAGCAGTATGGCTGGAGCAAGTTCATCATCGTGGTGCCCAGTATTGCCATTCGCGAAGGGGTAGCCAAGTCGCTGGAGATCACCGCCGATCACTTCCTGGAGACCTATCACAAGAAGGCGCGTTTCTTTATCTATAACTCCAAAGAGCCGCACCACTTGGAGAGCTTTTCATCGGATGCCGGTATCAATGTGATGGTGATCAACGTACAGGCGTTCAATGCGACCGGCAAGGATAACCGCCGCATTTACGAAGTGCTCGATGATTTCCAGTCACGGCGACCGATCGATGTGATCAGCGCTAACCGCCCCATCTTGATCCTGGATGAGCCGCAGAAGATGGAAGGTGGCAAGACGCTGGATTCGCTGGTGAATTTCAACCCCTTGATGGTGCTGCGTTACTCCGCCACCCACAAGACCAACCACAACAAGATCCACCGGCTCGATGCGCTCGATGCCTACAACCAGAAGCTGGTGAAGAAGATTGCGGTGCGCGGTATCTCGGTGAAGGGGTTGGCGGGCACCCATGCTTACCTCTATTTGCAGGCCATTGAGATTTCAAACAAAAAGCCGCCGGTGGCGGTGGTGGAGTTCGAGCAAAAGCTCTCTGGTGGTAATATCAAGCGGGTTACCCGCAAGCTCGGCAAGGGCGACAACCTGTTCGATCTTTCCAATGAGCTTGAGCAGTACCGCGATGGGTTCGTGGTCTCTGATATCAATGCCAACAGCGATACCCTGAGCTTTACCAATGGTGTTGAGCTGGTGGTGGGCGATGCCATGGGTGATGTGGATGAAAGAACGCTGCGCCAGATCCAGATCCGCGAAGCCATCAAGGCCCACTTTGATAAGGAGGTGGTGCTGTTTAGCCAAGGCGTGAAAGTCTTGACGCTCTTTTTCATCGACGAGGTGGCTAAGTATCGTGATTACAGTGCCAGCGATGAGAAAGGGGAGTATGCCCGGATCTTTGAAGAGGAGTACGCGCTCTATCTGAAGGATCTGCTGCGCCATGAGACGCCCTACACCAAGTACCTGCAAGGGATTCCTGCTGAGAAGACCCATCAGGGCTACTTTTCTATCGACAAGAAAACCAAGCGCGATGTGGATTCCAAGGTGGCGGCTCGCGGCGAGAATGCGGGTCAGTCTGATGATGTGGACGCCTACGATCTGATCCTCAAAGACAAGGAGCGGCTGTTGTCACTGGCTGAGCCGGTGCGCTTTATCTTCTCTCATTCGGCATTGCGCGAGGGTTGGGATAACCCCAACGTGTTTGTGATCTGCTTCCTCAAGCATCCGGATTACAACAATGTGGTCACTCGTCGCCAAGAGGTTGGGCGTGGTTTGCGTCTGTCTGTGAATCAGGATGGTAATCGCATGGATCACCCGGCCACCGTGCACGATGTGAACGTGCTAACCGTGGTCGCCAGCGAGAGCTACACCGACTTCGTGGCGGCGCTGCAAAAGGACATCAGCGATTCGCTGTTGGCACGACCACGTATTGCGGATAAGGCATTCTTCACTGGAAAAATGGTCACTACACCAACGGGGCCGGTTGCCGTGACGGAAGACCAGGCGAGCGATATCGAGTTCTATCTGATCCAAAACGGCTATGTGGACAAGAAGCGCAACGTGACCGAGAAGTACCACCAAGCCAAAAAAGATCACGCCTTGGCCGATTTGCCAGAGGAACTGGCCCCGCTCGGTGATCAAGTATTCAAGCTGGTGGACAGTGTCTTTAGCGAGAGCCAGTTGCCCGACATTGGGGATGACCGCCGCCCGAAGCAGAATCCACTCAACGCCAACTTTGAAAAGCAGGAGTTCAAAGCCTTGTGGGATCGCATCAACCGCAAGGCAGCCTACAGCGTCGAGTTCGATTCGGACGAGTTGGTGCAGAAGACGATTGCGGTGCTTAACAGCAAGGGCTCAGACGGATTGAAGGTCACGCCGTTGCAATACACCATCCAACAGGGTGAGCAGATTGGTTCGGTTACCTACGATGGTCTTCAGGAAGGTAATACTTTTAAGTTGAAGGTCACGGAGACTCAGGCTAGTTACGCCTCCATCCAGTCCGCCGTAAAATACGATCTGATTGGCAAGTTGGCTGAGGGGACACAGCTTACCCGCCGCACTGTCGCACAGATGCTCAAGGGACTCGATGCTGATGTATTTGCTCAGTTCAGGACCAACCCGGAGAGCTTTATCGCTGAGGCCATTCGCCTCATCAACGAGCAGAAAGCCACGGTGATCATCGAGCACTTGGCCTATGACCCGACCGAAGACAAGTTCGAGCTGGATATCTTCACGACCGGCCAGAGCAAACAGGACTTCAGCAAGGCCGGTGAAAAGCTCAAGCGCCACATCTACGACTACGTGGTGACGGATTCCAACATCGAGCGCAAGTTTGTTGAGGAGCTGGACGCCAGCAAAGAGGTGGTGGTCTACGCCAAGCTACCTCGGGGCTTCTTGATCCCGACGCCGGTCGGCGACTACAACCCCGACTGGGCGATCTCGTTTAAGGAGGGTTCGGTCAAACACATCTACTTCGTGGCTGAAACCAAGGGGTCAATATCGTCCATGGATCTGCGGGAGATCGAGAAAACCAAGATCAAATGCGCCCGTAAATTTTTCGACGAAATGAACCGCCGCTTCGCTCCGGAAAATGTGAAGTACGACGTGGTCGATAGTTTCGGCAAGTTGATGGCGGTGGTGAAGTAATTGGGCTAGTTCCCCCCATTTACTGAGTCACGTATCGTGCAGGTGAAAAAAAGAAGAGCCAGACCGAGTTCAATCGGTCTGGCTCTTCTCATGTGGTTGCTACCGCTAAATGGTTGAATTTCAGCTAGTCAGTTTCAGTGAAAGGGCACCATCTATGTCGGCTTTACACCTCTGTGGCTTGAACGCTGCCGCTTTCTTGCTGGTAAACATCGAGATAGAGATAGCCATAGCTGGCCCGTGGATTGGCCAGGCAGACCCAACCCCCTTGCCTCAACGTCACCAATTTGTCTTGGTCGCTCAGCAGTTCTCTTTGTTGAAAGAGTTTGCTAAGGCGCTCAATAAACTCCGGTAAAACGGTGTCGATGTCGGTGAGCCACTGGTCGTCAGCATTGCCATAGACGCCGCTGCGATCCCATAGCAGGGAGACCCCGCAGCGCTCGACAATGGCACGTGCGCCAAAACGTGGTTGAACTTGGGTATGTAATCCCCAATTCCCTATGGTTCCCATTTTCTGTGTACTCCTCATGATAGTAAGTCGTTGTAGAGCTCACTGCTGGCCATGCCTTCTTCCTTCATGAACGGGCCTCCTGACCGGCGTGGCAGTTACAAATTCCCTCGTTCTGCCAGCGACACCACTCCCTCAGTACCGACGACCAGATGATCCAAAATCCGGATATCCACCAGTGCCAGGGCATCCTGTAGGCGCAGGGTGATCTCGATATCTGCCCGGCTGGGTTCCGGGTATCCCGACGGATGGTTATGCACCAGCATCAGGGCGGCAGCATTGTGGTGCAGTGCCCGCTTGACGACATCGCGGGGGTAGACGGTCGCAGCTGACAGGGTGCCCAGGAACATCTCCTCATAGGCCAGGATCCGGTGTTGGTTATCGAGGAACAGTGCTGCAAAAACTTCGCGATCCCGTGTTTGCAGCAGTCCTTGCAGGGCCTGATGGGCCACGTGTTTATCGGTGATGGCAATGCCCTTGGCGAGCTTCTGGCAGCAACAGCTTGGGCGATGGTGAGTGAGCAGGTCATCGTCGGTGACAAGGTCAGTCACCCGGTAGGTGCCGGGTTGCTCCCCGGCGGTGAGTTTTTGATGCAACATGATTAGGCTCCATACGCCATCGCCCCACCGTGAGGGATGCGGCTGGGTCGGCGAGGTGTTTGGTTAATAGGGTGGTAAATGTGGTGGTTGCAGGATTGGCTGGTGGTGTTCAGGCCGCAAGGGTGTGAGTGGTGTAGTCGTACAACGGGACGTGGTAACTGGTCGCAAGCAGTGTGCCTAGCTGGGTTAGCCAGCGGTGATCCGGGTGGTCGCACAGCCATTGAACCAGTTTATTGCCCTGTTCGTTTTCATAGCGCAGGTAGAGGGCATAACCGTTCACTGGCTGGCTTTGGTCATGCACCACGTCAATCTGGCCATGGTGATCAAGGTAAGCCTCCAGCTCGATGGCGATCACGGCGTTAATTATCTTCGCTCTCCTTGTCAGGGGTGGGGTCACTCTCCACGGCATAGCCGCGATGGATGCAGATGCGCTGCAGGTCGCTCAGAAAGTTGGCCAGCACGCGGGGCTGCTCGCTGAGCGGAACCGGCCCTGCTTGGCAATGCCAGAAACAATTTCGCTTGGGGTCAATGCAGATCTCATCCCTCGGCTGGCTCATGGTGTGCCAGTCCTCAGCATTGGTGAGGGAGAGCAGTTGCCACTGCACGCCAGACCAACGGAGCTGCAGGGTGACTGTGCGGATGTGTGGACTATCCGGGGTCAGGTGTAGCAGCCAAAGCTGACCACTGCGAGTGGGGGTTAGCTTGGCGCTTGTGGCGACTCGTCCCAGCCATTGGCGTGAGTAGTGGGAGAGCGCTAATTCTTGGCTCATCGTGTCCTCCTAATCCCCTGCGACCGTGATGCTGAAACATTCCAACCGACAGTAGGCAATGAAGTTGCTTTGCCAGATATCGAACAACTCCCGCGCTTCGGCCAGTCGCAGTGGCCCCCAGCCCAACATGATGTGTTCCCCATCGAGGAAGTTGAAATCGAGCTCCTTGCAGAGCTCAGCATCTTGGCCCTGCCCCTGGTAGCTGAAGTCGGTGACGTAATCGAACAGCCAGCCATCGAGCCCACGGATCAAGCGGATCTCGACCGGGTGCACGCCGCCTTGCTCGGCGCTGTAGCCGGGATTGCGAAAGTTGAAGGTCAGTTGGGTTAAGCGCTCAATATTGAGCTCGGTTTTAGCTATTTCTTGGTCGAGGAGAACCAGCAATGCTTGGTCAACGGGCAGGGTAAAGCCGTCCCGGAAAAAGGGAATAGTCATGGTGTACTCCTTGTGGGGTTTAATCTTGGCCGAACAGCTCGCGCATTTTTCTGGCCACACGGGCACGGATCTGTTCATCGATAAAGGCGGTAATGCTGGCGAGCGCCGCACTGAGTACCGCGATGTCATCGGTGAGCCCCATAGGCAGCACATCCGGGATCGCATCGATGGGCGAGATAAAGTAGGCCAACGCGCTGTAGATCAGCAGCTTGGCCCAGAGCGGCAGGTCATCCTTCTGGCTGGTGTAGTAGAGCAACAGGCAGGTTTCAATAAAGGGCCGACCGGCACGCTTGGCAAAGGCGCAGAGCTTGCGCCAAAAGCCTTGCTGGTCGAACGGCTCGCATTCGGGAGGAATACAGGGGGGCATAGTGTGTCTCCTTCACAGGTGGGTGAATGGCAGAAATGAAAAGAGGAGGCAAATGCCTCCTCTTGGATGGGAATGGGTGTGAACTATTGGTCCCACATCAAGCAGTCAAACTCGGGGGTATTGGTGGCGGGCAGTACAGCGGCGACCTCTTTGGTTGGCAGTGCGAGTTGCTTGCCGTCAGCCGTCAAAATGCGGATCGACTTGGCCTTGCGTAGCTTGTCCCACATGTCGAAGAAATTGTTCTCACCGACACGGGACTCGGTCTCATAGGGCGCATCGTATTGGCTGCCATCGATGATGATGGTGAAAGCTTGCCCAGCATAAGAGCCGTACTCCTTGCCCTGCACGGTAGCCGTCATGCTGACCTTGCGGGTGTCATTACAGGCGATATAGAGGTTGTTTTGCTCGTTGACCACCGCCGTGTATTCGCTGGTCCCCTGTCCCCAGCCACTGCTCCAGCGTCCGGCCTCGCCATAGGCCAGGGCGTTGTTGCATAGCAGGATGGCCGTCAACGTGATCCAACATTTGTTCATGGTTAAGGAAAGTGCGAACAAGTATCCCACGAACAAAAAATGAAAATTTTAGTCATTTAATATCAATGGGTTACCAGTAAATGCTCTCGTGCCATATGACTTATTCGCACCTTCCTTAGGTGTGGTTATATTCGCCCTGTAGGGTGGAAATAAAAAACGTGCTTTTAAAA
>JADHEF010001071.1_pt1 | contig 20017 bp, 17 predicted proteins | sample 8952391 | NCBI WGS metagenome assembly JADHEF01 (sample SAMN16124439, study PRJNA663245) | bioreactor sludge metagenome | isolation source: sludge (nitrite) | place: India:Bengaluru | collected 2019-02-28
GCGTCGCGCTCCGAAACGACCGCCTTGCCATCCGCCAGCCCGAACACGCCGTGCGGACAGACCTCCAGGCACCGACCGCACCCGACACACGTGTCCCGGTCCAGCCGCAAGGTCACCACATTCTTCAGGTATTCCATGCTCACATGCTTTCCCAAACTTGAGTGTTTCGCGTTGAGCGTTCCTCTCAAACGAACCGCGCCGCGACCCATCCCGCAAGGCCCACCACAGCCAGCGCGCCCTGCATCGGCAGCGCCCAGCCCATCTCGCTGCGGACGCCGGAAGCCGACGTGTACGTCGTCGAACCGGTGAACCGCAGGCCCAAGAACGAACAGGCCGCCACGCTGATCAGCCCCGCCGACAAACCGCCGAGCCAGCCGAACGGCCCGAACCCGGCAAGCGCCGCCCCGACAACCGCACCGACGGCCGCGCCCTTGGCCGCGAACGCCCGCCCCGGCAGCCAGGGCAGCAGCGCAGGCGTCAGCACGATCCCGGCCAGATAGTTCACCCCGACCGCCCACGCGACCCAAAGCGCCTGCTCCCGCGTCAGCCGGTAACCGTGCCGCCCCAGCCCCGCCGACGCAACAAAACACGCCAACACCATCGCCGCCGGCATAAGAAGCCGTACCAGTTCATTCGGCGTCAGCACCAGACGGTCCGGCAGCGTGAACCGCACCCGCCGCATCTCCGGCGTCGCCCGCATGCCAGCCCGCAGGAACGCGGGCAGATCAACCGCCCGCACCGGGCCGTAAACCACGTGGAAGCCCGTCCGCCGTGCCACCTCGTGCGCCGCCACGCCGGGCGCCCCGAGCTGCGGCACGACCAACTTCCGGTGTCCGACCACCTTCGCCACCTCGCTTGAGGCCAGGCGCGCGACCAGTTCCTCGGTCCCGAACGTGCCCTTGCCTGCCGCGCACCACACGTTGACCCCTTTCGTGTCCAGCACCAGCACCCAGGCGTCTAGGCCGTCCAGCGCCCGCCGCACGTGGTCGAACGAGAGCTTGTAGTTGGCCGTCACCAGCAGCGGCGCGTCCGGCGCAGGCGCCCCGACCGCATACAGCCCCGGCGGCACCGTGTACCGCATGCGCCCCACGCCGCTGCGCACCGCCCACGCGCCCAGCCGGTCGCGCCACGTCCAGCTCGTCGCCACGCGCGGCACAGGCCCGGCCGCCGTTTCCGCACAGCCGGAGACCCATCGCGCGGGCGCTTCACGCCCGCCTGTCCCGCAACAGCATCCACCGCCCATCGCTCAGCACTCCTTCGTCTTCCGCGACACTTTCCCGGCGTCGCCACCGAGAACGTCGGCCAGCTTCTCCGCGTCACGAACCACCACCGGCTCACCTGCCAGAGTGTCCTCCAGCCATTTCAGAACCGGACGAACCGCTTTCCGCGCCTCGCCCTGCGGCAGCCGGTAATACGCCCACCGCCCGTCCTTGCGCACCTCGACCAGATCGGCCTCGCTCAAAAGCGAAAGATGCTTGGAAACCGCGACCTCACTCCGTTTTCCTCCGCATGACTCACCACCAGGTTTCGAGTTGGATGCCGGCGGAGAGCCCTGCGGTGTCTCCGCGATACTGCGACCCGCCAACGTAATCCTCAAATTCGTCGGACCACCAGGCATAGGTCACGAACAGGCGCAGCTCGGGGCGGCTCAGAAAACTGATGTTGGGACGGATCATCGGGGCTAAGGTCAGCTTATACAGCTCCCCGCTTTGGACGTTCTCTGCTGAAGAATGGTCAACCGAGCCTTCCACAGCCAAAGCGAAGGTGTCGGTGAAGTGGTAGATCGGACGCAGTCCGCCTGAGTACCAGTCGTAGCGGTCCTCCCCAGAGTCAAAGTCTTCGTAGAGCAGCACCGCAGACAGAACCCAATGCTCATCGATGTTACGTGTCAAGTTGTTGAGAACGCGGGTGGTGCGGAAATCGTTGATGTCATATTCCGAAACATTGGCAATCGGCAATGCGGCCGGGCGGGTGAGAACGGCCTGGAAGTTATAGGCGGGACCGGCCCCATACATTATGGCGAAGGTGTTGTCCCACTCCTCCCACTTGTTCATCTGGATCAGCGCTAACGACCCGCCATTGCTGTCGCCGAGATTGTATCGGGTGCCCTCTTCATCCTCAATGGTGTCGCCGTTGAATGCGGAGTAGGCCCCCAGGATATCAAGTTTCCCCGAAAGCATGGGGATCCCGTGAGCGCCCACGTTCAGGGTATCTTCCCCTAAATTGAAGTCGTTATCCGTCACCACCGATCCATCGGAATTCAGTTTGTCTGTAGAACCTCCTATCCATGCGAGTGAGAGCGTTGCGGGGGTGTCGGAAATAGGGATGTTTTCTACACCGCCTCCGGAGCCGGCCATGTCGTAGAAATGAAAATCATCAATGTGGATGCTGTAGCGGTTGTAGAAGCGCTGGCCAGCCCAGAAGTCGATGTCCGGGAGACTTCGGATGGCGCCATGCGCGTTGGCGAAAGCCTCACGCAGGGAGGTGGTGGTCTCGGCTGCTGCGGAGTTGTCCATGGGGGTTGAGAGCGCCATTCGCACTTGGGTGTCGACAGACATCTTGTCGTTGTTGACCTGCTCTTCCTGGGTGCTGTGTTTAAAGGCCATTTCGAGGTAGGTTTCCGCTTCATTTCCGAGACGGTATTTCTTTGCCGCGCCGGGAGCCTGGAAGGCAGGCTGTATTTCGCCGTTACCGCTGGTGCCGAAGCCGGAGCGCAGGTAACCGTGATACTCAAGCCCGCTTAGTCTTTTTGACAACTGCTCCTGAATCGCGGAAATATCCGCTTCGTTCTGCCTGCTGAGCGCAAGTATGTCGGTGGTTGCGTTTGTGCCGATATTCCCGAGTGAAAGAGCGGCAATGGTTTCTTCCTGTTGCTGATTGCGCTGCTTGAGTTCGTTGATGGTTATGGTTTTGTTTAGATCATTTGTCTGTAGTTGCTCGATCTTTTTTTCAAGAGCAGAGATTCGGGACTCATAGTTCTTCTGCAACTGCATAACCTGAGCTTTTAGGGTTTCAAAGTCGTTATCTTGGGCGAAAAGTTGTGAACCGGCGCTGAATAAGGCACAACAAACTAACAAACGAATTCGCATGGCCTGCTCTCCTCGGTAAGCTGCACACGTGCGGTTACAACGCCAACAAAATCAACTTGAATCATTTTCAGTCGGACCTGCCGGCACCAAACCGATTCACATTATTATTTTATGACTCTGCCAAAAGCTTGCTCCAACTGTCAATCCTATTAAATGCGTTCTCGACAGCGGCGAATTGAAAATGAAATGCGCGCTTTTTGAAAAGTGGGGAAGCGATAAGAGCGGATGCGAGGGCTCCCCGGAACCCGGGGAACCCGAAGGACATTCCGGGGGGCTGACGCAGTGCCATGCCCAGACAGTCGGGATTCCGGCCCTTTCTCTCTTTACCTCGCCGTGTACAGCAGATACAGCCCGCCTAGCAGGACCAGCGCACCGCAGACTTTCTTCAGGAAAACCGCGCCCTTGAATTTCTCGTTCCAGTTCAGATAATGCTGGACCACCTCCGTGAACGTCCCCGCCAGCACGATCACCCCGCAGTGCCCCACGCCATAAAGCGCCAGCAGCAGGATGCCGTAGGCGAGGTTGGTCGAGGCCAGCCGGAAGGTCACACCCAGCATCGGCGCCATGTAGGCGAACGTGCACGGCCCCAGCGCCACGCCGAAGACCAGCCCCAGCACGAACGCGGCCAGCAGGCCCTTGCTCTTGATCCCGGGCTGGGCCGCGCTGGGCAGCGGCAGGCACAGCACGTCTAGCAGATGAAAGCCGACTGCGAAAAAGATCGCCGCCACCGCGTAATTGCCCCAGCGGCCCACGTCGCCCATCATCCGGCCCGCCGCCGCCGTCACCGCCCCGATCACGCCGATGGTGATCAGGATGCCCAGCGAGAAGAGCAGCGAGATCGTGAACGCCCGCCGCGTGGTCATCCGCCCCTGCTGGTCGATGAAACCCACGATCAGGGGGATGCTCGCCAGATGGCAGGGGCTGAGCACGATGCTCAGGACACCCCACACCGCCGCCGCCGCCAACGCGATCGCGGGCGTCCCCTCCACCGCCCGCGTCAGTCCCGCGAACAGTTCGTTAATCATCTGTCCTCCTTCCTTCAGCGTTGAGCGTTGGGCGTTAAGCGTTGGACGTTTTTCTCAGCCACCCCCACCCCGAACTCCTTCCACTTGGCCAGGATGTCTTCCTTGGAGAAGAACCCCTCGTGCCGGAACAGTTCCTTGCCGTCGGCCCCGTAGAAGATCTGCGTGGGGATGAGATTGATCCCGTACTGCTTGCCTGCGTCCGGATTCTCCCACACGTCGATGAACTCCGTCTTGAAGGTCTCCGCGCACGTCGCCTTGAGATCGTCCAGGATCGGTTTCATCATCTTGCACGGGATGCACTTCCCAGCTCCCAGATCCACCAGCCGCGGCAGCGCCTTGGCTTGCGGGGCGGATGCCGCAACGCCCGCCTTCGCCGCCGACCCGGCCGGCTCCGCCTTCTTGCCCTGCTTCAAAAACACAACAGCACCCGCCGCGACGACCACCGCCGCGATAATCGCGATATTCTTACCGTTCATCATGCCCGCCTTACCCTTTAACTTTTTTGTGCCCTTAAGAACCAACAACAGCAATGAGGAAATTGTGCTCTCGCAAAGGCGCAAGGATGCAAAGGCTTTCGAACTTGGCGTCTTTGCGTCTTGTCGAGAAATCGATTGGCTGTGTTTTCACGTTGGACAAACCTAACAGACCAATTTCGCCGCGCCCGCAGCGGCGGCCTTCTCGACCGCCTCCGGCGACATCGGCGTCTTGCCCTTTTCCATCCCGAGATCCGCCAGCTGAAGATGCTCAAAAGCCGTGAAGCCCGCCTGCTCCAGCGACAGCTTCACACAATTCAACGGGCATCCGTCAATAGCCAGCACCTTCGACGCGGCCGCCGTCGTGGCCATGATCCCCGACACGCGCCCGCCGATTCCCGCGAGGCAGAACATCTTGCCCGTCCCGTCCCGCGTCATCTTCCGCGCCGCCTGATCCGCCACCGCACCCACATCCGCCGCGCCCGAACACGCGAAAATCAGTTTCGGGGCCGCCCCGCACGCGCACACATTCTGTTCGCTCATACCTACCTCTCTTTCGTTACTCCTTGGCGATCTTTGCGCCTTGGAGAGAACCTCTTTCTCTCGCAAAGCCGCAAAAGCAACCTGACTACTGAACATCCGGCAGACCGTTGACAATCCTAATCACTCCGTCCTTTAGCAAGGCTGAGTTGAAATTGATCAGCAAGCCCAGCCGTTTTCCTGACAGGCGCAAGTAGGTCAGAAGTTGTTTCTTATGAACCGGGTGAACGGTTTCCACTGATTTGAGTTCGACAACCACGCAATCGGCAACCAGAAGGTCGAGCCGGAAGCCCTCGTCGTAGACATGTCCATCGTACACAAACGTCACAGGGACTTGGCGCACGACTGTCAATCCGCGTTTAACCAACTCGTGAAACAACGCGGTTTCGTATACGGACTCCAACAAACCGGGACCCAGTGCCTTGTGAACCAAAAGCGCTGCATCCACAATCTGTTTTGCAGTCTCATTTTCCAAAATCCACCTCTTTGCGCTCTTTGCGTCTTTGCGAGAAACGCCTACGCCAATAACTTTTTGATGTCGTCCGCACCCAGCACCTTGCCCGCGCTGACGACCTTCCCGTCCACCGCCAGGGCCGGCGTGATCATCACGCCCATCTTCATGATGTCCGCGAGCTGGTCGACCTTCTCGACCGTCGCCTCAATTCCCGCAGCCGTGACCGCCGCCTCCGCGTTGGCCAGCAGCGTCTTGCATTTCGGGCACCCCGTGCCCAGAATCTGGATCTTCTTCATTTTCTATTCCCTTTCCATAGGCTAATACAACATCCCGAATACGTATCCCACCAGCGTCGCCAACACGACCACCAGCGTCACGAACGCCACCGTTTTCTTCGGCCCCAGCACGCTGTTAATGACCAGCATGCTCGGCAGGCTCAGCGCCGGCCCGGCCAGCAGCAGTGCCAGTGCAGGCCCCTTGCCCATGCCCGAGCCCATTAGGCCTTGGATGATCGGCACCTCGGTCAGCGTCGCGAAGTACATGAACGCCCCCGCGAACGAGGCGAGGAAGTTGGCCCGCAGCGAGTTGCCGCCCACGGCCTTGGCCACCCATTCCGAGGGGATCATGCCTTCCTCACCCACGCGGCCCAGCAGGAAACCCGCCGCCACCACGCCGATCAGAAGTAATGGCAGGATCTGTTTCGCGAAGGTCCAGGACGATTCGAACCAGTGCCCGCCCTCGCCCTTGTCCGTCGCCGTAAGCCACGCCAGGCCCAGCGACCCGACGGTGAAGGCCGCCAGCGCGTTGCCGCCCGTGCCCAGCGCCGTCAGCGCGGTCAAAGCCGCCACCAAGCCGACCTTCCACGGGCGCATCTTGAACCAGGCCACCAGCATCACGCCGAGCCCCGCCGCGAACAGCGCCGTGAGGGTCCACTTGACCTTGAACAGCGTCGCCCACAAACCCTCGGGGTTCTGCGGCTTGCCGAAATTCGCGAACACCAGGATCAGCACCATCGAGGCGAAGTAGAGCGATGTCTGCCACAGCGGGCGCCCGCCCGTCTCCTCCGGCAACTGCATCGCCGCCGCGATCTTCGCCTCCTCCTCGCGCCGGAACATCAGGTGCATGGCGTAGCCGACCACCACGCTGAACACCACCGCGCCGACCGCGCGCGCCACGCCCAGCTCCGGCCCGAGTATCCGCGCCGTCATGATCATGGCCAGCACGTTGATCGCCGGACCCGAGTAGAGGAACGCGCACGCCGGCCCCAGACCCGCGCCCATGCGGTAGATGCCCGTAAACAGCGGCAGGATCGTGCAGGAACAGACCGCCAGAATGCTGCCCGACACCGCGGCCACGCCGTACGCCAGCACCTTCTTCGCGCTGGGCCCGAGGTACTTCATCACCGCCGCCTGGCTCACGAACACCCCGATCGCGCCGGCGATGAAGAAGGCCGGCACCAGGCAGAGCAGCACATGCTCCTGCGCATACCACTTCACCAGATGCGCCGCTTCCAGCAACGCATGGTCAAACCGCGCCACGCCCGCCGGCAGATAAAAGCAGGCCAGAAACCCCGCCACGATCCACGCCAGCCTTTTCCATTCGCTCTTCCAGTCCATCTTTCGCCTTCTAACGTTTACCTGTTTAGCCTGTCAGGCCTGACTACAGCACCCTTTATCGGTGCCTTCATCCGCCTAACAGTCTAATAGCCTTCAGCCTAAACACCTTCTCACTCTCCCTTGATCACCGCCTCGACGCAGTGCATGAAATTCAGCACGCAGGGCACCTTCAGGGAATAGAACACCTGCTTGCCCCTCTTGTCGTCCTCCACGACACCCGCATTCTTCAAGATCAGCAAATGCTTGGACACGGTGGAATAGTCCAGTTCCAGCCCTTCGACCAACTCACACACGCAGCGCTCGCCGGCCGCCAGCTGCTCCACCATCCACAGTCGGGCCGGGTGTGCCATGGCCTTCAGCACCTTTGTCTTCGCCGCCAGAACCGACTTCTCTTGCTTGGTCATAAAACCTTTCTCGTTTTGTTGTTTGGTATAATAACCAAATATCAGCCGGACTGTCAACCCCTCGTAATCACGCCAGACTGAATGCCCTCCCGACCTCCGTTCTCCGTCTTCTCTCCTCTGCGGCTTTGCGCCTCTGCGTTATATCGATCCCTCCCCCTTATCCCTCCGCCTTCAGCGTTTTTCCAAGGTGAGCCGCGGCTGCGACGGCAACCGGAAACGGGGCAACAACCTGACGGGCATGCCGCTAAGGCGCAGGACGCATCTCGACGCGGTAAAAGGCCTGAGGGTCCACATGGGTGGGCAGGATGCGGGTTATGTTCCCTCCGGTTCCGGCCACGTCGATAGATCCCGCGACAGGCGTCCAGTCACCGCTCGTGAGTTCATCCGTGCGGTAAAGCGTGTAGAGATAGCCGCTCAAGGTCGGCCATGAGACCTCAAGATCCCCGGTTTCCGAAAGAGCCGCCTGCCCGAGCGTCAACGTGGTCGAGAAGGCGGAAGCCTCTGACCAAACGGACCAGGCGGCGAGATTGTCTTGGTGACGTATGCGCCAGAGGTAATTGGTGTAAACAAGCCTGCCCTCCGGAACTCGGTGTGTGCAGGTCGGGCCTGTTTTCACGTCATAGGCTGGCGCGCTAAACCCGATTGCGGCAACCGCGACTTGCCAATGCGAGGTGGCGTGGGTATCGGCGGGGTCAGGGTCGCTGAAGATGGACGATTGCAGGAGCGGCTGCAGCCCGCAGAGGTAGCCGGCAGGTGGAGCCGCACAGAAGGGTTTGTTGGGCGCGCGGTTGGCAAGGAAAAAGGCCGATACTGCGCGGGCCATGTTCATCGTCACCACAGCGGTGGGCGCGGTCAGGTTGGAATCAACGCCTGTCCAATGGTCAAAAGCATACCCCTGCTCCACGGCGGTGAGCGTCACAACCGTATTTGGGGCATAGCTGCCGCCGGGCGGATCGAGCGTAACCGATCCGGTGCCGATTACGTTGACGCTGAGCCCGAACGGCTGTGGAGGAAGCAGCGTGAAGGGTAGGTAAGACCCCCATTCGCCGTAGCCGGCGCTGTTGCCGCCGCGCACTTTCGCACGGTACCTGTGATTGGTAGCGAGGGTCACAGTCGAGGTCCAGCAAAGTCCCGCAATGCCCGCCTGCCGGATAACGCCGGTGGTTCCGACGGTAAGGTCGTCGACCTGCAAGTCAAAGAGTCGCGCCCCGTATAAAGGCCTCCACTCAAAAACGACAGGCTGGTCATTTGTCGAGCAGAGCGGCTGCGTCATGCCTGTGACGTAGTAGATCGGCGCGATTTCCGGTACGGCGAAGTTGATGCCGGTTTTCGTGCCGGTTCCCACGGACACGACATTGGCCAGAGCACGGCTGGTTTTGTTGGAGTAATATTGACGTGCATAGCCGTCGGACTCGTTCAAATACGCCTGTACAAAGTAGCTGCCCGAAGGGATCGCCCGCAGCAGGTAGTAGCCGTTTGCATCCGTGTATGCGCTGCTGATGCGCACAGCTGTGTTGCCGATGGTCCAAGCGTATATCGAGACATCAGCCAGCGCGACACCGTCGCACGCACGCGTGACGCGTCCGCTGATCGCGCCCGAGACTGTGGACACGATCATATTGAGCCCCGATCGCGTTTCGCCCGCAGCGAGGGTAATGCGCGTTGCGCCAGCAAAGGACGAACTCCCGTAATAAGTCGGCGCGTAAGATCCGCCGAAATCTTGGTTATGGTAGGCCGGCACGGCATAGACCACATAAGTGCCGGGTGCCAGACCTGAAATCAGAAAGTTCCCAGCCCAATCCGTCCCATTATCTCGGCCGACGACAGTGCCGTTGGTGGACAGGGCGTAGACCGACACCTCCTCCAAACCCCATTCGTCGATGTTCCTGACCGTGCCCGTCAACCTGGCTTGGGAATAAACCAGCGGGCACACGCCGACGTATTCATTGGTAACGGTGAGGTCGACGACATCAGCCTCCTCGAAGGCCAGTTTGCGGTCGTAGAAGGAGCCGGCCCGGCCGTAATAGGAATCCCCCCACGATTGAATCCGATACGGACCGCGTGGAAGGCCTTTCAGCTGGTAGCTTCCGTCGCTGCCGGAGTACGCCGTCATTATATCAATGCTTCCTCCCGAGTAGATATCCGCACCGGCCGGCCATGCGTAGACCTGCACGTTACCGGCCGCATAACCGCCCGCGTTGCTGACCACACCTGAAAGGATTCCACCCAGCGTCAGGCCGATGTCAATGCCATCTACGGAGTCCCCCTCCTCGACATGGATCAAATCCGCAAAGTAAGGCGACGATCGGCCGCTGTAGTACTGTTTGATATAGAATTTGGCATCCGGATTCTCGTAGGAATTTTCCGTGTCGGCATAGACGCGGAAATCTCCGGGAACCAACCGGGTGGCAGTATAGGAGCCATCCTCTAACGTGGTGATACTGTCATAATTATTGTTGCCGCCCATCGACCAGACGGAGATACGCAGACCTGCTACGGGCTGACCTGCCGCATTGGTGACGGTTCCGCTGATCTGGGCGGTAACAGGCAGGCGGAAGTTGATGTTGCTCTTGATCAGCCCGCCCGAAATCGAGACGCGGTGAGCGAATTCCGATTGCCATTGACCGAAATAGTACTGGCGCGGATAATCCGGGTGATAGACGCTCACGCTGTACGAGTCGGCTTGCAGCGTGGTCATCTGGTAGTACCCCGCTGCGTTCGCCGTTGCGGAGCCGCTGTAGTTATTGCCGTACGCGTCGATGGAGGCGCCCGCCAATGGAGAGCCGTCGGACAGGCAGACCGTGCCGCAAATCGTGCCGTAGGTAACGGTGGGCAAAGCGAAGTTGATGTTGGTCAGGACGCCCTCCAGCTCGACGGTGAGCAGATTTGCGTCCGCTTGGTTGACCTTGTTGCTGTAATAGCGTAGCGCGTAGCCCAGCCCTTCGGGATTAGCGCAAATCCGCCAAGTTCCGGTGTTGACGTACAGAGCGTATTTACCGTTACTGTCAGTCACCGTCTGTAGGACGCCTCCGATTTGTGTGTCGGACGCGGTCTCGAAACCTCCCACGTTCACGCCCATAATCGGATTCTGCGTGGCAGCGCTGATGACGCGCCCGCTGATTTCGGCGTAGCGGCTCAGAACAAAGTCGACAGTGGAGTTTGTTATACCGGGACCCACAGCTAGCGCCGTGGCCTCACTATAAAAGAACTCGTCGTCATACCATTCGGGCCTGTACTTTGCATACGCTTTCGGTGGTCCATAAATGGCATAGCTCGGGTCCGCATAGAATTTGTAGGTGCCAACGGGCAGCGAGAAGGCATAGTGGCCAGTCGCGTCCGTGTGAGCGACGGGTATTGTCCCGGAACCGATATCGACGTTGTGGGCCTGTATGCTGATCCCATAGGGCACGACGCTATCGGTTGTGCTGACGTGTCCTGAGACAAGGTGTTGCCCGCAAACCGTCATCGGTTGACAGCAACAGAGTAAGAGCCCAACGGCCAGCGACGACGGCAGAGAAACGAATGGCGCTTTCATTGCGACCTCCTGTTTTCATCTGGCACGTAAACTTGATAATGAGTGATCGGATGGTCCGCATGTGCTGTTCAACGTGTTCACACCCGGAATATTAAGTGAGGTGCTTTCACATCAAACTTCCCGTACATCAACGTTAGTTTAGGCCTCTTTTATTTTCGCTGTCAAGCATTCTTAATGATAGAGATCGGGGTGAGGGTTTCACGCTCATTCCCCCATTCCCGTAACTGAAGAAATGCACAAGATTTCTGGATGGTAGGGTGCGCCTGGACGGCGGGTTGTCTCCTGCGCGGTACGGGTCGCAGGCGGCGTGCTCGGAAACGGACGCAGGTCGCGCACCGACGGCGTGGCCAAGAACCTGAGCCGGCAGGTGCGCCTCGGAACAGGTGTCGCGGCGAGGGCTCCGGAAACGTCGTCGTGCGGGCCCGCGGTCCACCCGGTCACGACGGCATCGGAGGCCGAAGCGGGATTGCGAGCCCGGCCCGCATGCGGGACTAAGCGAGTTGAGCCAGCAACGCGTCGGTCTGCACGTCGGTACCGATCGTGATGCGCAGGTACTCGCCCGTGGCCGGTCCAGGGAAATAGCGTACGAATATTTTCGCCGCCCTCAGCGCGTCGAACACGTTTCGCGCGTCCCCGTCCGGCGGGCGCGCGAAAAGGAAATTCGTCTGCGAATCACAGACTCTCCAGCCGCGCCGGCGTAGCTCGGCGGTCAGCCGTTCACGCGTCGTGCGAATCTTACGCACGTTCTCGCGCATGTAGGGCAAATCGCTGAGCGCGGCAAGCCCGACCACTTGGGCGAGCATATCCATGTTGTACGAATCTTTAATCTTGTAGAGCGCGCCGATCAGATCAATGGGGCCGATCACATACCCGAACCGCATGCCCGCCAGTGAGAAAGATTTTGAAAAAGTGCGCATCACCAGCGTATTCGCGTTCCCTTCCTCCAAGGCGAGATCCATGCAGTTCGCGTCCGCGAAATCCCCGTACGCTTCGTCGATCAGCACCACCCCGTCGAACGCTTTGCAGAACGCCGTCACCACCGTCTTGTCGTACATCATGCTGGTGGGCGCATTGGGGTTGGTCATGAAGAAAAGCGAGGCGCCGAAGCCTTGAGGCATGCGCCACGTGAAATCCGCGTTGAGCTTTACAGGCCGGAGTTCGACCCCGCGGCTCTCTGTCAAGACCGGATAAAGCGAATAGGAAGGCAAGAAATAACCGACGCTGCCGTTGTTTTCCACAAACGCTCTTGTGCACAGCGCGAGGATCTCATCCGAACCATTGCCGATAAAAATCTGATTCACGGAACACCCGTGGATCTCCGCGATGCGCTGTCGCAGCGCCATAAAAACCGGGTCGGGATAGAGACGCAGCCGCGCGTAATCAAAGGTGCGTAGCGCCTCGGCTACTTTCGGGCTCGGCGGATACGGGTTCTCGTTGGTGTTGAGCTTGATGATGCCCGGATCTTTGGGTTGCTCCCCGGGCGTGTAGGCTTCCAAGGCCTGAACGTTTTTGCAGATGTACATAACGGCCCTAATTTAACACACTTCCGCCCCTTTCGCATATCGGACAAACACCCGATTGAAAAATTTTTACTTTGCCTCCTTGCCAGTGTGCGTCCGTTTTTGCTAATTTGTTTACCACTTTTGCGCCCATCGTCTATCGGTTAGGACACAAGGTTTTCATCCTTGGAAGCGGAGTTCGACTCTCCGTGGGCGCGCCAATCTCTGGAACCGCAAGCCGTTGGTCTTGCGGATTTTTTGTTTCGGACCACTCTGCGGGGCCGACTATGAAAATCCTGCTGCTCACGCCGCCGCTTGTCCAACTCAATACGCCCTATCCTGCCACACCCGCGCTGGCCGGGTTCCTGCATAGTCAGGGTGCGGCTGTGGCACAGGCTGATCTCTCGCTTGAACTCGCTCTGCGCCTTTTCTCGCGCGACGGGCTCAGACAGATCGCCGCTGCCTGCCGAACACGCGGCTCGGCCGATTCCCGCGTTCGTTTCTTTCTCGACCACCTTGACGCCTATCTGGTCACCGTCGAAACCGCCGTCGCTTTTCTGCAAGGCCGTGACGACGCCGCAGGCTGGCTCATCGCACGGCGCGGCTATCTGCCCGAAGGCCCGCGTTTTGCCGTGCTCGCCCCGGATGGAACAGGTGTGGATGAAGAGGAGACGCTTGCGGAGTTCTTCGGCACGCTGGGAATCACGGACCGCGCCAAGTTGATCGCCTCGCTTTACCTCGACGACCTCGCGGACATCATCCGCGTTGGCGCTGATCCCGATTTCGGTTTCGCGCGTTACGCCGAGAGAATCGCGGCCAGCGCGCCGACCTTCGACCCTGTCCTGCAGCGGCTTGCCGCCCCCCCCACGCTGATCGACAGGCTCATCGACGCGCTCACCGAAGAAGCGTGGAACCGGCACAAGCCGCAAACCATCGGCATCACGCTCCCCTTCCCCGGCACGGTCTACGCGGCTTTCCGGATCGCCGCGGCGGTGCGTCGGCTCGCCCCTGCGACGCGAATCGTCTTCGGCGGCGGCTACGTCAACACCGAACTGCGCAACCTCACCGATCCGCGCGTGTTCGATTTCGCGGATGATCTCTGCTTCGACGAGGGGTTCGCCCCTTGGCTCGGTATTCTCGGCAAAGGCCCCCGCACCCGCACTGCCACCCGCGCCGTCCCGCCGTCCTCGGCCCTCTGTCCGCCGTCCTCAGACATCCGGTCGCAGTCCTCCGTCTTCACAGCCCCCTCCTACGCCGGCCTCGATCTTACACGGTACGTCAACGTGTTCGAAATGGCCAATCCGATGCACCGCATCTGGTCGGACGGCAAATGGATCAAGCTGCAACTCGCCAACGGCTGCTACTGGCATAAATGTGCTTTCTGCGATGTCGCGCTGGACTACATCGAACGTTACGAGGCGCCGGACGCGAAGAGGCTCGTGGATACGATTGTCCGCCTGAAGCGCGAAACGGGACAAAGCGGATTTCATTTCACCGATGAGGCGCTCGCCCCCGCCCTGCTCAGACAGCTTTGCGAAGAGCTGTTGAGCCGCGGCGAAACGATCACCTGGTGGGGCAACATCCGCTTCGAAAAAAGTTTCACGCCCAGCCTCACGGGCCTCATGGCTAGAGCCGGCTGCATTGCGGTCACCGGCGGACTCGAGTGCGCGCACGACCGGCTGCTGAAACTGATGACGAAGGGCATCACCTTGTCCGGCGCCGCCCAAGCGTGTCAGGCTTTCTCGGACGTGGGCATCCTTGTCCATGCCTATCTCATGTATGGGTTCCCCACGCAGACCGAGAAAGAAACCTATGAGGCGCTGGAGTTCGTCAGGCGACTTTTCGCGGCAGGCCACGTCCAGTCCGCCTACTGGCACCGCTTCGCTCTCACCGCCCATAGCCCGATCGCTCGGCATCCTGAAAAGTTCCGGCTCGCTCTTCCTCCGCAGCCGGTTCCTGAATGGCGTTTCGCCCTCAACGAGATCCCTTACGAAGAGCCCGGAGCGCCGGACCATGAAAGGCTCGGCGCCGGTCTGCGCCGAGCCCTTTACAACTATATGCTCGGGCTCGGCTTGGATCTCCCGGTCCAGAAGTGGTTTGCCGATACGGCAACCTGAACCGTAAATTTTGGATGTTTATTTAGCGGATAAAAAGGTGTATAGTCTGCCGCGTTAAATGGTTGAAGCCGGCCGATCCGGTCCATTTTTCGCATATAACCGAGGGAGTATGTCATGGCAGAGGTTTCTGTTCATCCGGCGGCTCACCACCGAGTCGTGCAGCCGCATTTTGTGTTCCCGTTTGTTCTCACAACCACGCTGTTCGCCTTATGGGGCTTCGCGAACGACATCACCAACCCGATGGTCGCAGCATTTAAGAACATCCTGCTCATCAGCAATTTCGAAAGCTCCCTCGTGCAGTTCGCGTTTTATGGCGGCTACTGCGTCATGGCTATACCCGCGGCGATCTTCATCAAACGTTTCACCTATCAGGCCGGAATCGTTCTCGGTCTGGCGCTCTACGCTATCGGATGCCTTTTGTTCATACCTTCGGGCTGGATGATGGCCTTCTGGGCTTTTCTGCTTGCCTATTTCATCATGACCTGCGGGCTCTCGTTCCTCGAGACCAGCTCCAACCCTTACATCCTGTCGCTGGGCTCCGAAGAAACCTCGACGCGACGTCTCAATTTCGCGCAGGCCTTCAACCCCATGGGGTCGCTCACGGGTATGCTGATCGCCAAGAACTGCATCCTTCAAAAGCTCAACCCCATGACTGAAGAGGCCCGGCGCGCGTTGCTCGCGTCAGACCCCGCCAAATTCAAGGCGATCGCCGACCATGACCTTGACGTCATCATCGGCCCCTACGCGCTGCTTGGCCTTGTTGTGCTGGTCATGATGGTGATTTTTATACTCGCCAAGCTCCCTCGCAGCAAGAACGAGGAACACGTTTCCCTCGATCTGGGGCCCACCTTAAACCGGCTGGTTAAGAATCGCCGCTACGTCGCCAGCGTCATCGCCCAAACCTTTTATGTCGGCGCGCAGATCATGTGCTGGACCTTCATCATCCAATATGCCGAGAAGACCTTGGGCATGACAAAAGCCGACGGCCAGTTCTACAATATGATCGCCATGATGATCTTCGTCACAAGCCGCTTCATCTGCACCTTCCTGCTGAAATTCTTTAACCCCGGAGGGCTCCTGCTCACGCTGGCCACGGGGGGGCTCCTGCTGATCGCGTGGACCATCTTCTTCGGCGGTAACCCCGAAGCTGGCGCGACCCTGCAGGCTCAACTTCAACAGGCGACCGGAACCGCCACAGGGCTCGCCTCCGCCTCGGCCGCGTTGGGCGTCTACATCAAAGCCCCCTTCCTGATCGCCGGCATGTCAGGGCTCATGGCGCTGGTCGGCGCGTCCGCCTGCATGTCGCTGATGTTCCCGACCATTTACGGCATCGCGCTGAAAGGGCTCGGCGACGACGCCAAGCTCGGCGCTGCGGGTCTGATCATGGCGATTGGCGGCGGCTGCCTCATGCCCCCGATGCAGGGCTGGATCATGGATCAGAGCGCGTTCAATCTGGGCTTCATGACCCTCGACAGCGTGCGGGTCTCGTTTATCCTTCCGCTGATCTGTTTCGCGGTGATTATGGATTATGGATGGAAGATGTACCGAAAATACCTCCCCTCCGAAGCGACCTGTAACCCGTAACTTTTAACCGACACCTTCGCTATGCCCCCAAAAGCCGCCCCCCGCCGCTCAAAGAAAAGACCGGTCAAAACCTTTGTGCTCGACACCAACGTCCTGCTCCACTCGCCCGTGGCGTTGAACGTCTTTGACGACAACCACGTCGTATTGCCGATGGTGGTGCTCGAGGAGCTGGACAAATTCAAGACCCAAAGTTCTGAACTCGGCCGCAATGCCCGCGAGTCGATCCGAAAGTTGGATGCCTTGCGGGCGGGAGGAAAACTCTCGAAAGGCGTCGCGCTCCCCAATGGCGGCTCTTTGCGCGTGCTCATCACTCCGGAAATTGAAAAAGCGGGCCTCGAAGAGGACACCCCGGACAACGCGCTGATCCGTCTGGCCTACTCCCTTTTGCGCAAGGGTGAGCGTGTCATTATTGTCTCCATGGACATCAACGTGCGCGTCAAGGCGAATGCCCTCGATCTCGAAACCGAGGACTTCGAGCACGAGAAGGTCAACTTCGACGAACTGTACACCGGTTATGCCGAAGCGGTTGTGCCGAAGGAAGTCATTGAGCGCCTTTATGACGGTCAGGTGCTCTCTTCCGTCCCCGCCAAATGCTACCCCAATATGTTTCTTGAACTGAGTTCCGCCGACAACCCCGACATGAAGGCGATCGCCCGCGTTTTCCCGGACGGAACGCTCGCGGAGATCAACCTCGGCATCGACTCCGTGTACGGCATCCAGTCGCGCAATGTCGAGCAGCGCATGGCCCTGGAACTGCTGATGGATCCCACGGTCAGCATCGTCACGCTCGTTGGCCAGGCCGGCACGGGCAAGACGCTGTTGGCGATCGCCGCGGGGTTGCACCTCGTTCAGCGTGAGCACCTCTACGACCGGATCCTCGTCTCGCGCCCGATCGTCCCCCTCGGCAAGGATATCGGCTATCTGCCCGGCGACAAGGAGGAGAAGCTCTCGCACTGGATGGAGCCGATCTTCGACAACCTCGACTACCTGTTGCGCAAGTGTCAGCCCGACCTGCCTCCGGCCGGAGCCAAGAAGCAACCCAAGCTGCTCAGCCCTCAGGAGCGCATCAACCAGTTGCTCGACACGGACACGCTGGAGCTGGAGGCGCTCACCTATATCCGGGGGCGCTCCATCTCCAAACAGTTCATCATCATCGACGAGGCGCAGAACCTCACGCCACACGAGATCAAGACCGTCGTGAGCCGCGCGGGCGAAGGCTCGAAGGTGATCCTCACCGGCGACCCGTATCAGATCGACAACCCCTATCTGGACGCTTCCAGCAATGGGCTTACTTACGCGGCCGAACGAATGAAAGAGTTGTCGCTCCACGGCCACGTCACGCTGCGCCATAGCGAGCGCAGCCAGCTCGCGGCTGCCGCCGCGAAATACCTGTGAGGAAGGTGAACATGCGAACCCTTCCGGGAAATACGTTTTGGCAAAAAGCGTCGGTCTTCGTCGCCACCGGTTTTGGCATCGGACTGGTCGCACCCATCGCGCCCGGCACTTTCGGCTCTCTCCCCGGCGTATTGTTCGCGCTGTGGGCGACCCGGCAGCAGCTCCCGCTGCAGGTCCTCGTCTGCATCGGCATGACGTTTCTGGCGATCCCGATCTGCGACGTGGCTGAAAAAGTGCTGCTGAAGAAGGACGACGGACGCATCTGTGCGGACGAGTGGATGCTCTTCCCCATCAGCGTCCTCGGCTTGCCGCTCCTGCAACATCCTTGGCTTATCCCTGTCTGTTTCGTGGTGGCTCGCGTTTGCGACATCATTAAACCGCCGCCCGCGCGCCAGCTGCAAGACCTCCACGGCGGCATCGGCATCGTGATTGATGATTTCTTCGCGTCGCTTTACGCCTTGGCCATCAACCACGCCTTGTACGGGGGCTTCAGAGCTCTTTCTTAGCCCTCATCACAGCAGGACGCCAGCCTAAGCGATCCTGACTTGTCTGCCCCGTTTCGTTGAAACACCCGGCCGCCGGTTGGATTTTCTTGGTTCTGTTCCGTATTCGCTTGTGTTTCCATGAAAAATGAAATAAATTCGGAACCTCTTTTTTTGTTGGTGTCAGATGCTGTTTGACACGGGCTTTATCAGGAGAAAAAAATGAACGTGCTGGCAAGTACACTCTGGACACAGACATGGCTGGTGGTTTTGTTGGGGATGGCAAGCGTATTCTTATTCCTGTTCATCGTCGTCCTTGGATTGCGCGTGATGTCGTTCTTCGCGAATCCCGATGTGTCACAGCCCCAAAACAAGGAAGTCGGGAAATGAGACTCTTAAACGCTCGCATCGGTGTCCGGTGGTTGTTGACGGCTTGCTTCACGCTGCTGGTTGGAACCTTGTTTGGCGCGCAGACGTCCGCCGTGGAGATTGGCGGTTTCTCGGAGGGCATAAGCCATATTCTGGGGTCGACCGGAATCGCTGACTATTTCGCTGCCGGAGGGCTGAAACCGCTGCTGATGGTCGGCATCGGGTTCGGCATGCTTTATCTCGGCGTCGCAAAGGGCGTGGAGCCGCTGCTGATGATCCCGATCGGCTTTGGCGCGATTTTCGCAAACTCACCGGGCGCGGAAATGGTGTCGGACCATGGATTCCTCTATCTCGTTTTCAAAGCCGGCCTTGAAACCGAAGTCCTTCCGATCCTGGTTTTCATGGGCATCGGCGCCATGTGCGATTTCGCACCGCTGATCGCAAACCCGCGCCTGGCAATGCTGGGCGCCGCGGCCCAGCTCGGTGTCTTCGGCACGCTGATCGGCGTGGTGCTGGCCAGCGACCTGCTGGGATTCGACTTCAATATCAAGCAGGCATGCGCGGTCGCCATCATCGGTGCGGCCGACGGTCCGACGTCGATCTATCTGTCGACGCGCTACGCGCCGGAGCTGATGGGGTCAATCGCTGTTGCCGCCTATTCCTATATGGCCATGGTGCCTTTGATCCAGCCGCCGGTCATGCTGGCCCTGACCTCCAAGGCCGAGCGCCTCATCCGCATGCCCATCAATCGCGAGGTGAGCCAAAAGGAGAAGATGCTCTTCCCTCTGATCGTATTGGTTGTCTGCGTGTTGTTGTTGCCGATGGCCTTGCCGCTGATGGGCAGCTTCTGTTTCGGCAACTTCATCCGCGAGTGCGGTGTGACGGAGCGGCTCTCAAAAGCGCTCCAGAACGAGATCATGAACACCGCCACGATTCTGCTGGGACTCGGCGTGGGCATGAAAATGGAGTCCTCGGTATTCCTGACGCCCGTGACCCTGGCCATTCTGGGTTTAGGGCTGCTGGCTTTTGTGGTCGGGACCGCCGGTGGCGTGATTTTCGCGAAAATCATGAACCGGCTGTCGCCGCACCATCCGGTCAACCCGCTAATCGGATCGGCGGGTGTGTCAGCGTTTCCCATGGCTGCGCGTGTCTCGCACAAAATGGGACAGGCTGATGATCCCTCCAACTTCCTCATCTTTCAGGCCATGGGAGCGAACTTGGCCGGTCAGATCGGGTCGATTGTCGCTGCCGGCGTTATTTTGGCCTTGCTGGGTTGATAGGTAACAGGCCAAAGTCTGCGGAATGCGTCCGATGATCAGAGGGAGTCTGACAGGCCTCTCCCACCCGGCGTCAGCCCACCCTTTAAAAGTAGTGCGCCTACGGGCAGTGCGGCCTCAGATTTTTTAGCCCGTATTCCGACGGATACGAATTTGGC
>JADHEF010001077.1_pt1 | contig 20000 bp, 17 predicted proteins | sample 8952391 | NCBI WGS metagenome assembly JADHEF01 (sample SAMN16124439, study PRJNA663245) | bioreactor sludge metagenome | isolation source: sludge (nitrite) | place: India:Bengaluru | collected 2019-02-28
GTCCCCATCGTCTAGAGGCCTAGGACACCGCCCTTTCACGGCGATAACCGGGGTTCGAATCCCCGTGGGGACGCCAGACCCGAGTTGTTTCACCGGACGCAGTAAAAGAAAAGGCCGCTCATCGAGCGGCCTTTTCTTTTTGCTTCTGCTGCGTGCTTTTGCTGCGCATTTCCTGCGGCGCCGCTCAAGGCGGCGCCAGCACGGAAATTACTTCGCGGCTTCGGCGGGAGCGGCTTCAGCCTTCTTCGCAGCCTTCTTCGCCTTCTTCTTCGCGGCCTTCTTTTCGGCCGGAGCGGCCTTCTTTTCTTCCGCAGCCGGGGCGGCGGGGGTCGCGGCGGCCGGGGCAGCGGCCGGAGCGGCGGGCTTGGCCGGAGCGGCAGCCGGGGCTTGCGCCAGGGCAACGGTCGAACCCAGGGCCAGGGCGATCATCAGAGCGAGCTTCTTCATTGTCTACCTTTCGAATGGTGAGTAGTGGTCCCGCGAAATTGCGGATCACAACGCCAAAACGCTTGCATTCGCTGGCGCGTTGACAGCGTCATGATGCGGATCGTGGAACCGCTGTCGACGCGTGTCTTGCGTTGCGCCGCTCGCTGGCGACGTGGATTGCGCGCGGTCCGCGATTGCCGGTGATGCAAGCGCGGTTTTCGTTGAAAAATCAGCCGCTTGCCGCCTCAATCGCGCGGCGGGCGTCGTGCTTGTTTGGGCCGGAAGGCCGCGCAGATCGTGGCCTCGGTTTCAAGATAGGGGCCGCCGATGAGGTCGATGCAATACGGCACCGCGGCAAAAATGCCGGCCACTTTCAACTGGCCTTGCGCATCGCGCAGGCCTTCCAGAGTCTCGCGGATCGATTTGGGCTGACCCGGCAAGTTGATGATCAGACAGGCATGGTCGGCCAGTTCGCGGATCACCGCGACCTGCCGCGACAAGATGGCGGTCGGCACGAAATTCAGGCTGATCTGCCGCATTTGTTCGCCGAAGCCGGGCATGGTCTTGCTGGCGACCGCCAGTGTGGCTTCGGGCGTCACATCGCGCCGCGCCGGTCCGGTGCCGCCGGTGGTCAGCACGAGATGGCAGCGTTCGTCGTCGACCAGGGTGCGCAAGACGGCCTCGATGCCGCTTTGGTGGTCCGGAATCAGGCGCTCGACGAACGCGATCGGATTGCGCACGGCGCTGCCCAGCCAATCACGCAAGGCCGGCAGCCCGGCATCGGCATACGCGCCGGCCGATGCGCGGTCCGAGACCGAGACCAGGCCGATGCGTACCGGCTCCATGTCGTCAGTCATCGGCGTTCTCGCGCGCGGCCTGGTCTGCGGAGATCGATGGCGTGGCGGCGGCCGCGCCGGCCTCGGTCGCCGTCTTGAGGAATTGGAACAACTCCCGGAATGTGCGCGGCGGTTTGGCCTGGGCTTGTTCCTTGCGCGCGCTGCGGATCAGATTGCGCAAGGTCTGGACTTCGCAGCCCGGATGCTCGGCGATCCAGGCGGTCAGGGCTTCATCGTCGGCAAGCAGCCGTTCGCGCCAGCGTTCGAGCGCATGCAGGCGCGCCGTGTCTTCGCGCGATTGGCGCGTGACCGCGTCGAAATCGGCGCGCAGCCGATCGATCTGGGCCTCGTCGAGATTGCGCATGAGCTTGCCTATCCATTGCATTTGCCGGCGCCGGCCTTCGTGCGCATGGATGCGGTGCAACTCGCGGATCGCCCCGGCCAGATCTTCGGGCAAGGCGAACGCCTTCAGACGTTCGGGGCCGAGTTCGACCAATTGTTCGCCGAGCGCCTGCAGCGCATGGCTGTCTTTTTTGCGCTGGGTCTTCGAAGGCCGCTGGTCGTATTCGTCCAAGGGCGGTTGCGCGTCTGATCGATTCATGAAAATGGATATATATGCACGTGGCAATGGACGGTGCGGACCTGAAATTGCCCGGCAACGCGCTGCTATGATAACAACGCCCCGTCTGCCGGGCTTCAGATCAACCTTTCGCGCCGCGTGTTTCGTCCATGTCCATCAGCCCCTTGTTCGCGTATCAGTCCGAAGAACTCCGCACGCTCGCGCAGCGCGTGCTCGACACCGCGCGTGCGCGCGGCGCGACCGATTGCGCGATGGAAGTCAGCGAAGGACTCGGTCTGTCGGTGACGGTGCGCAAGGGCAGGGTCGAGACCATCGAGCAGAACCGCGACAAGTCGGTGGCGGTCACGGCATTCATCGGCCATCGCAAAGGCCATGCGAGCACTTCCGATTTCTCCGCGGCGGCGATCGATCAGACCGTACAGGCCGCGATCGACATCGCCCGCTATACCGCCGAGGACCCGTGCGCGGGTTTGCCCGACGACGACATGATCGAACGTTCGCCGCGCGATCTGGGCTTGTGCACGGTCTGGGACATCGACGCGCCGGCCGCGGTCGAAATCGCGCGCCGCGCCGAGGCCGCCGCGCTGGCGGTCGATCCGCGCATCCGCAATTCCGAAGGGGCGAGCATCTCGGCCCAGCATTCGCATTTCATCGCCGCGAATTCGCGTGGATTCATCGGCGGTTATCCGTATTCGCGGCATTACATCTCGTGCGCGCCGATCGCGCAGCACAAGCGCGAGATGCAGCGCGACGATTGGTACTCGTCATCGCGCGATCCCGCGCAACTCGCCACGCCCGAGGCGATCGGCCGGTATGCGGCCGAGCGCGCGCTCGCGCGGCTGGGCGCGCGCAAGATCGCCACGCGCAAATGTCCGGTGTTGTTCGAGGCGCCGCTCGCCTGCGGATTGCTCGGTGCTTTCGTGCAGGCGACCTCAGGCGGATCGCTGTATCGCAAATCGAGTTTTCTTGTCGATTCGCTGGGCCGGCGCGTTTTCGCCGACCATATCGACGTGGTCGAAGACCCGCATGTGGTCGGCGCTTTGGGCAGCGCGCCGTTCGATGAAGAAGGGGTGCGCACCCTGCGGCGCGATGTGGTGCGAAAAGGCGTGGTCGAAGGTTATTTCCTCTCGACCTATTCGGCGCGCAAGCTCGGCATGAAGACCACCGGCAATGCCGGCGGTTCGCACAATCTGGCGCTGCGTTCGACGCGTACCGAAGCCGGCGACGATCTGCCCGCCATGCTGCGCAAGCTGGGCACCGGGTTATTGGTGACGGAACTGATGGGGCAGGGCGTGAATTACGTCAGCGGCGATTATTCGCGCGGCGCTTGCGGCTTCTGGGTCGAGAACGGTGTCATCGTGCATCCGGTCGAAGAGGTCACGATCGCCGGCAATCTGCGCGACATGTTCCAGAACATCGTCGCGATCGGTGCCGACACCATCGTGCGCGGCACCAAAGAGACCGGCTCCATTCTCATCGACGGCATGACGATCGCCGGGGCCTGAGAACGCACGGCGGTGCGTCGTGACAAACCCTAGTAGGAAATCCGGTAGGTGCGGTCAAGAATCCGCTGGCTTCGACCATTGAAGCCCGGCGCGGCGAGCCATCGCGGCGCACAACACAAGAGCGCGTTCTTAACGACCCAAGGAGAGACCGGATGTCCAATCGTCGTTCATTTCTCAAGAGCACCGCAGCGGGTGCCGCCGCGACCGGGGCGCTGGCCGCACCGATGATCGCGAAGGCGCAGACCCAGGAGGTCAAGTGGAAGCTGGCGTCGAGCTTCCCGAAATCCTTGGACACCATCTACGGCGCCGCCGAAACGCTGGCCAAGCGCGTCGCCGCGATCACCAACAACAAGTTCCAGATCCGGGTGTTCGCCGGCGGCGAGATCGTGCCGCCGTTCCAGGTCGCCGATGCGGTCGGCGACGGCACCATCGCCTGCGGTCACACCTGCTCGTATTACTACGTCGGCAAGCACCCGGCCTTCGCATTCGGCACCGCCATGCCGTTCGGCCTGAATCTGCGCCAGCAGAACGCCTGGTGGTATCGCGGCGGCGGCGACAAGCTGATGAACGAGTTCTACAAGCAGTACGGCTTTCTGGCGTTCGCGGGCGGCAACACCGGCGTGCAGATGGGCGGCTGGTTCCGCAAGGAGATCAAGAGCCTGGCCGATGTGAAAGGTCTGAAGATGCGCATCCCGGGCTTCGGGGCGCGCGTGTTCCAGGCGCTCGGCGCGGTTCCGCAATCGATTCCCGGCGCCGAAATCTACCAATCGCTCGAACGCGGCACGATCGATGCGGCGGAATGGGTCGGTCCATACGACGATGAAAAGCTCGGCCTGGTCAAGATCGCCAAGTTCTATTACTACCCGGGCTGGTGGGAACCGGGCCCCATGATCCATTTCTTCGTGAACCAGAAGGCCTGGGATGCGTTGCCGGCCGAGTACAAAGCGGCCTTCGAGGCCGCGGCGCACGAAGCCGATCTGACCATGGCGGCCGATTACGACATGAAGAACCCGTCGGCATTGCAACGGCTGGTCCGTTCCGGCGCCCAGTTGCGGGCCTACCCGGCCGATGTCATGCGCGCGGCCTACGCGGCGGCGCAGACCATCTATGCCGAAGAATCGGCCAAGGATCCGCAGTTCAAGAAGATCTACGACGAATGGAACAAATTCCTGCTCGACGAGCAGCGCTGGTTCCGGGTGGCCGAGGCCACGCTCGACAACTTCCGTCCGGCCACCGCCGCGCCGGCCAAAAAGTAAGCGCCGCGCCACGTTCGGGCCTGAGCCGGGCACTTGCCCGGCTTTTGTTTTGATGCGGATGCGGCAACTTGGGTAGCATCGCCGCATGTTGCGCAACTGGCTCGATCGACTTCGCGGTGAAAACGCGCCGCCCACCGACGCGGTGGACGAGACCACGCCCGCCGCCGCAGCGCCGGCGGTGCCGGCTTTCGTCGCGCGTCGGCCCTTGATATCGGGCCGTGGCGAAATCGCCGGCTTCGAGTTCCGGCTCAACGACGCGACCCAATGGCAATTGATCAATCTGGCCGACCCGCAGGCCGAGACCGCCTTCGCGGTCGCGCTCATGGGCGCGATGCGCAGCACCACCCATACCGGCCGGATCGCGTATGCGGCGCTGGCCCCCGATCTGTTGTTGCGCGCCGAGGTCGCCGAACAGCTCGCGCCGCGCATGATGTTGTGCATCCAGCCGCCCGAAACACCGACCGCCGATCTGATCGAGCGCGTCGATGCCTTGCGCATGTCGGGCGTGGCGATCGGGTGGCCGGGCAGTTGGCTGGCGGCCGCGCCGCGCCGCCCGCGTTGCGACTTCGTGGCCTTGCAATACGTCGGTGGGGCGATCGACGGCCTGTTGGCGGCCAAGCAGCAATGGGTGCAGGCGATTCCCGGCGTCTCGACCATCGCCACCGACATCGCGTCGATCGACGATCTCGAACTCGCGGTGCGCTCCGGCGTGAACCTCGCGAGCGGCACCATCGCCACCGCGCGCGAGCCGCGCGATGTGCGCCCGATGGCGCCGCACATGCAGCGCATCTGCCGTCTGCTCAACCATGTGGTGCTCGACGCCGGCAATGCGCGCATCGTCGAGCAGATCCGCATCGATGTCGCCTTGTCGTACCGGCTGTTGCGCTACCTGAACAGCGCGGCCTTCGGGCTCACGCGCAAGATCGAATCGATCGAACAAGCCGTGGTCCTGCTCGGGCGCAACGAGCTTTACCGGTTCTTGTCGATGTTGCTGATCGGCGCGGCCGAAGGACGGCGCTTGTCGCACGCATTGCAGGAAATCGCCCTGACCCGCGGCCGGCTGCTCGAATTGTTGGCGATCGAGCGCGGCACCGATCCGCATGACGGTCTGTTCACGGTCGGCATGTTCTCGCTGCTCGACGCCTTGTTCCAGACCCCGCTCGCACAAGCGCTCGAACCGCTGCAACTGGCCGCGCCGGCGCAACAGGCCTTGCTCGAAGCGCGCGGGCCGTGGCGGCGCTACCTCGACATCGCGATCGCGCTCGAACGCCATGATTTCGCGACCGTGACCCAGCTCGGATCGGGCTTCGGCGTCGGCGGGCTCGAACGCATCCTGGTGATGTTCGAGGAAGCCCAGGAATGGGCGCGCCAGGCCGGGCTCGACACAGTCCTCTAATCGCAGGGCCCCAGGCGGCCCGTGGTGTTATCGGATTGTCACGGGCGGCTTCCACAGTGGCGACCTTTCCATCCCGGGTTGCCCAACGTGAAGCGCCGCGAATTCCTTCAAGCCGCCGGTTTTCTGACTGTTTCCACCGCCACTTTCGGTCTGAGCGCGTGTTCGGGCTCCGATGACGCCGAAACGCAATACAAGTACCCGCAAGGCGTGGCTTCGGCCGATCCGCGGCCCGACTCGATCGTGCTCTGGACGCGCGTGGTGCCCCAAAGCGCGGACGACATTGCGACCCCGACCGGGGCCGGCAGCATCGCGGTGCGCGTACAAGTCACGGCGGCCGACAACAGCGCCCGGCTGGGCACCGACGCCACCCTGACCGGCGCCGCGATCGCGAGCGCCGAGCTGAGCGCGGTGGTCGGCTACGACTACACCTTGCGCCATAAATTCACCGGCCTGCAGGCCGGCACGACCTATTACTACCAGTTCAGCACCGGCACCACGCGCAGCGCGGTCGGGCGGTTCAAGACCGCCCCCGCGCTGACCGCGACGCCCGATCAACTCAAGTTCGCCGCGTTGGTCTGCCAGGACTGGAGCGTGAACCATTGGGGCACTTTCAGCGACCTGGTGGCGAGCGAGCCCGATCTCGATTTCTTCCTGCATCTGGGCGATTACATCTATGAAACCGTGGGCAAGGCCTTCCAGACCGGTGCGGTCGAAAACGCCCACAATCTGCTGGTGCTGCCCGAAGGCACGTCCGACGGCTCGGGCGTCTATGCCACGACCGTCGCCGACTATCGCTACCTGTACAAGCGCTACCGCAGCGATGCGCGCCTGCAGGCCGTGCACGCGCGCTACGCGATGATCGCGATCTGGGACGACCACGAGTTTTCGGACGATTGCTGGGGCGATGCCCAGACCTATGACAACGGCAGTTATGACGCCGCCACCGGCCTGGGCGACAACACCCACGCCACTTCGCGCCGCCGTCAGGCGAACCAGGCCTGGTTCGAATACATGCCGGCCGATGTGAGTTACGACGACAGCGTGGCCGGGTTCCGGACCTTGAAGATCTATCGTGAACTCCAGTTCGGCACGCTCGCCCATGTGGTCATGACCGACCAGCGCCTGTATCGCAGCGACCACCTGATTCCCGAGGCCGCGCCCAATCCGGCCACCGGTATCGCGCTAGGCAACATTGGCAGCCGCGCGCTGGTGCCCGAGACCCTGCTTTACGACCAGGTCGAAGCCGCCAAGATCGCGGCCGGCACCGCGGCCGGCGACCCGCTCGCGTTGGTCTCGATGTTGGGCGCCACCCAACGCGACTGGCTCAAGACCACGCTCGCGAATTCGCCCGCGACTTGGAAGCTCTGGGGCAGCGAAGTGATGCTGACCCGCATGGGCCTGGACGGAACCAAGGCCATCGCGACCTTGATCGCCTTGTCGTCGATCTCGACCCTTGCGACTTCGATCGGCAGCACCGCCGCGAGCACCGGCAGCGTGACGGTTGCAGCGGCTTTGGTCGCCGCGATGACCGCCGGCGCGGCGCAAACGACCGCCACCAATGCGGCCCTCGCGATCGCGACCACCGATGCGAGCGCGGGCGACCCGGCCGCGGCGGCGGTCGGCGCCGGCCTGACCGGCACCCAGGCCGCGATCGCGGTCGCGGCCTATGGCGCCGCCAAGGCGAGCGCGGCTGGAGGCGCTACGGCGCAAGCCGGCGCCGCGGCGCAGACCATCGCTTTCGGCTACCTCCAGCCCGACATCGTCGCGAACAAGACCGCATCGGCGTTCGTGCCAGCCGATCAGAAGAGCGCGCTCGCACCGTATTTCACGTCCTTCGTGCTCGATGCCGACGCCTGGGACGGCTACGACGCGGAACGGCGCAACATCCTCGCCCACCTGCGCGACCAGTCGATCGCGAATGTGGTCGCGGTGACCGGCGACATCCATGCCTTCTTCGCGGGGGAAATCCGCGACGATTACCGCGCGGCCGGCGGTGGCAGCGCGGTCATGACCGAACTGGTGGTCGCCGGGGCGAGCAGCAGTTCCTACTATTCGTACTTGCAGGACGCGGTGGCCAGTTTGTCGTCGAGCCTGTCCACGCTCGTGTACTACCCGATCAACGGCATCACCGTGCCCGGTGTGGGCAGCATCGACATCCAGATCAATCTGCTCGATTACACGCTCGCGCGCAAAGCGCCGACCCTGTCCGCCCTGGGCGAGCAGGCGCGCCACCCGGTGCGTGCCGCGCTGGCGGCCAAGGGCGTGCCCGAAGCGCAACTCGATACGGTGACCAGCGCGGTGGTCGAAGGCCTCAAGGCCGATTCCGCTTTCGGCACCACGCTGCTCGGCTTGGCGCAGGCGCTCGCAAGCCTGGACGGCAATCCGTGGATCAAGCATGTGGATTCGGATGCGCAAGGCTATGCGGTGCTGACCGTGACCGCCGATCAGGTCGCATGCGAAATGCGCAAGGTCCACCGCCTGGTCGGGACGGCCGCGCCCGCGGCGCCGGTCGTTGCGACGCGCACCGCCTTGCGCGTGCATCGCGGCAGCGCCACCGTGACGCTGGACGCTTGAATTCCGTGCCGCATCGGCCGCGCGAGGCCGGTGCGGCGGAGGATGTTCAAGTCGAAGAGATGCGTTGATTCGCCATGCGCAGTCGCTCGGCCAGCAGGCCGAGGAAGGCGCGGTTGAAGGCGAGCTGGCAGCCTTGCGATGCGCGGCCCAGCATTTGCGGCGAAATCCGGATCAGGGTGCAGGGCACGAGGGTGGTCACGTCGGCGCTGCGCAGCGAATGCGCGCTGCCGTCCTTGGCGGCGGCGCCGAATTCGCCGAGGAACCCCATTTCGCCCACGCATTCGCCGGCTTCGAGAATGTTGAGCAGGCGGCCTTTGCGCGATACCCGCACCTGGCCTTCGGCGAGGATGAAGAAATGCGCGCCCGCTTCGCCTTCCGCGAACAGCAGATGCGACGGCGGCGCACGCAGCCAGTCCGCGAACCGCACCACTTCCCAGCACAGCACGTCGTCGAAGCCTTCGAAGAAGCGCAGCCGCTTGAGCAGGTTGAAACGCTCGGTGTCGGCCACTTCCCGCGAAGACGAATCCTTGTGCGGATGGGTGCGCGCCGCTTCGGCAAGGTCGGACGCGAAATCGTCCCAACTGCCGTAGCGCACCTTGAGGTTCTTCGCCATCGCGCGCGAAACGATGCGCTCCAGCGCTTCGGGCAGCTCGGGCCGGCGCGTGCGCAAGGCAGGCGCCTCGGTATGCAGCACCTGGTAGACCATCGCCGCGTTGTTGGGCGCTTCGAAGGGCAGATGGCCGGTGAGCAACTGGTACATCACGACGCCCAGCGAATAGATGTCGGTCTGGTGGGTCAAGGAACCTTCGGCGATCTGCTCGGGCGACATATAGGCCGGCGAGCCGATGCCGGCGACGATGGTCGTGTCTTCGGCGATGTTCATCGCGGTGCCGAAGTCGGTGATCTTGACGTCGCGGATTTCGCCGCCTTCTTCCACGATCAGGATGTTGGCTGGTTTGATGTCGCGATGGGTGATGCCCAGACGGTGCGCGTAATCGAGCGCGCGCGAGCACTTGAACATCACTTCGACGACCTTGTCGACCGGCAGCAGACGGTCGGGCCGGCAGAAGCGTTCGAGCGTGCCGTCGGGCACGTATTCGATGACCGTGTATTTGAGGTCGCCTTCGTCGGCCGCGTCATAGATCTCGGCGACGTGCGGGTGGTGCAGCTTGCCGGCCAGATGCGCTTCGACCGAGAACAGCTTGGCATAGATGTGGGCATGGCGCGGATCGCGCAGCGCCTCGGGCTTGGCGACCTTGACCGCGACCTTGCGGTTGGCGAACGGATCGCGGCACAGCCAGACCACGCTGGAGCTGCCTTCGCCGATACGGCGCAAGACCTCGTACTTGCCGATGCGCTGATCCATGACTGCTATCTCCGCAAACTGTCCAGGAGCGGGCGCCAGCGCGCTCAGCGCTCGCCCAGGCGCTGCCGCGCCGCCGCGATCTGGGCGCGCACTTGCGCCGGTGCCGTGCCGCCGACATGGTCGCGCGCGGCGACCGAGCCTTCGAGCGTCAAGACACCGCGCACATCCTCGGCCACGAGCGGGCTGAAGGCGCGCAATTCCGTCACGGAAAGGTCCGAAAGATCGACACCGCGTTCGACGCAGGCGCGCACGGCCAATGCGACCGCTTCATGGGCGTCGCGAAACGGCAGGCCTTTCTTGACCAGGTAGTCGGCCAGATCGGTCGCGGTCGCATAGCCTTGCAGCGCGGCGGCGCGCATCGCCTCGGGCTTGACGCGGATGCCCGCGGCCATGTCGGCGAAGATCGCGAGCGTGTCGGCCAGGGTATCGACGGTGTCGAACAAGGGCTCTTTGTCTTCCTGGTTGTCCTTGTTGTAGGCGAGCGGCTGGCCTTTCATCAGCGTGATGAGACCCATCAGATGGCCGACCACGCGGCCCGATTTGCCGCGCGCGAGTTCGGGCACATCGGGGTTCTTCTTCTGCGGCATGATCGAACTACCGGTACAGAACCGGTCGGCCAGATCGATGAAGCCCACGCGCGGGCTCATCCAGAGCACGAGTTCTTCCGACAGGCGCGAAATGTGCACCATCACGAGCGAGGCCGCGGCGGTGAATTCGATCGCGAAATCGCGGTCGCTGACGGCGTCGAGCGAATTGCGCGCGACCGCTTCGAAGCCGAGCGTCTTCGCGACGCGTTCGCGGTCGATCGGAAAGCTCGTGCCGGCCAGCGCCGCGGCGCCCAGCGGCAGCCGGTTCACGCGCCGGCGCAGATCGGTCATGCGTTCGGCATCGCGCGCAAACATTTCCACATAAGCGAGCAGATGATGGCCGAAGGTGACCGGCTGGGCGACTTGCAGATGGGTGAAGCCCGGCAGGATGGTGTCCGCGTAGGTGTCAGCCACCGTGACCAGGGCGCGCTGCAATTGCGCGAGCAATTCGATGAGGCGGTCGATCTCGCTGCGCAGCCACAGCCGGATGTCGGTCGCGACCTGGTCGTTGCGCGAGCGGCCGGTGTGCAGGCGCTTGCCCGCATCGCCGACCAGTTCGGTCAGGCGCTTTTCGATGTTCAGATGCACGTCTTCGAGGTCGATCGACCAGACGAAGGAACCGGCTTCGATTTCGCTCGCGATCTGGGCCATGCCGCGCTGGATGGCGGCGAGGTCGTCGGCGCCGATGATGCCTTGATGGGCCAGCATCTCGGCATGGGCGAGCGAGCCGTCGATGTCATGGCGCCACAGGCGGCGGTCGAAATCGACCGAGGCGGTGTAGCGCTTGACGATTTCGGACACCGGCTCGGCAAACCGGCCGGACCAGGCTTCGTTCTTCTTCGAAAGGGGGTCTGTCATAATCGATCGCAGTTGCGGCGGCCCTCGATGTTCATGGCGTGTGCGCCCGAGGATCCGGCCGTTCGGTAAGTGCGTCCGATTATATGTCTGCGTGCGAGCGCCCAAGGTGAACTCCAAATCCTCCCCCGCACCGCGCCGCGCCGCGCCGGGCGCGACCGAGGCGCCCGCGCCGCTTCCCGACGATATGCCCTTGCCCGATTTCTGCAATTTCGGGGTCGTGCTGCGCGTGCTCGCGGTCGTCAACGGCGTGGCCGTGCTGGGGGCGCTGGCCGGCGCGCAAAGCCTGCTCGACGCCGCGCAGCGCTTCGTGTACGCGGCCCCGAGTTTCGAAATTTCGGCCTTGTCCTCGCTCGCGGTCCTGTGCTTCTTGCGGGTGCGGCTGGCGCAGGAACGCGGCTGGATCCGCACCCTGGGCGTGATCGTCGTGGTGGCCTGCGTGGCGGCCGCGGTCGAATTGCTGATCGCCTTTTTGCCCGGCCTGCAGACGGCCAATGGCCTGCGCGCGCTGGCGCCGTTGTCGTCGGCCTTGGTCGCGGGTTGTCTGGCCTGGGCGGTGCTCGAGTTCTACCGCTTGCGCGTGCGCGCCTATTCGCCCGCGATCGCGGCGGCGCGCCTGCAGGCGCTGCAATCGCGCATCCGGCCGCATTTCCTGTTCAACAGCCTCAACGCGGCGATCGCCCTGGTGCGCACCGATCCGTTGCGGGCAGAACTGGTGCTTGAAGATTTGTCGGATCTGTTTCGCATGATCATGAAGGACGCCCGCACCCTGATCACGCTCGACGAAGAAATCCGGCTCGCCAAACAATATCTCGCCATCGAGGGTTTGCGCCTCGGCGAGCGCCTGCAAGTGGAATGGCAGTTGTTGCGTCTTCCGCCACAATTCAAGGTGCCGCCGTTGCTGCTACAGCCACTTCTCGAAAATGCCATTCGCCACGGCATCGAACCCAACGATGAACCGGGTACGATCGCGGTGCGCATCACGGGCGTGTCGCGCGAGTTGATCATCGTCGTCGAGAACTCGTACGTCCCGCACGAGGTGGTGCCCGGCAATCGGATCGCGTTGCAGAACATCCGCGAGCGTCTGGCCGTGCTCTACGACCTCGAAGCGTCCGTGAAGGCGACGGGAGACGGCAAGCGTTATCGCGTGTCGATCACCCTGCCGGTCGACGACGCCAACGCGACGCAACAAGCAGCCGGTCGCTGAACCTCGTGGCGGGTTCGATCGGTTTGCGGGGAGGGGATGTGGAAAGCGCACGGCCGTTGTCGGTGTTGATCGTTGACGATGAACCTTTGGCCCGCACGCGCCTGATCGCGCTGCTCGACGATCTGCGCGGGCAGATCGCGACCCGCGTGGTCGGCGAAAGCGGCAACGGCAAGGACGCCTTGCGCCAGATCGAAGCGCTGGCGCCCGACGTCGTGCTGCTCGATGTGCAGATGCCGGGCATGAACGGGGTCGAAGTGGCGCGCCATGCGACCCACATCCGGCCGCAACCGCCGATCGTCATTTTTTCGACCGCCTTCGATGAATTCGCCCTTCAGGCCTTCGAGGTGCAGGCGATCGATTATTTGGTCAAGCCGGTGCGGGCGACCCGTTTGTACGATGCGCTCGAGCGCGCGCGGCGCCGGGTTGAAGAACGCCAAGCCGCGCAGCCCGGGGAACCGGTCGCCGGCACCGACATCCTGGGCCGGGCCGCCAAGATGGCGGGGCTGGCCCGTCGGCATCTGAGCGTTTCCGAACGCGGCAAGCTGTATCTCGTTCCTGTGATGGATGTGGTGTACTTTCGCGCCGAGATGAAGTACACGACGATCCGCACCCGCGAGCGCGAATTCCTGACCGAGGAATCGCTCTCGGCGCTCGAGAACGAATTCGGCGATCTGTTCCTGCGCATCCACCGCAATGCCTTGGTGGCGCGCGATGCGATCTCCGGTTCAATCAAGGGTACGGGCGGCGACGGCGAAGACAGCGAAGGCGGATGGCACATCGTATTGCGCGGCGTGTCCGAAACCTTGCCGGTCAGCCGCCGCCAATGGGCACAGGTCAAGGCGCTGCTCAAGCTCTGAACGGGCGGCGCCGTCGCAACGAACAATCACTGGAGCATAGGGGATGATTCTTGTCACGGGCGGCGCCGGCTATATCGGTTCGCACACCATCGTCGAGTTGATCGCGGCGGGCCACCAAGTGGTCTGTCTCGACAATTTTTCCAATAGCAATCCGGAGTCGGTGCGGCGCATCGAGCGCATCACCGGGCGCGAACTCGATTTCATCGAGGGCGACATCCGCGATGGCGACCTGCTCGAAGCGCTGCTGCGCCAGCGTGGCGTCAAGGCGGTCGTGCATTTCGCGGCGCTCAAGGCGGTCGGCGAATCGGTCGAGAAGCCGTTGCTGTATTACGAAAACAATGTGACCGGCACGCTGACCCTGCTCTCGGCCATGGCGCGCGCGGGCGTGACGCGCATGGTGTTCAGTTCGTCGGCCACGGTCTACGGCACACCGCAGACCTTGCCGCTGACCGAGGCCCATCCGATCGGCGCGGTGAACCCTTATGGCCAGAGCAAGGTGTTCATCGAACACATTCTGTCGGATGTCTGCAAGGCCGACCCCGGCTTCACCGCGGTGTGCCTGCGTTATTTCAACCCGATCGGCGCGCACGAAAGCGGCCTGATCGGCGAGGCGCCCAACGGCATCCCGAACAATCTGTTCCCTTTCATCACCCAGGTCGCGGTCGGCAAGCGTGCCGAACTCGCGGTGTTCGGCAATGATTGGGACACCATCGACGGCACCGGCGTGCGCGATTACATCCATGTGGTCGATCTGGCACGCGGCCATGTGAAGGCGATCGATTACGCGCTCAAGAACACCGGCTATGTCACGCCCAATCTGGGCACCGGCCGGGGCACCAGCGTGCTCGAACTCATCCAGGCCTTCGAGCGCAAGAGCGGGCGCAAGATTCCGTACCGGATCACCGCGCGTCGCCCGGGCGATATCGGCGCGTGCTGGGCCGATCCGGCGCTGGCCGAGCGTCTGCTCGGCTGGAAGGCCGAACTCGACGTGGACGCGATGTGCGCCGACGGCTGGCGCTGGCAGCAGATGAACCCGGACGGCTACGCGGTCTGACGCAAGGTATCGATCAGCGCTTCGAGTTTGAGGGCGTCGGCCGCGAAGGTGCGGATGCCTTCGGCGAGCTTTTCGGTGGCCATCGCATCCTCATTGAGCAGCCAGCGAAACGACGCCTCGGTCGCCTCGATGGGTTCGACGGGGCGGCCGGCGACGTTGTTCAGCCGGCGCTCGACCGGCGCCGCCGTGGCGCGCAATTGCTCCAGTAGCTCGGGGCTGATGGTGAGCAGATCGCAGCCGGCCAGGGCCAGGACCTGGCCCGTCGAGCGAAAGCTGGCGCCCATGATCTCGGTGCCGATGCCGAACCCTTTGTAATAGGCATGGATGCGCCGCACCGACAGCACGCCCGGATCTTCCTCCGGCGCGTAATCCTTGGCATCGCGCTTTTTGAACCAGTCGGTGATGCGGCCGACGAAAGGCGAGATCAGGCGCACACCGGCATCGGCGCAGGCGACCGCCTGCACCAGCGAGAACAACAAGGTCAGATTGCACCGGATGTCTTCGGCTTCGAGCACCCGTGCGGCCTGGATGCCTTCCCAGGTCGATGCGATCTTGATCAGCACACGTTCGCGCGGCACGCCCGCGGCCGCGTACAAGGCGATCAGTTCGCGTGCCTTGGCGATGGTGGCCACGGTGTCGAAGGACAGCCGCGCATCGACTTCGGTCGAAACCCGGCCCGGAATCACCTTGAGGATTTCAAGGCCGAACGCGACCACCAGGCGATCGAGCAGGGCCGGCATGGCGGCTCCCGGCGCTTGGGCCAGCGCTTGTTCGACCAGCGCCCGGTATTCGGGCTTTTGCGCGGCCTTGAGCACCAGCGACGGATTGGTCGTCGCGTCCTGCGGCCGGTATTGTTCGAGCAGACGAAAGTCGCCCGTATCGGCGACGACCGTGGTGTGTTGACGCAATTGATCGAGCTGGTTCATGGCCGGGCGGGGGGCGTTGGGATCGGCCGCAGGGTGCGCCGACGCGAGGCCGCAAGTGTAAGCCGTGCCGGCGGCAAAACCATGTCGGCGGCGCGGTTCGCGGGCCCACCGGCGGCGGAGCGATTGAAGAAACAAACTGGGGGGGAGAATCGGCCCAACTTCGGGCTTCGTGAAAGCGCCGGACATGTCGAAATGGCGGAAATCCGCAGAGGAGCGATTTTCATGTCCAACGAAAACATCCAGGCCTTGTTGTTCAAGCTGGCCGGAGCCCCCGATACGCTGTTCGCGATCAACCTGTTCAAGGTGCTCGAAATCGTGAATGCGCATCAAAGCGTCTCGCCCGCGCTGGTCAAACACCCGGCGTGCAAAGGCGTGGCCAAGATGCGCGACCAGATCGTGCCCATCATCGATTTGTCGCAGGCGGTGTTCGGCGTGCCGAGCAATTCCAAGCTGTGGCTCTGGTGCGAGTTCGCGCGCCGCCATGTGGCTTTCGAGATTTCGGACGTCCTGCAACTCGTCGAAGTGCCGTGGGCGTCGATGGAGCCGAGCCGCGCGATCGCCGGCTATGGCGAACTGCCGACCCTGACCGGCGTGCTGCGCCTCGAAGACGGCGCCCTGGCCTCGATGCTCGACATCGATGAAATCGCCAACGAAGTGCTGGGCCCGATGCCGGGCGGCGCCGAAGAATGCGGTCCGGTCCTGAGCGGCAAGACGGTGCTGTTTGCCGACGATTCGCGCTTGGCGCGCGAGCAGGTCAAGGCCTTGCTGATCCGCTTGGGTGCCGATGTCATCGAATGCACCGACGGCGAAGACGCGGTGCAAAAGCTCGCCAAGCTCAAGACCGATCCGGCGCACCGTGTCGCCGAGGACGTGCCGCTGGTGGTCACCGACATCGAGATGCCGCGCCGTGACGGGTATTCGCTGGTGCGTCAGATCAAGGGCGATCCTTTGCTCGGCGGCATCAAGATCGTCATGTATTCGAGCTTGTCGGCCGATCAAAGCCAGAAGGCGGGGCTCGAATGCGGCGCCGACGAAGTCATCGCCAAATTCTCCGATCGCGCCCTGGGCGACGCGATCGCGCGCCTCGTCCACTAAGGCGCGCGGCGCAGTCGCAACGTCGGGCCAAAAAAAGGCCGGGCCTCGCAAGAGGTCCGGCCTGTCGCATGGGGTGTCGTGCACGCGCGCGGCGCGTGCCGGCCGCTCAGAGCACTGCCATCGTGCCGGCGGTGGAGTTCTTGAACTGCTCGCGGAACTCGCTTTCGGTATAGCGCATGTTCTTGCCGATGTGACCGGCGCGGCGCATTTCGTCCAGACGCATCGCATATGCGCGCGCCTTCGATTCATATTCGACCGCCGTGCGTTCGTCCTTGTGCAGTCGCGCCTCGGCGGCCTTGCCCAAGGCGACCCTTTGGAAACAACGGGTCTCGAAATAGTCGGCGGTGCAGGTGGTTTCGCCTTGGCCGTCGTCCCAAACGAACTTGGCGTCGTAATTCAATTGACCAGCGCTCATGGCATGCCCTCGGTGGTAGCTTCGTACGTAAGACGGAAAATAGCCGTGAAGTTATAGAGGGAATGCCTCGAACATCAAGACTCTTTGGGCGGTGTTCATCGATTCGGTCGTAACTTTGGATAAGCGCGGCGACCTTCCTACAAAGCGGGTCGTTCGGCTGGGGTATAATCCAAAAGTTTCACTTTCAACCAGCCTTTCGTAGCGCTTAGCGACCCAATCCCCGCCTCTTGTGCTCCCGGCCCGTGGCGACACGGGTATTCACGGTCTTTGCGCACATCGGGCTTGGCGCCACGCAAGGCACGCTTTCGGAGTCCGCCTTGCTGCCGTCTTTTCAGACCCAACACCCAGTAGCGATCCTCGCACTTGCGGACGGCACGGTCTTCCGGGGTTTTTCGATCGGCGCGCCCGGCCATACGGTCGGGGAAGTCGTGTTCAACACCGCGATCACCGGTTACCAGGAAATCCTGACCGACCCGAGCTACTGCCGGCAAATCGTCACGCTCACCTATCCGCACATCGGCAATACCGGCGCCAACGCCGAGGACGTCGAATCCACCAAGGTCAATGCCGCGGGCCTCATCATCCGTGACCTGCCCTTGCGCGAGTCCAACTTTCGCAGCACCGAAACCCTCAGCGCGTATTTGCAGCGCGAGAAGGTGGTCGCCATCGCCGGCATCGACACCCGGCGCCTGACCCGCATCCTGCGCGACAAGGGCGCCCAGGCCGGCGCGATCTTCGTCGGCGAAGATGCCGAAGAAGCGATCCGCCTTGCGCGCACCTTCCCGGGCATGGCTGGCCTCGACCTCGCCAAGGTCGTGACCACCGATCGCGCCTACGACTGGACCGAGACCGAATGGCGGCTGGGCGAGGGCTACGGCAAGCTCGCCGACGCCAAATTCCATGTCGTCGCCTACGATTACGGCGTCAAGCGCAACATCCTGCGCATGCTGGCCGAACGCGGTTGCCGCGTGACGGTGCTGCCGGCGCAAGCGAGCGCCGCGGAAGTCGTCAAGCTCAAGCCCGATGGCGTCTTCCTCAGCAACGGCCCCGGCGATCCGGAGCCTTGCGATTACGCGATCGCCGCCGCGCGCGAATTGATCGAACTCGGCTTGCCGACCTTCGGCATCTGCCTGGGCCATCAGATCATGGGCCTGGCCTCGGGCGGCAAGACGCTCAAGATGAAGTTCGGCCATCACGGCGCCAACCATCCGGTGCAAGACCTCGAAACCGGCCAGGTACTCATCACCTCGCAAAACCATGGTTTCGCGGTCGATCCGAAAACGCTGCCCGACACTTGCAAGGTTACCCATGTGTCCTTGTTCGACGGCACGCTGCAAGGCTTCAAGCGCACCGACAAGCCCGCGTTCTGCTTCCAGGGCCACCCCGAGGCGAGCCCTGGCCCGCATGACATCGGCTATCTGTTCGACCGCTTCATCGGTCTGATGCGGGAGCGCGCATGACGGTCGCCCAGGTACGCGCCGCGCTCGGCGAAGCCGCGCAGGCGCTCGACGCCTTGCTGGCCGACGAGGCCACGCAGGCGCTGATCGACCAGGCCGCGGGCCTGCTCGCCGACGCGTTCGCCGCGGGCGGGCGCGCCTACAGTTGCGGCAATGGCGGCTCGATGTGCGACGCCATGCATTTCGCCGAAGAACTGACCGGGCGCTTTCGCAACAACCGGCGCGGCTTCGCGGCGATGGCGATTTCCGATGCCGGCCATTTGAGCTGCGTCGGCAACGATTACGGCTACGACCAGGTCTTTGCGCGTTTCGTCGAAGCGCACGGCCGCGCGGGCGATGTACTGCTCGCCATCACCACCAGCGGGTCGAGCCGCAATGTCATCGAAGCGGCCAAGGCCGCGCGCGCCCTCGGTGTCAAGGTCATCGTCCTGACCGGCAAACGCGACGCGGCTATTTGCGAATGGGCCGACATCCTCATCGCGACGCCCGGCGGGCGCTACGCCGACCGGGTGCAGGAACTGCACATCAAGGTCATCCACATCCTGATCGAATTGGTGGAGCGCCGCCTGGCGCCCGACAACTATACGAACGAGGCCACCAACCATGCCTAAGCGCACCGACCTGAAAAGCATCCTCATCATCGGCGCCGGCCCGATCATCATCGGCCAGGCCTGCGAATTCGATTATTCGGGCGCCCAGGCCTGCAAGGCGCTGCGCGCCGAGGGCTACAAGGTCATCCTGGTCAACAGCAATCCGGCGACCATCATGACCGACCCCGAGATGGCCGACGTCACCTACATCGAGCCCATCACCTGGCAGGTCGTCGAAAAGATCATCGCCAAGGAACGGCCCGACGCGATCCTGCCGACCATGGGCGGCCAGACCGCGCTCAATACCGCACTCGATCTGCACAAGCATGGCGTGCTCGACAAATACAAGGTCGAGCTGATCGGCGCTTCGCCGGCCGCGATCGACAAGGCCGAAGACCGGCTGAAGTTCAAGGATGCGATGACCAAGATCGGTCTGGGCTCGGCGCGCTCGGGCATCGCGCATTCGATGGACGAAGCCTGGAGCGTGCAAAAGACGATCGGCTTTCCGGTCATCATCCGCCCGAGCTTCACGCTCGGCGGCACCGGCGGCGGCATCGCCTACAACGCCGAAGAATTCGAGACCATCTGCAAGCGCGGTCTCGAAGCTTCGCCGACCAATGAATTGCTGATCGAAGAATCGCTGATCGGCTGGAAGGAATATGAGATGGAAGTGGTCCGCGACCGCGCGGACAACTGCATCATCGTCTGCTCGATCGAGAACCTCGACCCGATGGGCATCCATACCGGCGATTCGATCACGGTCGCGCCAGCGCAGACGCTGACCGACAAGGAATACCAGTTGATGCGCAACGCCTCGATCGCGATCCTGCGCGAGATCGGCGTCGACACCGGCGGCTCGAATGTGCAGTTCTCGATCAATCCGAAGGACGGTCGGATGATCGTCATCGAGATGAATCCGCGCGTCTCGCGTTCGTCGGCGCTGGCCTCCAAGGCCACGGGTTTCCCGATCGCCAAGGTCGCGGCCAAGCTCGCGGTCGGCTACACGCTCGACGAATTG
>JADHEF010001078.1_pt1 | contig 19991 bp, 12 predicted proteins | sample 8952391 | NCBI WGS metagenome assembly JADHEF01 (sample SAMN16124439, study PRJNA663245) | bioreactor sludge metagenome | isolation source: sludge (nitrite) | place: India:Bengaluru | collected 2019-02-28
GAATCGCGGGAAGTGTCCGCCGAGGTATCCCCGCAGTGAACAACCTCCCTGCACGATCAAAGAATTGGCGCTGGCGATCACTACGACCACCAAGGACAAGGAGGATTTTGTCCGCGAGACCACACGTAAGGAGAACCGGTTGCTGGCCCTGCTGATGGGCACAGCCACGCTGCTGGCCGACGACGCGCTGCTGGCGTTGCTGGCGGCACACAGTCTCGACATGCCGCCCAAACTTGAGGGCGAATACGGCGTCACTCTCATTCGGAATGCCGGACCAAACGCAGGCCAGAAACCACAGGAGGAAAGGACATGAACACGCCACTGAACATCAACGGAATCGATCTCCCTATCGCCGCTCTCAAAACCCTCAAGGACAGGGAAAGGGTGAACCTCAAGACACACAGGGGATATCTGCGCCTCCGCGCCAGCATCCAGGCTGTCGGCCTGATCGAGCCTTTGTCGGTCTACGCTGAAGGCGGATCCTACGTGATCCTTGACGGCTATCTGCGTTTCCTCGCCTGCAAGGAGCTGCGGATCGAGTCGGTACCCTGCATCGTATATCCCGAGAAGGACGCTTACACGTTCAACCGCATGGTCAACAGACTGTCCGGCTTTCAGGAGATGCGCATGCTGCGCAAATCCCTGGAGACTCTTGACGAAAAGACCATCGCCAACGTGTTCGGCATGCGGTCCATCCGCTATCGTCTAGCATCCACGCTGTTGGCGCAGCTCCATCCGAAGGTGGCGGAGGCGTTCGAGAATGATGTGATAGGCCGCCATACGGCCAGCGAGCTGTTGTGCGTGAAACCCGAACGGCAGGCGGAGATGCTGACCGACATGAAGCGGGTCAACGACTACAGCCCGGCTTTCGTGCGGGCGCTGTTTCTCAAGACGCCCCCCGAACTGCGCAACCCGAATCGCAAACCAAGCCGGTTGTGGTCAGAAGACAGGGCCAAACGCAAAGATCTGGTAAACCGGCTGGAGGAAGCGGAAAAACAGCACGAGTTCTATACGCGGCTCTACCGGCAGTACTCGGCCGATCTTGTCAAAATGGCGCTGTATGTGCGCAAGGTCATCACGACACCGGCCGTTGCCGATTACCTGCAAACTCATCACGAAACCACCCTGCAGGAGCTAAGCGCGATTGCCCTGGACACGCCGCTCAACGCGACCGCCGACGGCACCGAAACACTTTAGGTTTCGGTGCAGCAGGGAACCGATGTCGGGGAACTGAAGACTGAGGACAGCGGATGAAGCGCGACATGCAAAGCAGCGGCTTGTTGTGGGCATACCTATAATCCAATAAGCTTGCTCAATACATTGGCTACAACACCCAAGCCAATTGTCTGCGCTACATCGAGAGCCCATTGCCCAGCTTTTGCCAAAGAAGCAAGTGCAGCTTCTCTGTTCCCCCGCTTGGCCTCACCTTCAGCGGCCGCCACACAACCAACTGCAACATCGTGGGCAGCAGTGGTTGCGATACTTTTCAGGTGTTGGCGAAGGGTACCAAGTTCGCCAGCTAAAGCCTCGAGATTGATCGACCTCTGATCAGAATCACCAATATGCGTAAAGGTCATATGTGCTGCAATAGCTCCCGGCCCTTGCGCACCTACTTGCCCAGCGGTATACTTATCGCCCATGATTATCTCCTGGTGAACATACGTGTCACCATTCTTTTTGACTTTGAGATCCGCCGCATCAGTTGCCAAAGGTATCTTTCCTAACATGTATCTTTGCATTTGATCTCGGATAGATCCTTGTTTCTGTTTTCTTGCGTATGCCGAGAAGAACACGTCATTCCACTCAGCAGTTTCTCTAAACACGAATAATTCCTCGACAGAGCAATTGACAAGCCATTCCAACTTATTTCTCTTATTTAATTCCTGCACAATGAATCGATAAGGAATAACATCGAGGTTGCTGCTGTCGAAATGGGGGGAGTCCAATAAGATGAGGTCGCCCATGACCGTAGCCTGCATCTCTACAAGATAGCTTCCAAAGTAGGCTCTATTAATCACGTTGTGAAGTTTGTTGGTAACTGCCCTGTTTACTTTTCCGTCAAACAGTAACGGCACCACATACTCAACGATAAAAGCACGGCCGTCGAGTCTGGCTGGCACTAACTGCCATCGTGTTTCTATGTCTGATGGAACATTCAACCTGCACCCTTCCAACAAGCCAGGCACTTCAGAATGATCCAGCAATGTGAGCCAGTCCTTAGCGATATCCTTTGTTGCACTACGGAATCGTCGCTTAAACGGAATAATGAGAGCGTCTCTCAGGGCAGCCTCATACGCTGTTCGTTGCTTGCTTTGTTCATCGTACTGATAGACCTTTCCTTCGCAGAAATCGGACAGGTTCCCGGCCTGCCCAACGAGAGCGAAAATCCCCAAGTCAGCAACTGGAAGATACTCCTGTAGTATATCATTGCATGCCGGAGACTCATAAAATGAGGCAGCGGGAATCAAAACTTGTTTTGCGGACAGTACTGCCAAACGCGTGGCTAGCCGCATCTCCCCCTTCACACGGACAAACAAATTCTCTATCGCCCTCTCCGCCAAGAAGTGAAGGTCAAAGAAATGAAGGAATATTTTCTCAGTAAACATGTCTCAGTTATTATCAAATTCGGGAAAGAGCCAAGGTTGGCTGTCATCTACCGCAGTATTGTTCTGGAAATCAGACACAAGCACAGACAGATCACCTCCAAGAGACACCCCACCCCACGCAGAGATTTCATCTTGATAGAACTCAGGAATCTGGCCAAACAAATAAATACGTTTTCGATGAGCAAATGCAATAGCTATCTCGGCAAAAGTATTTGGCCCAATGTAGTCGGAGATGCCATGCTTCTCGGGATTTACCACCAGAATTCCGTAAGTATGTTTGTTTCGTATGCGCACTATATGCCTAAACGATGCAGCCTTCTTGTACGATTCAAAAAGGGTGTTTACAAAGGACAACCGATAATCACCGTCGTCTGACGGAATGACACTGGGGACTCCAACCTGCGCCAAGTCCTCATGAAGCTTGAGCATGAGTTTATAAAAACTCATACTGCCGCAAATTACCACTGCTTTGGCTAACTTTGACATTCTTACTGTACCTGATTCCTTATAGAAGAGCACGCTCTAGGTCGAAGTACTCTCCTGTAGCCTGTGAAAATGGCCATTTCTCTGCATTAGTTAAAATGATTCTCGCTACTTCCGCCACGCATGCAACATGATCATTCGGCATTTTTAAGGGAATATCTGTCGGATGCTCAGAGAAATAGATCGGTTGTTTTCGCTCAAGTACTCTCCCTATTTCATAACATGTGGTTCGTCCGACGTAGCCGTCCGGTGCTACTACGAACACAGCGCGTGCTGAGAAGATTCGCCCGAGGGTTAAGCTCTGAACAATCTCATCAGATGCAGCAATCGGATCAGTCACAAACCGCACAAACGAAATATTGGGCTGGATAATGCAACTACCGACGGGGGAAACGACGTCCAGTCCCGCCTGCCTAAATTCGCTGACTGCACGGAGAACTAGATCATAGTGTTTTCGGAAACTGCCAATGACCGCAATGCTCTGAGAACGTGCCGTTTTGTTTTGGTTCATGTAGCGTACCCATGGTATTTAGGTCTAATACTTAAGCACCATACACTATAATTCGTCAAACATTCCGAATTGCCGTCAGCATTAACGTTACTGACGTATCATCCACAAAAGGTACCTGCGCGACAGTAATGCCGAGTTCTCCATCAAGCTTAGCCATCAAATGCCCCTTCCCTAACAGCCGTTCGGCACTAGCACCGGTTTCGCCAAGGGCGATATCGGACGTTCCTTCGCTGTTTACCTTCAAGACCAGACGATTACCAAGATTATCGCGAAGTTGCATCGGCATCACGGTCGCGTCTGGCCGCTGCGCGGCAAAAACTAGATAAATGCCCGCCGCGCGTGCTTTCACACCCAAGCGACTCACAATATCGGATACGCCACTCTGATAACTTTCGGTCAACATCCATTCAGCAAACTCGTCATGGATAATCCATAGCACCGGGAATTGCTCTGTCGCGCTTTCCCCCTTCTTGCGTAGTCCGACAATGTCTTTCACCTTATTGTCGCGCAGAACCTCATAACGTCTGTCCATTTCCGTCACAGCAGACGTGAGAACCTGCAACGCTCTAGCTTGATCGGTGATGATCGGCTCACAGAGATGTGGGGCCTGTTCAAAATCACTGAAGTCCACCATTTTTGGATCAATCAGAATAATCTGCGCTTGCGCGGGTGTGTTAGTGGCGGTGATCCCGAGCAGAATATTCTGCATCAAGACTGATTTGCCGCTCCCCGTACCGCCGGCAATAAGCGTATGCGGAGCGTTCTTCATGGGGGAGAAAAAGAGTGGGGTACCATCCTCTTCCCGTTGCGCGATTAACAACTCAGTGTTGCCGTTAAAACAGTCAGGTGACCAAGCCTTCCAGACTTCAGCCAACGTTAGCACCCGACGCTTCGGTCTAGCGATGGAAATGGCAACTTTCCCTGGCTCCGCACGCACGCCAACGATATTCAATCCATAAGTGGTCAAGAACTCCTGCCGCCTTTTTTTGACTTGATCAACGGTCAGATTTGCGCTTCCTTGAAATTTCAACAAAGCAGCATTCGGCGTCAACACTTGCTCCAGCAATTTAGACTGTAACTGAAATCCCTGCAAAGCTAATCGCGTCTGACTTGTTGTCTGCTTTAGCCAATCAGCATCCTCAACAGAGTCATGCCCACATGTTGCGTCTTTGCATATTAAGTCTCTCACACATTCGAATCGAGACCTTATCGGTGAAATTGATTCAGCGGTTCCGGTGTCATGTTTCGATGTGGCATCTTCCTTTGACAGAGGATCTACTACAAGCTCTATACCGCCTGCGCTACCTTCGGGTTCCACCCCATCAAGACGTGTATCCGTATGGCCGTTTGTTTGAACAAGCGAATTGTCGGCGCGGTCCAAAGCCTTTTCCGTTAAAACGTTCTTAACCCTACCAATTACAATGCGAGGTGAGGGCTGACGATAAATCAACCCTTTGTTGGAATTCTCGCTATCCACTACCCTTGGCGGCACAGTGTTCCCAAAATAGGCTTTGACCAGTTCCTTAAGCCGGTCGCGTGAATACAACTCCTGCAGACAATCAGCACACTCTGCAATAGGCAAGGCTTCTGAACATTCCGGCGAATCGTGAGGGCCGGACACGAAGACATGCGAATACCCGCGCAGATAGATCTCACATTCGCCGTCGCGCACCAGCTTGCGCCAACGTGCCAAGTCTGGCATGGTCTGAGTGGGAAATTGAATTCCGTTTACCATCAGATCGGAGAATCTTGAGAGCCAAAGGTCGCGATCCAGTCGGCCCGGATCACCGAATAGCGCCTCGCTGATACGTCTGACTGATTGACAAAGCTGCTGCCTTGACTCGTGCTGCTTCGTCACATGACTTTCATAGGAGATGTACTTGGCCTCCGACACGATTACAGAAAGCCGTACCCGACCATCAGCCGTCGTTTCAGGTGCTATTGCCAATAAGTCCGCAATAAGTCCTTCTTTCTGGCCAAGCCAGACGGCATAATCATCAAGGAAATACCAACCGATATTTGGACACTGCTTCAGTTCATGCCGAAGCAGATAGCGACTCAAGACGACACCGATCAGTTCGCTTGCATTGCGGCTCCGTTTTGTCGCACGTAATACAATATCCCCAGACAGTTCTTTCGCGTCCTGGATGAACCGCCCAGCAAGCCCAGACAAATCCGCTTCGGACAACCCAAGATCCAGATCACGCAAACGCTGAAGAATCATTGACCGCAGTAGTTCAAGCGATGCCTGAGAAGAGACCACCATGTTTCTGCCTTGCGTCTCAGTTTGCTTATATCGGATTACGCTTACGCCGAGGTTTTGAAGCTGCCGTTTATCAAGTAATTCGTCATAGTTCACCACCCAATTTCCAAGCTCATGCACCTCCTTGAAGATCGAGGATGTTTCAGCATCGTTGAAATCCAGTTTGCGGGCAGGCAACAATACCTTATCGGGGGAACTGTTATCTACTGATCGGAAAAAGGATGTGACCGCACCAAGATAATTCCACCCCTCGATGCTTTGTGCAGGGCAAACCAAATAGGAAACGGATCGCAGATCATCAGTAGCGGAGGGTCTTCGACGCATCCAATGCGTCGGCACCCATTCTCCAAACGGAACAACTATGGGTGTCTCGGTCAACCAATCCAGTTTCGCTTTCCGAGCAATTACGTCCTGCAAGATTACTAGATCCAGTTCTGGCCCGTCTTCGGGACGCGGGGCTGCCGCCTGATCGGCCATAATGCCGATGCGCAATCGAGCCATAAAGTCTCGCGTCGCCTCACTTGCAACAAAAGAATCCGCGTCCGAGTCGCCCGAAGCAATGATGGTCTCATAGAGTTTCTGCAGTTTCACATTCTCACGATGCCTCAACACAACCTGACATCGGATATCTTCGTCGCACTCTTCTTGCCACTCTCCAAGTTTCTCTACAACTTCTTGTGGCAACCGTGCACAGTCACAATTATAAAGCACGATGCCGAGATTTGCCCGTTCATGCGGATACAGCGAGGTGTAACGTTCCGTCACCTCCAAAATACGTTTTGCACATTCGACTGGATTCTCGTTGGTTTCATCCCCTGTTTCGTCCTTGGCAAATGGCTCTTCCTGCAATGAATAGTCTTGGTACCAATCAGAGAGAGACAGCAAATGTGGTTCATTCTGATCCCATACCAAGGTGACATCGGGGTAGAATGGATGAGCGAGATCATCCCGTATCTCGCGAAAATACAATTTCGTATCACCAAAGCACACCGTCTTTGCTGTCAGTAAGTGACTGATGAGCCCAACCGCCAGTCGCGCTTTATTTGCGACTGCGGCAAAGCGCAAGGGTTGCCAAGGCGCTACGATTGCAGCACGGCCCCCGCCCTCGACCGGAATCACGCCCAGCGTCATCAACGGTCTTAGTAGATACTCACGATTGCGATCACCTCTTGCATCATCACAAATGGTCTTCAGCAACTCCGTAAATGCAGTCGCTTGCTGGATTACTTCTTCAGCGAAAACACCGCCTTCCAAAAAGGCCGTTAGTGCTCGCGAATAACAGTCTTCGAACTTTTTAAAGCACTGGCCAATCTTTTCGGCGGTCTCCTTTGTAATCCACCTATCCGTCTCAGCTTTAATAAGGTTCAACCGCCAACGTTTGGCAATGTCCTCTGCCGGCTTGTATGCCCTTACAAGCGTTCCTCGATCTTGGTCATAAGCGGGCCGCAATGTGGACACGTTTGCAAGGTTAACAGCCTGGATCCGACCCTTTGCGTTGTTTGTTTCACGCGAGACAGAGGCCGTGACAAAGGGATGCTTACTCAGGCGCACCACATCGTTAGCAAATTCAGAAGCAATTCCATCGGGATTAAAAACCCAAATCAATTTCTTGAAACGGCCATTGTCCAGTTTCCCATCGGCACGAGTCAGCTCCAACGCCAATGTAAATTCAAGCCGCATTGCGGACTTTGAACGCGACGTGTTAACAAACGGTTTTGAAGCATTTTTCCATTTCTCAGCGACTTCAGAGAAGTTGAACAGTTCTCCGACTTGCCACTCGACGTGTTTGTCACGTCCAAATGCCCATTTTAAACCTCTGTACCGCGCTGCAAAATACTGGCCTGCCTCGTAATTCAACTCTTTAAGTTCATATTTTGTGGTGCGCTCGCACTTAATGATCAACTTCCGTTTGGCACCTTCGTAATTGTCGCAATCCGACGGAAAAAGCGACTCCATGCACAGGACTAACCCCTGTAGGAAGTCTTCGGTTTCAATCGGTGCCCCAAGGATAAAACGATCCCAAGCCCGTTTTAGGGGTCTATCTTCTCGCAACTCTGATTCATGGTTCTGGTAGAACTCAGCATCTTCCTCATTCGCAAGAGCGGCCTTGCTCTTGCGCAGCCTCTCTACATAGTCTTTTTCTTCAGGAGTCAAGAGCTCAGGACTTCGCTCATCATAGAACTGATGCGTCATCTCACCTAGACTGACCTTTTCCTTCTTTAGTCCGTCAAACAACGGGCATATTTCTGGCCATTCAAGCGCGGACATCTGAACGATAACTGGATCGGCGAACGATTGCGCAGAAATAAAGTTTTCTATTACGACATGGTAAGCTTCCGGAATATTTTCTTTGACCTTTCCCCACGTTTGGGCCAAATCCTCTTCGGTCAACTGTGTCTGAGCAGGTGTCTGCTTTCGAAGATAACAGGCTCGCTTCTTAAACAACGGCCCATAAAGATTGCGCCACTGATGCCGATGTCCCGCATTGGCTGGTTTTAAAGACGTGAAATAACCTGCGTCTCTAAAAACCGACAACTCCGGCAGAGCATAGCCCAACGCCTGTAAGATCGGCTGGCCTTCCTGCATGATCGCCCTATCTGTCGCAGATAAATAACGGGCAAACTGGTCCAGAGAGAGACTTTTAACCTCACGTAGTCCCCGCAATGCCTGACTCCACCATTTCTTCTGTTCATCGGTCATTGCCTGACCCGACTCTAATGCTTCAATCCACAATGTGGGCTGTTCCATCAGCACATCTGCATCTATGGAAACTAGTTCACGCAACGACTGGCCCTCGTCATCACCCGTGTTCGCAACCAACAAGACACGTTTAGGACAATCTGCGTTTCGGAAATAGGTCGTGCGCTGATCAGTCAGCACATCTTCCGGCAAGCCATGCCTAGCCACAAATTTTCTTGGCAACTTGATTTCGACACCAGCAGATAATTCTTCATCCGCCAATATCGAAAGTGCTATCGATGCCGTTTGCTCCGAACTCAGGCTATTCAGCAAGAAACGCGCCGTCCCTCCGCCCGTGTCCGAATGATTCAGTTCACCTTTGAGATACGCGACAGCAACCTTTCCGATCAAGTCATTCTGGGTCATGCCTTTTCTCCCGCATAAGGGTTAATGACGTATGCACACCCGTCCGACAGTCGCTTCAGCAGACCTAAACTGCCCAACCGTTGCTCTAATCGCCTCGCATTAGCTTCAAAAGGCTTCATCTCAAACAAATCTATGGAAAGAACGTTTGCGGCTTCAGAAGCGCCAAAAACCAACCCGTAACGCTGATAAAGCCGAGCCATAAAATGCTTAAGTTCCATGCGTTTATCAACACACGTAAACAACAGACCTTTTAACAATTCATCAGTAGGTGCGTACCGAAGCCGATTGGTGCCACGTTTAGAAACAAGACCGATTTCTCGTCCGTATGCCCGATGGATATTCGCCAAATGTTGACGATGGCGACTCTTGGTACTTTCAACAAGTGATGAGAACAGTTTATCGGCATCATCTGGACCGGAATAGTCCTCTCCCCACAGGAAATGCTCTGCCAGCAACGCTTTGCATGACGCAAAGGGGGCTGCGGAAACTAAGGCCTGTTGCCACTCATTGCTTTTTTGGAAACTGGACAGGTAGGTTTCAACTGCACGCAGACTCAACCCATTGTTCTCCAGGTAATTCTCAATAGCCCGTTCCCTGACAAAGGTCTTCTTTGGCGCTACAATCTCACAACAGAAAGTGGCATTTGAATGCTCGCCGATTGTGACTTTCGCCATCCCCAGAAAATATCTCAATAAATGCAATCCGGTTACGTTAACCAGATGAGGCATCACATCATGCTCCGGGAAATTGAGCCTCAAGAGCGCGATCCAATCCTCGGCCATTGCATCAAATGCGGGCAACGATTGATACGGCAAATATGCATCCTGCCTTAATGATCCAGCAAGAACGTTACTTGGCTGCAACGCACGGCAAACACGATTCCAGACAGTAGAATCATTAAGCAGCCTTTTTCGGATTAATTCAACAAGTTGTGCCCTCAATTCTGGACTGCATCGGCACAGCATGAGATAAAGCAACTCACCCGTACGTCCGAAGAATCGCCGGTCATTTGTGCCTTTCTGATCCAAATCCTCATAAAGGCAGTCCGGACCGTACGGGAAAACAAATTTCGAGGTCCACCGCTTATTACTGTTTCCTTCAATACTGGAAATCCTAAGTTGATTCACAACTTCAACAAAATCATCGAACCTGCCAAAATGTTTGCGCAAATAGCCAAATCCAGGCTGCTGGATACGCGGAACTCCATTCATTTCCGAAAGCCATTTGTCCCAGCGGGTACTATCCCCTCCATTTTCTTTCTGAATCAAATCAAGCTTCGGATCATTAAACAGAATGTGCCTTAGTTCCCAACGTGGTGGTACGGAATATTCCAAAGTGTTGTAGCCATTTGGCTCTTCTAGCGCCTTGCACTTTTGATTCTCATGGCAAAACACATTCAAAAACTCGAGCAGGGTCATCCAAGGCGTTTGCTCGTCATAAAGTCTATGCCCCCAAATATCTTCGTCAACCCACTTGTCACTGTTTATGCGCTCTTTAGCAAGTTTCGGCAGACGTTTAGGTAATTGAGTCATAAGGCAACCTCCACCGTGTGTGGTTCAGCAGGCGTACCATCTTCGGACAATGTAAAGAATCTCAGCAAAACCTGACCGTCCGATTCAAGCACTGATGAATCTACACCTGTGATGTTACGATAAGCTGCCAGCAAACGTCCCTTAAACGAAAGCATATCCTCGTAACATTCCTTCGAAAAACTGGCAGGCAATGCGCCGTTTTCCGCGATACGCGACAAGAATTCGAACCTCGTTAGGCTCATATCAAATCGTTCGACATCGTCACGCGAAAACTGAACAACCAGAACAACACGTTTTGCCGAACCATCCCATTCCAAATATATGCGCTCACCTTTCCGAGGGTCGACCGAGAGACATTCGGCAAAAAGCCTACACACCTTTGCTTGAGTGCTGCTGCCTCCGGTCACCAGATAAAGTTCTCGTTCGCAATTTACGAGCATTCCGGAAAACACCCGGTTCAAACCCTTCACAAGTCTAGTCACAATCATACGCCGAACTGGGCGGCCAGAGCTCAAAGGTTCAACAACTTCACTTAAGTACTCACCAGCCGAGTTGAACACTGTCAATTTCCAAAGCCGAAACTCTTCTGCCAATGCTGACGGAATGACGAAAAACAGCCTCTGCCGCTGAGTACTCAACATCTCAATAAAGGCCTGATCATTTTCGTCATCGCCTTCGGCTCCATCAATATACCTCTGTTTAGCGACCTTATAACATTTATCTGCACCGTAAAACTGATCACAACCCACCAACTGATCAAAAAACGGTTTCATCCGCTCGTCATGCTCACCAAAAATCAGAAGATTGTCGATCCGGTTCGATGTTTCAGCCCCGATCTGGAAACGATCAAAATAATCAAAGACAGTCAACTCCAGTCGCCGTGACCCTGACAGATTCATACCGAAAATGTTCCGATAAATGCTAGCCCTAGAAGTCGTTCCGTCACTGAGCACCCCGCATACATCATCCTGTGTCATGACTCCGTCCTTAACGTCCGGATGACCTAGAACCGCATTTACAAGCAACATGAGCATTTGCCGGATAGGAATATGGGACCCATTCTGATCGCACAATGCAAAAAGTGCCAGAATGCGTTCCTGAAACAAATCCGTTTTTAGAATCTCAAAATTCCTGCGTATGGGGCATGTTTCCGACCAGAACCCATTTTCAGTTGGGACAAGTTCTGCCCAGCCAGGGTGTGAAATGAAGGCACCAAGCGCACGTTCAAACAAATCCTTCGAACTCCAACGGCTAAGATTGAAGAATCGGAGATTAACCCCTACCTTTTCCTGACGATCCTCTACAAGCAAGTCTTCAAACAATGACCGCACCCTCTGAACACCGTCAATCATGGGCAACCGTTCCCAGGACTCAATCAGTTGGCCATCGTTTGCAGCAACGATAAAGACATCTTTTTGAGGCTGATATAGGCTACCGCAAAACTGAATCATGAGGTCGAGGTTAGCTGTAGGCCAGTCAAGGCCTTGCTGAGGTGCAAACGCGCTTAGATCCCGTATAAAATGAATTTGCCGTCCATTATACATTAATGACAAATATGGGCTGTTAGAAGCCCATGACGTTCGCTCACCACCCAAACGCTCCCAGACCTTACGACACAGATGGGTTTTCCCTTCACCAGCCGTCCCCGTCAGTATGACAGACTTGGGATCACCTTGGAGGCACTCAAGAATCCGCTCCTCTGCCGGATGCGTAAACTCAATCGGCTGGCTTCCATTCCGATGGGCTGCACGCTGAATGGTTTCATCGTACATGTTCTCGTTCCGCGGAACGGGACCATACTGGCGGATGAAACGAATGAAATTCATTACAGGTACCCTTTCATAACTCGCCCAAAATCAGCACACAATCGCTCAATGGAAGGCCGGCGATCTTCCCCATACTGCATGGCAGGCTTATAGATATTGCCAAATAAGTGCATCGCTGTATCTGATTTTATGTCAACATCGCTAGATTGAACAATGCCGTTAGGAATATCATATTGCAGAATAAACCAGATCAGCTTTGCGACTTGATGCACATCCGATTTTTCTCCTACAGACCAACTTCTGTTGCGCCCCATAGAATATGCTTTGTTAATAGCTTCAGGAGTAAGAAACGCAATTGGTCCGATTCGTTCTGTTGGTTCATCAACCGATAAAAGGTCATCGTTCCGAAGGCGTACTAGGCCCAAATCACCAATCTTACATTTATTGTCAACCATGAAGAAGTTGGCAGGCTTAATATCACGATGATAAATATCCTTATCGTGCAACCATTTTAGATTTCTCAGGATGTCGAAACACAAAACCACTCTCGAATCGAATGAAATATCATTCTTCAAAAAAGAACCCAAGTCATGATCTGCCAACTCCATGCAAAAGGCCAAATGGCGATGCACCTTCGCATTACCATCAGGAAATAGATGCTGCACTTCTATCTCAAAATCCTCATAAATATTCAAAACGCACTCTTGCTTTTGCCCCTCGTTTGCCAATCTCATGGCGCTGATTTCGCGTTCAAACCTTTTGACTCTAGCTTTCACCTTGTCGATGTCTCTGTCAGCATCAAGCGGAAAAGAGCATATTTTGATAGCAAAACAATCCTCTTTATCGTCTTCATTTCCACCATTCTCAATTGCTTTGACGACCCATGAGTTTATATTCATTCCAACATAGGCATCATCAGCGCACAATGGCTTCACGCGACATTCTCTACCCTTGATAGTGAGAGGAGCCCCTTTTTTGGGGATTATTAATCGTCGTTTCCTGAAATTATACTCAAGCATACCCCCGACTCCCCTCTATTTTGTGACGTCAACAACTAAAAAACCATTCAACTCTTTACTCTTTACGTCTAAGTATGACATTACCAATATCTGATCAGTTGTCGGCTTATCACTTTTATTTAAGAACATGCTAGAGAAAAAGTTTTGCCGATGTTCGCGAGCCTTTATTGAATTTGACTGCGATACGCAGGCCAGAGCGTACTCACGTAAAGGTAAGCAATCTTCTTGCGACGGGCTAATCTCGTCATCTAGTGCTAGCATGACATCCTGCATATTATGTAAGTTGCCAATTGGAAAGTCTGGATTATTGTGTAAGAAGCCAAACAACGTATAGAAATCCGCTTTCTGCTTTAATCGAGTGTCACTAATTTGTGCTCTATCATCGAGGATGGAGACAACTTCTAAGATTCTCAGAAACTCTTTTTCAAGAGACGCGGATTGTGTCTCATTGATATCTTCATTATAAGCATCTTCCATTGTTATTTTTTTATCGGTGATTCCAAAAAGAAGCAATGCAACAAGTTCCGACACAAAGTCTATGTCACTCATTCTATCAATAGATTTTGGTGTGAACATTTTGAGTTTTTTAAACAAAGGGTTGTCAGCAAGTCTGCTGCATAAAGCCAGCAGACTTGTATTATGATATTCTGCTTTTCGAAGTTCTGCTTTATTTAGTTTAACACCCGATGAGTTGACAAGAACATAATAATCTCTGACTTCGTCGTCTGTTAAACGCACGTCTAACATGACAACACAAATTGAATACTTAGAAATTAGGCTTCGTTTTTCGTCGGTAAGATCCGAAAAATATTTTCCATGCTCATCACTTAACCAATCATTGTAGTACGCCCTAATTGCACGACACCTTTGCTGCCCGTCTACCATTTCAAATTTGTTATCTTTTAGCTTTCTTATAAAGAAGGAGGGCAGCGGCATACCATCTGAAACAGTACGAATCAACTGTCGCTGTACAGGAGTTGCCCAGATTGCATTTCTCTGATACTCAGGGTTCAAATTTAAACGTCCGTTTTCCAGAATAAGATCAATCAACTTTTGTAGCGTCCACACTTCAAGGGCATATTTACAATAATCACTCATAAAAGAATCTCCTTTACCATCATAGTTGACAAATCAAACATGCCTTTGGCGCATACTCGTCATCATCCCAATACCCAAGCACCTCACCAAGTGTCTTATTGGGCCTGTTTTTCCGATACTGCTCCTGCAATTCACGATCCTTCTGCTTGATCCGCTCACGTACTTCCGGCTTTCTTAACTCAGTCAGGGGCATACCCTCAATCCAAGTATAGGTCTTCTCAGGTCTATCAGGATCAATCTTCTCGAACTCGATGGCCTTCTCAAACTGGGCGTTATGGGCTTCATAGAGTCTGACCCATTCAATCGTTCTCTGGAAGAAACAAAAATAGCAACCGGAGTGCAACCGGCCCCAGTTCAAATATGGCGGCATTCCGATGCCGCTCTCCTCAAGAATCTTCATCACACCCTTTAGGTCAATGCCATGCTCTTTAAAAGGAAAGACCGCTCGAATATTTTCCTTAGTGCTGATGTAGCCAACACGGTCCTCGTCAGCACGGATTCCCACGTAGCTGACTACATCACCTTCACCAATAAACTCTTCGAACGGACGAAGCTTGAGCAGTTTCGTGCACCATCGCATTTTCGGCGACGGCAGGCAGCCGTCAAAAATAGTTAACCAATGCGAAAATGTCCCGCGAGGGTTCAGCCGATGGATCTTCTTTCCGAGGAAGGCCTCAACGCGATCAAGATACGAATATGTTTCTTCAAGCTCACAACCTGTATCGCAAAAAACATACTCCATCTCAGGAACCTTGTCCCTCATGAAGAGTGCCAGCGCCGTGCTATCCTTGCCGCCGGACAAACCTAAAATGTGGCGAGTCTTTTTGCCCTCGCTCATTGCTTTGCCCCTTCACTTGGAAGAATATCCCATAACCATTCACTGACTGCTGCCAATCGGGTTTCAGGGTCAACAGTGGCGAGCGTCTTGACAAGTTGCTTCTTGAACTCGACAAGCTTAGCCCTCTGCTTATGATCCAAAAACATCACTTGCCCGCGTTCTTGTCCGGATTGTTCTGTTATAAAAAGGCGATAGGCCCTCTCTTGAGAACAATTCTTCTTAAAGCCAATAGCTTCGGTCCTGACAAACCGCCCAGCAAGGTTCGTCAACTCTTGCTCGAATACACCCTCGTCAACATCATTCCACTTCTGCGGTGTTTTCTGAACGACATAGTCACCGATCGATTCGAGCCATTCGCTTTCCGGCAGATTATCCATCATCAGACGCATGGCAAAACCTTTGATTCTGATTTCCGCCACCGACTCAATGAACGGAATCGCACGATTCGCGAGCGACATGCGATTCTTCTGAAAATCCCCCCCGAGACCAAAGGCGGTGGCGATCTTCACTTTCAATCTGTTCTTGAGCGCGTCATATGCATGCCGCAGTTCCTCTACAGCGTCACTAAGAGTATCCACAAACGCATTCAGAACTGCTTCGGGTATTTTTTCGCCAGGTTTGAACGCCGCATGACCACAAGCCGTCGGCAAATCTCTGAAAACAAAATTGATGGGCTCTCTTGCCTCTGAAATCACAGACCGCACGGCTTGCGCAACCATACCGATCTGCCGAGTCTTTAAACTGTATTCAGGCAAACCCGCCTTAAAACGGCACAAGGCCGAAACAACATCCAGCAGCTCCGTCTTGTTCGGATCTACAAATCCGCAATTGTGCGCAATCCGCTTGAAAACCTCGCGCCGAACGCCTTCTATCTTGCAGTATTGAACCTCGTAAACACGTGCTGCTTTTACAATCCCTGCAAGGGTTTCCTTATGGATCTCACTGACAAAAGACCCATTATTATAGACTGCAATATCATGCTGATGGACTAGCAAAACAATCGTAATTATCAGGTAGGCCAACCCGGTACGCACACCAAAGGGTGGGGCCGCAAGCAGATTCACGAGTTCAAGCACTGGCACTCTTTGGTCAGCCCGGTCGCGCAGATACCTCTCAAGCGCCAAAAAAACAGGTCGAAGCCTTAAAACATCCTCCTCTTCCGCAGGTAAGCCAACCTGCCAAAAGCCGTTTTTCTTGCCATGAACACACCCGTTCATAAAAAACGCCAAGTACATTGACATCTCAGGAGGCCGTTTCGCCTCGTCCATTCCAAAAAACGGTTTGTCCTCGGCCGCAAACATGGCTTCGATCAGGCGCATCTGGGCAGCGGCTCCCGCCGAACTCAAGGCTTGTCGGTTAAGAATCTCATGTTTGAAAATCGGTGCCTCACAAAAGAGATCATCACAAACGCCCGAGACCGCAGACTGGATATTGCTGACTTCAATTTCTATTCCCTGCCGATACCATGACAAAGCGTCACCGCTAACACTGCAAAGCCCAACATGAGTTTCCAAGCTGTGAGCCAGTTCTGCCTTGGAAGCCTCAAGCTGTTGCATGACTACGGTGCGAGCAACCTCATCATTGGCCAAGCCGTCGGTGTGCTTTTCAATCCACTCCCAACGACGAACCGCATCGACATGCAGGCTCAGTTCCGCAAGCGAGCTCGTTACTCCTACGAGAACACGGTTGCCAGTCGATGATGATCCGTCAGCAAGAATCCGCTTTGTTTGGGTTACCTCATCCTGATTTTCACAAAGCACATAGATGATTCGCCCGTCACCCGAATCCGAACCCGCCTCCAATTTGGTTTTAAGCATGTCTGAGGAACAATAGTCTACTTCGAACCACCGGAGATTCCCTGTCTCAATATAATGCCTTCTTGCCAAGATCGGTCGTCTGGGCAGATATTTTTCGATCAAACTTGATACGCGGGCAGTCTTGATTTCTGCCTCGGCCGATTTCATGGCTTCGTCGAGATTTACACTCGTGTTCGGCCAGAGGCAATATCCACCTGCACGCCCTAGGGTAAAGAGCGTTCCCGCCTTTTTCAATCGTGCAATGGCACTGTGAAGTTCGCTCGGTGATATCCCAGGCAGACACCATTCCAGCACTTTACCGGTTGGCCGCATCGTCTGATCTTCCACCAGATTCAAAACGGCAACGCACTTTAACACTCTTGACTCAACATCAGACTCGCAGACTCGATCCACCATCGACTGGATATATGCCCAACGAGTCAGCACGGAGGCCCGCTCCATCCGATGAATTTGATTCGCACGGACATAGTCGTAAAAGTCTGAAAGCGTGTAAAAATCGGGGGGCGCTCTTCGTTCTGCGAAGGCACTCAACCCGAACGGTTCATTGGCAAACAAAAAGCCATATACAGAACGGTCATTCTGTACAAAGCGCTGCATGAATTTAAACAACACGGGGACAAAGAAAGGATGCAGGGGGTAGAGTTCTGCAAACGACCTCTTAAGGATATTCGGCTCAATCTTGCCGCTCACCCATCCCTCATCTAGAAGCGCCTTTGCTGCTTGATCAATGACGCGCACGCTTTCGGCAGGAATCCTCGCAGTATCCTCATCCAACAGATGAGCAATGATCGAAAGGTTTTCTGTGAAGGGCTGCTCAAACTGGATTTCCTCAAACCGCCCGGCCACCTTCTCCCATTCCCTAATCGTCGCAATTCCCAAACGATCCGCATACGCACCAACATTTTGATGCAACAGCGTTATCAGCACAAAGGGCTTTTCTTGGTTACGGGCTGCCATTTCCGCCATTTGTTGCAGCAAAAAGACATCATCCTCTTTGGGGTTCAACGCCGCGTATTCGAGGGCCTTTCCCAACTCATCGAGAATAAGGAGCACACCTTCGCCTCTGTCAAAAAGTGACTTCAGGCAGTCCATTGCTTGCTCAGAAGGCGTACGATCCGTCCTTTTTAGCGCTTTGATTGGGCGTCCGGGTCTTGACGCGCTAAAACTTTCCACTCCTTTTATCACGGCTTGCGCCAAAGGCGCTTTCGAGCAAGTCACCAAAATCGGAGTCAACACCATCTCACATTTTGGCAACACTGTCAGACTCTTGGGCAACGTCTTACCGCTCAAGTGACGGGCCAAGGCCAAGGCGAACGATGATTTCCCGCAACCATATGGTCCGATAACACGCCATGCGCGTAATGCTGATCCCGGCCGTAGGCCATCAACAACCCGTGTTACATACCCGCGTATCGAATCGGTCAGACAATAATTCGCAAGGGCATCATCGGCGTAAAAATCGCGATCAAGATTCGTTGACCGATAGAACCGAGTCGAATGCTCCGCTGAGCGAGACACGCTTGCCGTTCGGCCTTGCGGCACCAATCTATTCTGCTTACCCGACATAGCTACCCTCGAAGACTTCTGCTAGACAGTCGGCAGCAGATTGCTTCTTCTTGCGTTTGATCAAATGTGTGCTGGCGGTCTCAACCGACATCAGCCGTCCATTGCTCGCCTTCTCGATTTGCGCCATGCGCTCGCGAACACTTTGTTCGGTCAAGCGAAAGATACGGCCGGGACTACTGTTTCCTGCGGCAATTTCTTGAAAAGAGACAACGTCACTTTCACCTTTGCGTTCCATGTAATCAGTCACCGCCCAACAAAACAACTTAATCGGGAGTTCGGGCCTTGCCTCAAGCGTGAAAGCAAAGGTGTCGTTCCCCCGGCCATCTCCGGAGTAACGCCTGACCAAACCGAGATCTACCAAGGGGGAATCCAACGTTTCTTCACGCGACAAATACTTGTGTTCACGGCCAGGTGCGTACGTGTGGATGAAAACTTCGATGTGACTTTCAATCGTTTTGTCTGAAATTGCCTCTACAACATATGCTGGATATCTCTTGATCTCAGCAACCAACCGATCCGTTTTCAGCTCCTGATACGGCCAGTGGTTAAACAGGAAATCCCATCCAATAAGGCAAGGGTCGGCGTGAGCAAGTTGCCAATGCAGCAACCACAAGGTGGAAGGATGTTCAAGATATGGGTCATGCCCATCAGGCCCCAGCAACGCCTCGCCAAACGGAGATACTTTGCTTGTCCGCAAGGTCTTGTCTTGTTCGATGACCCCAAAACACTCACCCCAGAATCTAATCGCCCGCACCATGTTTTTGCCGACGCCCAGCGTCACCATCGCGGAATCTTCATCTTGAAACAAGGCAGGTGTTTCATCCACATACCTTACCGCTTTCGGCAGCCAAGCATATCGCACTGCGAAGGTCTCATGCCCCGTAATTTTTGTCTTTATCCCTGTCGCATCCATCGTCATCCCACCTTCAGGCTCGTCACTTGTTGTCGCCGATCACTACCGTTCTTTGCACTCTTGACAGAATTCAACGGATATTACCAAACTGTGCCGATGTATGACCACGATAATCCCCTTGCTCCAATGTTCTTATGCCTAGCGGTCAGAGCTGCGAGACAAGCACACGCTCGACCAGATCCAGTCCGGTCTGGTTGTCGAACAAGGTGTCCGCAGGCAGCAGATCGCTGAGATCGGCGGTAAACAGCGGATGGCGGCGTTTATCGGCGAGGTTGTCCATGTAATCCCGTCGCGAGACCTGAAGGCCGTTGTGCTCCATGTACCGGCGGAAACACGTCAGTATCTTGTCGGGTGCGGCGTGACCCTCGGTCAGTCCAAGCCACAGATCGAACAGGTCGCGCCCCTTGCGCCGCTGATAGAGCGCCCGCATTTTGGTTCCGAGCAGTTCTTCCAGCGTGTAGGTGGGAACGTCGC
>JADHEF010001079.1_pt1 | contig 19979 bp, 20 predicted proteins | sample 8952391 | NCBI WGS metagenome assembly JADHEF01 (sample SAMN16124439, study PRJNA663245) | bioreactor sludge metagenome | isolation source: sludge (nitrite) | place: India:Bengaluru | collected 2019-02-28
CGATGACGAGGGGCCAGATGGCGCGCCGATCACGCTGTTCGAATCCGGTGCGATCCTCGTCTATCTTGCCGCCAAGACTGGAAAACTCCTGCCCATCGACGACCGTGGCCGCTTCGAAGCCCTGCAGTGGCTGATGTTCCAGATGGGCGGACTGGGACCGATGCTGGGTCAGGCCCACCACTTCCTGCGTTTCGCGCCGGAGGCGGTGCCGTATGCGATGAAGCGCTATTCCGACGAAGCGCGGCGACTCTACAGCGTGCTGGAGGGGCGATTGGCGCAGCATGAATGGCTTGCGGCCGACACCTACACGATTGCCGATATCGCAGCCTTTCCATGGATCGATCGCCACGACTATCAGCAGATCGATCTCGCCGACTATCCCAAGGTGCAGGCCTGGCATGCGCGCATTGCGCAGCGCCCCGCGGTGCAACGTGGCATGAAGGTGCCGGCATGAACGCGCGCGCACCGACCTCACTCGAAATACTGAGCGCCTTGCCGGCCACGTGCGCCGACAGCGACAAGCCGCCGCTGCTCTTCGTGCATGGCGCCCACGCAGGCGCGTGGTGCTGGCAGGAACACTTCCTGCCGTACTTCGCCGAACGTGGTTGGGCGGCGCATGCCGTATCGCTGTCCGGCCACGGCGGCAGTCCGGGGCGCGAGTATCTCGATGCGCTGTCGATCGACGACTATGTGCGCGACCTGCGCGAGGCGATCGCGAACCTGCCGGCGTCGCCGGTGTTGATCGGCCATTCGATGGGTGGTTTCGTCGTCCAGAAACTGCTCGAAACGCAGCCGGCGCCCGCGGCAGCGCTGATGTGCGCGGTGCCGCCGGGCGGCATGTGGTCATCCGCGCTGGGGTTGGCGATCCGGCGTCCTGGCCTGCTCTTTGATCTGAACCGGCTTGCGGGTGGCGGCAACATCGGCCCGCGCGCATTGGTCGAAGCCATGTTCCATCAGCCTTTGCCGGCGGAGCTGCTGGAGCGCTATTTCCTGCAGATGCACGGGGAGTCGCAACGCGCGATCTGGGACATGCTGGGCTTTGCGCTGCCGCATCCGAATCGCCGGAACTGCGCGCATGTGATGGTGATGGGGGCGGCGGACGATGCGCTGATCCCGGTTGCCGGCGTGCGCCAGACCGCCCGTCTTTGGGGCGTCGAGCCCCTGATCGTGCCGGGTATCGGGCACGGCATGATGCTGGAGGCGGGCTGGCGTGCAGCCGCCGACCCACTTGCTGCCTGGCTCGATAACTTATCTATCTGATCACCAATACAGCGCCTGCGAAAGGCGCTGTATTCCCGTCTGTCGCTTTCTCGCAACACTGCCCGTTTGGCCCGCAGATCCGGTCACTATTGGCTTGCAGGCGCATCGACTGTGGAACTTCGTGAAATAAATCGCGTCGATGCAACATCAGGCCTCAACTTTTTCGGGGTTTGAACGTTCACTGCAAACAAGGGCTCCGTAAAAGAGCCCGGCACAAGGGGTGTGTCCGCTGGCCTAGCCAGACGGACATGGGTTGGGGGCAACCCAGACAGAGGGCGAGACGGTGATGATCATGGATATGGCAACAGGCAGGCTGCTCGACGAATTCGGGCAATTCGCGGAAGAAGTCCTCAACGCAAGCGGCTTGCCGCAGGCACTGGTGGAACAGCTCGGTCTGCAGCCGGTGCATGCCGCACAGCGGGTGCGAGACCTGCCGCCGGGCGATCCGGACGATTTCCTGCGCCAGATTTACCGCAGCCAGGAATGAGCCCGCTTGTGGCTTCAGGCGGTGCCCGCCAAGGGTGAGCACCGCGGCCTCAGGCGAAGGCAGTGCCTTGTTGGTGCGCGTTGAGGCGGCGCTTGCGCCGCTGCACGCGGCCGTTGTGCCGTATCGCCTGTGCCTCGGTGATCTGCAGCTTCAGATTGAACGCAGCGCACCGGCCGACTGCAAGACGACGCTCGCATGGTCGGTGCAGGATGCCAGCCGTGCCGGCGTGCGGTTGCTTGCGTTCATCGCCGAAGCTGACGCGCCGCGCCCGTCTGCGCGGGTGACTCTTGTCTACACCCTGGCGGATGCGGCGAGCGGTAAACCGGTGTTGCTCGACGCTGCCACCTCTGCGCGGCTCGCAACACTACGCGGCTGATTCTGCTTACCAGCGCGACGCGTGATCTTCGGTCACGCCCAGCACGGCGTTGACTTCCATGCGTGCCGAGCCCGGCACACCGATGTGCCCCGAGAAACAACCTATCGCCTGCACGAAGCGGCTCGCGACGATGCCGAAGTTCTTGTTGCCCCGATGCAGGCCTTCCGGCGCGAAACGCAGCTGAGTGTTGCCGCAGTGCGAACGGATCTGCCACGGCGTGAGCGGATCCGCCGCGTTGTAGTCGAATTGCACTGGCCCCAGTTTGTAAGGCAAACCTTCGAGCCACACGATGTTCTCCGCATCCGCCATGTAGCCGGCCTGCAGGTTGAATCCGCAGCCATCCGCGTGGGCGGAGGCCCAGTTCCAGCGTGTGTCGTGTGCGAGCAGCCCGTCCGAATGATCGATGCTCGCGTGGCAGGCGCGCAGGTCCAGCGTCGTGTCTGCGGCGCGCAGCCGCCCATTTGCTGGTATCGCGCTGGTCTTGTGCGTGCAGTGCGCGAGCAGATTCGCCGGCGCGACGATGCTGGCGGGCGCCGGCATCGCGCCGAGATCCAGTTCGGCATCGAGTTCAAGGTGGCGGCTGCGGACGGCAACCTGCATTGTGCCGCCCGCCGACTGCATGTCGATGCGCAGGCCGGGCAGGTGCGCAGCGGCGTCTGACAGCGGGTGTGCGACACGCGATGCGCGCGGCAGGCCATCGCGTGAGATCGACACCAGCTGCCGCGGCCCGCGCAGGAAGGCGTAGGCGAAACCGTGTGCGGCCCAGCCCAGATCGACGACCGCAATGCCGACGAAGACGTCCGGGTGCGCGAAAGCGACGTACTGCCAGCGCTTGTGCCGCAGCCGCAAATCCAGCCAGCCAGGGCGGCGCGGCAGCCGTAGCGGGCGCCAGTCCACGCCGGCCATGCACCCGGCCCAGGCGCCGAAGTGCGGCGCACCGTCCGGCGTCAGCAGCGTTGGGGGCGGGCCGTTCAGCGGCTGCGCCGGCTCAGAGTGCATGCAGCCGGTCGGCTCGCATGAAGCCGCGCAGCGGGCCGGCGATCCGGCGCCCGATCGCCAGCACCTTGAAGAGTTCGCCCATCTCGTGCGGCGCGATCAGCCGCTGGGCGGCCCGCGCAGCGCGGATGTAGTCGGCGTTTTCGGTCGGGCCGCGCGCGGCAACGCGATCGAGCAGGCCGCAGTTGAGCAGGAAAGCGCCCTGGTCGATGTAGCCCAGCACATCAAGGCCCGCGTCGTAGGCGGCGTCGGCGGTCGCGGTGAAATCGACGAAGCTGGTGATGTCGGTCAGCCCTGGCCACAGGAAAGGATCGGGATGCGCGCGGTGGCGGTAGTAGCAGATCAGCGTGCCGGTGCTGCGCGAGGGCAGGTAGTACTCGCGCTGCGGGTAACCATAGTCGACCAGCAGCATCACGCCGCGTGTCAGTCTGCGCGCCCACTCGGCGACCCAGGCGCGAGAGGCGAGGCAGACTTCGCTGACGTATTCGCCGACCGATGGCATCGGCGCTGGCAGGGCGGCGGCTGCGCGCGCGAGTTCGCCGGTCGCGGGGCGATCGGCCCAGCGCAAGCCATCGTGCCAAGCCACGCCGCGCTGAAACACGGCGCCGTCGCGCCAGACAGCGAGTTCTACCGGCATCACGTCGAGCACTTCGTTGGCGATCACGACGCCATCGAAGTTGTCAGGAAGTGTGTCGATCCATTCGACCCGATCCGCTAGCGTCGGCACCTTCTGCTGCAGCGTTTCCTGCTGGCGGGCACGCAGCTCGCCCGACACTTCGAGTATCCGGTAACGCTCGGGCAGTTGGCCCAATTCTGCCAGCGCAGCGAGCAGATCGGCCGCGAGCAGGCCGGTGCCGGCGCCGACTTCCAGCACCTGCGCGGCGGTCTGCTGAAGGATGTCTGCGATCTGCGTGGCGAGTGCCTGGCCGAATAGTGGCGTGAGCTCCGGCGCGGTGATGAAGTCGCCGCCGGGGCCGAACTTGCGCGCGCCGCCGCTGTAGTAGCCGAGTCCGGGGCTGTAGAGCGCCAGCGCCATGTAGTCGGAAAAAGGAATCCAGCCACCGGCTTCGTCGATGGCGGTGTGGATGCGTTCAAGCAGCGCAGCGCTGGCGGCGAGCGCGTCGGGCGAAGGCGGTGGGAGCTGGTCGGGGCGTTCTGCGGTCATCGGCGGATTCTACCGCCGGCTCCGCCCGCGGCGATTTACTGAGTGCCGCTCTCCGGCGAGCCCTGCCATGCGTAGTCCATCTGCCTTGCGGTGCGCACTGCGAGCGAGCGGTCAGCGAGCCGTGCGACAAGATAGAGGCTCATGTCCAGCCCGGCCGAGATGCCGGCCGAGGTGATGATCGGCCCGTCGTCGACGAAGCGTGAGTCGGTGACGACATGTGCATTCGGGTAGCGGCTGCGCAGCGCAGCGACGTCTTCCCAGTGGGTGGTGCAACGCCGGCGATCAAGCAGACCGGCCTCGCCGAGCAGGAAAGCGCCGGTGCATACCGACGCGATGCGGCCGTTGCGCGCTGCCTGTGCCGCGACCCAGCTGATGACTTCGGGCCGCTCCAGTTCCGCATCGACCACGCCGCCCGGCACCAGCAGCAGATCCAGCGGCGGATGGTCGTCGATACGATGTGGCAGGCTGACGCGCAGGCCGCCGCGCGCCCGGATGGTGGGCTCGCGGCCGATCAATGCGGTGGTGAATGGCGGTGGTGCGCCCGGATGCAGGCGCGCGAAGACGCGGCTGGCTGTGGAGAAGACCTCAAGCGGACCGGCGAAGTCGAGAATTTCGACCTCGTCGAACAGGTAGAGCCCGATGCACAGCGTCATCACACACTCTCCAGCCACAGTGGGGGGATGCGGCGGCGACGATTGTGGCATGTTCTGCTGCACTGCGTCAGCTTACATTTCGCAAGCCATTCCGGTTGGACCATCGCCCCTTCGACATGCGATGATTCGGCAATGATTCAAGATAGTCCAATGGCATATTTGTGCGATCGTCGCCCAATATCCATGCGGGTCTCGAAGGGGGCACGCGTTGCGCGCCTGGGCGGGAACGAGGCGGCCGATCGGCGCGCGCGGGGGCGCTGGCCTCGTGCTTCGGCGAATGGATTTTCGCTACGCCGCAGCAAGCAGGTTGGCGTGCCACGCGCGCACGTCAGCCTGGCACCGGAGGGTACGCAAGGATGAATGCACCCAACGAATCGCTTGCCTTGCCGCGCGTGCCCGCAGCCTTGGCCAATCCGGGCTGCGCCTGGCGGGTCCTGGTTTTCCTTGGCAACGACCTCGCGCTGGCGAGGCAGGATTTGCGCGCGTTTGCGCGTTTGCGTAGCGAATTCGCCAAGGTGGGCGCCGACGTGGTGGCGGTGACGCCGTTTGGTGAAATGGGGCAGCGCCTGATGACGCGGGGCTTGCGGGCCGATCAGCGATTGCCGATGGTGGAAGACCTCTTTGGTCTTTGGTCACGCCATGCAGGGCTGGTGGCCGGCGAACGCGCCGCCGTCCTCCTTTCCCCCGAGGGCATCGTGGCGGCGCGGCTCGATACCGCCGCCGGGGCCGCCGCAGTGCGCGACGCCCTGGCGGTTTGCGTCCCTTAGCGGATCGCTTCGACGCCGGTCACGTAGTAGCCCGTGTCGCCGAAGCAGGTCGAGGGAATGCCGACGTGCTCGTTGTAATGCAGCGTCACCTGCTTGCCAAGCACTTGGTTGATCTGCCCAGCGACCTTGTCGTCGGGCACCGTGAAGTGGAACTTCTCAGGCAGCGCGCCGGGGATCGCCAGCATCTGCAGCTCGCCCTCCCAGGTTTTGCAGATCCAGCCTTTGCGTGAGAGTTTGAGCACGTAGCCGGCGCGTTCGCCGCTCGAATAGGCGAAGTTGAGTACCGCTACGGTGTAGAGCACTGCGCCGCCGACGAGGACGAGCATCAGGATCAGTGCCCATTTGCGCACGCTGCGCACCGTTTTGTCTTGGTTCGACGGAATGGAGGTGTCCATGACTCTTCAGGCAGGTAGACGTAGGGGCCAAGGATAGCAGGCCGACCTTAGGCTGGCATCGGCAGGCTGCGTCGAAGTTGTATCGCTTCGGCGACGTGGCTCGCGCCGACGCGCTCGCAACCGGCCAGATCGGCGATCGTGCGTGCCACGCGTAGCAGCCGGTGGGTGCCGCGGGCCGAGAGCCCGAGATGAGCGATTGCGCTGGCGAGCAGGCGGGCGCCCGCGTCATCGGGGCTGCAGTGGTGTTCCACGCCGGGTGCGTCAAGGGCCGAGTTCGGCCGCCCCTGGCGTGCGCGCTGCACTGAATCGGCGCTGACGACGCGCTGCCGTACCACGGCGCTGGTTTCTCCCGGCGTGCCGGCGCGCAGCTCGGTCGCCGGCACCGCAGCGACTTCCAGCACCATGTCGATGCGATCCAGCAGCGGGCCAGAGAGTCGGCCGCGATAGCGTGCAACCTGATCCGGCGTGCAGCGACAGCGGCCGTTGTCGCTGCCGTGATGGCCACAGGGGCAGGGATTCATCGCCGCGACCAGCTGGAAGCGGGCCGGGAAATCCGCTCGCCGCGCCGCCCGCGAAACGGTGATATGGCCGGTTTCGAGCGGCTCGCGCAGGCTCTCCAGTACGCGCCGGTCGAATTCTGGCAGTTCATCGAGGAACAGCACGCCGTGGTGTGCGAGCGAAATCTCGCCCGGGCGCGGACTCGCACCGCCGCCAACCAGCGCGGCGGCCGACGCCGAGTGATGCGGTGCGCGCACAGGCCGCACCGCCCAGCGCGCCGGATCGAAGCCGCCATCGATGGACTGCACCGCCGCAGCCTCCAGCGCTTCGGTCTCGCTCATCGGTGGCAGGATGCCCGGCAGGCGCTGTGCCAGCATCGACTTGCCACTGCCAGGCGGGCCATACATCAGCAGCGAATGTCGCCCCGCGGCCGCGATTTCGAGCGCGCGCTTGGCACTCTGCTGACCGCGCACATCAGCGAGATCCGGATAACTGGGCGCGGCCACGGCATGCGTGCCGGCGGCGACCGGGTCCAGCAGATGCTGTCCGTTCAGGTGCGCCACCACTTCGAGCAGGCTGCGGGCTGCGAAGACGGCGGCGTCGGCAACCAGTGCGGCCTCGCCGGCGTTATCCGCCGGCAGCACCAAGCGTCGGCCGGCGCGGCTGGCTGCCAGAGCCATCGCGAGCGCGCCACGCACCGGGCGCAGGCGGCCATCGAGCGAGAGTTCGCCGGCGAACTCGATGCCGTCGAGTGCGCCGCTACGGATCTGGCCCGATGCAGCGAGGATGCCGAGTGCGATCGGCAGATCGAAACGCCCACCTTCCTTCGGCAGATCGGCCGGCGCCAGGTTGGCCGTAATGCGTCGTTGCGGAAACTCGAACTGGCAGGTTTGCAGCGCGGCGCGCACGCGGTCGCGAGATTCTCGCACTTCGGCTTCCGGCAGCCCGACCAGCGAAAAACCCGGCAGGCCATTCGCGAGATGCACCTCGGCGACGACTTCTGGCGCAGCGATGCCGTCGAGCGCGCGGCTGGCGACACAGGCAAGGCTCATGATGACTCCGGCATGGGGATGCAGCGAGTCTAGCGATCGGCGCGGCAGCGTCCATAATGAAAACTCGCGCGGCGCGTCACCAGTCACGCCGCGGTGTGGGTGCAGACCGGGAGGGGCTTGCGACATGCGTTCGGTTCAGCGTGGAAGGTGTCTTCTTCTTGTGCGCGGGGTTTTGCTGCTGCCCTTCGTTGTGCTGGCGCCCGCCGCCTTGGCCGATGGCCTGCGTGTCGCCGGCAGCGGCTTCGGCGTCGCGGCGCCAGAGATGGACTTCACCCGCCTGCTGCGGCCGGGGGCGGATGATGGCGATCTGCCGACACCGGGCCGCACCAGCCTGCGCTACGCACTGCTGGATCAGCCGGGCTGGCATGCCGGCCTGGGTGTGAGTGCGTGGGAGACGACGCCCTTGACCGCACCCTTGTTCTCGCAAAGCGGTTACGTGCCCTTACTCCACGCCTTTGGTGAGTATCGCTTCTGGCGCAGCTTCCGCCTTGCCGGCGATGTGGATGCCTTTGGCGGCACGCAAGGGCGCGGTGTCGATGCGGGTATGCGGCTCTCGTACGACTTCAGCCCAGCTTGGTCAATCTCGGCGGCCTATCGCTTGCATCGCGAGGATCGCGCGCCGGGTTTCGACCTGATCGACCAGGGCAGCCTCAGTTTCGGTACCCGCCTGCGCTTCTGATCCCTGCCTGAAGAAATGCGGCATCCGGCAGTGGCGTGAGAGCATGCGGCTGTCGCCGCCATGCAGGGTTTCTTTGCCATGCCTACTCCGCCCACCGTCCGCAGCATCCTGATCGACCTGTTGCGCCCCTATCGCACCCGCATCGCGGTGGCAGCAATTGCCTTGATACTCGCCGCGAGCGCGATGCTGGGGGTGGGGCAGGGCCTGCGCGCGGTGATCGACCGGGGTTTCTCGGCCGGCGACCCCGCCTGGCTGGATCGCGCGCTGGCTGCGATGTTCAGCGTCATTGCGTTGCTTGCTGCGGCAACCTGGCTGCGCTTCTACAACGTCAGCTGGCTTGGTGAGCGGGTCACGGCTGATCTGCGTCGCAAGTTGTTCGATCATTTGCTCAGCTTGCCGCCGTCTTGGTTCGAGAGCGGCCGTACCGGCGATGTGATTTCTCGCCTTACCTCCGACACCACGCAACTGGAGAACGTGATCGGCTCCAGCGTGTCGATCGCGCTGCGCAACGCGCTGCTATTGGTCGGCGGGCTCGTCATGCTGTTCACCACCAGCACCAAGCTCACCCTGTTGGTCATCGCCGGTGTGCCCTTGGTGGTGGCGCCCATCGTGCTATTCGGTCGAAGGGTCCGCACCTTGGCGCGTGAAAGCCAGGACCGCGTCGCCGAGCTCGGCAACCGTATCGACGAGACGATCCACGAGATCCGCATCGTGCAGGCCTACGGCCACGAGGCGGCCGACCGCGCCGACTTCGGCGCTAGGGTCGAGCGCGGCTTCGCTACTGCGCGCCGCCGTATCGCGGCGCGCTCGGCGCTGATCGTGGCGGTGATGGTGCTGGTGTTTGGCGCAATCGCCTTCATCCTGTGGATCGGTGGCCACGATGTGCTTGCTGGCCGGCTCACGGGGGGCGAGCTGTCGGCCTTCGTCTTCTATGCTGCGATGGTCGCCGGCAGTGTGGGTGCCTTGTCCGAGGTGTGGGGCGATCTGCAGCGCGCGCGCGGTGCGACCGAGCGGCTGATGGAACTGCTTGCTACCGCGCCCGAAGTGGCGCCGCCCGCCACGCCTTATCCCTTGCCACCTGCGCGTGGTGAAGTGCGCTTCGAGGCAGTCGATTTTCGCTACCCGAGCCGGCCGGATACCGCGGCGCTCGATGCGTTCAGCCTCGATGTGTCGCCGGGTGAGACGGTTGCGCTGGTAGGCCCCTCCGGTGCCGGCAAGACGACCGTATTCCAACTGCTGCTGCGCTTCTACGATCCGCAGGCGGGGCGCATCACGATAGACGGCGTGGCGCTCGATGCGGCCGACCCGCGTGCGATCCGTGCGCGCATCGCGCTGGTCTCGCAGGAGGCGGTGATCTTCGCGGCGAGCGTGCTGGAGAACGTGCGCTACGCGCGGCCAGATGCCACGCTCGCCGAGGTGCAGGCGGCCTGCGTGGCGGCGTATGCCGACGGTTTCGTGCGCGAGCTGCCGCAGGGCTACGACACCGATCTGGGCGAGCGGGGCGTGAAGCTCTCCGGCGGGCAGCGGCAACGCATTGCGATTGCGCGGGCGATCCTTGCCGATCGGCCGATCCTGTTGCTCGATGAAGCGACCTCGGCGTTGGATGCCGAGAGCGAACGCATGGTGCAGGCGGCGCTGATGCACTTGATGCGCGGCCGTACCACGCTGGTGATTGCGCACCGGTTGGCGACCGTGCAGCAGGCCGACCGCATCGTCGTGATGGAACACGGCCGCATCGTCGAGCAGGGCGATCACGCGGCCTTGATCGAGGCGGACGGCCTCTACGCCCACCTCGCCCGGCTGCAGTTCAGCGCCTGAGGTCGGCCTACCCGGCTGCGCTGGGCGCCACCGGTGCCTCTGGTGTTGTCTCGGGCACCTTGTCGACCGGCTTGCTGCGCACCGGAGCCGGCCGTGGTGGTGCGGCCTGCCAATCGAGCGCATAACGCGGATCGCGCAGGGGCCCGCTCAGCCGCACCGGCACCGTGACGCCGCGCAGGCCGATCAGGTCGCGCGGTATCGGCCCTTGCGACTGCACTGCGGTACGCACCAGCCAGTCGAGCTGGCCGTCGGCGAGCCGCAGTTTGCCGCCGCCGCCCATGCGTACCCAAGGGGTGCGGGCCGTGAGCTCGCTGCATTCCGCTTCACCGCCGCCAAAGCGGCAGTGGGTGCCGAATTCCTCGAAGCTTTGCTGCTCGCGCGCGACGTGGCGGCGTTCGGCGGCGCCACGGTCCTTCAGCGCCGGTCGCACTGCGCGCAGGAAGTCGTCCAGTGCGAGGCCGTTCCACTGCGCAGGGCGCAGCGTGAACTGCGCCTCGCCGCTCAGGCTGCGTGCGATGGCGGGCCAATCCGGCCCGATTGCTTGTACCGAGCAGCGGCCTGAAACGCTGCCGCGCAGCGGCCAGCTGCGCTTGAGCTCCTGTGCTAGTGCGGTCAGTTCGATGCCGCTGTAGCGGCTATCCAGCGCGAGGCTGCGATTGGCGGTGTCGTAGCGGGCGCTGCCGCTCAAGTCTCCACCGTAGGTTTTGAGTGCCAGCGTGTCGAAGCTGACTGCGCCGTCGCCGGTCTGCAGTTGTGCGCTGACTGCGCTACCTTGCAGCGGCCCGATCCGAAGTGCCGCAATGTTCAGCTGACCGTCGCCGCGCAGGTGAGCGACCGGCGCAAGCAGCGCGCTGGCACCGTCGAGGCCAAGCGCCTTGCTGATCCGCCCGGTGTCGACGCGTTCGGCGTCCAACACGAAGTGCCATGGCACTGCGCGGGATTGTTCGTACTGGGCCTGCAACTGCATCGCGCTGTCGGCGACACGGATCCGCAAGCGCGTATCGACACGCCCGCCGAGCAGCGAACTTGCTGCGTTGCCGGCGACGGTGGCGGTCCACGCACCTTCCGGCGCGCCGGGTGCGGCGCTGCGCCAGCGTGCGTCGATCGCATCGAGCTCGACGCGGCCGTGCTGCGGGCGGTAGGCAATACGGGCGTTGAGTTGGCCGCTGGTGAGGCGTTGTCCACCCTGGCTGCGGAAGGTCGCGCGCAACGGTTCGCCAGGAAAGTCCGCCGTGCGGGGCGCGATCGACGCAGTCTCGAAACTGGCTTCGGTGCGTTCGCTGCCATCGGTAAGCTGCAAGGTCGCCTTCACGGCTTGCAGCGCCAGCGCCTCGTTCTGACTGGCAAGGCGCTCGGCGCTCGCCTGCACTTGCAGCTTGCCGGTACCAAGTCGCCCCTTGGCTTGCATCACGATGCCCTGAAGTGCCAGCGCGTTGCCTTGGTCGCCACGGCCGCTGCGGATCTGCACTTCGCCGTCCACGCTGGTGGCGCCCCAGGCATCGCCCCGGAAGCCGAGCGTTGCCGATTCGATGTCGTAACCCTTGTTGTCGAGCAGGTAGGCCAGATCTAGCGTGAGTCCGCCGGAAGCGGCGCCGGGGCCTTCGGTCAGCGAGCCCTCGGCACGGATGCGACCGTGCGAACCGGCTTGCAGCGCGTCGGTCACGAGGTGAATGCGCTCGAAGGTCAGCGCGTGGCCGAGCGCGTCGTCACGCAGGCGCACGCGCGCGCGCTCGACAACAACTTGATCGAGGCGGATTGAGAACGGCCACGGCGATTCGAGACGAAGGCCGCGGTTGAGATCTGCGAGGCTCCAGCCTTCGCGGTTATGCAGCAGCGTCGCATCCAGGTCGGCGAAGCGTAGCGAGCGGAGTTCAAGTTTGCCGCGCAACAGTGGCCACAGCGCGAGGCCGGCCTCGACGCGGCCGATGCGCAGCGGAATGCCCGGTGCATCGCGTTCGCCGAGCGCCAGCCCTTCGATCACGACCGTCGGACCCGGGCGGAACGCGAGCCTGGGCATGCTCTCCATCGCCAGCGGCCGCGATGTGCGTTCGCGCACCTGGCGCGCAAGATCCCGCCGCACGACCTTGCCGTCCCAGGTGGCGTGCAGGTAGAGCCCCAGCACCAGCGCGAGTGCGCTGAGCGCGCCGAGCAGGAAACCGAGGATCTTGACCAGCCGGGTGATCATGGGTGCGGAAGCTCCGTTGGGCTCTTCGGCAGTTCCAGCGTCACGCAGAAGCCTTCGGCGTCACAGACGCAGCTGAGGCGGGCCCCGTGCCGGTCTGCCACACGCCGCACATAGGCAAGGCCCAGCCCGCGTGGCCGGCCGCTGCGCTGCGCGGCGCACAGTACCGACACTGCGATGCTGTCGGGGCCGTTGCCCTGGTCACGGATAACAAAGCACCAATGCGAGGCGCCAGCTTCTACCGACAGCCGGACCGTGGCGTTCGACGGCCCATGCACCACGGCGTTCTCCAGCAAGTGCGTCACGGCTCGCCGCAGCGCGTCGACATCACCGCGAACGAGCGCATCGTCGCCAGCCGCATCGGCGTCGACGTCGATCGTGATCTGCCGATCGCGCGCCAGTTTCCAGCATGCATCGCTGGCTTCCCACGCGATCTGTTGCACGCTGACCGGCTCGAACTGCTCGCTGCGCAGCGCATCGGCACGCAGCAGGCGCAGCACGCCGTCGGCCCGCGTGAGCGCGAGTTCCGCATAGTGGCCGACTTGCTGTAGGGTTTGCGGATCGGGCGGCAGCGTGCCGTCGGCAACGCTCTCGGTCAGCGTCAGGATCGCGCCGAGCGGCGAGCGCAGATCATGCGACATCGCGCGCCAGGCATCGTCGCGCATGTTCGTGGCGCTGAGTTCGGCGCTGCGATCCTCGATCAGGTACAGCGTTTGATGCTGATCGGGCAAGGCATGGCGCGTCACGCGCAGCGGCGTGTTCAGCCCCGTCCCGGCGTCGAGGTCGTGCAAGGCGGCAAGCGCACCCGGCCCGTCTTCAGCGCCAAGCAGGGCACAGGCGCGCGGCGAGGCATGCAGCAGCGCGCCGTCGGCATCGCACAGTATTGCGCCGAGCGGCAGCAGGTCGATCACGGCCAGCGGCAGCATTATCTCCTTGCGTGCTTGCGGCGGGATCATGGACACTTGCCTCCGCACTGCGGCGCATCGCTCGCCACCACAACAAGCCCGCCGAGAGGCGGCCAATCAGGAGATCGGGTCATGAGTTTTCTGTCGGAGTTCAAGGAATTCGCGCTCAAGGGCAACGTCGTCGACCTCGCCGTGGGCGTGATCATCGGCGGTGCTTTCGGCAAGATCGTCGATTCGCTGGTCAAGGACATCGTCATGCCGATTCTCGGGCGCCTGATCGGTGGCGTCGATTTCAAGCATCTGTACATCAACCTGGGCGACAAGACCTTCGAGACGCTCGAAGCGGCCGAAAAGGCCGGCGCGCCGCTGGTGAAGTATGGCGCGTTCATCAATACCACGGTCGACTTCCTGATCATCGCGCTGGCGATTTTCGTGGCCATGAAAGCGATCAACAAACTCAAGCGCGAACAGCCCGCCGCACCGGCCGAACCGGCGGCCACACCGGAGGATGTTCTGCTGCTGCGCGAGATCCGCGACGCATTGAAGAAGTGACTTCAGACCCCGTCCGGGTTGAACGACGGCCGCCGCGAGGCGGCCGTTTTCATTCCTCGGTCAGACGCTCGAGCCGGTAGCCGTAGTTGTAGGTCGGCGTCAGCCTGTAGCCGTTTTCGGGGCGCAGCGCGAGTTTCGTGCGCAGGCGCGAGACATGGGTGTCGATCGTGCGCGTCGCGACATTGGGATTTCGGCCCCAGACCGCTTCGAGCAGGTGCCCACGCGAGTAGAGGCGGCCGACGTTGCGGAACAGGAACAGCGCGAGTTCGAATTCCTTGTCGGTCAGCTCGATCGCGGTGTCGCCGAGGCTGCACACCTTGTTCGCAATATCGAAGCGGTAAGGCGGTGCGCTGAGTTCGCGTTCCGGTTCCTTCGGCCGCACGCGGCGCAGCACTGCTTCGATACGCGACAGCAGTTCGAGCCGCCGCACCGGCTTGACGATGTAGTCGTCGGCGCCAGCGCCGAGCGCCGCTACGATGTCTTCCTCGGCATCGCGTGCGGTGACGAAGATTACCGGTGTCGGATCGTTGCGGTCTTCGCGCAGCCAGTGCAGCACTTCGGCGCCGGAGATGTCGGGCACCATCCAGTCGATCAGGAACAGGTCGAAGCTCTCGCGGCCGGCGACCTTCATCAGCTCGCGCGGATGCGAGAACGCATGGACATCGTGCCCCGCGTCGCGCAGCCAGGTCTCCACGGTGCTGGACTGGTCGCGGTCATCCTCGAGCATTGCAAGGCGCATGGCGTTTCCTCAAAGCCCTTCGGCTACGAAGGGGTTGGTGCGGCGCTCGCGGCCGATGCTGGACATCGGGCCGTGGCCAGGAATGAAATTCACGTCGTCGCCGAGCGGCCACAGTTTCGTGCGGATCGACCTGACCAGCGTGTTGAAATCGCCACGCGGGAAGTCGGTGCGGCCGATCGATCCGGCGAACAATACGTCGCCGACCAGCGCCAGGCCCGCTTCGCGGTGAAAGAACACGACATGACCGGGCGTATGGCCCGGCGTGTGCAGCACCTGCAGACTTTGCGCGCCGACGGTGACGGTATCGCCGTCTTCCAGCCAGCGATCGGGTTCGAACTGCTCAACCTGCGGGAAGCCGAACATGCGCGACTGCTGCGGCAAGGCGTCCAGCCAGAAGCGTTCTTCCGCCTGTGGCCCCTCGATCGGCACGCCGGCGCGGCGCGCCAGTTCGGCGGTGCCGCCGGCATGGTCGATGTGGCCATGCGTCAGCAGGATCTTCTCCAGCGTCAGCCCCTCGCTCTCAACGGCTTCGAGCAAGCGGTTGACCTCGCCGCCCGGGTCGACCAAGGCCGCCTTGCGGGTCTCGGGACACCACAGCAAGGTGCAGTTCTGCTGAAACGGGGTGACGGGAAGAATCCGGTATTGCAAGACACGAGCCTCCAAACCGTTCATTCTAGCGCCGGCAGCGGCCGCCGACAGTTGCGCCGGTCACGCTGACTGGCCGCTTGCTCAAGTTATTGCTGCGTCGGCCCGTTAGTGGGAAGACGCCGGAACATGCTGCCTGCCGAATATGATGTGGTACCCGGCGTGGGCCCGTACAGCCCCGGGCGCACGCCGAATGCGGATTGAACCCGAACCGATCGATGGCCAAACCCTCCCTGCCGTTTCCGCTTGCTGTTCGTCCGATGGGCATTGCCGCCAAGCTGAGCTTGCTGGCGGTCTCGACGATCCTGCTGACGGCGGTGGCGATCGGCGTGGCGGTGATCCGCACCCAGTCGAAGCTCGCCTTCGACGCACTCAAGGGGCACGGTGAGGCGGTTGTTTCGATGCTCGCACAGAGCGGCGAGTTCCCGCTCTACAGCGCCAATCGCCCCGCGCTGACGCAACTGCTCGGCGGGCTTGCCGACAACAAGGACATTGCGTACGCGGCCTTTTACGGGGCCGATCACACCCTGCTGGCGGAGCGCAGATTCCGCGCGGCCACGCCCGCGCGTGTCAAGCCGGCGGATTGGCCGGCTCGCGGGGTCAGCCACCGTAGTCAGGGCGGCGATCAACTGGAGTTCCTTGCCGTCGTCAAACCGCCAGCGCGGCCGGACGCCGATGCAGACGACGACGGCGCCGGCTTTGTCGGCGCCCCGGACGATGCACCGTTGGGCTATGTCCAGCTCACGCTGTCGAGCGCCCGGGCGAAGGGGGAGGCGCTCTCCTTCATCAACGAGACCGCGCGCTTTGCCATTGTCGTCACCGCCCTTGCGATCGTGCTGACGACGCTATTCACGCGCCGCCTTGTGCAACCGCTGCGCGACCTCTCACGTGCCGCGCGCGAGGTGGCTGAAGGCCGCCTGGGGCAGACGGTTCAGATTTCTTCCACCGACGAATTGGCCGATCTCGGGCGCGCCTTTCAGCACATGGTGGACAGTCTGGGTGCGTCGCGCGCCCGGCTGCTTGAGTACCAGAACCTGCTGGAAGACCGCGTTCAATCGCGCACCCGCGAGCTCGAACAGGCCACTGCCCAGGCGCTCGACCTCGCCCAGCGCGACACGCTGACTGGCCTTCCCAACCGCGCCCACTTCACCGCGATGCTCGAACAGGCGCTGGTGTCGCATGCCAGCAGCGGTGAGCGGATTGCGGTGCTGTTCCTCGATCTGGATCTCTTCAAGCGGATCAACGACACACTCGGTCACCAGACTGGCGACACGCTGCTGCAGTACATCGCCGACGCCTTGCGCGGGGCTCTGCGCGACGGTGATCTGGTGGCCCGATTCGGCGGCGATGAGTTCGTGATCCTTGCGCGCGACGTACGCAACACCGAGCAGGTCAGCGGCATCGCGCGCCGCATTCTCAATGCCTTCCTGACGCCGGTTGAACTGGCCGGCCACAGTTTCAAGGTCGGCTTCTCGATCGGCATCAGCATCTGTCCGGATCATGGCAACGATGCCGCTAACCTGCTGAAGAACGCCGATCTGGCGATGTATGCGAGCAAGGAAGCCGGCCGCGGAGGCTATCGCTTCTACACGCCGGATCTGAATCAGCGCGCGATGGATCGGCTGAACATCGAGAACGGTTTGCGCCGCGCGCTCGACAACGAAGGCGAGCTACTCCTCGAATACCAGCCACAGGTTGAACTCAGTGGTGGCCGCATGGTGTCGGCCGAGGCGCTGTTGCGCTGGAGGACGCCCGAGGGCACGGTGATCTCGCCCGGGCGCTTCATTCCAATCGCGGAAGAGACCGGGCTGATCGTGCCGATCGGCGAGAAGGTGTTGCGCAATGCCTGCGCCACGCTGGCGCGCTGGCGTGCCGCGGGCCTGCCCCTGCCGCGAATCGCGGTGAACATCGCCGCGCCGCAGTTCGAGAGCCGCAACTTTGGCGACACCGTGGCGCGCGCGCTGGCGGACTACGACATACCGCCGGACCGCCTCGAACTCGAACTGACCGAGAGCGTGATCGTGCGCGATGCCGAATCCGCCCTGCGCGAAATGGCCCGGCTCAAGGAACTGGGGGTTTCGATTGCACTGGACGACTTCGGCACTGGCTACTCCAGCCTTTCCTACCTGTCTCGAATGCCAATCGACCTGGTCAAGATCGATCGTGCCTTCGTGATGCGCTCGACCGAGGACGACAACGCCCGCACCATCGTGCGCTCCATCGTTGCGTTGTCGCATGCGCTGCGCCACAAGGTCGTGGCCGAGGGCGTCGAGACGCGCGCGCAGCTCACGCAACTGCGCCGGGCGGGTTGCGACTATGTGCAGGGCTTCCTGCTGGCGCGCCCGATGTCCGAAGCGGCGCTGACGGCTTGGTTGTCGAGCGAGGTCACGCCGGCCGAAGTGCTGCTCGGCGACAAAGCGAACGAGTGGCTCTGAGGCAAGGCTGCCGAGCGGAAGAGAGCGTACGGAGAAGCGAGAACGGTAAGGGGAAAAGCGAGATCTGGTGCGACCGGCGGGATTCGAACCCACGACCCCTGGCTTCGGAGGCCAGTACTCTATCCAGCTGAGCTACGGTCGCACAGCCGGCCGATCATAGCGCAGATCGCCCCATAGCGTCCATGCGGATGCTGCAGCGCGTCGAATTGTCCCGCTATAATCAGGACCTTGCGTGGCAGGGGGCCGCGCAACACAACGTCAAAAACACATCGTAGGCCATCATGTCGATCCGCACCGCGCTACCGCTCGCTCTCCTTTCGGCCGCTCTGCTTGCCGGCTGCAACAAGTCGCAACCCGTCAACGAGGAAGAGACCGCAACGCTGATCCAGCCGGTCGCGCAAGTGGCCCTGGCGGCCGCAGACGCTGGCGCAGCAAAGGGCAGCCGCACGGGTGAGCAGGTTGTCGGCGCAGTCTGCGGCGCCTGCCACAATTCCGGCGCGCTGAACGCACCCAAGGTTGGCGACAACGCGGCGTGGGCGCCACGCCTCGGTCAAGGCCTCGATGGGCTGCTGAAGTCGGCACTTAACGGCAAGAATTCGATGCCGGCGCGCGGCGGCAACCCGGATCTGACCGATGAGGAAATCGCCCGTGCGATCGTCTTCATGGCCAACAAGTCCGGCGCTTCCTTCAAGGAACCAGCCGCCAAGTAATTTGCAGTGGCGTTTGAGTAACGGGCTGCCCGCGGGCAGCCCGTTTGCGTTTACGTCGCTTCGTCGGGGGGCAGATCGAACAGCAGGACTTCGCCGCCCGTGATGCCTTCGATCGTCAGCAAGGCTTCATCGGCAATTCGCGCGCCGTCGCCGGCATGGAGCGTCTGGCCGTTGAGGCGCACGCTGCCCTGCGCAACATGCAGGTAGCCAAGGCGGCCCTGCTCGGGGCGGAATTCCGCTGATTCGCCGGCATCAAACAGCCCGGCGAAGATCGAAGCGTCCTGGTGCAGCGTCACGCTGCCGTCGCGCCCGTCCGGCGACGCGACGCGACGCAGCCGGCCGCGCTTTTCTTCAGCGCTGAAGTTCTGCTGTTCGTAGCCGGGTGCGATGCCGCGCTCGGCCGGGTGAATCCAGATCTGCAGGAAGTGCACTGGCTCGGCCTGCGAGGGGTTGAATTCGCTGTGCATCACGCCGCTGCCGGCGCTCATGCGCTGCACATCGCCCGGCTGGATCAGCGTGCCGTTGCCCATGCTGTCCCGGTGTTGCAGCGTACCGGCCAGCACATAGCTGACGATCTCCATGTCGCGGTGGCCGTGCGTACCGAAACCCATGCCCGGCGCGACGCGGTCGTCGTTGATGACCCGCAACACGCCCCAGCCCATGTGCTGCGGGTCGTAATAGTCGGCAAAGGAGAAGCTGTGGTGGCTGTCGAGCCAGCCGTGATTGGCATGGCCGCGTTCGTCGGCGGGGCGGATCTGGATCATTGTCGGGCTCCTGCTAGGCCGATCCGTGAATGTGGATCAGCGTCAGGACCAAGCATAGGCCGACGCAAACGGCGAAAAAAGCGAAGGTTTATGGCAGTTAAGATGAATACAGCTCACCAAACGCGGGCGGCAGGTGCGAGCGGCTCAGTCATGCGGAAGCAAGCCGGTTCGCCGCCGAGACTCGCTTCCGCCTGGCCGCTCGCACAATTGATTACGGCCGCGTTGCGGATGCCTTGAATCCCGCAATGCCCCTGTTGCTCGTCGGGTCGACGCGGTTTGCGCCGCGCCGCATAATCCGGCCTCCGCAGTGACCGAGATGTAGCGCATGTCTGTTTCCGATGATTCGCCCGAGTTCGATACGCTGGCCTTCCGCCGCGCACTGGGCATGTTCGCCACCGGCATTACCGTGGTGACCGCGCAAACACCGGATGGGCGGCGCATCGGTTTGACGGTGAACTCCTTCAACTCGGTGTCGCTGACGCCGCCGCTGGTGCTTTGGAGCCTTGCACGCCATTTGCCGGTGCTGGCGGACTTCGAGCGCTGCAGCCATTACGCGATCAATGTGCTGGCGACGCACCAGCAACCCTTGTCGCAACGTTTCGCCACGCGCGCCGACGACAAGTTCGCCGAGCTCGATGCGCGCGAGGGCGTGACCGGTGCGCCGCTGCTGCGCGACTGTTGTGCCTGGTTTGAATGCCGCAACGGGATCCGCCATGATGGTGGGGACCACCTGCTTTTCATCGGCCAGGTCGAGGCCTTCGAACGAGGCGAGGGTGAACCCCTGATTTACCACGCCGGGCGTTATCGCTACCTGTCGGTCGAGTAGGACTGAAGGCTGCGCGAGGGCCTGACTGGTTGCTCCGGCCGGCCCGTGATCGCGCCGCCGGGCGAAAAAAGGTGG
>JADHEF010001080.1_pt1 | contig 19973 bp, 16 predicted proteins | sample 8952391 | NCBI WGS metagenome assembly JADHEF01 (sample SAMN16124439, study PRJNA663245) | bioreactor sludge metagenome | isolation source: sludge (nitrite) | place: India:Bengaluru | collected 2019-02-28
CTGAATTGGGCAAAGCCTACGACTTCAAGGAAGCCTTCTTCCGCATCTACGACGACCCCGACAAGGTATCGGCCCAGCATGCCTTCGAGGCATGGGAAAACACCCTGCCAGAAGGCGAGCTTGAGAAATTCCACGACCTCGCTAAAACGGTACACAACCACTACGAAGACATCTTCGCCTACTGGGATTCGCCGGGGCAAATCACCAATGCCTACACCGAATGCCTGAATGGCCTGATCAAGCTGTCGAACAGACTGGGGCGCGGGTATAGCTACGAGATCATCCGGGCCAAAACGCTTTACGCGAAACATGCCCGAAAAGTGGGTAGCGGAGTGAGACTATCCAAGCCATCGGAATCGAAGATTCCAACCAAGAGCACTACCGAGACAGTTGAGTACGGGCCGCATATTCCAACCTTGGTGGAGCTTGCCGAGTCAGGCGTTTTGGACTGAGAAATTATCGATTTCCAACCTCAGAATGCATATAGCCGTACATTTAACCCTACTTAACCCCACTTTAGTATCGTATAGCCACGGCAATTCTCATTATTAGGGACTAATTCCCATGAGAAATGAAGATCATCCGGTTTACACGGACTCTACTGGCATTGTCGAGGGGGGTATTCTATGTCCATAGCGGACAACGAAATTCTCAATATACGAGAATTTATTGCAACATACGCGACTTAATGCTACATTAAGCGTATGAGTGCTGCCAAAAGAGAATCCAATGTGGTGCAGATGCAAGTTACCCTGCCGGAAGGGCGGGTAGGTCATCTTGCGTTCACTGAGGACATCGAGAGCTACCTGCGGCGCGCTCACAATCTCTTTGGCGGCGGGTTGGACGGTGCAGATACTGTCGTGCTGCTGGAAATGTTTTTCGCCTACAAACTCGGGAGCGATGGCAACTCGCCGGGGAGCGGCAAGCAGGCCGTAGTCGCAGTAGTTTCATTTCTGGAGCACTGCAAGACTACGCCGTGGCTCTGGCAGCCCCAGCATCTTCAGCACTACATCGCCTCCCTCAAGACGCAAGGGTTGGCCGCTGCCACGATTCGCGGACGCCACCACTACATCAAGGACTTCTGTCTTTCGATTCTGGCCGACCGTCCCGTTGCCAATAAGATTCTGTGCCGTCACCCCGGTGGCAACTTTCAGCAGATTGCCGACGATAAGAGCCGAGCCTTGGTTCGGGGGGCAAAGCAGCGCAAGAAAAAGCTGACCTGTCCGACGCCCAACGAGGTGCAGCAGGTCTTCGAGTGGTTCGAGGCCGAGATTCTTGAAGCCATCGAGATCAATAGCAAATCGCTCTATCCACTGCTGCGTGATCGAGCGGTCATCACCATGTTCTACGCCTACGGTCTGCGGAAAGATGAGTTGCGCCGCGTTGATCTGACCGACTTTGATTTCGACCCGGAATGCCCCCAGTATCAGAATTTCGGTCTGCTACACGTGATCGGCAAGGGCAAGAAGCAGCGGACCCTGCCAATCCTCGTGCCGGGCATGTACGAATTCGTGAAGCACTACGTCGAAGTGATCCGGCCGCATTGGCTATCCAATGGTGGTGTGCCACCCGAGGACCGGAATGCGATGTTCTTCTCGGACTGCCGCAAGCGCATCTCGAAAACCGCTATCGAGCGAGCCGTGAAGTTGCGTTTCCGCCAGGCTGGAGTAACGCGGAATGTCAGCCCGCACCGGCTGCGAGATGTTTTCCTGACCGCGATGACGGACACTTTGGGCCTCAGTTCGGCATCTGATCTGGCCGGGCACTCGATGGCGACCACCACCGAAGGCTATTACCGCAAGGCATCGTCAATCAAAGGTGATCCCATCAAGCAACACGTCAATCGCCTGTACAAAAACCGTGGCGATGCGACCGACTGAAATCCAAGAGGTAAACCATGACTGACACTACGACAACCGAAACCAAGCTGCGATTCCGAATCAAACTGCTCCTGGCCGAGCGTGATATGACCGTCGCCAATCTCTATCAGCTCGTGAAGCAGCAGCGATTCGATATCTCTTCGTCGCATTTCTTTCGGCAAATGACGCCCTACCCGAATGCCATTCGGCCAGAATTGCTTGTCGCCATCTGCAAGGCATTGAGATGCGAGGCATCTGAACTTTTCGACCTGGTTGAGGTGGCATCCGAGTCGGAGCTACAACAAAAACCCAAAGTTGTTACGCCCAAAGCGGCCAAGCCTAAGAAGGCCAGCGAAACCACTGATGCTCAGGAAATTGACGCCGCGAAGCGCAAGGCCGAGGACAAGCGCAAGTCGGCCCTGCTTGGGCCAAAGGTTGCGGTGCTCGGATTGAAGAAGGATCAATGAGTCCGCCCAAGGGTTACTCCGAACGCTGCATCCAGCAACCGTGCGAGGCATGTGGCGCCACCATTCCGGCAGACGGTCGGGAGGTAAAGTACGCCCGTTTTTTTTGCTGCCAGGCAGTGACGGCACGAGTTGGCGATAACCTGCCAGATCAATGCTGGATCAACAGAAATTGTGGCAGTGCGGATACGCGCGCGGCCCTGAAAGTATTGCCTAGCGCAACGACCAATATTCGTGGCGAGAAACCTGAAACGCTTGCAGCCAGGAAAGATATCCTGATGCGGTATGTTCGCGAAATCGGGATAGGGGAACCACCGCTGGCATGGTATCGAGATCTCCTCAAGAACTATCGCACGATTACCGTTACGTCTGCCCTCAGCGCTCTGCCGTACTGGAAGGCCGACAACTTGCGGTTTCCGTCAATAAATAACATTCAATCGATTGATCGGCAGATCGAAAAATGGCGTATTAAGGAAGACTGTCCCGAGTTCGCTCTTCTACTGGGAGGGTATCTCGAACACCACTACGAGCTCATGGAGTTCGGGTTTCAGCACGGGCAGTTCGGTGAGCAGGTAGCTGTCAAGCTGAGCACGATTAAGTCAATGGTGTTCAAGCTCGGGCATTACTTCGAGTGGTTGTATCAGAACGGCCATAGGGACTTGCACGAAGCGGGCCGTATGTGGCTATCACGGTATATGGCCGAATTTGAGCGTCAGCCGACCTATGGCTATGCCATCAACAAGTTCTACCGTTGGGCGAGAACGACAAACAGATTTATTCCTGCGCTCAATTTCAATCGGCGGCATGGTAAGTCCATCCGGGATCATGATGCAGAGAAGTTCGATGTCCTGACGCTGGAGCAGGCCCGCGCCGCCTATGATCGTATCTGTCACCACCCGGACCCGCAGGGACGCTTTCTGGCATTCATGGCATTGCTGTATAGTCAGACCATCGTGGCGGCTAGCTCGCTACGGCGGGCCGATCTGGTGCGCAGTGAGGAGTCAGGTTGCTGGGTCATCAAGCGCGGCAGCGACGATGGGTTCGAACTGGAGCCCGAAGTCTCCGCCGCTCTCGATGAATGCCTGAGCCTGGCCGATAAGCACTCACGCTTTCTTGGACGCCCCGAAGAAGACTACATTTTCCCCGGTCGTAACAAGCACTACATCTCGCGCACCGTTTCCTCAGAAAAAATCCGTGAAGCTTCGGGTCACAAGGGCGAAGTCTTGCGCCGTACCGGCGTCGTTAATATGTTCCGCAGTGGCCAAAAGACCATGGGCACCATCGTTCTACGGGATCAGCTCAAGGTTAGTATTCCAGTCATTCAGCGTGCCATCAAACTGGCCGGGCACAGTGTGAATGCCGAGCTGGATCGTGATGCAGCCGAGGAGTTCCGACGTGCATTCCTCGCGCAAGACGATGAGTGAGTGCCCTTGGTCGGTCTACGTCCTGATGTGCTTCAACGGCAGGACTTATATCGGAATGGCATTGGATGTTGAAAAACGGTTCCGGCAGCACGTCGCCGCGCGTGGGGCTCTATTCACGCGGATCAACAAGCCATACTGCATCATGGCTGTCAAAGAGTTTCCTTCGCGTAAGGAAGCGGCACGAGAGGAGCGGACCATGAAAAGAGCCGGACAATCCTGGATTCGCGTCTGGTGCCGCGCAAACCAGTACCACGGTCCAAGCGCCATGGAAACCATCACCGTTCCGGATGAGGCACTACAACAGAACCCGCTCCACCAGTTCCCGTAGAAAGCGCCGCCGGTCCTTCAAAATTTCGCAAACCTCGTACTGCTCGGCAATCGTCACGTTGCCCACGTTGTCGTCAAAAGTCATCGCCGCATACATGGCCCAATCCGGGATGGCGGTAATACGCTCGATCATTTCGCCACAGTACAAGGGTGACACCAGCTTCTGGAAGGCATGGAAGCGGGGAAAATCAGCACTACGCAACAGTTCTAGCGCCAAGGGACGCCTGTCGGTGCAACTGAGCAGCGAGGCTCCCTGATCCATAGCGAAGATTGCGCCGAAACTGTCCTCGCTCAATTCGGCCTTCAGATTTCCCGGCCGATCATCGTTGCCAATCCACAGGTCGAAAACGGCGATTTGGGCGGTCTCCAGCGGAAAACGCTGGCAAACCCGTTGCAAGGCGCTGACGTGGCCGGACTCAACATGCATGCCGGGCACAATGCCATCGTCGCCGTCATCATCGAAGGACGCATCGTGATCAGTGAAGTCGTAATAATCCAACCCGGATTCTGCCGCCTTGAGGGAGGCAAACCGTAGCGAATCGGTGGTACGACGAGACTGAACGGCCACACCGACCGCGACAGGCAAGCCGAGAAACTGGGCAAGGCGATTAGCGGCCAGTTCGGAATACACCTGCGCCGGCCGCAAATCGCTGTCCTGCTTAATGATCGCTGCCACATAGCCGTCACGGGCACCCGTCGTGCTACGGTCGTTCGGGGTCGTCCTGGCGCCCAGTTCGTAAGTTAGGATCGGCATGCCGATTACGCACCCTCAAAAGCCCACATATCGGCGTACAGCTCAGCCTGCTCGATTACTTTTTCCACAGCTTCGGGCTGCTTGTCCGGCGGATACTTGTACTTGGTCAGCAGTACCTTCACCAGCAGGCGCATACGGGCTCGGGCGGCATCGCGTTTCTGCCAGTCAATCGTGGCCGACTTGCGCAGCTTGTCCGTCAGTTCGTGGGCCAGCGCTTTCAGTACCGGATCACCCATGTCACGGACGGCGCTTTCGTTTTCTCGTAGTGCTTCGTAGAACGCGAACTCATCCTCGGTCATGTCCTCTGGCGGTTTGTCCGCCGCGATTTCATGGGCGAGCTTGATCAGTTCCTCTATCACCTGTGCCGAGGTCAGGCCGCGATTGGTGTATCTGTTGATCGCGTCCGTCAGCTTCTTGCTGAACTTCTGGGCCTGCGTTGTGTTGCGCCGGCCACGGGCCTGAATCTCGTCATCGATAAGGCGTTGCAGCAATTCGGCGGCGAGGTTCTTCTGCGGAATTTCGCCCAGTTTCTTGAGGAAGGTTTCGTCGAGTACGCTGATGTCCGGTTTGTCGACGCCGAGGGTTTTGTACAGATCGGTCACGCCATTGACCAGCACGCCTTTGGCGACGATCTGCCGCATCGCGGCTTCCTTCTCGATCTTGCTCTTGCCGGCACCAACGCCAGTAAATTTCACCAGCCCGGCCTTCACCGCCTGATAGAAGGCGATTTCGTTGCGCAGCGCCAGGGCTGCCGGATGCGTACCGGCCAGCGCCTGGGCCTTGGATAGCTTGGTGACTTGATCAAGGAAACGTTTGACGCCTGGTGCCTTAGCATCTGGGGCCGCGCCTTCGGGCTTCTGGTTGAGCTTGACCAAGTGGTTCATTGCCAGCGGAAGGGCAACCAGCGCCTTTTTTGCATCGGTGGCGATGCCCTCCAGATTCACGCCGTGCAGCATGTCGCGGATGACGCTAATGGTCTCCTTGACGATCTTCAGCGCCTCGTCGATGAATTCAACCGGCTCGCCGCGCTGATCGCCGCCTCGCGCACGGGTGTATTGGGCGATGGCCTGCTTCAGTTCCTCTCCGATGCCGATGTAGTCCACCACTAGGCCGCCCGGCTTGTCCTTCCATACACGATTGACGCGTGCCACAGCCTGCATCAGCCCCTGTCCACGCATCGGCTTGTCGACGTACAGCGTGTGCAGACAGGGGGCATCGAATCCCGTCAGCCACATGTCGCGCACGATTACTAGCCGGAGCGGGTCGTCGGGGTCCTTGATGCGCTTCTCCAGCAGCTTTTTTTCTTGGGGCGAGGTAGCATGGGCGCGAAGTGTCGGCGGATCGGAGGCCGGGCTGGTCATCACCACCTTGATGACGCCCTGGTTGATGTCCTTGTTGTGCCAGTCCGGGCGGCGCTTGATGATTTCGTCGTAGAGCGCCACTGCCGCCTTGCGGCTGATGGCCACGATCATGCCTTTGCCGTCGAGGGCTTCCAGACGTTCATCCCAGTGCTGTACCAGATCATCGGCCAGCTTCTCCAGGCGGCCATCGGCCATAGCTATGGATTCCAGCCGCGCCAGGGTGGAAATGGTCTTGTTGCTTTGCTCTTCGGGGTCGTCTTCCAGCAGCGCGTCCAGTTCCTCGTCAAGGGTATCCAGTTCGCCCTTGTTGACCGACAGGTCGATGATTCTCTGCTCGTAGTGAATTGGAACCGTTGTGCCGTCCTTCTGAGACGCCAGAACGTCGTAGATGTCGACATAGGTGCCGAATACCGCCTCAGTATCGCGGTCATTTTCTGAAATCGGCGTGCCAGTCAGGCCAAGGTACAGCGCATGCGGCAAGGCATCGTGCATGTACTTGGCGAGGCCATAGCGGTACTTCTGACCTTTCTTATCCAACTCGCTCTTAAAACCGTACTGCGTGCGGTGTGCCTCGTCGCAAATAACGATGATGTTGGAGCGCGGGTTGATTGTCTCGACTGTCTCCAGCCCCTTCTCAGGCGCGAATTTTTGGATGGTGGTGAAAAAGATGCCACCAGCCACTTGCTCGGCCAACAGCTTTTTCAAATCTTCGCGGTCGAGGGCCTGCACGGGTGACGTGCGCAACGGAATCCGGCAGGAAGCGAAGGTTTCGTACAACTGCCCATCCAGGTCTTTGCGGTCAGTCACGACCACGACGGTTGGATTTTCGAGATCGGGATGCTCACGGAGCAGTCCGACGTAGAATACCGCCAACAGACTCTTGCCTGATCCTTGGGTAAACCACATCACGCCGCCCTTGCCGTCGCCGCGATCACGGATGGACGCCAGTGCACGATCCACGCCTTTCAGTACGCCGTGGTACTGGTGGTAGCCCGCGATCACCTTGAATGTTCCAGCCCCCGATGTCTGGTAAGCGATGAAGTGGCGGAAATACTTGAGGAAGGTCTGTCGCTCGAACAAACCCTTCACCAGCACTTCCAGTTCCAGGTGCTGCTCCGGCGCGGCGATGCCTTCGGCAACCCGCCACGGCATGAAGCGCTCCTGATCGGCCGAGATTGATCCCAGCCGCGCTACGGTGCCATCAGAGATAACACATACTACGTTCGGCTCGAAAAGCTGCGGAATTTCGTTCTTGTAGTTCTGTATCTGGTTGAAGGCGGCAAACACGTCCGCTTTCTCGTCAGCCGGGTTCTTCAGTTCGATCACCGCCAACGGCAGGCCATTGACGAAGGCCACCATGTCCGGGCGCACCGTCTTGCTACCCTTGACGGTAAATTGATTGACGATAAGCCAGTCGTTGCGGGTCAGGTCCTTCCAATCGAACACCGCAACAAACGCCTGGTGGCGGTGACCGTCGTCCTCGATGTCCACTGGGATACCATCGCGCAGCCAAACGTAAAGATCGCGGTTGGCTTCCACCAAGGATTGTCCTGCGAATTGCCGAACGCGCTTTTCCGCGTCGTCAATGGCGCTGGCTGGTAGGTCAGGATTGAGGCTTTCCAGGGCGGCGCGAAAGCGCGGGGCTAGCACCACCTCGTTGTAATGCGCTCGTTCAGGCGAAAAGCCGCCGGGTGAGATCGACTCGCCGTGGGCATACTCCCATCCCAGATCGTGGAACCAATCGATGCAGGCTTGTTCGAGGTCGTTTTCGGTCATTTTTACCACCAGCTCCGATGGAATTCCTGTGCCCAATTAGTAAAGGCTTCAAGTGCCGCTATGCAATCCGTTGTCGAGTTGCCAAAGATATTGCTCCTGACATAAGGCGAGTTGTCGCCAAGACTGTCGAGCGAACCTTGAATCTCGTTTAAGATGCGCCCGCGATTGTCATGCCGGTAGCCATACGCTCCGGGAGGTGCCCAGTATGGCCATCCGTCTGCTCTTTTCGCACGATTCGCATGGCCCAAGGCCATAAGGACCTCCAGCTTGTCGAACGCTAATGTGAATCTTGCCTCTGATGGAACGATGCCCTTGACCTTGGATTTCAAAAGCGAGAACAACCAGTCGCTAAGTGGAACACGTCGATCATTCATTCCTTCAAGCAACCGGGCAGAGTCTCTGCCGTTTTCAAATAGGCAAATCGCAGGTAGGAGTTCCACAGCCGACTTATCCTCACGGTTTTCACGATGTACGGGCGTTGCAAACAGCCTCCCAAGGAAAACCAGTCCTCGTTCACCTGCTTCGATTGCGCCAACACCCAAAGCAAAGAAGAGTAAGGTCGCAGGGTAGCGCTGCAAGTCGATCCAAAGAGTGACGCCGGCTTCACCTCGACGCGTAGCCAGTCTGATCAGGGCGTTCTGCCACGCCGTGTAGTTCCATTCCTCGCCCCAGTGCCCTCCCACTACTGCCATCGCCACTAGGGTTTCACAGACAGCTTCATAGGAGCGAACACGTGCCGTTAAAGTATTTGTATCGGGTGCTGGCCCACCTTGCAGTGCGAAATTCGGACCCGAAGTAGCATCGGCAATTTTCTCGACCTCGCTACTGATCAGATCGGCAAGCCGAATGCGTTGCTTGGGTTCAGCAAGATAGCTTTTGAGACTGGCAACGGCGGCCTCAGTCGACAAGGGATGCGGTCTGGAAAACTGCTCCAACGCTTCGATGAGACGGGATAGTTCAGCGAAAAAGCCGTCCGCATCGGCAATGCCGACGATTTGCGCCTGGCGATGTTGAATCAAGCGATGCGCGGCATCCCCCGGCTCGCCACGTACCGCCCAGAAGTGCGAGAAGCGGCGCGAGACTGAACGGTTGATGGCATCTCGCAAAGCAGTATCCCAGCCCGCCGACCAGCCGCAGACGATTAGGCCAAACTCATCGAAAATCCGGTCGAGAAGTACGTTGAACTCCAGTGGGTAGGCTTCCAGTTCATCCGGCGTGTTGCGAATTCTGGTATCGAGGTAATCGCCATGCACCTTGAATACGCAGCAGCGAGTATGAATCAACGGCAGCGCACCCTGTACCTGATCAGGCGAACTCAATACCGTCGGGACCACACCTGCATCGGCGAGCGCTGTTTCCATGAGCCTGTCAAAGTTCGTGGTGATGATCACGCGGATGTAGCCCTTTGCAGCCAAATCAGCGATTGCTCGATGGGCAGGTGTGGGAGCTTTCAAGCCATCTGCACGCTCGGCCTCGGTTGCCTCAAGATAACCGCGCAGAAGTTGCTGGCGTTCGGCGGGAGTCTTGGCGAGTGCATCCAACAGCTCAGAGTAGTCAGGCTCCTTGTCGTATTTTCCCCTATACCAAGCCGCTGGATCGGGCTCGCAGGCTTCCCCAGCCACGCTAGCCAGCTTTCGCACCAAATCGAGTGTGATTTCCCAGCCCGTCGGGATTCTCGCCGAGCGGGAGACTCCCGAACCGAGTAAAACGGCAAATACGCCGGGGTTGGCCTGCACAGAAAACGCCAGAGAATGGATGGGATCGATCACGGCAGTGCCTTTACGATAGGGCGCAGCACCGAATCCATCTTAACCAGCCGCTGAGTCAGCCAGTCGATGTATTCGTGCCAGCGTTGCTCATCCTCAAGAGAGGCATTGGGATACCAGGAAGCAATCCGCACGGCCTTGGCATCGGGCAACTCCTGCCAGTCCAGATCAAAACCCAACTTGGCTTCGATGTCCTGCTTCTGCGCGAAAAGGTTGGCGTAATGTTGCTTTGCTTCCGGGCAGGTTATCCATAACTCAATACCCAAGCGCTCATCTCTAGTGTTGGCAATCGGGTTGAGACCGAAGCCTGCTCGCCCGATGGAATTATTCAACCAGTGCTGCGCCCTTGGCTTCTGAGGCCGAATTTGTGGTGCCTTTGCTGTCAAATGATCTACTAGCGCTAGCCAGAACTTCTGCTGCAACTGCTTCGTCGGCGTCGTTGCTGCTGCCGCTCGCGCCTGCTCTCGACCTGCCTTCGCCCATTCATTGGGTTTCACTACCACCTCAAACTTAGGCGCCAGCGGTGAGTCGCCGATTTTCCACAACTCGACTTCGACCGCAAAAAAGTTGAGATCATCCGTGGTGTTGTCGTTGAGGAACTGCAAAGCGGCAGCGTGCTCAGGTCGGAAGGACTCGGCCACCCAGATGACCTTCTTGGCGCCAACGCCGGCCGCGTAGGCGATGATCTGGCCAAGGTGCGTGTGGTTGGTTTTTTCGAGCTGGTTTTCGATGATGACCTGCTCATCGCCATCGGTACAGAGGATGTCGAGCTTGAAATCGCCGACCCAGTGCTCGGTCGCTACCAGCACCAGTTCGCTGATGCCCAGCGCATCGGCCAGTGCGTTGAGGTTGTCAGTTTCGGCCAGCCAGGGTGTGAAATCGCTGGCTTCGTGCTTCCAGGCTTCGCGCAGCGGTACGCGCTCCAGCTTGCTGAGAGGTTTTTTGGCGGTCATGCGATGGCCTCTTCGATGAGAGATTCGGCGTCCGCGACGCGGAGCTTGCCGGAAATTAGGCGGGGAAGCAGGAGATCGCGAATCTTGCTGAGTGCAGCATTTTCAGAGACGCACTGCATCATCGTCTCAATCATTGGTGCCACGATTTCGCCAAACGCAAGCGCAACTGGCCTGGATGGAATGACACAAGCGTATCCCTCCAACGTCTCCCAATTCGTTCGCGGCATTCGCGTACCGCCGCTGGCATCTGAAACATACTGAATGACTTCATCCTGAAAAAGAGACAAATACATGAACTCGCGATAAGCACTGTCAGCGCAGCGAATCACGAGAATGTCTGTTGAGCAAATGCCGTCCGTCGGGGCAATTGCCACTTTGTGAAAATACGGACGCAGTTTCCCGAACAAGAGATCGCCCTTGGAGAATCGACTCTTGTTGCTGGTGGCGTCATCGCCGCTTCCTCCATTCCATAGCGTCAGGCAGCGCCGATCAAAATGCTCAAGCCCGACATAGAAGTCCTCGGCCGAAAATTGGCTCGGCGTGCAGCCAACACGGACGTTCGTGCTGAAGTCAGAGACTTCCCCGGCCTTCCACCCGTCCGGAATCTCTCCCAACTCGCTGTCCATGAACCGATCTGGGAACAGCGCGGCGAGGTCATCGGCCAGGCCGGTGTGTTTTTCGCCAGCCGCCTTGGCGCGCACGGGGTCAAAATCCACGAACCAGGACTTGAACAGTCGCCGGGCGATGGTTTCGACGTTGGCGGCAAGGGTGCGGTTGTGGTCGACGCGGCCGTCGAGCGAGGCAAGCACTCGGCTGATGTTACGTTGAGATTCAATCGGGGGAAGGGCTACCGTAACTTTCCGTAGTTCGCTTTGCTTGATCCCGATGACCGTGGTTCCGGTAGCTCGTCCTATCAAATCGGAACGCAGCGGCTCTGTCTGAAGCGCATAAAGCAGATATGTGTTGTCGAGCAACCCAGGTTTGCCGCGCAAAGTCACCACTCGCTGCGCCAGAGCGACTGGGAGCTTCTTTATCTGCCCAACCTCTCCGAGTGGTGCTTCGGTGGTCAGAACAACATCGCCGATCTCGGGAAGGCCGCGCGTCATCCAAGAATCAAAGTCATCAATGGCAATGAATTCCTCGGCTCTCTCAATGCAGCCAGCTTTCACAATTTTGGCGGTGATGAGTGGAATTCCGAAGGCGGTTTTTTGGGGCGTTTTCCCACGATAGTCGATGACATGCGACAAACACTCGTCAAGGGTGTAGCTGGAGCTATCAAACTCCATACCCAACCCTCCCCAATTGCTCCCGAACCTCAGCTTCCAGTTCTCGACCACGCCCAAACAGAACCGTTAGTTCGCCGGTCAGCTTGGCCATCTGCTCCTCGAACGCTTCGTCGTCATCCTCGACATCGGTGGCGCCAACGTAGCGGCCCGGCGTCAGGGCGTAGCCGTGCTGTTCGATCTCGTCCAGAGTTGCGGACTTGCAGAAGCCCGCCACGTCCTCGTAACGGCCTTCGCCCCATTGGGTGCCGCGCCAGTTGTGGTAAGTCTGGGCAATCTGGCGAATTTCTGCCTCGGAGAATTCCTTCTGCTTGCGCGAGCCTGGGATCAGCGCGGCGAGCTTGCGGGCGTCGATGAACAGCACCTGCTTCCGCCGGTCCTGCTTCCCGCTCTTGCCGATGCCCTTGTGGTGGGAGAGGAACCACAGGCAGGCGGGAATCTGGGTATTGGCGAAGAGTTGCCCCGGCAGGGCGACCATGCACTCCACCACGTCGCCCTTGACCATAGCGGCGCGGATGTCCCCTTCGCCTCCAGCGTTGGTGGTCATGGAACCGTTGGCCAACACGATGCCGGCGCGGCCTTCCGCCGACAAGCGGGCCAGCATGTGTTGTAGCCATGCATAGTTGGCATTGCCGTCAGGCGGCACGCCGTATTTCCAGCGCGGGTCTTTGGGGAGCTTGTCGGCGCCCCATCCCTTGATGTTGAAGGGCGGATTGGCCAGCACGTAGTCGGCTCGCAGGTCCGGATGCTGGTCGTTGTGGAAGGTATCGCCGTGGGATTGCCCCATGTCGTAGTCGATGCCGCGAATGGCGAGGTTCATGCACGCCAGCTTTCGAGTGGTCGCGGAGAGTTCTTGGCCATAGATGGCAGCTTGCCCCTTCTTGCCGCCGTGGGCCTCGATGAAGCGCTCCGAGTAGACGAACATGCCGCCGGAGCCGCAGGCCGGGTCGTAGATGCGCCCGGCGAACGGGGCGAGAATTTCGACCAGCACGGACACCACCGAGCGCGGCGTGTAGAACTGCCCGGCGCGCTGGCCTTCTGATAGTGCGAAATTGCCGAGAAAGTATTCGTACACCTCGCCAAACACATCACGGGATGTGTCCTGCTTGGGATCAAACTTCATCTTGGCGACGATGCCCATGAGATCGCCGAGCACGCCGTCTTCCAGCGGTAGTCGGGCGAAGTCGCGGTAAAGCACACCGCGCAGCTTCTCGTTTTCACGCTCGATGGCAGCCATACCGTCGTCCAGCAGCTTGCCGAGTTTGGGATTGGCGGCCTGCTTGAGCAGATCGCCGAAGCGGGCTTCTTCGGGAATCCAGAACACGTTGTCCTGCTTGTAGGCGTCCCGATCTTCGGAAAGGGCTTCGAAGGCGTCAGCCCTCATGTCCTCTGGCATGAACAGGTCCGAGTCGGGATCGGCCAGTCGGGTGCGGATCACTTCGCGCTGCGCCTCGAAGATGTCGCTCACGTATTTGAGGAACACCAGCCCGAGCACGGGGAACTTGTACTCTGCGGCGGACATGGCGCCGCGAAGCTTATTCGCGGAATCCCACAGCAGCTTCTTGAATTCGGTTTCGGTCATGCGATGTTTTCTCCCTGCGGCGCGGCGGGATTCTGCGGATAGCCTTCACGCTCCAGCGCCAGATTCAATGTCACCCGAGAGATGCCAAAGTGCTTGGCGACCTCGGTCTTGGTCATGAGTGGATCAAGCAGCATCGCGGCGGCCTTACGCACGTCCGCCTTGCTCATCTTGGCCTTGCGTCCGCCCTTGCGGCCACGCGCTCTCGCAGCGGCCAGGCCGGCAACGGTACGTTCCCGGATTAGGTTGCGCTCGAACTCGGCGAGCGCGGCGAAGACATGGAAGATCAACTTGCCGCCTGCATTTGTGGTGTCGATGCTTTCGGTCAACGACTGAAAGCCGACGCCTCGATCCTGTAGGGCATGGACGATTTCCACCAGATCCTTGAGGGAGCGCCCCAGCCGGTCGAGTCGCCACACAACCAGGGTGTCACCCTTGCGCAGCACCTTGAGGCAGGTTTCCAGTTCCGGTCGATCCCTGTCCTTGCCGGACTGCTTCTCCTGAAACACCTGTTCGCATCCAGCCCCAGCCAAGGCGTCAAGCTGAAGCTCGGGTCGTTGGTCCTGAGTGGAAACGCGGGCGTAGCCAATGCGCATCAAACGCTCCTAATCTGTACATTGATAACTGTACCAGATTACTTTACGCAACTGATGCTGTTTGGATGAATTTTGAAGGGGTGATAAGCTGCGTATAGAAAACGGTGGTTTGCTTATTGACTGTCAGGGAGCAAGAACATCGGTCGCGCCTTATTCTGGACTGGGGCTGCTAAGCGCGGCTGTTCGGCACAAGACATTCGTCAGTTACTACCACAAGGCTCAAATGGGATAATGGGCGCCTGCCGATGCCGACACGACCCAACTCGCAAGACAACAGAGTCTTACGCCATGGAACTCAAAGCCCATTTCTCCAACATCCACAAGGTCATAATCAGGCACCTTGAGCAAGCCGATCACGAAATTGTTGGTGCCATTGCCTGGTTTACGGACCGCGACATTTTCGAAGTGCTGTGCAACAAAGCCCGCTCTGGCGTCAAGGTTTCGCTTGCCTTGATCGGCGATGGCATTAATCAAGGTCCCGGTGGGCTAAATTTTCACCGGCTCACCAATTTCGGTGGACAGGTTGTCTTTTTGCCACCAGGGAGCCGGGACGAACCGACAATGCATCATAAGTTCTGTGTCATCGATGGCAACACCGTCATCACTGGATCCTACAACTGGAGCCAGAAGGCGCGGAGCAACGACGAGAACATCACGGTCGTTTCCGAATCGGCGGATTTCGCCAACCGCTACCTCGATACCTTTGACAGCCTCCTCGTCCGTACCGGCCACGGTGCGCCGGTTGTAGCAGACTCCGATGCCGCACGACGCCGCTTGGAAATGGTTCGCCACTTGGTCTTGCTGGGCGAACTAGATGAAATTCCAAACCATTTACGCAAACTGCGCCCCGTCGCCAAAGTACTTCAGATAAGCAGGATCATTACGGCGCTCGATAACGGCGAATACAAGGCAGCGCTTGAATTCATCGACGTGCACCTGCGTAAAGCCGTCGCCCTCGTCGCATTTGGGTTTGCCGATATTGCTCTGCTACGTTTCCAGCTTGAAACACTGGAACTGCGTCTCGAATCGCTTACTGACGAAAAGGCAGAGTTCGAACGCTTGTTAATCACCTTCAATCGGCGCTACGACGCGCTACTGGGCGATCTGATCCAGCGCATTCTTAAGGCACGCGCCGAGCAGGCTCGGTTGTTCGCCAACGAACGAAAAAACACAAAAGAGCGCAAAGCGGTGGAGGGCGCGGCTGAGGAAGCCGAAGCAGCCTACGAGGATTTTTCTAGGCAGCATGAGGAACTGCAACGAACCAAGCCTCAGCTCAAACTTGACGAGGAGGATGAGCGGGAACTGAAATCGCTCTACCGCAAGGCGTGCAGCCTTTGCCATCCCGACAAAGTGTCGAAAGCAAGGAAAGATGCTGCCCACCGCGTGTTCGTCGCGTTACAGGAAGCCTACAAGAGTAATGATCTTGCTCGCGTGAGGGACATCTACGAGACACTCAGTACAGGAGGTCTGCCCGAGATACGCTCAACCACGCTGAGTGAAGTGGAGTCGATAAAGGCAGCGATTGCCGAGTTGGAATACGCCATCAGTCTGATCGTTTCCGAGTTGAAAGCATTGCACGATAGCGACGGAGCCCGCCTCATGAACGTCGCAGGGGCGACCGAGACGGCCTGGCAGTCCTACCTAGAAAGCCAGCGACTAATTCTGGAGCAAGAGTTGATAACCATCGCCGGGAGCACTAAGCGTACTTGAGCCGAAAAAATGAACGGAAAGAAATCTGAAAAAGGCGAGTTGATTCTTTACGTCCCCGATCATCCCGCTCAAGTGCGTGCGGCGGAGCGTCAGTTGGCTATTGCTAAGCGCCTTAACGATGATCGCGATAGATCTAAGCTAATCGCTCTCCTTAAGCGGTGGCCTTCGACAGATGTAGTTTCCTTTCTTTCAGGAACACAGGTACTCGACACAACACTTATCCAACAGTTTAAAGACCTCTGGGATTGGGGTCAGCTCTCAATGAGCGAACACCTGCCTTGGTCGATTGATCTGATCGAACGTTACAAAGATCGCTGGGTGTGGGGCACGGAGAAACTCATTGGTTTGAAATCTCTTTCTAGCAATAGGTCCTTGCCTTGGTCAGTCGAATTGATAGACCGTTTCCAGAGTCGTTGGATCTGGAGTGCACTTTCTGGTAACGACGATATGCCTTGGACCGTTGACTTGATAGAGCGCTACAAGCCTCGTTGGGCTTGGTGGGTACTCTCACATAACAAGGCAATTCCTTGGTCATACGAGCTTATTGAACGATACGAAGATCATTGGGAGTGGGGCGACGACACAGCCTATGGTGGCGATATTTCCCTTTCTGGTAATGAGCACTTGCCTTGGACCATTGAGTTGATTGAACGCTACAAAGCTCGTTGGGCTTGGACATGCCTCTCGGTAAATGGAGGCTTGCCTTGGTCAACGGAGTTGATCGAGCGTTACGAGGATCGCTGGGACTGGTCTTGGCTCGCGAGAAATCGTTCCCTCCCGTGGTCGGTTGCATTAATTGATCGTTACATCTGTTATTGGGACTGGGAAGGGTTTCGTGGCAATGCGAACCTGCCATGGTCCCTTGAGCTAATCAAACGCTATGAGGATTACGCCGATAGAGACAAGACCAGATGGCTTTCATCTCGTAATTACGGGTTGCCTTGGTCGCTTGATCTGATCGAACGTTACAAGGATCGCTGGAACTGGAAGGAACTCTCCGAAAGCAACTACTTACCTTGGTCTCTGGAGTTTATTGAGCGTTATAAAGAACGCTGGGAGTGGAAGGCCCTCTCCAGAAACGGGAGCTTGCCGTGGTCGCTGGAGTTGATTGAGCGATATAAGGAACGCTGGGAGTGGAGGGAACTCACTAGAAACGGGAGCTTGCCGTGGTCGCTGGAGTGGATTGAGCGCTACCAAGATCGTTGGGACTGGAAGATGCTCGCAAGAAACTGGGCGTTGCCTTGGACGATTGATCTGATTGAACGCTACGAGAATCGCTTTAACTCGTCTGCTTCTTCGTGGCTACCTTACTCCCTGCGTCAAACGCGGCAAAATCTTCATCCAGCCGATATCGCAGAGGTTATGGCATATCATTTCCCCTGAAATTCCGTAATAGAGGGATCAGTCCATGAAGATACTTTTTCCACAGTTTCGTTAGGCAGATGTGACTAGCTACCATTTCGTCCCTGCGACTTACGGCCTCGAAAACATCCGTAAGCGCCGACTCAAGATCGCTACCATTCCAGATCTCAACGACCCATTCGAGCTCCTCTGTGTCGACCTGTCAGACGAAGAGTTGCGACGAGGCATGCGTAGCTGGAAGTTAGAAGTGGGGAAGCAGTTTGGCATGCTCTGTTTCAGCAAGTCTTGGCGCAATCCTGTCCAATGGAGCCACTATGCCGATCGACACCGGGGTTTGGCACTAGGGTTCGAAATCGAACCAACCTTGGCAGAAGACGTTATTTACGACGAACAGCGCTCTGTCGCCGACGCAAAGCGAATTCAGGCAGGAAAAGCAGACGAGACTACGATCACAACGTTTCTTCGCACAAAGTACGCACACTGGCACTACGAGCAAGAACTGCGGGTGCTCACTCGGTTGAAAAAACCTGATCCGGTTTCAGGTTTGTACTTCTATGACTTCTCCAGTGATTTGAGATTAACCGAGGTGATTGTCGGAGCAGAATGCAAGGTCACTCGTGCCGAAATCAGTGAAGCACTTGCGGAGCTTGAAGATAGCGTGTCTTTGCGTAAGGCTCGGCTAGCGTTCAAAACCTATCGAGTAACGACACAGCATGACGCCAAGCTTTGGAGGTAGGCTTGTCCGTCCAGACATATTCGCGCTGATAGTCGGGGACGATGTAGAAGCACTCCCTGAATGCCTCCTCGATGCTGTATTTGTGGTTTTCGATGCGGGCCATTTCTTATCTTCCGATTCTTCTTTCACACGTTTATGCCAGCCACCATTCGGGTGGTGTCCTCATCGTGGGGCACCCAACCATCACTCGCCTTGGTGCCATACCACCAATGGCCTGATTATCGAGCGTATTGCTGAGCATCCGGTCAATCAGGTCGCCGAACTGCTGCCTTGGGTCGTGGCCAAGCAGATCAGCTCGCCATCAGACGCTTCACGCTGATCTCTTCTGCAATTTATGGACGGCTTTGCCCGGACGCTAACATATCTAGTCTGGACGTAGCTACTAAAGAATAGAGTTGCTATGAATCACAAAACCACCGGAAACCAGGCGCTTACCCCCTACGTGCCTAACTACCCAGTGCAGATGCGGCAGGCTAGTCGCCAACTGAACATCGCAGCCCAACTGAACCAAAACATCGAACGCGCTCGGTTTGTCGCGATTCTCAAGCGGATTCCTGCTGAACAACTGGTTGATTATCTATCAGGTGAAGTGTCTGTCGGTGGAGACCTGCTGGAACGGTTTGCAGATCGCTTGGATTGGAAGTGGCTTTCCAGAAACAAATCGCTGCCGTGGACCATCGACCTGCTTGAGCGGTTTACCGATCAATGGGACTGGACCGGGCTCTCCTGTAATAAGGCCCTGCCGTGGTCGCAGGAACTGATCGAACGCTTTCCGAGTCGGTGGGACTGGAGGGAGCTTTCTGCTAACGAGTCCTTACCTTGGTCAGTCGAACTGATTGAATACTTCGAGGATCGGTGGTGCTGGTGGATGCTCGCAGGCAACGAGGTATTGCCATGGTCACTTGCGCTTATTGAACGTTTCGCAACTCGCTGGGAGTTTTTTTCACTTGCCGGCAATAAGAAACTACCATGGTCGGTTGAATTGATTGCGCATTTCGAAGATCGATGGGATTGGGGGCGCCTTTCTTATAATGAAGCGCTGCCATGGTCACTTGAGCTCATTGAACGCTTTGCAGATCCGTGGGGCTGGTATTCCCTTGCAGAGAATGAAGCGCTGCCATGGTCACTTGAGCTTATTGAACGCTTTGCAGATCGCCTGGATTGGATGTGGCTTTCCAGAAACAAATCGCTGCCGTGGACCATCGACCTGCTTGAGCGGTTTACCGATCAATGGGACTGGACCGGGCTCTCACGTAATAGAGCCCTGCCGTGGTCGCAGGAACTGATCGAACGCTTTCCGAATCGGTGGGACTGGAGCGATCTTTCTGCTAACGAGTCCTTACCTTGGTCGGTCGAACTGATTGAATACTTCGAGGATCGATGGAACTGGATAAATCTATCTTGGAATGAAGCTTTGCCTTGGTCGATTGAACTGATTAACCGATTCGATAATCGCTGGGACTGGGGGGGGAATAATCGTATTGTGATCTCTAGTAGTCTTGCCTTGCCATGGTCAATTGAGCTAATCGAGCGTTTTGCAAATCGGTGGGATTGGAATATGCTTTCAAGAAACCCCCCTGGGTCAGAATAGTTGTCGCCTCGATAGAATCTTGAATTAAGGGGCGATAGTGGAAGAACGAAGTGGCGAGATACGGACAAGCATTCAAAGACAAAGCAGTGGCAAGGTTGTTGCCACCGGAAAGTGCAGCGATCGAAACGGTGGCTCGGGAATTGAGCATTTCGGTGACGACGCTGGAGCGTTGGCGTGCAGAGGCGCTGTCCATGCCCGCTCGCGAGCGGGCATGGACAGCGGCGGCCCGGTTCGAGGCGGTGCTGGTGACGGCAGCGCTGGACGAGGCAGGCAAAAGTGCGTGGTGTCGAGAGCGGGGCGTGTATCCGCAGGAACTCGAGCAGTGGCGACAGTCGGCGACGCAAGCGCTGGCAGAGCCGGAGGAGGCACGTGCCTCCCGACGCGAAACCAAGGCCGACCGGCGACGCATCAAGGAACTGGAGCGCGAGTTAC
>JADHEF010001081.1_pt1 | contig 19957 bp, 19 predicted proteins | sample 8952391 | NCBI WGS metagenome assembly JADHEF01 (sample SAMN16124439, study PRJNA663245) | bioreactor sludge metagenome | isolation source: sludge (nitrite) | place: India:Bengaluru | collected 2019-02-28
TTCGTTTGGGGCGATAACGTGAATTTCCTAGAAAAACGTTACGCTGCAATGGTTAAAAACCCAATGTTTTATGGCATGAAATTCTCTGAGAATCCTGCTGAAATTAAACAATGGGCACCATTGGTGATGAATGGCCGTGATGCTGCACAAAAAGTAGCTGCAACACGCATGGATGTAGGTTCGGATGTGAACTATGGTTCGATCACCACTCAATTGGTCGATCACCTTAAAAAACAATCTAATTTCCAGTTACAAACATCGACTGAAGTGACTGGCATTAGCCAAAACGATGATAAAACGTGGACTGTTGCATTTAAAAACCTCACTACAGGAAAAACAGATCATGTGAAAACGCGCTTTGTCTTTATTGGTGCAGGCGGTGCAGCGGTTAAACTTTTACAAATGACAGGCTTACCAGAAGCGAAGCAATATGCTGGCTTCCCTGTAGGTGGCGTGTTCTTAATGACCGACAACCCAAAAGTCACTGAAGGCCATACTGCAAAAGTTTATGGTCGTGCTGAATTAGGCGCACCGCCAATGTCTGTTCCACATATTGATACACGTTATATCGACGGTAAAAAATATGTGTTGTTTGGTCCATTTGCAACTTATTCAAACAAGTTCTTAAAACAAGGTTCTCAGCTTGATTTATTGAAATCAACTACTAAGAACAACGTTTTACCAATGACCGCTGTGGGTATGGAAAATCTTGATTTGGTGAAATACTTAGTTAGCCAAGTCATGATGACCGATGAAGACCGTTTTAATGAGTTGAAAAAATACTATCCTGATGCAAAACCAGAGGACTGGCGCATGAATCAAGGTGGTCAACGTGTTCAAATCATTAAGAAAGAACCAGGCAAACCTGCAAGCTTGCAATTTGGTACCGAGATTTTTGCATCACAAGATGGTGCTGTGACTGCCCTATTAGGTGCGTCTCCTGGTGCTTCAACTTCCCCTTATATTATGTTGAGCTTGCTTGAAAAAGCATTCCCTCAGCAAGTAGCAGGTAAATGGAATCCGAAATTACATGAAATTGTAAAATCGTACCAACAAGAACTCAGCACTAATCCTGTGCTTCTTGACCAAGTTCGCCAATACACCAGCACAACCCTTGGTTTGAAATATACACCTATGGCTAAAGCTGCAAATGACGAAACTATTGCGGTAGCAAAAGCACAGTAATCTGCTTTAAACCCTAAAAAGGATGGACTTTGCGCCATCCTTTTTTAATTCATATTTGAAACTATTCTGTTTATGTCGCTTTTCCATTCCGATGCTTTTTTGGCTTTTCATTCACGTGATTTTTCACTTCTGAGTGTCAATCAGTTGTGCTTAATTCTAACCATCATGATTCAAGAAGTCGTCATTGCTTATAGTATCTATCAACTCACTCAAAATCCACTCAGCCTTGGCATGATTGCCTTAATTGAGTTACTCCCCTTTATTTGCCTCTCCCTGATCAGTGGCGACTGGGCTGATCGCTATAACCGACAAAAAATTGTGCAGTGGAGTTTTAGCTGTAGCACTTTAATTCCATTATTATTTATTGTTCTTTTTTCTCAGTACCAACAACAGCACATTCAACAAAATACACTTTTATGCGGCATTTATAGCCTCATCTTTTGCTTAGGCATACTTAGAGGCATCTACAGCCCATCATTTAATTCATTACGCCCTTTTCTAACCCCCGAGTCAGCCTATAGCAATGCAGCCACATGGACCGCGCTCATTTGGCAAATAGGCGGCATTTTAGCGCCTTTATGCGCAGGACTTTTACTCGGCCAACTTGGGCTTGAAAAAACCCTCTTTATTGTTTTTTTCTTGTGTTGCGTGGGTAGCATCTGCTTATTCGGATTAAGTCCTCGTCAATTCCCTAGCCCCCATAAACAGCATTTAAGCAAAAGTTTGAAAGAAGCCTATTTGTTTATTTTTAAACATCCACTAATGTTTTGGAGTATGTTGCTGGATCTCAGCGCCATGCTTTTTTGTAGTGTCATTATCTTACTGCCTATTTTTGCACACGATATCCTGCATCTTGGTGTTGAAGGCTTAGGTATACTCAGAGCTGCACCAGCTATTGGCGCCTGTATCATGATGTTGATGTTGACCTGTTATTCTCCGATGCAAAATGCATGGAGAAATATGCTCTATAGTAGTTTTGCAATTGCTTTGTGTACTTTAGCCTTTGCACTATCCTCCCATGTTTGGCTCTCAGTCTTCTTCCTTGTTTTAATCGGTGCCTTTGATAGCATCAGCATGGTCATTCGACAAACTTTATTACAGCAACTCCCCCCAAAAGCACTATTAGGGCGTGTAGCGGCTTTAAATGGCATATTAGTCACTTCAGGCAATCAGCTCGGTGCCCTACACATGAGCCTGATGACGCGCTATTTTTCTGTGGTGCCAGCAGTACTTATTGGAGGGACGCTGTGTTTAATAATCTGTGGTCTAAGCTTTACTCGTACGCGACATTTATTCAAGCCATCTCCAACACTAAAAAAACATGCCACAGTGGCAAAAAGTGAATAGCATGTTAAGCTTCAAATCTTCTTTTAATATGATGTGAGTTTTCAATAGAGCAAATTATGAAACAGATTTTCCCCTTTTCACATATTCTCTATACCAAACTCTATTCTTTCGTACTATCAGTGTTGTTGGCTTATTGCCTATTCAATGCAATTTATACGTTCATTATTGGTGGAACTGGTTTTTATTTATTTGCAACTTTTATTTTAGCTTTTCAATGTAATTTCGCGTTACGCACTTCTCTCCATGACCGTATTTACACCAGTTTAGGGATAGTTTTGCTTATTATTGGGTTATTGTATACACATGGAATTCACTTTCTAAACCATTTAAAAACAATTGTATTGGTTCCTGCTTTAATTTTAACTGCCTTTGGAATAGATAATTTATATAGAAAGCCAAATAGACTTAGTTGTCTTAAAGTTGGACTGATCCTCGGCCTATTGCTATTAGCTTATATTCAATATTATGATTTAGTAGAACTGCAAAATTATTATGACTCTTTACATAATGATGAGACTTGGCAGCAATTTGGCGCATTATAACAGCTAGCACAAAAAAATTTGGTGGGTGAAAAATTTACAATCCTAATTCTGATTTATCATGTTATTACATAGGAAAACTGCCTTTAAAAGACGGGTCTTGCTAGTCTAGAATTGCAGACGAAAGGGAATAAAATGCCTGTATATCCGATTCTAGAAATTGATCATTTTCAGCATCATAAACAAAAGATTTTTCTTCTAATAAGTATTGGCCATCTTGCTCACTAAGAAAATTTTAAAGTTATTTGCTTGATCAGGGAAAATTTGTTCTCCGTCAAAAAAAGATCATAACAATCTCGAACGGCTTTGTTGCGCAAAGCTGTTCTTAAGGACTTTTTCAGCAATATAATTTTCAAATGAAGAAGCATACACATAAAATTTACCGCACAACCAATTAGTTCGCATATATAACCGAGCACTCATGAGTCGCGGAAATATTGCCATTTGGTTTGATCCTGCTACGCAATGGTATGCGCCATCAAAAGGCAAACAAGGGCGAAATCAAACCTACTCCGACGCAGCCATCCAATGCTGCTTAATGATTAAATCCTTATTCCGTCTGTCTTTACGTATGGTCACTGGCTTTGTGCAAAGTCTGATTAAACTTTGCGGCTGAGCAGCCCCGAATATCAGTGATATTCGTACACCACGCTTTGTAGAAGACAAAAGCATATTGATATTGCAATCTTGGAGAATATTCTCCAGAGCTTGATAATAATGGTATTTATATTTTACCTGCTTCAGGTGAGTATGAAATTAGAGTATTACAACCTAGATCACAGGCAAGAAAAGATAAAAAACCTCAATACTGGATGAGTATTAACATTAAATAAAAGACCTCTTGCGAAAGTATCGTTTTACCTAATTTTTGAATTGGCTAAAACCTTATTAAATGTAGCTTTATGCTGTTTAAATTTTGACTAACGCAAGAAGTCTAAAGACTTGCTAGATTCTTTTAAGCTTTTATACAAGGGTTCAAAAACTATTGCCAGTTAAGCGGGGTGTGATTTTTACCCAGATGTGTTTATGTTAGTAAAATGATATAGATTACTTGTTTAATACCCCGAGGAATAATTTAATCTTGCTGTGCGTTTGTCACTTTTCTTTCAAAAGTTGATTATATCTTTCAACGTAACCGTCGTGATATTCAAGCCCTTTTGATAGGAATTTGCAGTGAAAGAATAGGCGAAACTTATCTTAAATAATGGTAATTCCTTATCTTTAAAATAGAGAACGCCCGATGAAATTAATTAGGCGTTTACTTTAAATAAGTGTCAGCTTATTTTATAACCAGATGTACTTGTCAATCATGATTCTTTTTCTCAATTGCCTTAAAAAAACAATCTTGCTATTTTTGACTTTTCACACCATTTTGTTCAATTTGTACTGCGGCTTGCCAGCTAGGTAGTTGGCTTAAACCTGCTACGTAACGTTGGATATGGGGATAATTTTCACCTTGTCCCATATGATAAACTAAAGCATGTAGTCCAAAGCCCATCATGAAGTCAGCACCGGTTAAACGGTCTGCCACTAGAAATTCTTTATCTTTTAAATATTCATTTAAATGGCCAAATACTTTATCGAACTCAACTTGAGTATAATTTTCTAGAAATACCAACTTCGTGCCCTGCTTGGTTTCTATCGTATTAAACGTTTTTAACAAAAATGGCAGCATGGCAGAGCTTTCTGAGAAATGAATCCACTGTAGATAATCGACATAGGTAGATTCATCCATATCTGGTGCTAAATGCGGCGCAAGTTTCTGAATTAATAACTCAACGATTGCGCCTGACTCTGCAATAACTTTGCCATCCCATTCTAATACTGGAGATTTCCCTAAAGGGTGAATGGTTTTTAAAGAGTCAGGGGCCAAATGCGTGCTTGAGTCACGATAATAGCGTTTCAGCTCATAGGGCTGCTTGATTTCTTCAAGTAACCACAAAATACGAAAAGAACGTGATTGATCTAAATGATGTAGTGTGATCATGATAATTCCTATTTTTTTAAATTTTTACAACCACTTTGCCAAAGTTTTCGCCTTTCAACATACCATTGAAAGCATTGATCGTGTTATCTAAACCTTGCACCATATGCTCTTTATATTTGATTTTTCCGTCTTTCAACCATTCAGACATTTGCTGATAGAATTCCGGATACTGACTGCCATAATCATCAAAAATAATAAAGCCTTGCATGCGAATACGCTTTTTTAAAAGGGTGGAAATAAAGCCCGGTAAACGGTCTGGCCCTTGTGCTTGCTCGGTAGCGTTATACTGGGAAACCACACCACACACCGGTACACGTGCCGCAGAGTTAAGCAATGGCCATACCGCATCAAACACTTTACCCCCGACATTCTCATAATAAATATCAATACCGTTGGGAGCTGCTTGTTGTAATTGTTCTGCAAAATTTTCATCATGATGATTGATACAAGCATCGAAGCCGAGTTCTTCTACTGCATAACGGCATTTTTCAGGCCCACCTGCGACGCCAACCACGCGACAACCTTTAAGTTTGCCAATTTGTCCAACCGTAGCACCAACAGGTCCCGTTGCAGCTGCAACGACTAATGTTTCACCGGCTTTAGGCTGACCAATGTCCAACAACCCCATATAAGCAGTAAATCCTGGCATTCCCAAAATACCCAATGCCCAAGATGGATGTTCAGGTTGCATACCTAAGCTTTGACAGGCAGACCCATTAGAAATTGCGTAGCCCTGCCAGCCATTTCCGGAAAGAACCCACTCGCCTTCTTTGAATTTTGGGTTTTTAGAGGCCACCACTTGACTGACTGTTCCACCGACCATCACTTCGCCAATTTCAACCGGTGCTGCATATGAAGGAGCATCGCTCATGCGACCACGCATATAAGGATCGAGTGACAAGTAAATGGTTTTTAACAATATCTCGCCTTGTTTAAGTTCATTGAGCTCAACTTGTTCAATACGAAAATCGCTGTGTTTTGGCTCACCCACTGGCCGTTTAGCTAAAACGATGCGTTGATTAATAACTGTTTTCACACATATAACTCCATGTTTTATTTAAAAGTATTTTTCTTCACAATCAAAAACTGTGATTAAAATTTCTTTACATCCATTGTAGATGAGTTATAATAAAAAACAATACGACTGGTCTATTTTTTACAATAGAGTAAATAATTAATATGAAGCCTACTCCTATTAAAAAGTCTGAAGCGAAGCGCTTACACATTCTTAACACCAGTTCAGACCTGATTTTGCATAAAGGTTTTACTGGCGTAGGATTACAGGAAATTTTACAGAGCTGTGAAATCCCTAAAGGCTCGTTTTATCATTATTTCCAATCTAAGGAAGCTTTCGGATGTGAATTGGTACAGCATTATGTAGACAATTACCAAGTCCGTTTAAATGATGTATGGCGTTGTGATAAATCCCCTTATCAAAAGCTGATTGAGTATTTTAATTTATGGATAGAAGATCCTGAAACACAGTGTGGTTGGGCGGATAGCTGTTTAATTGTGAAACTTGCCGCAGAAGTTGCCGATCTATCTGAAGATATGCGCTCGATTATGTCCGCTGGCGTTGATGATGTAATCCAACGTATTGCTGGTTTAATTGATTTGGGAAAACAGGATCAGTCTATCCAAGCAGATACCGAGGCCTCTACTTTGGCACAAGTACTTTACCAAATGTGGTTAGGTGCAGCATTACTGAGTAAGTTGCAAAAAGATAAAACACCATTACATCAAGCTCTGAGAGCAACTAAATTTCTATTAAAAAGTGAAGATTCATAAAAATTAAATATCAACTACATAATTAATAATTCATGATAGCAGTCCAATGATTACCTATTATTGTGTTGCTATTAGATCAATTTACAATCCATGAGTATAGCGCACAATGAATTCTCCTTCTAAAGGCCTCATGACTCGTATTTTAGTTGGTTATTTAGGCTTATATCCCACACTATTACTGGTACTCACTTTATTAAAGCCAATTACTGAGCATCAAAGTTTCCCGATGATGGTGTTGATTGAAGTCATAGTATTAGTGCCAGTAACGCAACTAATTTCTTTCCCACTGGCAGGTTGGCTCATTACACAGCTAAAAAATTTTAAGAATTTGTTTTAAGAAGAAGTTATGCTGGCAACAGCAATCCTAAGTTCTTATTTTGCCAACCACAAAGGTTGGCAAAATAACTCACTTAGTCGAGATTAATCTGCGTAAGCTGGATAATCAATATAGCCTTTTTCCGTCCCACCATACATAGTACTTGCATCTACTGCATTCAATGGCCAACCATTGGCGATGCGATCGGGTAAATCTGGATTCGCAATAAATGGGCGTCCAAATGCAATTAAATCGGCCAGCCCTGCCTCTAAAATTCGAGTCCCTCTTTCTGCCGTATATCGACCTGCATAAATAATCCGACCACTGAAAGTGTCTCTGACATCTTTACGAAAATCATGAGGAAGTTCTGGTGCATTATCCCAATCAGCTTCTGCAATAGATAAATAGGCAATCCCAACTTCTTCAAGTATCTTTATGGCCTCAATATAGGTCACATGTGGATCATCTTCAACTAACCCCATGTAAACACGATCTTCCTCTGTACTTTCAAATAGCGGGGCAAAACGCACTCCTAAGCGATCTGCACCAACCACCTCAGCAACTGCCTCTACTACTTCACGTAAAAAACGCAAACGATTGTTTAATGATCCACCATATTCATCTTCACGGTGGTTACTATGTGCAGAGATAAATTGATTTACCAAATAACCATTTGCACAATGAATTTCAACCCCATCAAAACCAGCAGCCAAGGCATTGCGTGCAGCTTGAGCATAGAGTTGCACTAATTCTTTAACTTCTGCATTGCTTAAAGCACGTGGCATTGAAGGATCAGCCAAGGCACCTGCATTGGGCCCGGTCTCAATAAAGACTTTAACATTACTATCAGCCTTAATAGCCGAAGGCGCGACCGGTGATGCATGATCGGGTTGCAAAGATGTATGTGAAACACGCCCAACATGCCAAAGTTGTGCAAAAATAATGCCTCCTTTAGCATGCACTGCTTCCGTCACTTTACGCCATCCAGCAATCTGTTCAGGGCTGTAAATACCGGGAGTCCAAGCATAGCCTTGACCACGTGGCTCGATTTGCGTACCTTCGGTGACCATAAATCCTGCCCCGGCACGCTGTTGATAATAGGTTGCCATCAGTTCATTTGGAATATTCCCTGGCTGAGTACTACGCGACCGCGTTAATGGTGGCAATACAATACGGTTTTGCAAAGCATAAGAGCCTAAGCTTAAATTTTGAAAAAGTTTACTGTCTTTCATTTCACTGTATCCAAGTCGTCATGACTTAATTGATCTAAATTAAATACCCATCCTTCCTGTATATAGAAAAATAAAGGAAGGAAAGCTATTCACTCAGGCCCTTCACCATTAAATGAGGGTTATTTTGCTTATTGCGCCAGTTGCTCAGAGTCAGAAGTTTTATTCACTGCTAAGCACCACAACAGACACTAGCTACTCTTTATTTCAACAATTGAAGTAATGCTGTAGCGGTTGCAGCAGAAGAGGCTGGATTTTGTCCAGTAACCAGCAAGCCATCTACTTGAACATATACTTGCCAATCATTCACTTTAGAATAATGACCACCGTTTTGTTTAAGCATGTCTTCGACTAAAAATGGTACAATTTCAGTCAAACCTACAGCGGCCTCTTCAGTATTGGTGAAACCAGTCACTAATTTACCGCTAACTAAAGGCGCTCCATTACTCGCTTTCACATGACGAAGAACACCCGGGGCATGACACACTGCTGCAACAGGTTTGCCAGACTGAATCGCCTGTTCAATCAGAGAAATTGAAATCGGATCTTCTGCTAAATCCCACAATGGGCCATGCCCGCCTGGATAAAACACTGCATCATAATCAGCTACAGAAATTTCGCTAAGTTTATGCGTCTGTGTTAATGCTTGCATTGCAGTTGGATCTGCTTCAAAACGATGAGTGGTTTCAGTTTGAGCATCGGCTAAATTACTTTTCGGATCTAGTGGTGGCTGCCCACCTTGAGGCGACGCCAGCGTAACTTCAGCACCAGAGTCAATAAAGGTGTAATACGGTGCAGCAAGTTCTTCTAGCCAGAAACCTGTTTTCTTACCAGTATTGCCAAGTTGATCATGTGAGGTTAAAACGAATAAAATTTTCATGTTATTTCTTCGATAATTTTCATGATTGAGGAGCATTGTTACAGGGTCAGAGCATGCCAGATACGCGCATTTAGCTTAGATGCTCATCTCGAGAATTTGGCGACTGATCTCTAATGAAACATTTTTATGTTCGCCTAGCTGTGTAAGATTATGTGATTTAAGTTGCGTAATGATGATCTCAATATCTGTCTCCCCCAGTCCATAATCGCTAAGACGAGTCGGCAATCCAAGTTGCTCAAAGAAGGCTCGAGTACGAGCAATAGCAGTATCAATACGTTGTTCTTCATCACCTTCGACAATCTGCCAGACTCGAGCTGCATACTGTAGTAATTTTTCTCGCTTCTCTTGACGACGCACTTGTAGATTGGCCGGCAACACAATGGCCAAGGTACGAGCATGATCAATACCATGTAAAGCCGTGAGCTCATGCCCAATCAAATGGGTTGACCAATCTTGTGGTACACCAGCTCCAATCAGCCCATTCAGTGCCATGCTAGCAGCCCACATCAAATTCGCACGCGTGTCATAATCTGCTGAATCTTCCAAGATTTTCGGTCCAATCTCAATCAGAGTTTGCAATAGACCTTCGGCAAAACGATCTTGTACTTGTGCATTCACAGGGTAAGTTAAGTACTGTTCCATGACATGAATAAATGCATCAACCACGCCATTTGCTAACTGGCGCGTCGGCAAGCTAAAAGTTTTATTCGGATCCAGTACGGAAAATTGCGGAAAAACATAGGGGCTGCTAAATGACAATTTGGCTTGGGTCGATTTTCTGGTGACTACCCCACCGCTATTCATTTCTGAACCAGTTGCCGGAAGGGTGAGTACACTCGCAAAAGGCAAAGCTTGAGTAATTTTAGTACCATGGGTTTCTAAAATCTCCCATGTATCCCCTGTATAATTGACTGCTGCTGCAATAAATTTAGTACCATCAATTACCGATCCACCACCGACAGCCATCAAGAAATCAATCTTTTGTTCACGAATCAGCTCTACAGCTTTCATGAGGGTTTCATAACTCGGATTCGGCTCAATTCCGCCAAATTCATGAATTTCTCTTGCACCTAATGCTTCACGCACCTCAGCTAAAGTACCATTCTTACGTGCACTTTCACCGCCAAACAACATTAATACTTTTGCTTCTGTAGGCACATAGTCATTGATTTTAGCTATTGTATCGCCACCAAAAATAATGCGGGTCGGATTATAAAAGTTAAAATTCAGCATATTTTTATCCTAGGATGATCAGCTAATTGATTTGAAAAACCACCGTTATTCATCAAATAAACTTTAAAAAATTGGACAACACTGCGGCTTTTGACTGCACCATGTGCTAACTATACATAAAAATAGACCAGTCGTCTATTTTTATAAAAAAATTATTTCATCTTGCGACTTGAGTGATGGTTAAACACATTCAGGCTTGTTCTATACCACTTTTATTATTGATGTATTTTCACGAGCGATTGTTGGATGGAAAGTATAAACATGTATGACTATTGACATGGTCGTGAACGCATTGGCTAAAACAGTGAATGGCTCATACAAAATAGCAATGATTGAATATTTTAAAAGCAGATTGGCAGGGTTTAGCAGATGTACAAATGCGACAGTAAATTAGATAGATTGGTTCAATATAAAGCATGTAAATAGTTGCATTCGTATATTTACCCTGCCCTGTTTTGGATATTGACCCATTTAAATGATGGGATTAAGCCAATAAATAAAGTAGCCCAACTTGAATAAAAAGCCTCTGACAAACCTCAAAGCGTTAAAGTGCTGCCTTTCATTCAAAATTTCAGGCAGCACCCTCATACATTTAAGCGTCGGTTTAAGCTGGTAGTTTACTCGCCAAAACATCTACTTTTTCAATAGACGGTGGCTCTGAAAATAGCTCTTCGGCCTGAGCCATCAACGCAGCTGCAACCTTGCCAGATAAATGCGCTTGGCGACCCGCCTCATCAGGAAATGCATCAAAAATACCAAATGTTGTAGGTCCAAGACGTAAGCCAAACCACGCAACTGTCGCAGGTTCTTCCATTACAATAGGTAAACCGGCTTTAAGGAAAGCTTCCACTTCGTCTTCTTTACCCGGTTTAGCTTCAAGACGGACATATAAAGCTGTTTTAAGCATGACTAAAACTCCACAATTGATTAGAATTCAAACTGATTCTGTCATTGCTAATGTATGCATGTCAGAAAGTTTTGTTGTATAAAAGTTAAAAAACATCCCCTAGCTGAGCCAAAATTTAGGTTTTTATTTCGACATAATGCTATGAATTTATTCAAGTTAATATCATTAACATTTGAATCAAAAAATTAAGATATGAGATGATTAAATTCAATCTTAGTTATATAAGGATCAATTGATTCGTCCTTAGATTTATAAGCTGACCTCTTCATCTGGAAGTTATATTGCTCAAGAAGCATTTAAGAACAATATTATCCATCCTCATATCTATGAAAGTTATTTAGCTAGGAATTTGCTGTGAAACTCTATATGTTTCTCTATAAAGCTCGCAATGAAGTAATAGCTATGGTCATACCCTTCTCTTAGGTTAAGTGTAAGAGGATATTCTTGTTCCAAACAAATATCACTAAGAAGCTTAGGCCTTAACTGTTCTTCAAGAAAATCATCAGCTGTTCCCTGATCGACTAAAATAGGTAAATGAACTTCAGCGTTTTTGATTAATTCAATCGCATCATAGCTTTTCCATAAAGTTTCGGTTTCACCTAGGTAGTGTGTAAAAGCCTTTTTCCCCCAAGGTACTTGGCTAGGTGCAACAATTGGTGCAAAAGCAGAAATACTTTTATACAGCTCAGGATTTTTTAACCCAATTACTAATGCACCATGACCACCCATGCTATGACCCATAATACTTTGGACTTGATTGGTCGGAAAATTTAGGTCAATCAGATTTCTGAGCTCTTCCACAATATAATCATACATTTTGAAATGCTGCGACCAGGGTGCTTGTGTTGCATTCACATAGAATCCTGCGCCTTGGCCTAAATCATAATCTGCATGATCTGGTACATCCTCTCCACGTGGGCTGGTATCTGTTGCAACAATAATGACTTTATGTTCAGCCGCATACTTTTGTGCTCCGGCTTTAGTAATAAAGTTCTGTTCGTTGCAAGTCAGCCCTGATAACCAATATAAAACTGGCAACCGCTCATCTTTGTCATGAGGTGGCAGATATATTGAGAATTTCATTGAACAGTTTAATGCTATTGACTGATGGCGATACACTTCTTGCGATCCACCAAAAGAAGCATGTTTCTCAATTATTTCCATAATCAATTACCTATGTTGAGCAAGACTTCATGAGAAATCGAGTAAACAAAGAGTCTGACATTCTCCACAGAGAATAGTGATAAAGATTTAAAATGTAGGCAGGTTTGTTGAACCTATACACGATGCCTACACAGATAGATCGGTTTTACAGATAATGTGCCGTTTTAGAGGATTCCATGCATGTCATTCATGATGCACATGCATGGAAAACTATAAGGTCTGACGGAATTATTCGTAATGAATTACAGTACGAATTGACTTACCTTCATGCATTAGATCAAAGGCTTCATTGATCTGATCCAAGCCCATCGTATGTGTCACAAATGGTTCTAATTGAATTTTACCTTTCATGGCATCTTCAACCATTCCTGGAAGTTGCGTACGACCTTTTACGCCACCAAAGGCAGAACCTAGCCATTTACGACCAGTAACCAGTTGGAATGGACGGGTAGAGATTTCCTGACCTGCGCCAGCTACACCAATAATTACGGATTGTCCCCAGCCACGGTGTGCACTTTCAAGAGCTGCACGCATCACATTCACGTTACCAATACATTCAAATGAATGATCTACACCCCAGCCAGTCATTTCGACAATGACTTGCTGGATTGGTTTATCGTAATCTTTAGGGTTCAAGAAGTCCGTTGCACCAAACTCTTTTGCCAGCGCAAATTTATCTGGATTCATGTCAACCACAATAATACGTCCTGCTTTAGCTTGACGTGCGGCTTGTACGACTGCCAAACCAATACCACCTAAACCAAAGACCGCAACACTATCACCTTCTTGTACTTTAGCCGTGTTGTGTACTGCACCGATACCCGTTGTGACACCACAACCCAGTAAGCAGACATGTTCGTGATTGGCTTCAGGATTGATTTTAGCCAATGATACTTCTGCCACTACAGTGTATTCACTGAACGTTGAGCAGCCCATATAGTGGTAAATCGGTTGACCATTGTAGGAAAAACGAGTGGTACCATCTGGCATTACGCCTCTACCTTGAGTTTCGCGAACAGAAATACACAAGTTCGATTTTCCAGATTTACAGAATACGCACTCGCCACATTCAGCAGTGTAAAGTGGAATAACATGATCACCTGGTTTGACGCTAGTCACGCCTTCACCAACCTCAACTACAACACCAGCACCTTCATGCCCGAGAATAGCCGGAAAAACACCTTCAGGATCATCGCCAGATAAAGTAAATGCGTCTGTATGACACACACCGGTATGGGAGATCTTAATTAATACTTCACCTTTCTTCGGTGGTGCAACATCAACTTCAACAATTTGAAGAGGTTGACCAGGACCAAACGCAACGGCAGCACGTGACTTCATGGAATAATTCCTTATACAGATCTATTTTAAATATGATTTTAGAATCTTGGCGATTTCAGCCAATTCTTCTTTTCGTTGTTGTTCTGTGGTTTCACCTGATACTAAAGTGTCCTTTAAATGAACCTCCAACATTTCATTCATCAAACCATTAATAGCACCACGCACAGAGCATATTTGTTGCAGAATTGCACCACATTCCACATTGTCTTCTAACGCTTTTTCAATCGCTTGCGTCTGACCTTTGATCTTTCTGACGCGTAGAAGAATCTTTTTTTTGTCTTCAACCTGATTAGGCATCAGACCTCCTTATTAGCTAGCATTAATACTATACTACCCCATAGTATAAAAAAAGCAATAATTTTTATAAATCGAAAATTAAAAAGATCTTTAGCGAAAATTTTCTATCCCTGTTTTTAGTTTTTTTAAATTAACATCATAGAGCTTATGCGAAAGTCACAAAAAAAATGGGACTTTTAGCTCCCATTTTTTTTGGCTCATGTTCTTTGTAATGCTATGACCTTTTAGAATTATGTTTCAAATTTTAGCCACTTTGTAGATATTTTGAACGTTTCAAGCCTTGAAAATACTACCGACAGTTTAGATTAAACTGCCTTTACAGACTGTACTAGAATATTTTTAGTGAGCGGATGATATTTATTATTCATTATTTAGGAATTATCAAATCCTATAAATATCATTTATTGGATTAATTTACTTTGGTACTGTGCACATCATCCCCCCAGTTAAGAATAAGGAACAACTATGAATAAGATGATGAATGCTCTTATCCTAGAAAATTTTGGTGATCATGAATTTAAACGTGTAGAACTGCCTATACCTCAACCAGAGGCTGGGCAAGTTCTAGTACGTGTTCATGCGAGTGGTGTAAACCCTATTGATTATAAAATTCGTATTGGTGAAGCACCATATGCTATGCCAGAGCTTCCTGCCGTGTTGGGAACAGATATGGCTGGGGTTGTAACTGCTATTGGTGAAGGTGTCACTCACTTCAACGTCGGAGATGAAGTTTACGGTCTGATAGGTGGCGTTCGTGGTCTTCAAGGATCTTTAGCAGAATATGTTGTAGCAGATGCTGATCTGATCGCATTAAAGCCACGCAATATCTCTATGCGCGAGGCAGCAGTACTACCATTGACGTTCCTCACCGCTTGGGAAGGTTTAGTGGATAATGCGAAGGTCCAACCAGGGCAAACTGTACTGGTTCAGGGTGGTGCTGGTGGCGTTGGTTATATGGTGGTTCAGCTTGCAAAAGCACTTGATGCAAATGTTTGGGCGACTGGTCGTACAGCTGATCAATCACTGATTTCAGAACTCGGTGCAACACCTCTCGATTACACAATAGCATCTTCCGATGACATTATTGCTGCAAGCCCTGAGGGTCAAGGTTTTAACATTGTTTACGACACTGTGGGTGGTCCAGTACTCGAAGCTTCACTTTCCATGACAACTCACTATGGCCACATTACCAGCTGTGCTGCATTTGGTAATCATAATTTAGCGAGTTCATCTCTACGGTGTGCCACAGTGTCTGGCGTATTCGTCCTAATGCCGATGTTAACAGGCAATCGCCGTGCTCATCATGGTGATATCCTTAAGATCGCGACTCGTCTTGTTGAGGAAGGTAAACTGCGTCCTATTGTTGATCCTCGTCATTTTACTCTAGACCAAGCGATTGAGGCTCATGATGCTGTTCAAGATCGCTCTGCCAATATTAAGGTCGTGATTGATGTCATTTAACGCACTTCAGGCCAAGACTTGGCGCTTCAATAGTATTGGAGATACAGACGTTCTGACATTAGAAACACTTCCTGTTGCTTTACCAGCCGCAGGAGAAGTTCTAATCCAGATGAAAACGATCGGACTCAACCGGGCTGATGTAATGTTTCGGCGTGGTACTTATATTCAAAAGGCAGTATTTCCTTCTCGTCTGGGATATGAGGGAGCAGGCATAGTTCTGGCAATAGGTGAAGGTGTACGCCAATTTTCTCCAGGAGATGCAGTATCGATTCTTCCGACTGACAATCTAGCCAAATATGGGACATATGCGGACAAGCTTCTGATTCCAGAAACTTTTTTAGTTCACAAACCCGATAGTTTAAGCTGGGAAGAAGCTTCTTCAATCTGGATGCAGTATTTGACGGCTTGGGGTGGTGTAATCCATGCTGGTGGAGTTTCGAAAGGAAAAACGATCTTGATCACAGCAGCTTCAAGTAGCGTAGGACTAGCTGCGATACAGATAGCTGAAGCAGCGGGTGCTAAGGTCATTGCAAGTACACAGACGATAGAGAAAAAGCAACGTTTACTGGATCTCGGTGTTAAAAATGTTATAGCCACTGAAGATGAACCAGATTTGTATGAGGCGCTTGTTTTACGTTTAGGTGGAGAACATCTTGATGTCGCCTTCGATGCTGTAGGAGGGCCTCATATTGAACAGATTGCAAAAGCGATGTCTGTAGGAGGAACGATGGTTATGCATGGTGCACTTAGCCCTGAGATCACACCATTTCCGCTTAAAGTTGCATTACGCAAGAGCTTAACCATGCGAGGTTTTTTGTTCCTTGAGGTTCTGCATGACCCTGTTCTAAGGGAGCAAGCCAGACGATTTATTCTTAGCAGTATAGGTGCAGGATATCTTCGTCCAGTGATCGACTGTTGCTTTAATTTTGAGGACATGCATGACGCTCAGCGCTATCTTGAATCAAATCAGCAAATAGGAAAAATTGTAGTTACTCTAAATACATGATGGTCTTATCTGATTTCTACTTTCTAGAAAAAAGGTTAGTTCCATCTGATTCAGGTTTCTATATGGCCCAACACTTCCGCTAAGTAATCAAACAATGCTCGGATTCGCAAAGGTGTCGGGCCCCGCTGTGGACGATATAAATACAGGCGCCAAACGGGAGAGCTTTCCTCATGAAGTATCTGAATAAGCTTACCACTCCTAAGCCACGGCAAAACTAGAAATCCAGGCATGTGTCCGAATCCAACTCCAGCGAGAATAGCTTGAAATTCAGCTTCTAGATCATCTGTAATAAAACGAGGCTTTGATGGCGTGAAGCTTCGACTTTCGGTGAATGTCCATGGCCAGTAACGCCCTGTTTTATGATCGAATAGTGCTGTTAGAGGGTATTTATCAAGGTCAATAATTTTTTTAGGCATTCCGACCTTATCAATTAACTCTGGCGTACCCACAGAATAAAAGTTCACTTTAGCCAATTCCCTTGCCACATATCGATTGTCCGGCAAAAATCCAAATCTGATCCCGATATCTATCCGCTCATCGATCACATCCGAGTGTGAATCTGTTAGCACACAATCCACGACAATATCTGGGTAACGTGTGGCAAATTCTGCTAGTGCAGGTACTACCAATTTACGCCCTAACACTGACGAAACAGTAAGACGGACAGTCCCACGCATTTCATCTCGTTTTTCCTTGGTGTCTTTTACAAGCAGAGCATCAATGGATCCCACCGCAAAACGTGCTTGCTTTGCCAAACGCTCACCATCAGCAGTAATTTTAATTTGTCGAGTACTCCTGTAGAACAGAATCTCTCCGCGCTGCTCTTCTAGCTCTTTTATTGCCCGTGTCACTAGCTGTGGGGAAATACCCAGCTGAGTTGCTGCCTCTTTAAAATTTCGAGACTCTGCTGCGACACAAAAGATACGCATCATTTCCAATTTGTTCTGCATGTCCAATCCTGTGGTCTGGTAATTATTCCGTAAATAGGAATTCTGAAAGATAATATTATTCATTTATTATACCTAACAAGGCTGTAATACTTAATCCATCAAATATGATTGACAGATAGGTTGAAGGTTACTTGTATGAATAATATAGAAAATAAAGTTATTGTTATCACTGGTGCAAGTAGTGGTTTAGGTGAAGCTACTGCTCGCTTACTTGCTAAAAAAGGTGCAAAGGTTGTACTTGGTGCTAGACGTACTGAAAAATTAGAGGCTATTGTTCACGACATTCGTGCTGAAGGTGGTCAAGCTGAATTTATTGGTATGGATATAACCAAACCACATGAAGTACAAGCACTTATTGAAAAGGCATTAAGCGCATTTGGTCAAATCGATGTATTGGTAAACAATGCTGGATTAATGTCTATTGCACCATTAAGTGAGCTAAAAGTTGATGAATGGGATCGTATGATCGACATTAATATTAAAGGTGTTCTTTATGGTATAGCAGCTACCCTACCTGTTTTCCAAAAACAAAACTTTGGACACTTTATTAATCTCGCATCTGTTGCAGGGATAAAAGTATTTAGTCCAGGAGGTACTGTTTATAGCGGTACTAAGTTTGCTGTAAGAGCCATCTCTGAAGGACTTCGTCATGAAGTTGGGGGAACAATTAGAACGACTACTATTGAGCCTGGTGCAATTGAGTCAGAACTAAAATTCGGTTCTTCTCATAAAGAAAGTTCAGAGTTTGTTACTGATTTCTACAAACAAGCCATACCAGCTGACTCAGTCGCTCGAGCAATTGCTTATGCAATTGAACAGCCTGCGGATGTAGATATTAATGAAATTGTTTTACGCCCAACGAGCCAAGAGTTTTAATTATTGAATAACAAAAAATGGGAGCACCTCGCTCCCATTTTTACTATATTTTTAAAGTTAAGGACAAATCTATGAAAGCCGTATCGTATGTTATCAATAACCATGATGATTTTAAAAATTCATTGGTAGATATTGAAAAAGCGAAGCCTACGCTTAAGGAGCGTGATGTACTGGTAAAAGTTCAGGCAATCTCTGTGAATCCAGTTGATACCAAAGTGAGAAAAAATTCGTCTGAAGCAAATAATCGTATTTTAGGTTGGGATGCCGTTGGGGAAATTATTGAAGTTGGCTCAAAAGTTACCTCGTTTAAAGTAGGAGATTCTGTTTGGTATGCTGGCGATTTAACCCGAGATGGTAGTAATGCTGAGTTTCAAGCAGTCGATGAACGAATTATCAGTCTTAAACCAATTACAGTATCTAATGCAGAAGCAGCAGCATTGCCATTAACTGCAATAACGGCATGGGAAATGCTGTTTGATCGGTTTCAAATTTCAGAAACAGAAGTTGGCAGTATTTTAATTATTGGTGGTGCAGGTGGTGTAGGATCAATCGCTATCCAACTCCTAAAAGCAAAAACAAATCTGACCGTTATAGCAACAGCTTCACGTGAAGAAACGAAATCTTGGGTGGAATCACTTGGTGCCGACCATGTCATTGATCATAGCAAAGATTTAAATGCACAAATCGAGACACTAGGCATTGCAAAACCAAAATACGTATTCTCTACAAATCATACAGAAACATATATCAAGCAAATAGTTTCTCTGATTGTACCACAAGGCAAGCTTGGATTGATCGATGATCCACAAACATTTGATATTATGCCGTTTAAGACTAAATCTATTTCTATCCATTGGGAGTTGATGTTTACTCGTTCAATGTATGAAACCGATGATATTGAAAAGCAAGGTGAACTGTTGCAACAGGTTGCCCAATTAGTTGACCAGCAAAAAATTAGAAGTACGCTCAACCAAAATCTAGGCAATATTAACGCTGCAAACTTGGAGAAGGCGCATAAGTTGCTTGAATCAGGTAAATCAAAAGGCAAAATTGTACTAGAAAACTTCTAAAACAAATTAAAGGTGAAATAATGACTATTTCAGTAATTGCGAACTTTAAGGCAAAATCAGATCAAAAAGAAACGTTAGAAGCGCTTTTAAAAAGTGTAATAGAGCCTACGCTTCAAGAAGAAGGATGCTTGAAATATGAGCTTTATATTAGCGAAAATGACTCAAGTAGATATTTCTTCTTAGAAGAATGGCGTAGCAGGGAGGATTTAGATATCCATATAGCGTCTGATTATATTCAAAGTTTATTTGGTAATATCCAATCGCTAATTGAATCAAGTGATATTGTAGAAATCAAAAAAATATAGCTGTATTCGGACGTTATGATGAAGTATTCTTCAAATTAACATAGGGACTTAGAAAGCTAACAAAAAATGGGAGCTA
>JADHEF010001082.1_pt1 | contig 19952 bp, 13 predicted proteins | sample 8952391 | NCBI WGS metagenome assembly JADHEF01 (sample SAMN16124439, study PRJNA663245) | bioreactor sludge metagenome | isolation source: sludge (nitrite) | place: India:Bengaluru | collected 2019-02-28
GCTGCTGGTGTGCAAGCACGGGCGTGCGTACCGGATCGGTGCCGCCACCATCGACGAGATGGCCGGCGAGATGCGCCTGCAGACCGTCGACCGCGCCATGTTGCTGACTGAAGGCCGGGTCGAACGCGATGCCGTCTCGGCCGCTTCGACCGCCCATGTCGAAATCGTCAACGGCAGCGCGTTCTGGTTCCTGCTCAAGCCCTACGTCGATCCTTCGCGTTGCCGTGACATCGTGGACAGCGCGAAACGGCGTGCGGGGCGGCACAGTGCGATTGCCGTGCTGGCTTCGCTGACGGCCGGCCTGTTGGTGGCGATCGGCGTGGCGGCATTGACGCCCGGCGAGCAGTCCGTTGCCGCCGGACGACAGTCCGAGGCCGTTCGCACCATGCCTGCCGCGCGGCCTGCGCCCCCGAGCGTCGCCGCCCTCGAGCCCGTGCCGGACATCGACGATGCCGAATTCGCGCGCCAGCAGCAGGCCGTGTCCAGGGCGCTGGCTGAAAACTCCGGCATCGTGCGGGGCGTCTGGGCAACGCGGATGACGCTGGCCATCGACCGCAACGCCGAGGACGCCGCCGTCTGGCCGGTCATCTGTCGCGAACTGGAAAAATATCCGGCCCTGCGTACCGTCCGCGTGCAGTTGAACCCGGCCCCCGGCAGCGACGAGTCGGTGCGCTGGCGGCAATGCCGCACGTACTAGGTGCGAGGCCGAACCGTGCCCGCATCGCACGCGCCGCTTTTCAGCCGCATCGCCGGCCTGCTGGGCGGCGGCGCGGTGACGATCCTCGTCACCGGCGATGTGCACGTTGCGAAGGTCGGGCTCGCGGCCCTGTTGCTGAGCGGTCTCGGAGTCCCGGCCGCCTTGCGCTGATCTCGCGCGCCGCCCCCCTGTCCTGACGACGGCAGCCGCCGGGCCTCAGCGCCCGCCCGGCGAGAAACGCGCGACCAAGTCGTAGGAATCGCCGAGGAACACCTGCCGTACCAGCGTGACCGGCTGCTCGCCGCGCCAGGTCTGGCGCTCCAGCATCAGGCAAGGCGTGCCGACCGCCACCTGCAACAGCTCCGCCTCGGCCTGTTCAAGCCCGATGGCGCTGATGCGGTGCACGGCCCGCGTCCACGGCACGTGCTCCAGCAGCCAGCTGCCGGGCGGTTGCGCGCTGAAATCCGCCTCGCGCGCTTCCGGCACGGCGGCCGGATTGATCACCCGATCCTCGAACGCGAACGGCCGTTCGTCGGCCAGATGCAGGCTGCGCATCGACAGCACGTGGCCATCGAAGGCGACGGCCGGCTCGACCGCGGGCGCGGGGGGCGGTTTGCGCACGCGCGGGGACCGCAGCAGCACCCCGTACCGATGGCCGCGCGCGGCCACTTCCGTGGGAATGTCGGGGATGTCCAGCGCCACCTGCTCGATGTGCGGATGCGGGCGCGAAACGAACGAACCCGCACGGCGTCGGCGCTCGATCATGCCGGCCTCGGCCAGCGTGGTCAGCACCTTGTTGACGGTCATGCGCGAGCAGCCGTATTCGGTCATCAGCTCGTGCTCGAACGGGATACGGTGGCCCGGCGGCCATTCGCCGCTGAGGATCCGCCCTTCGATGTCGCCACGGATACGCTGGTTGAGGGTCATGGCCGGCTTGGCGCTCACGCGATGTTCCTTTCCTTGGGCATGTAGCAGGATTTGTGCAGGTGTGAATGCTGCCCTGCCCGCCCCGTGCAGCGCCAGCCCCCGAGGCTCAATCGGCCAGCAGCCGGGCCAGCACTTGCCGGTATCGGGCCGCGAACGCATCGCGCTCGACATGGCGGCCGTCCATCACCCACTGCCGCCCGCCACGCCAGACCGAACGCACCGCGCCGCCACGCGCGGCGAACAGCCAGCCGTCGAGCAGGCGATCGTCCGCGCGATGCGCGAGCGCGACGTGGGTGGTGTCCAGTTCGACCAGATCGGCCGGCGCGCCGGTTTGCAGGCCGGGCAGCACGCCCAGTGCCTGCGCCCCGCCGGCCACCGTGCCGTCGAACAGGCTGCGGCCGGTGCCAGTGCCCGGCATGGCCAGCACGTTGCGGCTGCGCAGATGCAGGCGCTGGCCGTATTCGAGCAGACGCAGCTCCTCGGCCGCATCGATCAGCACGTTGGAGTCCGAGCCGACGCCAAAGCGCCCGCCGCCCTGGATGAAGGACGCCGCCGGGAACAGGCCGTCGCCCAGATTGGCCTCGGTGACGGGGCACAGGCCGACCACCGCGCCAGCGGCACGGATGGCATCCGCCTCGCCCGTCGCGACATGGGTGGCATGGACCAGGCACCAGCGCGCATCCACCGGCGCATGGGCCAGCAACCACTGCACCGGGCGCTGGCCGGACCAGGCCAGGCAGGCCTCGACTTCGCGCACTTGTTCGGCGATGTGGATGTGCACCGGACCGTCGGCCAGTGCCGGCAACGCGGCCAGTTCATCCGGCGTCACCGCGCGCAGGCTGTGCGGCGCCACGCCCAGCACCGCATCGGGCAGATCGGACAGTACCTCCCGGCAGCGCTGCATCAAGGCCGCGAAGGCATCGAGGCCATGGATGAAACGCCGCTGCATCGGCTCCGGCGCCTGTCCGCCAAAACCGGCATGAGCGTAGAACACCGGCAGCAGGCTCAGGCCGATGCCGCTGGCCTGTGCCGCCGCGGCAATGCGCCCGGCAAGTTCGGCCGGATCGGCATACGGGCGCCCGTCCGGGGCATGGTGCAGGTAATGGAATTCGCCGACGCGGGTGAAGCCGGATTCGAGCATCTCGGCATAGGCCATGGCGGCGATGGCCTCCACGTCGTCGGGGCCAAGCCGGTCGAGGAAGCGGTACATCACCTCGCGCCAGCCCCAGAAGCTGTCGCCGCCGGCACGGCCGGCTTCGGCCAACCCGGCCATGCCGCGCTGGAAGGCATGGCTGTGCAGGTTGCCCAGTCCGGGCACCACGCATCCCAGCGTCGTCGCGTCCGGCTCGGGCAATGCGTCGCCCTCGATCGCGGCGATGCGGCCATCGCGCACGCGCAGCGATACGCCGCTGCGCCAGCCATCCGGCAGCAGCGCCCGCTGCAACCAGAACACGTGTTCTGACATTTTTTTCTCCCGACGCTGGACTCTTCCGGATTGACGTGTTTATTGTATAGACAAATAACGACGGATGACTGGTCCGACGATGCAATGCGACACGCTCTGGCACAACGCCCACCTCGCCACGTTGGCCAACGATGCCGGTCTCGGCCTCGTCCGTGACGGCGTGCTGGCGGCCCGCGACGGCCGCATCGTCTGGGCCGGCCCGGCCGCAGCCTGCCCGCCGGATCTGCGGGCCCGCGACGAAGTGGATTGCGGTGGCCGCTGGATCACGCCCGGCCTGATCGATTGCCACACCCATCTGGTGCATGCCGGGAATCGCGCCGGCGAGTTCGAACAGCGGCTGGAAGGCGCCAGCTACGCTGACATCGCCCGCGCAGGCGGCGGCATCGTCGCCACCGTGCGTGCCACCCGCGAGGCCGACGAGGCCACCCTGCTCGCGCAAAGCCTGCCGCGTCTTGATGCCTTGCTGGCCGAAGGCGTGACCACGGTGGAGATCAAGTCCGGCTACGGGCTGGACCTGGACAGCGAGCGCAAGCAGCTGCGCGTGGCGCGGCGATTGAGCGAGCTCCGCACGGTGAACGTGGTGCCCACCTTTCTCGGCGCGCACGCCGTGCCGCCGGGCAAGCAAGCGCAGGCCTACGTGGACGAGGTCTGCGCCACGATGATCCCCGCCATCGCCGCCGAAGGCCTTGCCGAAGCGGTGGACGTGTTCTGCGAAGACATCGCCTTTTCCCCGGCACAGGCACGCCAGGTCTTCGAGGCCGCTCTCGCCCACGGCCTCAAACTCAAGATCCATGCCGAGCAGTTGAGCAACCAGCACGGGGCCGAACTGGCCGCCGGCTTCGGCGCCCTGTCGGCCGACCATGTCGAGCATCTGGACCAAGCCGGCATCGCCGCGATGGCGCGGGCCGGCACCGTGGCGGTGCTGCTGCCCGGTGCCTACTACTTCACCCGCGACACCCGGCTGCCGCCGGTGCAAGGCCTGCGCGCGGCCGGCGTGCCGATCGCGCTGGCCACCGATTGCAATCCCGGTACCTCGCCGCTGACCAGCCCGCTGCTGGCGATGAACATGGGCGCCACGCTGTTCCGCCTGACCGTGGCCGAATGCATCGCCGGTTTCACCCGCGAAGCGGCGCGCGCGCTCGGCCGGGGTGCGTGCATCGGCAGACTGCGGGCCGGTTTCGATGCCGACCTGGCGATCTGGGACATCGACGCGCCGGCCGATCTGGTCTACCGCATCGGCTTCAACCCTCTCCATTCCCGAATCCATCACGGCCTGGCCGCGGAGCTTCACCCATGAACGAAACCCGGCATGCGAGTCCTTCGCACGCGTTGTCCCCGTCCATATGCGCGGAGCCCATCGTGCTGCGTCCGGGCGCCGTGTCGCTGGCGCAATGGCGTGCCGTGCACGAAGGCGCGTCGGTGGCACTGGACCCGGCCGCGCGCCCGGCCATCGAGGCCAGCGCCCGCGCGGTCGAGGCGATCGTCGCGCGCGGCGCACCGGTGTACGGCATCAATACCGGCTTCGGCAAGCTGGCCAGCGTGCGCATCGAGCCGGCCGATCTGGCCACGCTCCAGCGCAACATCGTGCTTTCTCACGCGGCCGGCGTCGGCGAACCGCTGCCGCAGGCCACCACGCGCCTGATGATGGCGCTCAAGCTGGTCAGTCTGGCGCGTGGTGCTTCCGGCATCGCCCCGGCCACGCTGGATCTGCTCGCAGCCATGCTGGTGCGCGGCGTGATCCCGGTGGTGCCCGCGCAAGGCTCGGTGGGTGCATCGGGCGATCTGGCGCCGCTGGCGCACATGTCCACCGCCTTGATCGGCGTGGGTGAAGCGTGGTTCCAAGGTGAACGCCTGCCTGCGGCCGACGCGCTTGCCCGCGCCGGCCTGGTGCCGGTGCAACTGGGTGCGAAGGAAGGCCTGGCCCTGCTCAACGGCACCCAGTTTTCCACCGCCAATGCGCTGGCCGGCCTGTTTGCCATCGAGGACGTGTTCCGCGCCGCACTGGTGGCCGGCGCCCTGTCCACCGAGGCTGCCAAGGGCTCGGACACGCCGTTCGATGCGCGCATCCACGCCCTGCGCGGGCAGCCGGGGCAGATCATCGTGGCCGACGCGCTGCGCGGGCTGATGGCCGGGAGTGCCATCCGCGAATCCCACCGCGAAGGCGACGTGCGCGTGCAGGACCCGTATTGCCTGCGCTGCCAGCCGCAGGTGATGGGCGCGGCGCTGGACGTGATGCGCCAGGCCGCACGCACGCTGGAAACCGAAGCCAACGGCGTGTCCGACAACCCGCTGGTGTTCACCGACACCGGCGAAGCCTTGAGCGGCGGCAACTTCCACGCCGAACCGGTGGCCTTTGCCGCCGACATGCTGGCGATGGCCGTGTGCGAGATCGGCTCCATCAGCGAGCGCCGCATCGCGATGCTGGTGGACCCGGCGCTGTCCGGCCTGCCTGCGTTCCTGACGCCCAAGCCCGGCCTGAACTCGGGCTTCATGATCCCGCAGGTCACCGCCGCCGCACTGGTGTCGGAGAACAAGCAGCGCGCCTTTCCGGCCAGCGTGGATTCCATCCCGACCTCGGCCAATCAGGAAGACCACGTCTCGATGGCCGCGCACGGCGCGCGTCGGCTGGCGGCGATGGCCGAAAACGCCGCGCAGGTGGTCGGCATCGAGTTGCTGGCCGCAGTGCAGGGCTGCGATTTCCATGCCCCGCTCGCCTCCAGCCCGGCGCTGGAAGCGGCGCGTTCGGCATTGCGCGCGCAAGTGCCCACGCTGGCCGACGACCGCTATTTCCACCCCGACATGCAGGCCGCCGCCGTGCTTGTGCGCTCCGGCGTGCTGGCACGCAGCACCGGCCGCGTGCTGCCCGGTGCTGGCGCCGCATGAACGCGCCGCTGCCCGGCTGGCTGACATTGCACAGGGGCGATGCGCCGCTGATCGTCAGCTTCCCGCACACCGGCATCGACCTGCCGGCCGACGTGGCGGGTGGTTTTGCTTCGCCGTGGCGGGCCCGGCGCGATGCGGACTGGTGGGTGCACCGGTTGTATGCGTTTGCACGCGAACTGGGCGCCACGACCTTGCGCACGTCGGTGTCGCGCTCGGTGATCGATGTCAACCGCGACCCGTCAGGCGCCTCGCTGTACCCGGGGCAGGCCACCACCGGCCTGTGCCCGTTGACCACCTTCGACGACGAGCCGCTGTACCGTGCCGGCGCAGAGCCCGATGCGGCCGAAATCGTGCGCCGCCGCGCTCTCTGGTTTGCGCCCTACCACGCCGCTCTGGCGACGGAAATCGCGAGGCTGCGGCGGCTGCACCCGACGGTCGTGGTGTACGACGCGCACTCGATCCGCTCGCATCTCCCGCATCTGTTCGACGGCCAATTGCCGCAGTTCAACATCGGCACCAATGCCGGCGCGACGTGCGCGAAGGCGCTGGCCGATGCGGTGGAACACGCCTGCTGCGCCAGCGGCCTGCCGACGGTGCGCGACGGCCGCTTCAAGGGCGGCTGGAGCACCCGCCACCACGCCGCCCCCGCCAATGGCGTGCACGCCATCCAGATGGAGCTGGCCTGCCGCGGCTACATCGACGAGCCCGCCCTGCCCACCCCGGACAACTGGCCCACGCCGGGGGCCGCCGACCGTGCCGCGCCCCTGCAGGCCGTGCTGCGCGACGTGCTTGCCGCCTGCCTCGACTTCGCCAAGACACAGAGGATTCCCGCATGACCCGCCTGGACCCCGTCCGCATCATCCATGCCCCCACCGGCACCACGCTCAATGCGAAAAGCTGGCTGACCGAGGCGCCGCTGCGCATGCTGCAGAACAACCTCGACCCGGACGTGGCCGAACGCCCGGAAGAGCTGGTCGTATACGGCGGCATCGGCCGCGCCGCGCGCGACTGGGAGAGCTTCGACAAGATCGTAGAGACCCTCAAGCGGTTGGACGACGACCAGACCCTGCTGGTGCAGTCGGGCAAGCCCGTGGGCGTGTTCCGCACCCATGCCGATGCACCGCGCGTGCTGATCGCCAACTCCAACCTGGTACCGCGCTGGAGCAACTGGGACCACTTCAACGAGCTCGATAAAAAAGGCTTGATGATGTACGGCCAGATGACCGCCGGCAGCTGGATCTACATAGGCGCGCAGGGCATCGTGCAGGGCACCTACGAGACTTTCGTGGAGATGGGCCGCCAGCATTACGACGGCGATCTGTCCGGGCGCTGGCTGTTCACCGGCGGCCTCGGCGGCATGGGTGGCGCGCAACCGCTGGCGGCGGTGATGGCCGGCGCCTCGTGCCTGGCGGTGGAATGCCGCAAATCGTCCATCGAAATGCGCCTGCGCACCGGCTATCTGGATACCTGGACCGACAACCTCGACGAGGCGCTGCGCCTGATCGACGAATCCTGCAAGGCGAAAAAACCGCTGTCCGTCGGCCTGCTCGGCAACGTCGCCGACGTGCTGCCCGAGTTGCTCCGCCGCGGCGTCAAGCCCGATCTGCTGACCGACCAGACCTCCTCGCACGACCCGGTCAACGGTTACCTGCCGATCGGCTGGAGCGTGGAGCAATGGACGGCCAAGCGCGAAACCGCGCCGAAGGAGGTGGAAGCGGCTGCACGCAAGTCGATGGCGGTGCACGTCAAGGCCATGCTCGGCTTCCACGCGCTAGGCGTGCCGACCGTGGACTACGGCAACAACCTGCGGCAGATGGCGCTGGAAGAAGGCGTGGCCAACGCCTTCGACTTCCCCAGCTTCGTGCCGGCCTACATCCGCCCGCTGTTCTGCCGAGGCATCGGCCCGTTCCGCTGGGCAGCGCTGTCAGGCGATCCGGAAGACATCTACAAGACCGATGCCAAGGTGAAGGAGCTGCTGCCGCACGATACCCACTTGCACCGCTGGCTGGACATGGCGCGCGAGAAAATCCACTTCCAGGGCTTGCCCGCGCGCATCTGCTGGGTGGGGCTGGGCGACCGCGACCGTCTGGGCCTGGCCTTCAACGAAATGGTGCGCAACGGCGAGTTGAAGGCGCCGGTGGTGATCGGCCGCGATCATCTGGACAGCGGCTCGGTGGCCTCGCCCAACCGCGAGACCGAAGCCATGCGCGACGGCTCGGATGCCGTGTCCGACTGGCCCCTGCTCAATGCATTGCTCAACACCGCTGGCGGCGCGACCTGGGTATCGCTGCACCATGGCGGCGGCGTCGGAATGGGCTTCTCCCAGCATGCCGGCATGGTGATCTGCTGCGACGGCAGCATCGCTGCCGACAAGCGCATTGCCCGCGTGTTGTGGAACGACCCGGCCACCGGCGTGATGCGCCACGCCGATGCCGGTTACCCGATCGCATTGGAGTGCGCGCGCGAGAAGGGGCTGGACCTGCCGGGCATCCTCGGCTGATTGCGTCCGACAACGCCGTGGCCCCGATGCGGAAAATGCGTTGCCGGTGACACGACCGGCAACGGGATGCCGACACCCTGGGACCTGTTCACGATCTGTCGCGGGCAGGCCCCTCACTCCACGCCGAACGCCGCCTTGAGCCGGGCCACGGTCGCAGGCCACGATGCGGACACGGGCTTGGCCGCCGAGTTCTGGTTGCCGAACAAGCCGTTTTGTCGGATTGCGCGGGATTCGTCCACGGTCTTGATCCACCGGATCGGGACGAACTTGTCCGTGCGCTCCGGATCATCGGCTGCTGCCCGCATCTGCGGATGCACGTGTCCAACGTCGAGGTAAGCGCGCATCCCCTGTTCGGTCTGCACCATGAAATCCCGCGCATCGACGGGTTCGCCCTGGACAATGCCCACGCCCAGGTAGCCGATGCCCGGCCGGTTGACCCAGACGCGCTTGCCCGGCTCGAGCAGGCGCAAGGTCCGCGTGAACCACTCGCCTCCGCCTGCGCTGATGAAGCCGAAACTGCGTGCGTCATCCCACGAGCGGTATTCGTTGTCGCCGTAATTGGCGTACAGCTCGCCGTTCCATGCCACCTGCTCGCGCCGCGCAGATTGCACTTCCTGCTGTTTGTTGCGCAGCTTTACCTGATAATCCTCCGCTTCCTTGAGCGGAATGATCTGCTGGAAATCGAGCAACAGCCGTTGGTCCAGTCGGTAGGCGCTGATTCGATAGCAACTGATGTCCAGTTGCCGCTGGTTGAGCCAGAGGATGGAGGTGGTCAATTCGCGCGAGAAATCCTCAGAAAACAAAATGATACGAACGTCCTGCGCGAAATCGTCTTCGTTCGGCTCGGACCAGCCGAGGAAATCGAGCAATTGCCGGCGTGCCGACAAGGCCGCCTCCGGGCCGAGGAACCCCTCGTAGGCGGACACGGCCTGTTCGAAGGTCATCGTGGACACCATTGCCGCATAGCGCAGCGCCTGCAGCTCCATGTGGCTGCCGGTATCGCCGCGTTTGAGTTCGACCACGACCAGATTGCCCATGCGATCCACCGCAAGCAGGTCGATGCGCCGACGCGAATCGTCCCAGTCACCGAACTCTTCTGCGATCACCAGCAGGTCGGGAATCAGCGCCGGCAATTGCCGGCGCAGCAGTGCCTGCAAATCCTGCCGCTCACGCAATGCCGCCTGCACCAGGCTGACTTTTTCCACCCGCTGGATGCAGCCTTTTTCGATCTCGAAGAATGTCATCGCGATGCCTGGATCGTGTCCGCAGAAAGGGAACTGGAACACCGGGGACGGGAAGCAGCCGAAGCCAGAGTGCCTTTCCCCGGGCAAGCACCGTGACCTGCCGGAATCGACGCAAAAACCCGCCTCGAAATGAGAGGATGCGGCGGCCGGGGACAGTGCAGGCGCCAGGCGAAGGGGGGGGGGCGCTCTGGGTCGCACCCTTCACCCGGCTCCATTTGGCGGTTACTTCTTGTCCAGGGCGTTCTTCACGTAGGTGTCGAACCAGTCGAGCATGTCGGCCACGACCTGCTCGTTGGATTCCAGCGCGGTGTACCAATGCGGTTCGTGCGGCAGCATCACCAGCTTGGTGGTACCGCCATTGCCGCGGATGGCCTGGTAGAGCTTGAGCGACTGGATCGGCTCGGTGCCCGGGTTGGCATCGTCCTTGCCGTGCACCAGCAGCAACGGGTGTTTGATCTTGTCGGCATAGAAGAACGGCGAGGCCTTGATGTAGACATCGCGCGCCTGCCACACCGAGCGGCGCTCGTTCTGGAAGCCGAACGGCGTGAGCGTCTTGTTGTACGAGCCGCTGGTGGCCACGCCGGCCTTGAACAGGTCGGTATGCGTCACCAGGTTGGCCGTCATCAGCGCACCGTGGCTGTGGCCGGTCACGCCGATGCGGTTGCGATCCACCACGCCCATGTCCACGGCCTTGTCCACCGCGGCCTTGGCATCGGCGGTCAGCTGCTCCAGGTAGGTGTCGTAGGCGGTCTTGGGGTCGCCGACGATGGGGAAGCTGGCGTTGTCGATGATGGCGTAGCCGGCCAGCAGCATCAGCCGGTAGTACGGCAGGCGGGTGAAGGTGTTCTGGCTGCCGCTGACCTGCCCGGCCTGCTCGCTGGAAGCAAAGTCGGCCGGATACGCATACAGCACCGCCGGCAGCGGCTTGCTCTTGCCGGCCACGTAGCCCGGCGGGGTGTACAGGGTGAACGACAGGTCCAGCCCGTCGGCGCGCTTGTAGGTCACCAGCTGCTTCTTGATCTGGCGCACTTCCGGCGTCGGGTCCGGCACGTGGGTCAACTGGGTGCCTGCGGTGGCGTAGGCCGCTTCGCCTTCGGCGGCATCGGCCACCGGCGCTCCCAGCGTGCGCACGAAGGCGTTGGGCGGGTCGATCAGCGACTGGTGCCAGCTCAGGAACTGGCCCGGCTGTGCGGTGAAGGCGAACGGAATGTCGTAGTCGTCGGTACCACTGCGGAACAGGCGCCGGGTCTTCAGCGTGGCCAGATCGAGCCTGTCCAGGAACGGCCGGTCACCCTTGGGCGAGGCTCCCTGCCCGCGCAGGAACAGGCTGTCGCCCTCCATGCGTGCCACCGCCGCGCCGCTGGGCAGGCGCGTGTAGACGAAGCTGCCCGGGTCCTTGTACAGCTCGTCGCTGGACATGTCCCACAACAGCCGGCCCTGGTCGCCAGGCTTGTCCACGTCGACGATGCGCGTGGTCTGCCAGTGGCGGTTCTCGTCGAACTCGTACAGGAACGCCACCTCGGGCCTGGCCGTCCACACGTAGCCGCCAAAGCGCTGCTTGGTGCGGGTGATTTCCGAAGGCGTGCCGGTGAACGGCGCCTTCCATGCCATCACCTTGTCGCGTGCCGGCACTTCGACGTTCCAGTCGCCTTTGTCCAGCGCCTCGGCCCAGACCAGCGTGGCCGGGTCGGTCGCGCGCCAGCCGAAGTTGCGCGCGCCGGTGGGCACGCCGTGCACCGGCACGCGGTCGGCCAGCGGCAGGTTGGCGATGGTCACCGACTTGCCGGTGTTCACGTCGAGAACCGCCACGTCGTGCGCGAAGCGCTGGTAAGTCACGGCGTGCGAATACGGCGGGGTGATCGCCTCGGTCAGCACGTGCACGCCATCGGGTGCGCCGTCCACGTCGTTGTAGATTGCCGGCACGCCGACGTTGCGCACGCTGCCGGCGGCGGCATCCACCACGGCCAGCTGCGAGGTGCCGTAATAGACGAAGCGGGCCTCGTCCAGCGCGCTCTTGAGCGTGTCGCGCGCCTCGTAGGTGCTGCTCTCGCCCTGTCCGCCCAGCGACTGCTGCACGTCCGGGCCGATTTGCGCGGCGGTTTCCGCCGGTGCGGCACCCTGCCCGTCGGGGACCTTCTTCACCAGCAGCGTCTTGCTGCCGTCCAGCCATTGCACCGTGCTGTCGAAGATCGGGTTCAGCGCCAGCCCCGGCACCTTGTGGATCTGGCCGCTGGCGGCATCGCCCAGCCACAGTTCCACCGAGGTGGGGGTGACGTTCTGGAAGGCGAAGCGCATGCCGTCGGGCGACCACGAGGCCGGCCCCGGGCAGGCGCCATCGGGCAAAGGCACCTTGGTCTGCTTGCCGCTGGCGATGTCCACCACGGTGAAATCGGCCACGCACGCCGGGATGCCGTAGCCGGCGGGCGTGTCGTGTCGGCTGCGGTTGGCCGGTTCCAGGCGCACGCCGGCCAGCTTGAGATAGGGCCGCGCCACGCGTTCGATGGACGGATAGGTCTGCGCCGTGGTCAGCAGCAGGCGCCGGCCGGTAGGGTCCGCACTGGGCGTGGGCGGCGGCGGTGCCTTGAGCACCTTCAGCAGTTCCGGCGGCGGCACGGCGTATCCGGCATGGGCCGGCACGTTGGCCAGCAGCGTGGTGGCGGTCGCAGCGAGGGCCACGGACCAGAACAGGCGATGGGGTCGCATCCGGCGATTCCTCTCTCGGTGTATGCGTGGATGGATCAGGGGCAAGCCGGCCGCATGCAATGTGATGACGCGCCCGGATTTCCCGAATCTAGCATCGGCATGCGGGGCTGCACCTGCCCCATAGGTCACCCGTCGGCATCTGCTTCGGCGGCATGTGCGGGCGATGCGGGATCCTGCCCCGTCGGAACTGAGCTGGCGGCAGGCACAGGCAGACCATGCGGAACAATCCTGCGCTTCATCGAAGATGTTCTGCGGTGATGCAGGCCGGGACGCCCGCTGCGCTGGCCAGCATCGATCAGGCTGACGGAAACGCGCCGGCACCGGAAATCCTTTGAACCAACCGGCGCCACCACGACCTGCGATGTGGCGCGCATTCATCCGGGATTGCGGCGGGATGCGTTCACATTGTTCGGCATCCACCACGACCCCGAGGCTTGACGATGAATACCGCCACCCGCTTCATGTGCGCCCTGCCCTTCATGCTGGCCACCTTGCCGGCCTTCGCGGCGCATGCCTACGGCCCGAAGGATGAAGGCCGCCGTTTCAATGATGGCACGCGCGTGGTCTGCCATAACGTCGAAGTGAAGAAGAACAGCAAGGACTCCAACCGCATCGCCGGCACTGCGGCCGGTGCCGTGGTCGGTGGCTTGCTCGGCAACCAGATCGGCAAGGGCGACGGCCGCAAGCTGGCCACCGTCGGCGGTGCCGTGGCAGGAGCCGCAGCAGGCCGTTACGCCCAAGGCAAGTATCAGGACTCCCACGGCGATCGCGTGGTCGAGCGCCGCTGCGTGCGCAAGTAAGCAGGGCAGTCCTCGCGACCGGGGGCTGGCATCAGCCCCAGGCACGCCATGCCAGCTCGCCGCCCAGAAGCAGCAGGCATGCCAGAAAGGCGCGGCGGAACACCGTTGCGCTGATCCTCCGCCGCAGCGCATTGCCTGCGGCGAGGCCGGCCAGAGCCGGCACCACCATGCCCGCTGACCAGGCAATGGCCCGGGCATCGAACAAGCCATGCCGCAACAGCACGGCGGCCAGTGCCAGTGTCGACACCGCAAACGACAGCGCAAGCGCTTGCACCAGCGCATCCCGTTCAAGCCCGAGCGCCTGCAGGTAAGGCACCGAAGGCACCAGGAACACCCCGGTTGCGCTGCCGGCCACGCCCGCCAAGGTGCCCATCACCGGCGACAACCATGCCTCGCTGTGCGCCGATACTCGCCACGGCCGTGGCCGCAATGCCTGCAACGCATAGGCGATCACCACCAGACCGAGCCAGCCCGGCGAGACCGCATGTCCGCCTCCTGCGAGCAGTGGTGCGGCCAGCAAGGTGCCTGCCACAAGCGCCGCGAACATCGGCCACAAGCGCCGCAGCAAAACCGCCGCCTCCGGTCCGGCCAGCACCTGCTGCGCGTTGGTCACCAGCGAAGGCAGGACCAGCAAAGCGGCGGCGGCCGATACCGGCATCACCCCGGCCAGCAGCACCATCACCACCGTCGGCAGCCCCATTCCGGTAGCACCTTTCACGAAACCGGCCAGCACGAACGCTGCAATGCATGGCAGCCAAAGGGGCGATGGATCGATCAGCATGCAGGCGATTCGACACCGGCCGCGCCTGCGGCACAATACGGAAATCTCTCCCAAGCCTTCGGCCCGGCCGAATCCTCATGCATCTGGATCTCGCCGACCTGCGCTTGTTCGTGCACGTGGTCGATGCCGGCAGCATCACCGCCGGTGCCGCCCGCGCGCATCTTTCGCTGGCCGCTGCCAGCGAGCGCCTGCGGCAGATGGAGGACGAAGCCGGCATGCGCCTGCTCGACCGGCATGCACGGGGCGTGCATGCCACCGCCGCCGGGGAATCGCTGGCCCACCATGCGCGCCTGATGCTGCGCCAGGACGCGATGCTGCGTGGCGAACTGGCCGACTTCGCGCGCGGCCGACGCGGCCGCGTGCGCCTGCTGGCCAACACCGTGGCCATCGCCGAGCACCTGCCCGGACCGCTGGCCCGCTGGCTGGCCGCGCATCCGGACGTGGATGTCGAACTGAAGGAACGCACCACCAGCGTGACCTTGAAAATGGTGGGCGCCGGGCTGGCCGACCTCGGCATCGTCACCGATGCGCTCGATGCCGAAGGCTTGCAACTGCGCCCCTTCGCGCTGGACAGGCTGATACTGGCCCTTCCGGCCGGTCACCGGCTGGCAGCCGGCCGCCGCGTCCGCTTTGCCGAGTTGGCCGATGAGCGCTTCGTCGGCTTGGGCGATGGCAGCGCATTGCAGGACCACCTCGACGAGCATGCGGCGCGCGAAGGCTTCAGCGCCGACATCCGCATCCGCCTGCGCAGCTTCGACGGCATGCTGCGCATGGTGGCCGCCGGCGTCGGCGTGGCCATCGTGCCAGCCACGGCAGCGCGTCGGGCGCGCATGCCGGGCGTGCGCTGTCTGGCGATGGACGATGCATGGGCCCATCGCCAGCTCTCCCTGTGCTTCCGCGATTTGCAGGCACTGTCCCCGTCCGCGCGCGGATTGCTGACCCATCTGCAGGCGATCGGCCAAACACGCTGACGACGCGCGCCGGGCCCCCGGTCGCGCCCGCAAATGCCTTTTCCATCCGGCGCGGAGGCCGGATCACGCTCCGACCCAACGAGGTTGCAGATTTCGGCGACACTGTTAACCTTTGTTAGTAAATCAAGGTTTACATGGCGGAACACCTCCCGGCGCGATCACCCGAGATCCCGTCACCTGCCCGCCGCAGCCCAACGTCCTTCGCCCTGCCCGCCCGTCGTTCCATCGATGGCAGGCAGGCCTTTGCCGGAATCCGGAAAATGCCCCGTTTGTCCACGTGTCCCCCCCTGCAATCTCCCGCCCGACGGCTGCATCCCCTGGCCGTCGCCCTGTTCTCGGTGCTTGCCTGCGCGCAAGCGAATGCCGACGATGCCTCCTCGGATGGAAATCTCCGCCCGGTGCAACTGGATGCCGTGCAGGTGAAGGCGGAAGCCGCCTTGCGCAAGCCGCTGGATGCCGTGCCCGGCGGCACCAACCTGATCGAACTGGACGATGCCCGCATCGGCCGCACCGGCACGCAGGACGTGCTGGCCTACCAGCCCGGCGTGTTCGCCCAGTCGCCGGGCAACGAAGGCACCAAGCTGTCCATCCGCGGCTCCGGCATCAATCGGGCGCCCGGCGCGCATGGCTCGGGCGTGACCGTGATGCTCGATGGCCTGCCGTTGAGCGAACCGGGCGGCACGCCCTACGAACTGCTCGAACCGCTGTGGGCTCGTCGTGTGGAAATCCTGCGCGGCGCCAACGGTTTCGAGCGCGGCGGCCTGAGTCTGGGCGGCGTGGTCGATTACCTCACCCGCGATGGCCGCAATGCCGCGCCGCTGCAACTGCATCTGGAAGCCGGCAGCCGCGGCTACCGCAAGTTCGCCGCCTCCACCGGCGGGCAGAAGGGAGCACTGGACGGGTATCTGGGCTGGGCCGACACGCGCTTCGATGGCTGGCAGCGTCACGCCTCCGGCAATGGCAAGGGCGTGGTGGCCAATGTGGGCTGGCAGATCGACCCGGATGTCGAAACGAGGTTCTACCTGCGCTATCGCGATACCTTCCACCTCACGCCCGGGCGTCTGACCCGCGCGCAGATCCGCCACGACCCGGAGGCCGCCAACGCCGCCAACCTTGCCGTCGATGCGCGCCGACCGCAGCCGGGAAGCATCTGGCTGGCCAACAAGACCACCTGGCGCATCGACGATGCTTCCAGCCTCGTCGGGGGACTGGCCTATCACGATTACCCGATGGATCTGCAGGAAAGCAGCTATCGCCAGCGCATCACCTATGCCGACCTCAACGCCGTGCTCGACTACCGCCACCGGCATCGGTTGTGGGGCCTGGACAGCGTGACCACGCTCGGCATGCAGGTGCTGCACGACCTGCCCGGCAACCGGGTGCGCGAAACCCTGCGCTTCCCGCGCAACGGCTACCCGGCCGGCACGCTCGACCGCGAATACGTGCACCGCGGTACCAACAGCCAACTCCGCCTTGGCAACGACCTGGCCCTGAGCGATGCCGTGCACCTGCAGACCGGCCTGGCGCTGCTGCACGCCCGTCGCTCGGCCTGGGTGCGCTGGCCGGTCACGGCCGAGCATGTCGGCCAATCGCAGAACACATGGGCGCCGCGCCTCGGCCTGACATGGCAGGCCACGCCGCAATTGCAGTGGTTCGGCAACCTGAGCCGTTCGCTGGAACCACCGCATCCGTGGTCGATGATCTGGGGCTCCAACCGCTATTTCGATGCAAGCCAGGGCCCTGCGGCGGGTCGCCAAAGCCAGGCCGTGCGGCTGGACAACCAGACCGCCACGACGCTGGAGCTGGGCGGTCGCGGCGAGGCGGCATTCGGCCATTGGCAACTCAGTGTCTACCAATCCCATGTGAGCCACGAACTGCTCAGCGTACTGGTCGGCCAGGGCGCGGATGCCTACGTGGCCGAATCGAACGCCAGCCCGACCCGGCACCGCGGCATCGAGGCCGGCCTGGACAGCACCGTGTGGCAAGGCGATGCAGCCCGCCTGTCGCTGCGGCAGGCCTACACCTTCAGCGATTTCCGCTACCGCGACGATGCCCGCTTCGGCCGCAATCGCCTGCCGGGCCTGCCGCGTCACTTCTATCAGGGCGAATTGCGTCTGGACACCGGGACCGGCGTGTCGGTGGCGCTCAACACCGAGTACGCCTCGCGCATGCCGGTGGACTACGCCAACAGTTTTCATGCCGATGCCCACCTGATCTTCGGCGCCGAATTGGGTTATGCGCCCGTCGGCAAGAGATGGAACGGCTGGCTGCAATTGCGCAACCTCGGCGACCGGCGCTATGCCGGCACGGTCACGCCCGGCTACGACGACGGCGGACAGGACATGGCGCGATCCACGCCCGGCGAAGGATTCGGCATCTATGCCGGCATGGCGTGGCGCTGGGAGTGAGGCCACCGGCCAAGCACGAATGCGAACGGCGCCATCACGGCGCCGTTCGTCCGGATCACCGCCTCGCCGATCAGTGCGCGGGTGCGTACAGCGTGTTGAACACGAACTTGTAGGTACCCTGCGACTGGCCACGCCACTGCGGACGGAAGCCGTACAGGTAGACCTTGCCCTTGCCGTAGTCCACCTCGACCGCGGCAGCCTTGCCCTGGATGGCCTGCGGCCCCTTGAGCATGCCCGACAGCAGCGGGTTTTCGGCGGCGGGATACGAGGCCAGCACCTGGCCCTTGAAGCCGTCCTTGGGCGCGAACGCCGGGCCGTTCTCGAACATGCCGGTCGGGTGCGCCGGCAACCCCGCAGTGGCGGTGCCGGCCTGCACGTCCAGCTTGAGCAAGGCGCCGGAGCAGAAGAACTGCTCGGGCTTGAGGCCTGCCAGCACGTTGCTCACCGGCAGGTCGAGCAAGCCGATTATCGCGTCGGCCGTCTTGCTGAAGGCGATCAGCGTGCCGCCATCGGCGACGAAACGCTTGAGCGCTTCGGTGCCCTTCGTGCCGATGCCGCCGGCATACGGGGCTGGTGCATCGGCGGCGGCGATGCCGTCGAGCAGCGACTTCCCGGCCGTGGTGCCGCGCCCGCCCATGTCCGGGAGGATCAGCACGTCGTACTTGGCCTTCAGGCCGCCGGCCTGCATGTCCTTGTTGTAGACGCTGGTCGGCGCGTAGTGGTATTGCTCCAGCAGCCAGCGGGTCCAGCCTTCGTCGATGTTGGAGCCCCACTGCCGGTACAGGCCCACCTTGGCCAGGCGCACGGCTCCGGCCTTCGGTGCCGCCTGCGCCACCACGTCCACGCCAAGTTCGGCGGCAATCTTCTCGATGGCCGGCCGGGAGATGCCGGTCAGCACGAAGGCGCCGGTTTCCTCGCCGTTGACCGTCTTCACCGGCGTTTCGGCGATGCCCAGCCGGGCACCCTGCTGCATGGCCAGATTCACCGCGGCGAAGCTGGCATTGACCTGCCGGCTCAAGGCGTAGGCATCGCCCTGCCCGCTGACGCCGCCGGCATGCACGGCCCTGTCCACCTTGGCCAGCGATGCGGACAGGTCTGCCGGCAATGCTTCGCTGATCGGCTGCGCATCCACGCCGAACTGCAGCGGCAAGGTCCAACCGGTAGTGTCGTAAGGCAACGGCGCGGCATTGCCGCCGACACCGCTGAGCACGGCGTCCGGATACTTCTGGCGCTCGAACAGCTCCTGCACCAGCCCGGCGAACGGCTGGTTCATCGGGATCACCCATGAACCGGCCGCGTAGGTCTTGCCGCCCAGCACCACCGGCACGGTGGCCCGGTACACCTCGATCTCCTGCTGCACCATCTTCTGCGCAAGCAGGGCCGCGCTCGGCGCGTCGGCCTGACCGGCCGGGATCACCCACGCGTACGGGTCACCGCCGTGGCTGAAGCGCTCGATCGTCTCGCGCCCGGCCATGTAGCGGTTGAACAGGATGTCCGAGCGGTACTTCACCGCCGTTTCCAGCGTGGAAAGCGAGGCGGTCATCATGTAGTCCACCGAATCCTTGAGCCGCCACAGGCCGCCCTTCCACGGATCCGGGTACATCACCAGCGACTTCAGGTCACGAAAGCCCTCGGGAAATTCCTCCACCGAATACACGCGCGGCGTTGCCGAGTCGTGCGCGGTTTCGGTGAAGTAGGAAATGGTGTGCCGGAACACCTGGGTGTAATCCATGAAGCCCGGATACCAGTTGTCGAAACGCGCCTCGGCGATGGCACCGGGCTTTCCCTCCAGGGCGAAACGCGAAATCATGTTGATGCCGACCTGCGTGGTGCCCTGGCGGATGCGCGCATTGATGTTGCTGGAAATCGGATCGGCGAACGGCGGCACCCAGATGCGTGCCGGGAACGGTGCGGTCTGGTGTTGCGAATACCAGATGGCCGGCGAAATTTCCTGCTCGGCCGCGGCCACGGTCCGGCTCTCGACCATGTTGAGCATGTAGCCGTCGCGGTTGTTGTCGTGGCCGACGTACTCCTGATACAACCACGGCATGGCCGGGTCGCGGCCGGGCACTTTCCAGCGGCCGTCCACCTTGACCGCACGCGCCGGACCGGCCTTCGGATCGGCATGCTCGCGGTACCACTTCACCACCATGTCCTGGCCATCGGGATTCAGCGTGGGCCACAGCACCAGCACCACGTTGTCGAGAATGGCCTTCACCTCCGGGTCGTCCGGGTGCGAAAGCAGGTGGTAGGCCAGCGCGATGGGCAACTGGTGGTCGGACACTTCGCTGGCATGCATGCCGCCGTCGATGTGCACGATGATCCGCGCATCGGCGGCCAGCGCCTTGGCCTGTTCTGGCGTGAGCGTGCGCGAATCGGCCAATTGCCTGGACACCTGCTTCCAGTGGTCGAAATTGGCCACGTTCTGCGGCGAGGAAATCACCGCGTATTCGTAGGTGCGCCCCTGGGTGCTCTTGCCGGCGCCGAACATCTTCATCCGGTCCGGCGCGGCGGCGGCCAGCGCATGGAAATACTTGAGCGAATCTTCGTAGTTGGCGAGGTAGTAGTCGTCG